>Ga0315339_1000335_pt1 | contig 65039 bp, 59 predicted proteins | sample ASW17metaG_FD_204514 | JGI IMG/M metagenome (GOLD analysis project Ga0315339, IMG submission 204514) | Ammonia-oxidizing marine archaeal communities from Pacific Ocean, United States - ASW #17 | ecosystem: Environmental > Aquatic > Marine > Oceanic | place: USA: California | collected 2016-12-05 | reverse complement strand
CAACCCGAATTGGCCGAACGCATGCTGGCGCGCAAGGTTGAGGTGATTGAGCAGGTCACGCCGGATATTATCGCCACCGGAAATATCGGCTGCATGACGCAAATTTCTTCGGGTACACAGATTCCGGTAGTGCATACGGTGGAATTGTTGGATTGGGCAACCGGCGGGCCGATTCCGCCTTCATTAGTGGGCCGAACGTTGGGAAAATAGACTTTGATCATGCTTCGCAGCGTCGCAATAGCCGGGCTGATTATCACGCTTCTTGTCGGGCGTGTTGGCTTGGCGGCGCAGGATGATCCCCGACTGAATGACTTATTTTCAGAATTAAAATCCGCCAGGACAGTGGGCGAGGCGGCAGGCATTGAGTTGCAGATTTGGCATCTCTGGAGCCTTTCAAATGACTCGGCGGTGGATCGTATTCTGTCCGGCGGTACAGCGGCCATGAATCATGGCGAATTTGCTGCTGCCCTAACCAGCTTCAACAGAGTAATCGAGATGCGGCCGAACTTCGCCGAAGGCTGGAACAAGCGCGCCACGCTCTATTATTTGATGGGCGACTATATCCGCTCGATCGCCGATGTGAAGCGAACCCTGTCCCTGGAGCCGCGCCATTTTGGTGCGCTCTCCGGTTTGGGTCTGATTAATATGGCGCTGGAGCGTCCGGGCGATGCTTTGGTTGCGTTTGAGGCGGCGCTCGCCGTGCATCCACAAATGCCCAATGCCAAACGCATGGTAAAGCGGCTATGGGCGCTTCAGGAAAAATCGACGATCTAGTTTCCGACCCAGGCGATGCGCAGCACGTTAGTCGAGCCCGGCGTGCCGAACGGTACGCCGGCGGTGATGACAATGCGATCGCCGAGACGGGCGAAGCCCTGGTTACGCGCAGCCGCGCAGGCCTTTTCCACCATATCCTGAAAATCAATTGCATCTTCGGTATGCAGGCAATGCACACCCCAGACAATCGCCATGCGCCGAGCGGTTTGCAGATCCGGCGTTAGCGCCAAAATCGGCACGCCCGGCCGCTCACGCGCGGCGCGCAGGGCCGTAGAGCCGGATGTGGTGTAACAGACTACAGCGGCGGCATGGACTGTCTCCGCCACTTGGCGCGCCGCTGCGGTGATAGCGTCGGCGGGCGTGGCTTCCGGGTCGTAATGCTGGCTTTCGATAAAGACGCGGTAAGCCGGATCGCGCTCTACCCGCTCGATGATGCGGTTCATCATTGCCACCGATTCCACCGGATAGTCCCCCGCTGCCGATTCGGCGGAGAGCATCAGCCCATCGGCGCCGTCATAAACCGCAGTGGCAACATCAGAGGCCTCGGCGCGGGTCGGTGCAGCGGCGTAGATCATGGATTCAAGCATCTGTGTGGCGACGACCACCGGCTTACCGGCGCGGCGCGCGGCGCGGACGATATTTTTCTGCTCTGCCGGCACATCTTCAGGCGCGAGCTCCACGCCAAGGTCGCCGCGCGCCACCATGATGGCATCGGAGAGGTCGATAATTTCGGCCAAACTGTCTAGCGCCGCCGGCTTTTCTAGCTTGGTCATGATCGCGGCACGTCCGGCGATGAATTTTCGCGCCGCCGCCACATCACCAGGGCGCTGGACAAAAGAAAGTGCCACCCAATCGACGCCAAGCTGCAGGGCAAAGCGTAAGTCGTGCTGATCCTTCGCGGTGATTGCGCTTAGCCCGAGCGCGACGCGTGGCAGGTTTACGCCTTTATGATTCGAAAGTATGCCACCGGCTTGCACAATTGTTTCAGCAAAATCCTTGCCATGCGAAGTCACTGCCAAGCGGATACGGCCATCATCAAGTAGAATTTGAGAGCCATCCGCCAGGGCAGAAAAAATTTCCGGATGGGGAAGGGGGGCGCGGCGCATATTGCCTGGCTCTGGGGTGAGATCAAGGCGAAATTTGCTGCCCGGCTCAAGCATGGCTTCGCCGTTTTCGAATTTTCCAACCCTGAGCTTGGGACCTTGGAGGTCTGCCATGATGGCGATGGGCCGTTCTACCCTCTGTTCGATATCGCGCACTAGATCGTAGCGCACACGATGTTCATCATGACTGCCATGGCTGAAATTAAAGCGAAACATATCGACGCCCGCATCAAACAAGGCGTGGATGCATTCGCGCGTGGAACTGGCGGGTCCCAAAGTGGCCACAATTTTTGCTTTACGGTGTCGACGCATTATCTAATAACCTAACAACTAATCAGTGACGGCGACAAGAATGGCACGAAAGTCATTGACATTCGTCATGGTCGGTCCGGTCATGACGAGGTCACCGAGAGCGGTGAAAAAGCCATAAGCATCATTGTTTGCCAGGTGGGCATCCGCATCTTCGTTGTGCTCAGCGGCGCGGGTTAGGGTGTCGGGCGTGACCAGCGCGCCGGCATTGTCTTCCGTGCCGTCGATGCCGTCAGTATCGCAAGCCATGGCCCAAGTTCCTGCCCGGCGATCAAGCGCGCGCGCCAGGGCCAAGGCATATTCGGCATTCGGTCCGCCGCGGCCAGTGCCTTTGACCACTACCGTCGCTTCGCCGCCAGAGAGCAGCACTGTTCCTGGCGTGCATTTGCCCGCCAGCATCGCATGTTCACGGGCCATAGCGCACGCCTCGCCCTCCAGGGCATCACCCAGCAAGCGCACTTGATAGCCGGCCTGGCGCGCCACCTCTGCAGCAGCGTCCAGCGATGCTTGCGGGGTGGCAATCAGACGGTATTCGCTGCTGCTCAGGCGGACATCGCCAGGTTTGGCGCTTTCTTCGCGTGCCGCTGCCAGGTGTTCAGCTACGTTGCGGGGCGGTATGATGGCGTATTTTGCTATCACTTCGCGAGCTTCGGCAAAGCTGGTTGGGTCGGCGACGGTCGGGCCGGACGCGATCACCGCCGCATCATCCCCGGGCACATCAGAAATGGCGAGGGTGATCAGCGGCGCCGGGTGACAGGCCATGGCCAGGCGCCCGCCTTTAATCGCTGAAAGATGCTTTCGTACGCAATTGATTTCAGAAATATTGGCGCCCGAGCGCAACAGCGCATTTGTCACCTGCTGTTTATCGTCAAGCGTCAGGCCGGGCGCAGGCAGGGAGAGGAGAGCGGAGCCGCCGCCCGATATCAGGCAGAGTGCCAAATCATCCGGGCCGAGCTCTTGCGCCATCTTGAGAATACGCGCGGCTGCCTCGCTGCCGGCGGCATCCGGCACCGGATGGGAAGCCTCGACAATTTCAATTTTGTTGGTATCGACCGCGTGGCCGTAGCGCGTGACCACCAAGCCGTCGAGCGGCCCCTGCCAATTGTCTTCAACGGCGCGCGCCATGGCGCCGCCGGCTTTTCCCGCGCCGATCACACAGGTGCGGCCCTTTGGTGGTGATGGCAAATGGGGTGCAAGACAAAGCGCCGGCTGGGCGGCATTGACCGCTGCGTTGAACATCTCGCGCAGAAGTTGGCTTTCGCTGGTCGTCATTAAAGTCTCACTCGTCTCATGTCTGAAATTTGTGTTGGTTCGTCGCTGCTTGCTCATGCACTGAAAGCGCCGCCAATAAAGCTACGAAAGAGGCCACTGGCATGGCGAGAAAGGCCATGCGGAAGGCAAATGGCGAATAGATGCGTACGCCATCGATTATCTCGCCTGTCCACATTAGATCAAGCACATGCCCCATTATCAATAATATCGCGGCGCTCGACAGCATGACTAGGGTATTGGTAATCGAGATCGCGGTGCCGACCGTATCAGGCGGTGAATTGTCGGCGATCAGTGTAAAACCGATAACGATGCCCCCTGCTGAAAGCCCGATCATCAGCATGATAATAAAATGGGCAGTCTCTGGCATGCCAGGAAAGGCGACAAACAGCAGCCAACTGACAAGCCCCAATGCCGCACAGCCGATGGCAGAGCTTTTTCGCCGCTGAATGCCTCCCGTTAGCCAACCGGCGGAGAGCGAACCAAAAGCCCAACCGAGCAGCGCTATGGTGGTGAACAGCGCTGCATCGACTCGCTCATAGCCTAGCACCTGCATATAGTAGGCGATACCCCAGACCGGAAAGGAAATTGCCGGCCCTGCGATCATTGATGCATAAAGGGTAGTGATCCAGTAGCGCCGTGATCGTATCGCTTGCCGTATCAAAGCAAAAATTTCGCGTGAGCTCTTTATTGCCTGCGATGGGGTTGCTGGAGTGCGGTAATTGAGAAGAATAAATCCACCGAGTGGCAATGCGGCTAGCGCGACCCAGAGCATCACTGGGCGCCAGCCGTCGATCTCGATCAAGGCGGCGATCGGCGCCTGGCCGAGCGACGCGCCGAACATACCGATTAGTATCGTGGCACCGCCGAGGAAAGAAAAGTGCTTGGCGTCAAACCAGGCATGAGCAACCTTGATGCAGCAGGCGTAAATCGCGGCACCTCCGGCGCCGGTAATGAAACGCCCGGCATTGGCCATGTCGACGTTGGACGCATAGGCAAAGAGTAAGCCGCCGATCGCACATAAAATAGCGCTGCCGAAAAGGATACGGGTAGGGCCGTACCGATCAAGGAGAAAACCGCCGGGGATTTGGAATATAGAATAGGCGTACCAATACATTGCCGAGATATTGCCGAGCACACTGGCGCCGACGGCAAAGTCACGCATCAGGGCGTCGACCATACTGCCTGGCGCGACCCGTGTTAGATGGCCGTAGCCAAACAATAATGCTGCCACCAGCCAGAGCAGCAGGGGCAGGGCGCCAGCTGTTCTGGCGTACGTCATGTCTTGGACATGCCGAGGCGCTGCGATAGAGCGATGCCAGCGAGTACTGTTGCGCAGCCCAAGCCTTGCAGCAGTGTCAGAGTTTCACCGAGAATTAGCCAGCTAAACAAGGCAGCTAATACCGGCGTTCCCAACAAAGCGACCGATGCAAAGGATGCACTCAAATGGCGAAAGGCAACGGTGATAAGGCCTTGCCCGCCAGCATGAATGACCAAGCCGATGGCCACCAACGTGCCCCAGCCGATAAGTGTCACTGGAAACAGTGTATCATCCATTATCAGCGCTGCGATCAATAGTCCGATAAAGCTAAATCCTGTACTGGCGGCCATGATCAGGCCGCTCGGCAAACGTTCGCGAAGATGCTTTATGGTGAGCAAATAGGCGCCGTAGAAGAGCGCTGTCAATAGGCCCAGCCCATCTCCCAACAGGCTGCCATCCGGCGCTGTGACACTAGCTCCCATTATCAGGGCCGTACCCACCATGGCGAGTACGAGGCCTACCAGAAATCCCCAGGTAAATTTTTCTCTAAAAATTAACCAGGCACCGACAGCCATTATAGGTGTAGATAAGTGGGCAAGAAAGGTGGCGTTGGCGACGCCGCTTAAGCGAATAGAGCTGTGCCAAGCAACCAGGTCGCCAGTAAAAAATAGGCCCGTGAGCGCTAGCAACCCCCACTCGCGCAGCCCCAATTTACCCGCTGGTGCCTTGTTCGTGCGTCGCTCCAACAGCATCCAGGCGGTGAGTGCGGGCAGAGCAAAAAGCGCGCGGTAGACTGCAGTCGTGCTGGGTCCAGTCTCGCTTACCTGAACCAAGAGGGGAGAGAAGGAAATGACTAGAATTCCGGTGGCTAGCGCCAGCAAGCCGAAGCGGGCAGTTGGGGAGACGTGCATGTGCTGTTATACGTAAACAAAGGCTAATACGACACGGTAATTTACAATCAATATGTGAAATTTGCCCAGCCGGTGAATTTCGCTTGAGACAGTGGAGAAATTAAATGGATAAGCAGACCAAAATCGAACTGGAAGCGGCGGCATTTCGTGGCCTGACCGCTTATTTGCAGAAGCGTTCTGACGTGCAGAATATCGACTTGATGAATCTCGCTGGCTTTTGCCGCAACTGTCTTGCTAAATGGTATTTGGCGGCGGCTAAGGAGCGCGATGTGGAGCTATCCTTCGATGCGGCGCGCGAAGTCGTCTATGGCATGGCCTACTCCGAATGGAAAGACAAATATCAGAGTGAGACAACTCCTGAGAAGCTGGAGCAGTTCAAATCAGAATCAGACAAGCATGCATTTTGAATGAGCCCTTAAACGCCGGGCGGAGGCGTCCGCCCCCTTGGCTTACCTCGTATTAACTTGGGCGCGTGGTCACGCTTGCCAGAATGCGTGAAGCATTCTGCAGGGTGGTGCCGTTTGATAGCGCGGCAGTCCTTATAATTTAGAAGTTTTCTACCCAGGGGCGGAGGTCTATGTCGAAGGCCCAGACGCTGCGTTTTTGTGTGTGGATCTGCCAATAGGTTTCAGCGATGTCGTCGGGCTCGAGCAGGGCTTCGGGCGGGCGCTCGGCGGCTAATTTGAGATGCCGCCCGGCATTGATCTGGCCGTCGATGATGACGTGTGCAACATGAATACCTTGCGGCCCTAGCTCGCGGGCCATGGCTTGTGCCAGGGCGAGGAGGCCGAATTTTCCGACTGAGAGGTTGAAGAATTGTGCGCTGCCGCGTTTGCTGGCGGTGGCGCCGGTGAAGAGGATGGAGCCGGAGCCGCGCGGCGTCATACGTGTCGCAGCAGCGCGACCAACAAGAAAGCCGCCATAACAATTGGCCTCCCAGCAGCGTTTGAAATCTTCTGCCGTGGCATTTAGAATACTGGCCTTCATAAATGCGCCGGCATTATAGATCGCCACATCTGGCACACCCCAATCACCCGATACGTCGTCGAACAATTTCTCCACTGCCGCTTCGTCGGTGGTGTCGACAGAAAAGCCGCGCGCCGTGCCGCCGCCGAGGGCGTTTACCTCGGCCACAATCTTCTCAGTCTTCGCCGCGTCGCGGGCGGCCACGGCGATATTCATGCCCTCGCGGGCAAAACGCCGGCAAAGCGCTGCGCCTAGGCCCGGCCCAACGCCGACAATAACCGCTGTTCCACCGCTGCTCATAATTCTGCTCCCTGCTACTCCGCCGCACTTGCCTGGCTGGAGGGGTTGCGCCAGTAATTCATCAGCTCTGCCTGACGTGCCGTGGCGGTTTCGACATTGGCTTGTTTGACGTGGCCAAAGCCGCGCATGTCGAGCGGCAGACGGGCGATCTCAATCGCCAGCGCATGATTATCGCGCGTGAGGTTGCCAAGGAGTTCACGCACTGTCGCCTCATAGCTCTCAATCATTTGGCGCTCGGCGCGGCGCTCCGCTGAATAGCTGAACGGATCGAGTTTACTGCCGCGCAGGAATTTGAATTTCGTCAGCATGCGGTAAGCGCCCATCACCCAGGCGCCATAGAGGCGTTTTTTCAAATGGCCGCTATCGCCATCGCGCGCGGCGAGAAGCGGTGGGGCTAGGCTGAATTGCAACGAAACCTTGCCCTCGAAGGTATCGGCAATCTGCTTGCGGAAGCGGCCATCGCTATAGAGCCGGGCGACCTCATATTCATCTTTATATGCGAGCAGTTTGTGAAAGGCGCGCGCCACGCCATCGCTTAGGCTTTCAAGGCCCGGTGTACGCTGGCTTTCCATCATGCGCACATGGGCGATGAAATCACGGTAGCGCTGTGCGTAGGCGGTGTTTTGATAGGCGCTAAGGTCGCCGGCGCGGCGCGTGATTAGAGCGTCGAGACTCTCGTCCTGCGCGGCACCTATTTTTACGGGCGCGGTGCCGGCCTCGACCGTCACCGCAGCCATATCGACCGCCGCCGCCCGGCCCCAGCGAAAGGCGCGGTGGTTGGAATCAATCGACATGCCGTTCAGGGTAATCGCCTGCTCTATGGATTGTGCATGGAGCGGGATCAGGCCGCGCTGATAGGCGAAGCCGAGCAGGAACAAATTGGCGGCGATGGCGTCGCCCACTAAGGCGGTGGCAAGGCGGGTAGAATCGACAAAATCAACGGCATCGGCGCCCGCCGCCTCGCGGATCAGGCGTTGTAAATCGGCACCTGGAAATTGAAGGTTGGGATCACGAGTGAATTCGCCGGTCGGTGCTTCGTTGCTATTGATAATTGCGTGACTGGTGCCGGGCGCCAAGCGGGCGCGGGCGTCGGCGCTGGCCGCCACCACCAAGTCGCAGCCGAGTAGCAGGTTGGCGCCGCCGGTACCGATGCGCACGGCGTGCAGGTCTTCGGGCGATTTCGAGATGCGGATATGGCTGATAACGGCGCCATATTTTTGCGCTAAGCCGGCCTTATCAAGCACCGTGCCGCCTTTGCCTTCAAGCCGCGCCGCCATGCCGAGGAGAGCGCCGAGAGTAATAATTCCGGTGCCTCCAACCCCGGTGAGGAGGATACCGTAAGGCGTGTCGCAGTCTGGGATTTGTGGCTCGGGCAGGGCAGAGAACAGTTTATCCCCGGCGCCGGAGGGTTTGCGCTTACGCAACTTTCCACCTTTGACCATGACGAAGCTCGGACAGAACCCGTTCACGCAGCTATAATCTTTATTGCACGAGTTTTGATCGATTTTACGCTTGCGCCCGAACTCGGTCTCGGTAGGAATGATCGAGAGGCAGTTGGAGGAATTGCTGCAATCGCCGCAGCCCTCGCAGACATCTGGATTAATGATGACGTGCAGGTCTGGGTCTTCGAGCAGGCCGCGTTTGCGTCGGCGGCGCTTTTCGGTGGCGCACATTTGGTCGTAAACAATGGCTGAGACGCCAGTCCATAAACGCATATCGCGCTGCACCCGATCGAGCTCGTCGCGGTGATGTACCGTAACGCCTTGGGCGAACTGTTTGTCGAGAGGGTATTTTAGCGGATCATCCGTCACAACGGCAATTTTGCCGACACCCTCGGACTTTAATTGCCGGGTGACGCGCGGTACGGAAAGCGGGCCGTCCATAGGTTGGCCGCCGGTCATCGCTACCGCGTCGTTATAGAGTATCTTGTAGGTGACGTTGACCCCTGCCGCTACGGCGGCGCGAATGGCAAGCGAGCCAGAGTGAAAATAGGTGCCATCGCCAATATTCTGAAACACATGGCCTGTCTTGCTAAACGGTGCTTGGCCGATCCAGTTGGCGCCTTCGCCGCCCATATGGGTATAGGTCGCTGTGTCGCGGTCCATCCATTGCACCATGTAATGACAGCCGATGCCGGCCAACGCGCGGCTACCTTCCGGTACTTTGGTGGAGGAATTATGGGGGCAGCCAGAACAGAAATAGGGGATGCGTACGACCTTGGCTTTCTCCGCGTCGGCCAATGCTTTCGCGCGATTAGCGAGGAAGGTGGCGCGCGTGCTAACCGCTTCGAAGCCCTCGGCCTTACCAAAGCGCCGCGCCATCGCCTCAACCACCATGCCGGCATCAATTTCATCGGCTGCGCGCACTAGCAGGCTGCCATCTTCGTCATGCTTGCCGAAGATGCGTGGGCGTTGGCTAGTATCTAGATTATAGAGGATATCTTTAAGTTGGCCCTCGATCAGGCCGCGCTTCTCTTCAACCACGAGAATTTCATCGAGGCCACGGGAAAATTTGGCAATGCCTTCGGGCTCAAGCGGCCAAGTCATGGCCGGCTTATAGATCGAGAGTCCGAGGCGTTTGGCGTCGTCGAGGTCAAGACCAAGGTCGTCCAGCGCCTGGCGTACATCGAGATAAGCCTTGCCGGCAGTGACAATGCCGAAGCGCCGCGCCGGACCATCGCTGATTACTCTGTCGAGCTTGTTGGCACGCACATAGGCGCGCGCCGCATCGAGCTTTTGTTCGAGCAGGCGCGCCTCCATGTCGAGCGGTGTATCCGGCCAGCGAATGTTGAGACCGCCTTCGGGCAGGTTGTAGTCGGTTGGCTGCAGGGTTTGGATGCGCTCCGGATCAACGGTGACAATAGCTGAGGAATCGAGGGTCTCGGCGATGCAGACAAAGCCTACCCACAAGCCGGAATAGCGTGACAGCGCCCACCCATGCAGGCCGAGGTCGATGATCTCCTGCACGCCAGACGGGTTGAGCACTGGCACCATGGCAGCGCGCAGATCGTATTCGCTTTGATGAGCCGTGGTTGATGAGGCACAGACATGATCATCGCCGGCAAATACCAGTACGCCGCCATGTTGTGCTGTGCCGGCCAGATTGGCATGTTTGAAAACATCGATCGAACGGTCGACGCCCGGACCTTTGCCGTACCATATGCCAAACACGCCATCATGTTTGCTATCGTTGAACAAATTAATCTGTTGCGTGCCCCAAAGCGCCGTCGCCGCCAAATCCTCATTTACTCCCGGCTGGAAGTGGATTTTTTTCTCTTCGAGATGTTGCTTCGCTTGCCACAGGGATTTATCGAAATTGCCCAGGGGTGATCCACGGTAGCCGGAGATGAAGCACGCCGTATCAAGATTCTGCTCTTGGTCGCGCTGATATTGCATCATCGGCAGGCGCACCAGCGCCTGCGTGCCGGTCAAGAAGAGTTGACCGTTTTGAGCTGTGTATTTGTCGTCGAGATTGACCTTGGCGAGTTTCATGGACGCGCCCCGTGTAAAAATATCTTGCAAAATTGCACTAAACTCTGCAGCTCACCCGAACTCTCCGGAGGACTACAGTAGCTTACTATACTACTCGCAAGCGCGGCGTTAAACATTATTACGCATTTGCTAAGCGGTCTCGCGCCAGGACAGGGATTGGTAGCAACCATCCTGCTTGGCCCAGAGAAAGGGATCATTTCCGCCTTGTTCGGCAATGTTGAAAAACATGCCTAGCAGGCTTTGCTAAATTTTATTACTCATGCCCAAGCTCCCCCATTGGCCACTTGGTTTGGTGGATGATAAAGCGAGATGGCAGCTCGTACCCAGGGGGATCAGTTATCTTCTATCCGGGCTTTGCCGTAAAGGTATATTGACCGCTATGATCGGTTGGCAAAAAGGAGCGCCGATATCATGAATACGCAGACCGAACCAATCTCCAACCTGGGTGATTTACCCCATTGGGATCTTGCCGATCTTTATGCTGGACCCGAATGCGATGAACTGAAAGAGGATTTAGCCAAAGCGCGTGACGCTGCGGCATCTCTTAATAAGCGCTATTTTGGCAAGGTGGCGTCGCTAGATGGTGCCGCGCTGGGCGCGCTGGTTGGTGAATATGAGGCAGCTCAGGAAGTGCTTGGCCGGGTGACTAGCTATGCTTATTTACGCTACTGCACTGCCATGGAAGATCCGGAGGTGGCACAATTTTTCCAGAATTGTTCAGAAGCGGCGACCGATATTTCGAGCGATCTCTTGTTCTTGACCCTCGAGCTCAACCGCATTGAGGATGATGCGCTAGAAGAGCGTCTAGGTGCGACGGCGCTGGCCCATTATCGTCCATGGTTGCGCGATGTGCGCACCTACCGTTCGCATCAACTATCCGATGACATGGAACGTTTGTTGCATGAAAAGCAGGTCTCTGGGCGCTCGGCCTGGATGCGTTTATTCGATGAAACGATAGCGGCCTTGCGCTTTCCGCTCGGTGGTGAGGATTTGACCTGCGCCGAAGTGCTAAATTTGTTGTCTGATCCGGAAGAAGACCAACGCCGCGTCGCCGCCAAATCCATCGGCCAAGTATTTGGCGACAATATCCGCACCTTTTCGCTGATCACTAACACGCTGGTCAAGGATAAGGAGACAGAAGACAAATGGCGCGATTTCGCTCGTCCCATATCGTCGCGAAATTTAGGCAATCAAGTGGAAGATGAGGTGGTCGACGCGCTTATCGATGCGGTAAAGCAATCCTATCCGCGCCTGTCGCACCGCTATTATGCGTTAAAGGCGCGCTGGATGGGCGGCGAAAAGCTCAATTATTGGGATCGCAACGCGCCGTTGCCGGAAGATGACGATCGCTCCATTCCCTGGAGCGAGGCGGTAGAATTGGTGCTCTCAGCCTATCGTGCTTTTTCGCCGAAATTGGCCGATGTGGGGCAGCACTTTTTCGATAATGCCTGGATCGACGCGCCGGTTACGCCGGGCAAGGCGCCGGGCGCCTTTGCTCACCCGACCGTACCAAGCGCGCACCCATATTTGCTGCTTAATTATCAGGGCAAGGCGCGCGATGTGATGACGCTTGCACACGAGCTTGGCCATGGCGTACATCAGGTGTTGGCTGGGAAGCAAGGGGCGTTGATGGCGGATACGCCGTTGACTCTGGCGGAGACCGCCTCCGTGTTTGGTGAGCAATTGACCTTCCGTGCGCTGCTTGAAAACGAGAAATCGCCAGTGCGCCGCCGCGTTATGCTGGCCGGTAAGGTCGAGGATATATTGAACACGGTGGTGCGCCAGGTCGCTTTTTGTGAATTTGAGCGTCAGGTGCATGAGCAGCGGCGCGAGGGTGAGCTGACGCCGGAGCGGCTTGGCGATATTTGGCTATCAATCCAAAGTGAAAGTTTGGGCCCGGCCCTGGTGTTTGACGATTCATATCGCCATTTCTGGGCTTATATTCCTCATTTCATTCACTCGCCATTTTATGTCTATGCTTATGCCTTCGGTGATTGTTTGGTAAACGCGCTTTACGCGGTCTATCAGGAGTCCGGCGCAGGCTTTGAAGGCAAATATCTTGAAATGTTGGCGGCTGGGGGAACTTTCCGACACAAGGAATTGCTGGCACCGTTTGGACTCGACGCCAGCAAGGCCAATTTCTGGGCGCGAGGCCTAGATATTGTCTCTGATTTTGTCGATCAGTTGGAGGCGGAGCTCTAAGATTAGAAATTACGGACTAGAAATGATTTGAACGGCAGTGCATCAATTGCAAGCCAACGGCGGTTCGAATAATCCTAATTCACCGGTTTTCTTTCTCTCTGCGTCACAAGGGTGTGACGAAATGATACACCACTCTTGGCAAATCGATTTTTGCGCGGCATTGTGTGCGGCGTTTGATTATGTGAAAGAAATATGAGCAAGGAAGATCTATGAGGATCGGGGTCCCGAAAGAGATTCTCCCCGGTGAAACCCGTGTCGCGGTATCGCCGGATTCCATTAAAAAATTTATAGGCCTCGGCGTCGAATTTCTCGTCCAATCGGGCGCGGGAGATACAGCCTCCATGCCTGATGGGATGTTGGAAAGCGCTGGCGCGCGAATTGTCGCCGATGCTGCCACACTCTATGGCGAGGCTGATATGGTGTTCAAGGTTGGTGGGCCATGCTGCAACGGCAGCGGTACCGTTGATGAGCTGGCGATGATGAAACCGGATACCGTTCTCATCGGCTTGCTCAACCCCCTGTTTCAGCGTGAACAAGCGGCAGCTTACGCTAAGCACGGCCTGACCAGCTTCGCCATGGAACTTATCCCGCGTATCAGCCGGGCACAGAGTATGGATGCGCTCTCTTCCCAGAGTAATATTGCCGGTTACAAAGCAGTGATCGATGCGGCGGAGACCTTTGGCAAGATTTTACCGATGATGATGACAGCGGCGGGCACTATAGTGCCCGCCAAGGTTGTGGTTATGGGTGCCGGTGTGGCTGGCCTTCAGGCAATCGCCACGGCGCATCGCCTCGGTGCCATTGTTAGCGCCTTTGATGTTCGCCCGGCGGTCAAGGAACAAGTGGAAAGCCTTGGCGCGACATTTATTGAAGTTGAAGATGCCCAGGCTGGCTCGGCGGAAACTTCCGGCGGCTATGCGCGCGAAATGGGCGAGGATTACCAAAAACGTCAGTCTGAAGTGATCCACGAGACCATGAAGAAGCAGGATATCTGTATCACAACCGCGCAGATCCCGGGCAAAAAGGCGCCGATCTTGATAACCGAAGCAATGATCAAGGAAATGAAGGACGGCTCGGTGATCGTAGATTTGGCCACCGAGACGGGCGGTAATTGCGAGCTAAGTGAGCGCGATGCTGTGGTGGTGAAATATGGAGTCACAATCGTTGGTCATACCAATTATGCAGCTCGCGTGCCAACCGATACCAGCACTCTCTATGCGCGTAATCTTTACAATTTTATTTCGCCCATGATCGATGGTGAAACCGGTCAGATCAAATTTGATTGGGAAGATGAGGTTATCAAGGGCGCGCTTTTGACCCGTGACGGTTTAGTCGTTCACGCGGCATTGCAGGATAAAGGAGCGTAAGCATGGAACATGTGCTGGACATTCACCCACTGATTATAGCTCTGACGATTTTCGTCATGGCCGTTTTCGTCGGCTATTATGTGGTGTGGAGCGTGACACCGGCGCTGCATACGCCGCTGATGTCAGTAACCAATGCGATCTCGAGTGTGATTATAGTTGGCGCGCTGCTTGCGGCGGCTCCGATGGAAGACAGTTGGGCCAAGGTCCTTGGCGGTATCGCCGTCGGCTTGGCATCGGTCAACATATTTGGCGGCTTTACCGTGACCCAGCGGATGCTGCAAATGTATAAAAAGAAGTAGAGGGTCAGCGCAATGACAGCCAATCTTGCGGCGATTCTTTATTTAATTGCTGGCGTTTGTTTTATCATGGCGCTGCGAGGCCTTTCTTCGCCCGCTTCGGCCCGCGCTGGCAATATTTTCGGCATAGTCGGCATGGTGGTTGCTGTGGGCACCACTCTGGCGCAACCCGGTGTTGAGGATTATCTCTGGATCGTCATCGGTATCGTCGCCGGTGGTTTGATAGGCACCGTGATCGCACTTAAGATTAAGATGACCGCTATGCCACAATTGGTGGCGGCGTTCCATAGTTTGGTTGGTTTGGCTGCTGTTTTGGTGGCAGCAACCGCAGTTTTAGCACCCGAAGTGTTTCATATTGCGATTGACGGTGATATCCGCCTAGTCAGCCGCATAGAAATGAGCATCGGCATGGTGATCGGCGCAATGACCTTCACCGGCTCGATCATCGCATTTGCCAAGCTACAGGAATTGATGTCCGGCTCGCCCCTGGTGTTTCCCGGGCAGCGCCTATTCAACCTCCTGGTGGCGCTGCTGATTGTCGCCCTTGCTGTAATTTTCTGTATCGACCAATCACCGACCATCTTCTGGATCATGACGGCGGTAGCATTGGTATTCGGCGTGCTAATCATCATTCCCATCGGCGGCGCCGATATGCCGGTGGTTATTTCCATGCTCAATTCCTATTCGGGCTGGGCCGCTGCCGGCATTGGCTTTACTCTCGACAATACGGTGTTGATCATTGTTGGCGCGTTGGTTGGCTCGTCAGGTGCGATTCTCAGCTACATCATGTGTAAGGGCATGAATCGCTCGTTCATCAGTGTTATTCTTGGCGGTTTTGGCGGTGAGGATTCGACGGCAACCAAAAGCGATAGGCCACATAAGGCGGGCAGTGCCGATGATGGGGCCTTTATCCTCTCTAACGCGGGCTCGGTGATTATTGTTCCGGGCTATGGTATGGCCGTGGCCCAGGCGCAGCATGCGGTACGTGAGATGGTTGAGGAGCTGCACAAAAAAGGTGTGAAGGTGCGTTATGCCATTCATCCCGTAGCCGGGCGAATGCCAGGCCATATGAATGTGCTGCTGGCCGAAGCCAATGTGCCCTATGACGATGTCTTCGAACTTGATGAAATTAACAGCGACCTTTCTAGCACTGATGTGGCCTTTGTGATTGGTGCCAATGATGTGGTAAATCCGGTTGCCAAGACGGACCCGCAAAGCGTCATTGCCGGCATGCCGATCCTGGATGTGGAGAACGCCAAGACGGTGCTATTCGTCAAGCGTTCACTGTCGCCGGGCTATGCCGGTATCGACAATCCTGTATTTTATAACACTAACACCATGATGTTGTTCGGCGACGCCAAGAAGATGGTTGAAGCAATAGTTAAGGCTCTCTGATACACGCCTCTAAACCATACCCCCGCTACAGCGCTTAATAGATCATATGAGCGCAGCGGCAAGGTAGCGTCTGCATTTTCTTGCCTGCTATAAAGATGAATGCAGGCTTGGTGCATCAATAATATTATTTGAATACTAGTTGGGGTCAGCGCGTGCTCGTGCCGCCGCGATCCTGCAGCCGTTCAATTTAGAAAAAAAAGAAGTGGGGAGGGTGCTATTCTTCCCGTGACAACCGCTTGCGTGCCAGCTTACGGGCACGGCGGATTGCCTCGGCTTTTTCACGCGCACGCTTCTCCGACGGCTTCTCGTAATGCCGGCGCATCTTCATTTCGCGGAAAATTCCTTCACGCTGCATTTTCTTCTTCAGCGCCTTCAGCGCCTGGTCGACATTATTCTCTCTGACGACGACCTGTACCAAACCATTATTCCTTGAATATGTGGGTTAATTTTAAAGCAGTGCGGCGTAATAACACGCCCACCGCCACCTGTGAAGGGCTGGCACATTGAATAATAGAGTTTATCCGATTTATTATTTTTGTCTGGTTAACGTCTTTGCCTAGTTTACCCCACTCTATTACGCCGCCATAGTGCAGGCATGGCAATTTTGAAGATAGCTCGCATGGGGCATCCCGTGCTGAAACAGGTGGCAGCAAGCATTTCTGATCCGAATACAGCGGAAATCGGGCTGCTGATCCAAAATATGATCGATACATTGGCGGATGCCGCCGGTGCGGGGCTGGCAGCGCCGCAGGTGCATGTTCCGCTGCGCCTAGTGATGTTTCATGTGCCTGCGGCGCGGGCGCAGGAGGAAGACGGAGAGGCGGCAAAGGGCTGTCCCTTCACCGTCCTGATCAATCCTGAGATTGACGTGCTGAGCGAAGAAATCTCTATTGGCATAGAGGCTTGTCTGTCTCTGCCAGATTTGGCTGGTATGGTGCCGCGTTACCATCATATTCGCTATTCCGGCCTGGATTATCGCGGTGAAGCGTTTGAGCGCGAGGCTACAGGCTTCCATGCCCGAGTGGTACAGCATGAGTGCGACCATCTTGATGGTATCCTTTATCCCATGCGCATGGATGACCTCTCCACTCTGACTTTTACCAGTGAAATTTCTCGTACGCGGGCGGAAGAGAAGGAAAATCGGGAAGAACCGGAAGACATAGGAGAGGTAGCGCATGCTGAAGACCGATGAAACCCGCGACCGCCTGCTGGCGGCAGCGCTGGACCATGTGCCGTTTGATGGGTGGGGTGAAAAAGCGCTGATGACGGCAGCTGAGGAGACCGGCATCGGCGCTGATGCGGCGCGGCGGGCGTTTCCACGCGGCGCGACATCATTGATCGAATATCACTCTGCCTGGGCCGATCAGCGTATGCTGGATAACCTGGGCGAAGCAGTACTAAAGAATTTGGGCGTGCGCCAACGCGTGTCTAAAGCGGTGCGTAACCGACTGGAAAAAAATGGACCCTCTCGCGAAGCCATCCGTGCCGCCGTGGGCTATCTTGCCATGCCGCAAAACGGCCTATTGTCACTAAAATGCTTGTATCGGACGGTTGATGCCGTGTGGTTTGCAATTGGCGATAAATCATTGGATTTCAATTTTTATAGCAAGCGGGCTCTTCTCGCGGGCGCTTATAGCGCGACGCTGCTCTATTGGCTTGATGATCAATCTGAAGATTACGCGGATAGTTGGGCATTTCTCGACCGCCGCCTAAACGATGTGGTGCGGATCGGTCAGGCAAGCGGTAATTTAGGCAATAACCTGCAACGCATTTTTCCCTCAGTAGGGCGGCTGGCCCGCCTGTCGAAAGGTGAATTGGGGCGGAACTTCGATTTTCTCCGCACCCGGCCGTCCGGTCCCTTCAGGAGCTAAAGGGGCTTCTTCCGGACTCGAGGCTTAATCCGCCGGGTCGATCGGAATATCCGGCACGTTTGCAGTTTGCCGGGCGCGCCAGGTATCAAGGGCCGCGGCAACGTTATTGTCACTGAGGGCTATAATGGCAGCGGCAAGCAGGGCTGCATTGACTGCTCCGGGCTTACCGATAGCGAGCGTTCCGACCGGAATACCACCCGGCATTTGAACGATCGACAGCAAACTGTCCATGCCTTTGAGAGAGGCACTTTCCATCGGCACGCCGAGGACCGGAAGCGGGGTTAGCGCCGCGGTGACACCCGCCAGATGCGCTGCACCACCGGCGCCGGCTATGATAACCTGAATACCACGCTCCTTGGCACTGGCACAATAGAGGCTGTGTCGCTCCGGTGTGCGGTGAGCAGATATGATACGCGATTCAAACGCGATGGAGAGATTTTCCAGGGTTAGTGCGCAGTGGCGCATGACGGGCCAGTCTGACTGGCTACCCATAATAATGCCCACACAGGGATTTTCGCTGCTCAAAATCTTACAATGCTCTCTTTTTTTATGTGAAATTAGTTAATAAACAAAATCGTTTACCATTACTAAAGCTGCAATGGTGATGATAAAGGGCGCGCCCTAGAACGAAAAGGCTATTTTCAAAAAAAATTCGATTGAGCAGGGGTATGTTTTTGTAATTAAGAATGACATATTCTAACTAAGTTAGCGATGCTAACGCTAATTGGCACCGAAGCGGTGCTGAGTGAGAGCGGACTTAAATGAAAATTGAAGGAAACAGGCCGACGCGGGTTAGTGGAACCAGCTGTGCTGGAGGCGTAAAGGGCGGCGCGTCGAGCGCTAGCATAAGCGCAAGTCAGATGATGACCTCCATGATAGGAATTCCTGAGGCAGCCCTGACGCCGAAAGCCCGCGTCGCGATCATGAAGCTGATGGGGGAAATCGCTCGTCTCCGTACCGAATTAAATAATAGTCGTGGTCGGATTCAGCATCTCGAGTGCGTAGCCGATCAGGATTCACTGTTGCCGGTCTACAACCACCGCGCTTTTTTACGTGAGTTGACGCGCGCGATTTCCATGACCGAGCGCTACGGTGCGCCGAGCACGCTGATTTATTTCGACGTCAATAATATGAAGGCCATCAACGATACTTATGGTCACCCGGCCGGTGATGCAGCGCTTCACCATGTCGCCTATACGTTGCGCAAGCAGGTGCGCGATTCGGATGTGGTCGGCCGATTGGGCGGTGATGAGTTTGGCGTCATCCTCTATCAAGTAGATGCCGATGTGGCGCAGGAAAAATCAAGTAATCTGGCGCAGTATATTGCAGCCACGCCGGTGTCGTTCAACGATACGGAATTGACCGTACAAGCTACCTTTGGTTCCTATACCTTTAATGGGGTGGAAGATGCCGGGCAGGCTTTATCTGAGGCCGATAAGGCCATGTATGAGCGCAAGAATGACGGACGCAAGGAAAGTGCAACCCAATAAACGACGCGCTCAGTTCAGCAATAATTCATAAAATTGAGGTCCTACAGAAGAGCCGACGCTGCCCAGCACTCGTTTTGCAGGTATAATTGATCTGCGGTTTAAATTTTCCAGAGCTAATTTTGGTGACATAGAATGAGTCAGAAATAAACCAACGAGTTAAAACGGCCTGGCATGGGGTGCTCAAATAATTGTTGCCGCAGAACTAGGCCGGTTTAAGCGATCAAATTCGGCAGCTTATCGCTTTCAAGCAAGGCGATTTCGTCTTTGAGCGCTAATTTTCGTTTTTTCATACGCCGGATTCGGACGTCGTCGCTTTCATGATCGTCAGTTAAATGGCCAATGACATCATCGAGATCGCGATGTTCAATTCGAAGAGAGACAAGTCTTTGATCACCCACTCCAGTTTCCATTATACATCCAATATTGTGACATTTCATTATGGGTACTGTTGTCACTATAGTAAATTTGGCTGTAAAAATCGAGTATGAAAATGGTGTAGGAACAATTTTTTTATGCTTCAACCTGCATATAAAAAAATATTTAAGAAATTGAAATTATTATATAATTTATCTGTTTTCCATCTGGGAAAGAGAAGACGGGGAGCTATATTCCGCGCCGATTCTAACACTTATTTCGGCCTAGTTTGCGTATTGGATTTAGGCCGGAAACCATGTGCATATTGGTTAGTTTAATAATAAGAAACTGGCCAGCATGGCACAGCCAGAAAAATATGTTTTTGGGACGCTCATCAAAGAATTGCTCGTAACAGCCAAAATATTGGTCAAGAGATAGAGGTTCCTGGTGAGAGAGGTACGCTATTCGCGTTGTAATTTCTCGATCGTCGTGCTGGTGCTGAAACCGGGTTCGGTCTTCGCCAATAACACTTTGCCGCCATATCGCTGCACAAATTCTGCGCCAACCACGCCCTCTACCTGGTAATCACCGCCCTTTATTAGGATGTCCGGGCAGATAGCCTCAATCATATTAGTCGGCGTGTCTTCGGCGAAAATGACAACAAGGTCGATTGTTTCCAACGATGCCAATACCTGTGCCCGCGCGCTTTCTGATTGTACCGGCCGCTCCTCGCCCTTAAGCCGGCGTACTGAGGCGTCGCTGTTAAGACCGACAATCAGCCGCGCGCAGTTGCCTTTGCTTTGCCGAAGTAGAGAGATATGGCCAGGGTGAAGAAGATCAAAGCAGCCATTGGTAAAGCCCACTTTATGGCCTTCCAGGCGCCATTTCTCGATTATCTCCAGGGCTGTTTTCAGCGGTACAATCTTGGCTTCAGAGGAGGTCAAGTCGCTAGCGCGCACGGCATGTAGGAGATCTGCGGCATAGACCACAGCAGTACCTGACTTACCCACCACTACGCTCGCTGCGACATTGGCGAGAGCTGCCGCTTCTTTGAGGTCAACGCCATTTGCGATGGCGCTCGCTAAGGTGGCAACCACTGTATCGCCGGCGCCTGAGACGTCGAATACCTCGCGCGCCTGGGCCGGCAAATGTTCTACAGCGCCCTCTTTGGTGATCAGCGTCATACCGTCCTGGCTGCGCGTTACCAGAAGCGCCGAGATGTCCAATTGCTTTATCAGGGACTGCCCGGCAGCGACGATTCCACTTTCCGTGTTCACGGCAGCTCCGGTGACAGCTCCGAGTTCGCGGCGGTTGGGCGTGATAATGCTGGCGCCCTGATAGCTTTGGTAATTGTCACCCTTTGGGTCGACGACCACTGGCTTACCGGCGGTGCGGGCGCATTTTATCAAGGCGAGGCAAAGTGCGTCGGTGAGGACGCCCTTGGCATAATCCGAGAGCACCAGCACGTCGCATTCGGGGATGATGTCCTCCGCCATGCGCAATAGATTTTCAGCACATTGTTCGCCGATCCAACGCCGGGTTTCCCGGTCGGTGCGCAAAAGCTGCTGCCCGCCGGCGACGAATCGAGTTTTTTCGGTCGATGGCCGGCCGGGCTCGACCAGCAAATGTGGTTCGATGCGGTCTTCCTTGCCGACCATTTGCGTAAGGGTGCGTCCGGTTTCGTCATCGCCAACCACTGAGAGCAGGGTTGCTCTTGCGCCGATACTGATAAGATTACGAGTCACATTGCCGACGCCACCTAGCATCACAGATTGTCGCTCGATACCGAGGATCGGCACCGGCGCTTCCGGTGATGTACGATCAACCGCACCATAGACAAAGCGATCCAGCATGAGATCGCCGACGCACAGAATGCGCGCTTGGCTCAGGTATTCGATATGGGAAACCAGAATGGAAGGGGTGATCATCTTTGGCACGTCTATTATCTGCTGGCACATGTGTCGCAAGAATTTGGCGGGTTTTTGCCTAACACTTGCGATCCGTAACGGGTAACATAGCTGATGTCGCCCTCCCATGGGCATAAATCCGTGGATAAACCTTTTCCTAGCACTTGCCCTCAAAGGTACGGCGCGCCAAAATCCCGCCTCCGTAGAGGGGGAACCAGCGTGACAAACAGCGATTGGCAGACAGAATATAGCCGCCGACTATGCACAGCCCATGAGGCGGCTAATGGATTGCGCGACAACGAGCGTTTGATCCTGCCTACCTTGGCCGGTCAGCCACCAGCCATCTTGGCGGCCATGAGCGAGCAATTGCGCGAGGGCACCATGGCGCGGGTGCGGGCGGGTACGATTTTACCGGGTCCGGCTGTCGGCGATAATCTCTTGCTCCCAGAATATGTGGATCGATTCCAATGGGACAGCCTGTTTTGCGGTAGCTCGGATCGTGCCGGCGTGTTTGAAGGCATTTACGATATGACACCGATGCATTTCGGCCAGATGCCGAAGATCATGCGCGACGACATGAAAGTTGGTGCCGTGATCTCTCTTGCCTCACCGCCAGATGCGGACGGTTATATGAGCCTTGGAATCAGTATTGATTACACCAAATCATTGATTGAAACGGGGCGTTATAGTGCGGTTGAGGTCAACCCCAACGTACCAAACGTTTTTGGCAATTGCCGCGTACATGTTACGGATGTCGATGCCATTGTTGAAAGTGACGAAGAAATATTCGTCCTAGCCAATCCGCCAGTGACGCCGCATGACGAGAAGATTGGCGCGTTGATTGCCGAGCGTATTCCTAATGGTGCGACAATCCAGCTTGGTTATGGTGCGGCGCCGAGCGCCGTTGGTCTGTCTCTTCGCGGCCATAAACATCTCGGTATTCATACGGAGATGTTTGTTGATGCCATGCGAGTATTGATGGAAGAGGGCGTTGTCGATAATTCGCAGAAATCGATCAACCCCGGAAAAACGCTCTACACCTTTGCTGCCGGATTGCGCGAGACCTATGAGTTTTTGCATGAGAACCCTGCCATTGAGGGTCATCCGGTCGAATATACCAACGATGTGTCAGTGATTGCCCAGCATCAGGGCATGGTATCGATCAATGCGACCATCGCGGTCGATCTTACCGGCCAGGCATGCTCCGAATCTATCGGCAGTCGGCAATATAGCGGTAGCGGTGGCCAGGTTGACTTCATTCGTGGTGCCATGATGGCGGAGGGTGGGCGGTCCTTTCTTGTCACCCATTCGACCGCCAAGAAAGGGGCGCTTTCCAGCATCATGGGCGACCTTGCGCCGGGCTCGGTGGTGACCACGGCGCGCACCGACGTAGATATGGTGGTCACGGAATATGGCGTGGCGGAGCTGCGGGGCAGGTCATTGCGTGAGCGCGCACAGGCGCTTATTAGCATTGCCCATCCAGAATTTAGAGATAGTTTGCAGGAAGAAGCCAGCAAAAAAGGGCTGGGTTTGCGTTAGAGTATTTTGCTCTCGCGCGAGATTTTCTAATTCTTATGCAATGACCTATGTCCACATCGCAGGTGCTTTTACCTGCTCGGAGGTTTCTCTAAGGCTTACCGGCAGCACTTAAGTGACTAAACCTGGTTCGGCGTTCAGTCATTGTTATTGCCCGTCGTTTCATTAAGGGGAGGGTCTGCTTTAAGCCGCTTCAGGATCATCAGCGATATCGGTCGCCGGTTCGGCTGTTGGCTCGATTGTGGGCTCAGCCGCAATCGGGGCCGGTGCGGTAGCCGCAGCTTCTTCACTCGCCGCCAGTTTTGCTGCGGCCTTCCGGGCTGCTTCACGCGTCGCTTTTTTCTCTTCGCGCTCTTGACGCCGGCGGGCTTTGCGCAATTCCTCAAGTAGTTCCTGCTCGCTGCAAATGCCGAGCAGCAGCGGATCATGTGGCGTAATATTCTGCGTGTTCCAATGTGTGCGGTCGCGCACGGCGGTAATTGTCGATTTGGTAGTACCGAGTAGTTTGCCGATCTGTGCGTCGTTCAACTCTGGATAGTTCTTAGCCAGCCAAGAAATAGCGTTGGGCCGGTCCTGGCGTTTGCTGACCGGTGTATAGCGTGCGCGGCGTGCGCGTTGCGGTACTTTAGTGCTCGGCGCGCTGAGCACCAGGCGCAGGCTTTTGTCCTGCTCGCAGCGGGCAATCTCTTCGTGTGTCAGCTGGTCATTGGTGATCGGGTCCTTACCGCGAATACCGACGGCGACCTCGCCATCTGCAATGCCCTGAACTTCCAGATCGTGCAGGCCACACAACGTAGCAATCTGCTCGAATGTGAGCGCGGTATTGTCTACCAACCAAACGGCTGTCGCTTTGGGCATCAATAGTTCAGGCATTGCTTATCCTTTCGTCTTAAATCCGACCCGGACCAAGACTTTGCTTCCAGCCACGTGAAGAATTCTCGTGGCATCGCATGTTCGAATGGCAGTTAAAGACAGTGATATATCGCCCCAAGGCCGACGGGGTAAAGAGCCAATCGGGTTGTTTAAGAAATTCCTTCGTCGGGAATCAGTAAAATTTTGCCAATATGTGCGCTTGATTCCATGAGTGCATGGGCTTTTCCTGCTTCTTTCATCGGCATTTTACTGTCGATAACCGGCTGAATGGTGCGTGCCGCCAGCAGCGGCCAGACTTCCCGCTCCAGCGCCTTCGCGATACGGCCTTTGCTTTCAATGCTTTGCGCGCGGAGAGTGGACCCGGTGAGGATCAGGCGCTTGAGCATGATAGGCGCCATATTAAGGTCTGCCTTGGCGCCGCCAAGAAAGGCAATAATCACCAACCTACCTTCGGTCCTGAGACACCTAAAATTACGCTGAACATAATCTCCAGCGACCATATCGAGAATAACGTCCACGCCTTCCCCGTCTGTTGCCGCATTCACCAAAGCAACAAAATCCTCGTTGCGGTAATTTATTGCCAATTCGGCACCCAGGTTGCGGCAAGCTTCGCATTTTTTGTCCGACCCGGCAGTGGTAAAAACGCGCACACCCATGGCTGTCGCAAGCTGAATAGCTGCGGTGCCGATGCCACTTGAGCCACCATGTACCAGCAATCGCTCTCCGGCACGCAAATGGCCGCGTTCAAACAGGTTGGTCCAGATGGTAAAGAAGTTTTCCGGAAGGGCGGCCGCCTCAATAGGTGAGTACCCGTCCGGGCAGGGCAGCGTCTGGGCTTCGGGAGCGGTGCAATATTCAGCATATCCGCCGCCGCTCACCAGGGCGCACACGGTTTGGCCTATTTTAAAGCGACTGCAACCGGGCCCGAGCGCTACCACAGTGCCGCCTACTTCGAGGCCGGGAATTTCCGAGGCACCGGGTGGCGGTGGATACCCGCCAGCGCGTTGCATCACATCGGGTCGATTAACGCCGGCAGCGGCGACACGGATCAATATTTCGCCGTACCTTGGCTGCGGCACGGAGCGTTCTGACGCAACCAGCTTATCCGCATCTCCCGGTTCGGAAATTTCTATCGCCAGCATATCTTGAGGTAATTTATTGGTCGTTTGATCATTCATTACTTTTCCTGCTCCCGCTCTACTCATGAGTTGGGCTATAATGGCTTGCTATGTGGGCGAGGGGCAAAGGATATGGATGAAATTGAAATTGTTATTCCAAAAGTAGCTGGTTGGGCACCGTGCGATTTGGACAATTTATCGGTTGAAGCACTGGGGAAATATGTCGAGGACTTAAAAACTGAGCTCGAACGGGTTATTTCGGAGATCAGTAACAGGCACACCGTGCGCGGCGAAGCAGACGCCATGTTTAAGAAATAAATTTAGGAAGAGACAAACCTTACTAGTAAAAATAATATTCAGGTTACCGGGCTTGTTAACCATTTATTAGTTATCGGGGGGGTATTCTACTAGTTACGGTACTTCGGTTATTCGAATTTACCGCAATTTTAGACCTTCCTAATTGTTTAGTCTCCCTTTAAACGGCGTCGCCTCCCCAAGATGTGGCGATTTATTTTTATAGGAAAAAAACTGGGATTTATGGGAAATTCCAAGCAATTGGAGAAAAGTACGCTTGACAGAATTAACCAAATCGCCTCAACTCACTGCGGATGTCTGCTTCGAGGAGACTATTGATGTTTAAGAGTAAATTACTGTCCCGGTCTACACTGCTTGTTTTGCCGATTGCTCTTGCTGTAGCTGGTTGCCAAACTGCAGCCAATGATTCTAGTGCTGTCCAAAGCGATGGTGCACTGGAGACTGCGCAAAGTGCGAAGCAGGACGCCATGAAAAACCAGACCACCATCTCCATATTGAGAGGAGAAATCGCGTCGCTTCGTGATGAAATCATGAAATCAAGCGAAGCGTCTGAGCGTGCTGCAAGTGCGGCGGAGCGAGCGGCAGAAGAGGCAAAAGCGGCAGCCGACAAGGCTGACCGTATTTTTCAACGGCAGATGCACAAATAAACCGCATCTTTCGGCCTAACGTAAAGGCCGATTGAGGGGACCCGCCGATGGTGGTTCTTTCAGTCGGCTTACGCGTTTTATTTCCAAATATTTAGAACGCAATTCAAACAGGGCCTGTTTGGCAAAAAACCTGTGCCTATTCGGGGCTCTTTTCTGTGGGATTTGTAAGCGTAATGCGCACGGGAACGCCTGTGCGTTCGGCCAGGGTCGAGCGAATTGTCGGCCAATTGAGGCGCGATAAATCGTCTCCCGAATTACTTTTGATCTTGTAATAGGCGTCGTTGTTTGAGCGTTTGGCCACACTTTCAAAATGCCCATCACGCTCCAATTCATCAGCCTGGTTGGGCTCGGGATATACTTCCAGATAAAGTTCCCCCTCGAAGTGGCCAATTTTGATCGGCTGGTCGATCACTTCCACGCGTGTGCCCATATTGATCTCACTGAATAAGCGCTTAATGCCTTCCGGGTAGAGCCGGATACAGCCATGGCTGACCCGACGCCCAACGCCCCATGGCATGTTGGTGCCGTGCATAAGATATGTAGGCCAGTCAAAATAGAGTGCGTGTTGACCAAGCGGATTGTTTGGCCCGGCGCGCACGACCTTGGGCAAATCCGGATTTTCATCGCGGATGGATTGCGGCGGATACCAGATGGGGTTTTTCTTCTTTCTAACGATCTTGGTTACGCCAAGCGGGGTATCCCAGCCTTCGCGCCCCACACCTATCGCATAAGTCGTGATGCCTTCCGAGGCAAAATGATAGAGCCGGTGTTCGGCCAAATTAATTACCACTCCTTCGCGTGGCGCATCCGGCAGTAAATGTCCGGTCGGCAAGGTGACCACCGTACCGGCTCCAGGTACCCAAGGATCAATACCTTGATTGGCGGCGACAATTTCAACAAAGCCTAAACCGTTATTTCGCGCAAGATCAAGCAATGTATCTTCGTGCTTGGCGGTATAGGCACGTACCGCCCCCAGCATATCTTCCTGCAACAAGGGGAACGTTTTGTTTTGATTTGCCGTGTCTTGATTCTCTATGTCTTGACTCGCTGTGGCCTGATTAGTGCTTAAAGTGAATATCAAGCAGGCGAGCAGCACGGGAGCAAGCAATAGGTGGCGCGCCATTGTATTGGAAGAAAATGTGTCAGAATAACGGCCCGGAAAATCAACTCGGCTGCGCCAAATTGCTTTTTTTCGGCCGTCCGACCGCTTCAAAATGGTGACCATATTTTTTTGCTCTCCGGTCAAGGTTTTACCTAAGAACCTTTGTTATCAGCCATTTTTAACATGAAAGATATTAATTAGTCGAAATGCGATAAAAATATTATATGGCCAATTTGATAATTTATAAGGAGTGCTCATTGTTTGTTCATAGAGAACGAACATAATTTTGTGTGATAGCTGATCTGAATATGGTTAATCCGTGGTTTTTTATTAAATGATAGAGCGTGATCAGGATACTATCGCCCCTTCGGGCGGCATCAGGTAGAAATTCTGTGACAAGTGGTGGACTGGTCGGAACGAACTTCTACAATTGGATTTGTGACGAGTCTTTTGACCTGAGGGTTGAAAAACATGATTACGTGGGCGAGGGGCCAGGAAGTCAGTTTTGACAATGACAATGAAATCATTGATCTGCCGCCGTAGTATTTTCGCAGCGTGATAGGGCGCGATCTCAAAATTTACCAGCGCATCTACCGCTTTGATAAAATGATTGCGCACTACGAAAACTGAGCCGCTCTCAGCTCAAATCACGCCTATTGCGTTTATGTCTCAGGGGTCGATTAATGTGTCGTTGCGTCCGCCCCACTCGGTCCACGATCCGTCATAGACGGATGCATCTTTATGGCCGCAGACAAAAAGCGCTAATGCAATTACAGCGGCAGAGATGCCGGAGCCGCAAGTAGTTGTAATGGGACGCAACAGATCCACACCGACGGCAGAAAAGGCCACCGCCAGTTTATCCGCCGGTAGGAGGGTATTATCGGCGCTATCAACCAGTCCTGGGTAGGGTAAATTTGTGCTGCCTGGAATATGGCCAGAGCGAAGACCGGGCTGATATTCCGGCTCGCGACCATCGAAGCGACCGCTGCCGCGCGCATCAATCACTTGTTCTGCGCCACTTTCAAGATTGTCCCGTATCTGTGTCAAGCTGCGCACCAAATCAGGACGGAAGTTCGTCTCGAAATTGCTCTTCTCTGGATTTGCTGCGCCCGAGACGGCTACATTGCCCGCCGCCAGCCATGCCGGTAAGCCGCCGTCCAACACCGCCACATTATCATGCCCAAAGATGCGCAAGCTCCACCAGGCGCGCGGCGCGCTAAACACGCCGGTGCCGTCATAGACTATGATGGCATCTTTATTGGTGAGGCCAAGGCGCGACATTTCCGCAGCAAATAATTTTGGACTCGGTAGCATATGCGGCAGGGAATTATTGGGGTCGCGAATTCCATCAATATCGAAAAACACCGCACTCTCGATATGCGCGTCTTCAAATTCTGCCGCCGGATTGCGTGCATCCGCTGGCATATACCAGGAAGCATCGATGATCTTGAGGCCGGCTTCGCCCCTATGCTGTGCGAGCCATGCTGGTGTGACCAGAGGGCAGGGGAGTTTCTGCGTCATTCAAGTCTCGCCAAAAATAATATTCACACGCCGATTATACTTGCCCTTATTCTCTATTTTGCGCACCGCGACCGGGCCGATCTCGCCAGTCGCTTTCACATGGGTACCGCCGCAAGGTTGCAAATCGATATCTGCAATTTCGAGCAGGCGTACCTTGCCCTGACTGGATGGCGGCTTCACTTTCATGGTCCGCACCAAGTCAGGCTGGGCAGCAAGCTCGTCATCCGTAATCCAGCGTGTGCTGACTGGAGCATTGCGCGCGATCAGTTCGTTCAGGCGCTCTGTAATTTTAGCCTTATCCAGGATTATTTCCCCCATATCGAAATCTAGCCGGCCTTTTTCTTCACCCAATTGCCCACCAGTTACCGGCGCTTCAATAACCGCGCATAATAAATGCAGGCAAGTATGCATGCGCATAAGCTTGTGGCGGCGCTGCCAATTTAACTCTGCTGTGAGCGCAGTACCCAGGTCCGGCAGTGGCGCATCTTCCGCGACAAGATGCAGGATATCGCTGGTTGCTTCGCCCTTGACCGTATTGAGCACGGGTATTTCCGTGCCGTCGGCCAGCTTTAAAACACCCGTGTCTCCCGGCTGGCCGCCGCCAGCGGCATAGAAGACGGTGCGGTCGAGCAGAATGCGGCCAGGTGCTGTGTGGGTTACCTGCACCTCACAGGATCGTGCATAGGCGTCCTCGGTGAAGACGTGCTCAGTCATTATTATCTAGCCACCCCGGCACCGGCAGGTTTTTGGTGCGTAGGAATTCCGGATTAAATAGCTTGCTTTGATAGCGTATACCGTAATCGCAAAGGATGGTGACGATGGTATGGCCGGGGCCGAGTTTCTCGGCCAGGCGAATGGCGCCAGCAATGTTGACGCCGCTCGAGCCCCCTAAGATGTGACCTTCATTTTGCAGCAAATCGAAAATGATGAGCAGCGCCTCTTCATCAGAAATTTGGAAGGGCTCATCAATCGGTGCGTCTTTTAGATTGGCGGTCACCCGTCCTTGGCCGATGCCTTCCATGATTGAGCTGCCCTCGGCCTTCAATTCGCTGTTGGCATAAAAGTTATAGAGCGCGGCACCCATGGGGTCGGCCAGGCCGATAACCACATCTGGGTTTTTCTCCTTTAGATAGAGCGCGATTCCGGCCAGGGTGCCACCGCTGCCAACAGCGCAGATAAAGCCGTCAAGCTTACCGTCGGTTTGTTGCCAGATTTCCGGCCCGGTGGTGTCATAGTGCGCCGCCCGGTTGGCAACATTATCAAACTGATTAGCCCAGATAGTGCTGTTTGGCTCCTTGGTGGCGATTTCTTCCGCCAAGCGACCTGAATATTTGACGTAATTGTTAGGGTCACGATAGGGCACGGCAGGAACCTGGATTAGCTCGGCACCGCAGAGGCGCAGCATATCTTTTTTCTCTTGGCTCTGGGTTTCCGGGATGACGATAGTCGAGCGGTAGCCCAGCGCATTGCCAACCAGCGCTAGACTGATGCCGGTATTGCCTGCCGTTCCTTCGACGATAACGCCCCCGGGCTTTAACTGGCCCTTGCGTTCGGCATCGCGCACGATAGAAAGCGCGGCGCGATCTTTTACTGAGCCACCAGGGTTGAGGAATTCGCATTTGCCGAGAATTTCACACCCCGTGCGCTCCGATGCTTCGTGCAGGCGCATCAAGGGGGTATTGCCGATCAGGTCGATAAAATCTTTTTTTACTATCATTTTTATCGCGTTTATTGAGGGTTTCGCTTACCGCAATCTAACTTGCTCATGTGGAGCAATCAAGTTTGGATAACCTTTCGGGGATACTTGCGAGGCGCCGGCTGGCACGGCACACTCGCTGCTTCGTCAAAACAAGAAAGTGCGCGGAAGATGAACGAAAGAAAAGCAATCGAGCAGCCTTATCTGTTGTTTCTGGGCGATGCCCATGACCATTTGGCGGCCAAGACGGCGCGTGGCATAGTTGATTGGCGGCCGGAATGGTGTCTTGGGCAGGTACGCCTTGAGGGTTGTAATGCCAGCGCCGGCGTGCCCGATGTCTCGATTCCCGAAGCGGCAGAACGAGGTGCGCGCACCCTAGTCGTGGGTGTCGCCAACCGCGGCGGTATAATTCCTGAACATTGGCGAGCGGCGCTCGGTGAGGCACTCGATTTTGGTATGGATTTGGCGAGCGGATTACATATGCGCCTCAGCGATATCGTTGCGCTGCGTGATAAGGCGGAGGCCAAGGGTGCAAAGCTGTTTGATGTACGCCATCCGCACCGTGAATTCCCCCTTGGCTCTGGCGAAAAGCGCCCGGGAAAGCGCCTGCTGACGGTTGGCAGCGATGCTTCAGTCGGCAAGATGTACACCGCTCTGGCCATCGAAAAAGAACTAAAGTCGCGCGGCGTGGCGGCAAATTTTCGGGCCACTGGACAGACCGGTATTTTTATTGCCGGCGAAGGCGTATCAGTCGATGCAGTTATTTCTGATTTCATTTCAGGTGCGACCGAATGGCTGTCCCCGGCGGATGCGCCGGATCATTGGGATCTAATAGAAGGCCAGGGCTCACTCTTTCATCCTTCCTTCGCGGGCGTCACTTTAGGCCTTATTCACGGTGCCCAGCCCGACGCCATAGTGCTCTGCCATGAGCCAAGCCGCACCCATATGCGCGGCCTGCCTGATTGGCCACTCCCGGATTTGAGCCATTGCCTGGAGACCAATTTGGCGGCGGCTCGCCTCACCAATCCGGATGTGTTTTGTGCCGGAGTGGCGGTCAATACCAGCGCCCTGGATGACGAAGTAGCGGCAAAAATATTGGCTGAAATATCGAATAAAATGGAATTGTCTTGCACCGACCCCATGCGAAATGGCGTCGCACCAATCGTTGACTGCCTGCTCTGAGCATGCGTCAACTTCACGTTCGCACGGCATTGTGGCTGATGCGTGGCACCTTCCGTATTTCGCGCGGTGCACGCACCGAAACGTCAACGATTATTGTTGAGATCGAAGAGGCGGGCTCTGTTGGGCGGGCGGAATGTGTGCCCTATCCGCGTTACGGCGAGAGTATTGATAGCGTCTTGGCGGAAATCGAAGCCCTGCGCCAGGAAGTTGAAGGCGGCATGGAACGAGCAACCTTGCAGGGTGCTTTGTCCGCCGGTGCAGCGCGCAATGCACTTGATTGCGCTCTCTGGGATCTTGAGGCCAAACGCAGCAGAAAATGCGCCTGGGAGATTGCTGGCATTGACCCGCCGCAGCCGGTGACAAGCGCCATGACGCTCAGCCTGGATACCCCGAAGAATATGGCGGCGGCGGCAAGAGCCTTGGCGCATCTGCCGTTGCTCAAACTAAAGGTGGCGGGTGAAGGCGATCTGGAGCGGGTTAAAGCTGTGCGTGACGGTGCGCCAAACTCGCGCCTAATTGTTGATGCCAATGAGGGCTGGCAGCCGGAGATGCTGGATAGCCTGCTAACGGAGCTTGCAGACCTTGGCGTTGAATTAGTCGAGCAGCCGCTCGCTGCAGGTGATGACGACGCGCTGCTGGGGCGCGAATTTGCTGTTCCAGTCTGCGCCGACGAGGCCTGCCATACGCGTGACGATCTCGACCATCTTAAAGGCCGCTATCCGATGGTCAATGTGAAGCTCGACAAAAGTGGCGGACTTACCGAGGCGCTGGCCTTAGTACGCGAGGCACGGGCGCGCGGTTTTCGAATCATGGTCGGATGCATGGTTGGCTCATCCCTGGCTATGGCGCCCGCACTCTTGCTGACGCCGTTCGCTGAATTTGTTGACCTCGACGGCCCACTTCTGCTGGCGCGTGACTGTGAGCCGGGGCTACACTATGACGGTGCTATCGTCCATCCGTCTGATCCACAATTATGGGGTTGATTGACCCTTTGTACAGTGTGGCGCATAATTTTTATCTTAGCGATATGATCGGCGAGCGATTCAATGACGGAAAGATCCAGGAAAAATTTCGATGATTGGCGCAACCTTGCGGCCAAGGAACTGAAAGGCCGCGGCGCTAATTCGCTCGATTGGCAAACGCCGGAAGGCATTACCGTCAAGGCACTCTACACGGCGGAAGATTTACAAGCCATGGAAGAAGATGCCGGACTACCCGGCTTTGAGCCCTTCACTCGGGGCGTGCGCGCGACCATGTATGCCAACCGACCGTGGACCATTCGCCAATATGCCGGTTTCGCTACGGCTGAGGAATCGAACGCCTTCTACAAGCGTAATCTTGCCGGTGGGCAAAAGGGTCTCTCGGTTGCCTTCGACCTCGCCACCCACCGGGGCTATGACAGTGATCATCCGCGCGTACGCGGTGATGTAGGTAAGGCCGGTGTTGCCATTGACAGTGTTGAGGATATGAAGATTCTGTTTGATGGCATCTCACTTGGCGACGTCAGTGTCTCGATGACCATGAACGGCGCGGTGCTACCGGTGATGGCCGCCTATATCGTCGCCGCTGAGGAGCAGGGCGTCTCCCAAGGTAAGCTTTCGGGCACCATCCAGAACGATATTCTCAAAGAATTCATGGTGCGTAACACCTATATCTACCCGCCTGAGCCGTCTATGCGCATCGTTGCTGATATTATAACCCACACGGCTAAAAATATGCCGCGCTATAATTCGATCTCTATATCCGGCTATCACATGCAGGAGGCCGGGGCGACGTTGGTGCAGGAATTGGCCTTCACCCTGGCCGATGGCCGTGAATATGTGCGCGCTGCCGTGGCGCAAGGATTATCGGTTGATCAGTTCGCGCCACGCTTGTCGTTTTTCTTTTGCGTGGGCATGAATTTTTTCATGGAGATCGCCAAACTGCGCGCCGCGCGTCTCCTCTGGACGCGCATCATGTCCGAGTTCGAGTTCAAGGATAGCCGCTCCTCCATGCTTCGCATGCATGTACAAACCTCAGGCGTCTCACTCACCGCCCAGGACCCCTACAACAATGTGGTTCGCACAGCCTATGAAGCGATGGCAGCGGTGCTCGGTGGCACCCAGTCCCTGCATACCAATTCACTGGATGAGGCAGTCGCGTTACCGACCGATTTCTCCGCTCGGATCGCGCGCAACACCCAACTAATCTTGGCCGAAGAAACTGGTGTGCCCAATGTAATCGATCCCTTGGGCGGCTCCTACTACGTTGAATCGCTAACCCAGTCGATTGCTGGGGAAGCGTGGAAATTGATCGAGCAGGTCGAGGAGATGGGCGGCATGACCAAGGCGGTTATCGCCGGTATGCCGAAACTGCAAATCGAGGAATCAGCGACTCGTCGCCAGGCGCGTATCGACCAGGGCGAGGAAGTTATCGTGGGCGTCAATAAATATCAAAGCGGCGCAGAGGATATGCCGGAACTCTTGGATGTCGACAATAGCGCCGTGCGCGAGGCGCAGGTTGCCCGACTGGAAAAAACTCGTGTGTCGCGTGATGAAGCGGCCTGCCAAAAAACGCTTAATGCGCTGCAGGTTGGGGCGGCAGGAGATGCTAATCTGCTCGCATTGGCCATTGATGCCATGCGCGCACGTGCCACCGTGGGCGAGGTCTCGGACGTTCTAGAAAGTCATTTTACCCGCCACCGCGCGGCAACCCGGGGCGTTTCCGGCGTCTATGCATCAGCATATGCCAATGACGAAGAATTTTCTTCTATCCGCTCCGATGCGGCCGCCTTTGCGGATCGCGCCGGGCGGCGCCCGCGCATGCTGGTGGTCAAGCTTGGCCAGGACGGCCATGACCGGGGCGCCAAAGTGATTGCCACGGCCTTTGCCGATATTGGTTTCGATGTGGATATCGGCGCGCTTTTTCAAACACCTCAGGAGGCGGCACGCGAGGCGGTGGAAAATGATGTTCATGTGGTCGGTGTTTCCAGCCTGGCTGCCGGGCACAAAACCCTGGTACCGGAACTGCTGGTTGCGCTGAAGGCCGAGGGCGCCGAGGATGTGCTAGTAATTTGTGGCGGCGTTATTCCGCCCAAGGATTATGATTTCCTGATCCAGGCGGGTGTGGCCGCCATATATGGCCCCGGCAGCCATATCCCTAAGGCGGCCGCCGAGATCATGGCTCTGATAGAAAAAAATTAGAGTCCTCTCCGGTTTGCAGGGCGGCTTTTCAGTAATTATTTATGATCAGGCTGAGAATCTTCAGCTGGGGGGTGTTTGATTTGAGTCTGAGAGAGGCGCCTGTCTAGACCCATGGAGAGAGCATGGCCGATAATATCGGCCATGCCCTGGGTGTCGGCGCCAGCATTGCCGTGCCGATCATGCTTGTCCTGGTCGCTAAGCGCTATTCCGGCGCGCTGCCCGTGACTAGTTTCGCGCTTTACGGCGGCACGCTGCTACTCGTTTTCAGCGCCTCTGCGCCCTACAATATCGTTGCTCACGGGGTGCTTCGATGGGGCCTGCGCCTACTCGATCACTCATCAATTTATCTCATGATTTCTGGTGCTTAGACGCTGATAGCGCTGAACAGTATTCGAGGCGTCTGGGATTGGAGCCTGTTCAGTACGGTATGGGGTTTGGTGCTCGGCGGCGTTACTCCCAAATTGATTTTATCTGAACGTTTCGAAAAGCTCTTAATTCTGCTTTATCTCGTCAACGGTTGGGCGGGTCTGGCGGCGATTGAGCCCTTGGCAGCCAATCTGCACTGGGTGTCTCTTGCTTTATTAGGTATTAGCGGTCGGTTGTTCAGTTCCGGTGTGGCATTTCATCTGTGGACCAGCCTGCGCCACCACAATGTGATTTAACGCAGCTTCGTTCTGTCTGGCGCCACATGCCATTATTTTTCGGTGATTTTCTTCATCCGCCCCATGCTGTAGGAGTTCAAAATTCTTCGCAGCGGTATTTTTCCTAACTATGGATTGCGAAAGGCCGGATTAAGCCCCACCTGTCAGATGTGCCGTTCGGCGCGCGTCCATAAGCTAAGTTTGGAATTTTATGGTCAATATATCTCGCGAATCTAGAGAAATTCCGCCTCTGGCTTCGCGCTCCCATATGCACACGATCCGCACGCTGTTGCCTTACCTCTGGCAACGCTCGCTGGAGATGCGGGCGCGCGTGGTATTGGCCATTTTTCTCCTGGTGCTTGCTAAGGTCGCCAATGTCTATGTTCCGATCCTCTATAAGCAGGCGATCGATATATTGGGTGCTGATCAGTCGGCGATTATTGTTGTGCCGGTTGGCCTGCTTATCGCCTACGGAATCTTGCGCATCACTACAGTTGCTTTCGGTGAGCTGCGCGATGCTGTGTTCGCCAAGGTGGCGGAGCGCGCTATCCGCATGGTGTCGCTGCGCGTCTTTGAGCATCTGCATAGATTGTCGCTGCGTTTCCATCTTGAGCGGCGCACCGGCGGCCTGTCGCGCGCCATTGAGCGTGGTGTGAAGGGTATTGAGTTTCTACTCACCTTCATGCTGTTCAATATCCTGCCGACGCTGGTCGAGATCGTCATGGTGTGCGGTATTTTGTGGTGGTTCTATGGCGTTATTTACGCCGCCATCACCTTCGTCACCATCGCTTCCTTTATCGCCTTTACTCTGTCGGTTACCGAGTGGCGGCTGAAATACCGCCGGCGCATGAACCAGCAGGATTCGGACGCTCACACCAAGGCCATCGATAGCCTGCTCAATTATGAGACGGTAAAATATTTCGGCAATGAAGCACACGAATCCGAGCGCTTTGATCGCTCCCGTCGACGGTATGAGAAGGCGGCGGTACAGAGCAAAACCAGCCTGTCGCTGTTGAATATCGGCCAGGGCGCGATTGTTGCCATTGGTCTGACCGGAATCACCATCAAAGCCGGCTATGAGGTTGCAGCTGGCACCATGACGCTGGGTGATTTCGTCCTGGTAAACACGTACCTTCTCCAGCTGTACATTCCCCTGAATTTTCTCGGCTTCGTCTACCGCGAGATCAAGCAGTCGTTAACAGATATGGAGGCGATGTTTGAACTGACGCATATCTATCCCGAGATTGAAGACGTGCCCGGCGCGAAACCGCTTGAGATGCGTGATGGCGAAATCAATTTCGAAAATGTGCGTTTTTCCTATGATGAGCGGCGCATCATTCTCGATAATGTGTCGTTCACCGTGCCCGCCGGCAATACCGTGGCTATTGTCGGCGCCAGCGGGGCAGGAAAATCGACCATCTCACGCATCCTTTTCCGCTTCTACGATATTGAAAGTGGCACCGTGCGCATCGACGGCCAAGATGTGCGCGAGGTGCAGCAGAACTCGCTGCGCGCTGCCATCGGTATTGTGCCCCAGGACACGGTGATGTTTAACGATAGTATCTTCTACAACATCTCTTATGGCCGCCCCGGAGCAAGCCGTGCCGAGGTTGAGGAAGCTGCGCGCCTTGCACATGTGCATGATTTTATTGTCGCTATGCCGGACGGCTATGAAACCCAGGTTGGTGAGCGTGGACTAAAACTTTCGGGTGGCGAAAAGCAGCGCGTCGCCATAGCGCGGACGATCCTGAAAGACCCGGGAATTATGCTGTTTGATGAAGCGACCTCGGCGCTCGATTCAAAAACCGAAAAAGAAATTCAGGCCAATCTCAAGGAAGTCAGCCGCGACCGCTCCACCCTGGTGATCGCCCACCGCCTCTCGACCATCGTCGATGCCGATCAAATACTGGTACTCGATAGCGGCAGCATTGTTGAGCGCGGACGACACGCCGAATTACTCACGGCTGACGGTAAGTATGCCGACATGTGGCACCGCCAGCAGGAAACTGCAGAGCTACAAAAAGAGCTTGCCGAGCGTTTGGCGCTGGAAGAGAAAGAGCCAGCGGAAGAAGAGGCGCCAGCTTAGAGCAAGTCCCGAGCAGGTAAAACCACCTACGACGTCGATTTTCTTTGATGCACAAGAGTAAGCGCATCTCGCGTGAGCGCATGCGAGCATGAAATGCGCCAACGGCGTGGACTAGCCACTTCGATATGATTTGAGCGCGGCGTAGACCTTGTCATTGGCGGGCGTGGGGATAGCGAGTTCCCGCCCTAGCCGCGAGACCCCGCCGGCCAGCCAATCCAGTTCGAGCTGCTTGCCATTCTCCAAATCATTGAGCATGGAGGCTTTCATCCCGGGTGGTAGAGCTTCGGCATAAGTGATGCGGCCTTGGGTGAATTCGGCATCGAGCGCAATTCCCCGCGCGCGTCCGATCTCCGCTGTCTCTTCCATGAGACTGATCAGCATTCGCCGGTTCTCAGCTTCTGCGAGGATCGGGCCAATGCTTTGGCGGGTGATGGCGGTGGCGCCGCTTAGGCCAACGAGAAAGACAAACTTCCGCCACTGCGCCAGCTCGATGTCAGGCATAAGGTCAGCGTCAATATTTGCGCCTGTGCAAGTGGCTATGAAGGCGCGGAGACGCGTGCTTTTACTACCATCCTCCTCGCCGAATTGCAGGCAAGCGAAGTTGCCATTATGGCGGATAGTGCCGGGCTGAGCGATAAAAGACGAAATAAGAGAGACACCGCCCACCACATGTTCCGCGCCTAGGATAGGTGCCAGGCGCGAGACGCCATCAATGCCATTTTGCAACATGATTAGGGCGGTGTTTTTGCCGATCAGTGGTTTGCAGGCTTCAGCCGCAGTTTCGCTGTCCCAAAGTTTGACCGCGAATAGCACCACATCGACTGGGCCAATGGTGGTGGGATCGTCCGTTGCCGGAGTATCTTTGATATGCAGATTGCCAAACATGCTTTCAACATAGAGGCCGTTCTTGCGAATGGCATCGAGATGGGCGCCGCGCGCTACAAAGTGCACATTTTCACCCGCTGCGGCCAAGCGTGCGCCGAAATATCCGCCGACGCCACCGGTTGCCATGATTGCTATTTTCATGATTTTCTCATTACCCCCAACCCGAACCGGGCCGCCATCAAGATAAATAAATTCGGAGCGACGATAAAGCCCGGCGTTGTCCATGCCCAGCTTTATTGCTATCCCCCACAGTTTGGCCTCCCGGACTCCTTCCATGCGGATATTAATCGCCATGCCATAAGTGTGTAAATTTTTCTTGGCCACGCCCTCACTGCTCTCTCGCAGTAGTGGATTGCTGGATTCCGAACGAAATCCGGAGATCACACCGAGGGGGGCATCGCTGCCAAGCGCTTGTGTGAGCCCGAATAGTTGATAAAAAAGCTACAGAATATTCTGCCTGCCTGGCCGGTGCGTCTATCGCGCATCAGAAGATAGAAATCGGCAAGCGGGCCGGATAGATAGCGCCACTCGCGACAATAGACGAGATCGAGATATTCTTCCGTCCAGAGATTATGCAGCGTAACCTTGCGTTCCTTAAACTTCTAATAGCTTGCCGCCGCCTGACTGGGAAGGGCGCTAGCGGTGAGGAGCGCTCCGGCGCCGGCAATAATTTGCCGCCGTTAAGGGCGGGGGAGAATAGCTTTCCGCTTGCATGGCCGGCAGCATATCGCAATTTTTTGATTTTTCATGTCATGGATACGCCGGCAAAAAAACATGCGTCCCATGCGGTTGCCGCCGGTGGTCCGGAGCGATATTGTGCCCCTAAGCTCGGTGCAGCGCCAAGGTGTGCGCCAGAGGGCAAATTAATTCTACAGGGCAAATTAATTCTACAGATGGAGAAGAAAAAATGGCGACTGCCACTGCTGAAATAGTCACCGGTGTAACCCTTAAAGACCCCTCATTGCTGCGTCAGCAATGCTATATCGATGGCGCCTGGGCCGATGCGGATAGTAAGAAAACTATTGATGTGACCAATCCGGCGGACCTTGAGGTGATCGGCACCGTGCCCAATATGGGTGCTATTGAAACCCGGCGCGCTATCGAAGCAGCGAACCGCGCCTATCCGGCGTGGCGTGCCAAAACGGCCAAGGAGCGGGCCATAGTCTTGCGCAAATGGTTCGATCTGATGATAGAAAACCAGGAAGATTTGGCGATTATCATGACCGCTGAGCAGGGCAAGCCACTGGCTGAATCGCGCGGCGAAATTGGCTATGGCGCCTCTTTCGTTGAATGGTTTGCCGAAGAAGGTAAACGCGCGTATGGCGATGTTATCCCGCAGCCGATGAATGATAGGCGTATTGTCGTCGTCAAAGAGCCGATTGGTGTGGTGGGTATGATCACGCCGTGGAATTTCCCCAATGCCATGATCACCCGCAAGGCCGGCCCGGCACTGGCGGCAGGCTGCACCGTGGTCGCGCGCCCGGCCACCTCAACACCTTATTCGGCCCTGGCGCTGTGTGAACTTGGCGAGCGTGCTGGCATCCCCGCCGGCGTGCTCAATATCCTGACCGGCTCGTCGCGTGAGATGGGCGGCGAACTGACCTCCAACTCGATCGTGCGTAAGCTCTCCTTCACCGGTTCTACCGAGGTTGGCAAAATTTTGATCGAGCAATGTGCGGCGACGGTGAAAAAGGTCTCTATGGAGCTTGGCGGTAATGCTCCCTTTATCGTCTTTAACGATGCGGATATGGACGAAGCGATTATCGGCGCCATGGCATCGAAATATCGCAATACCGGACAGACCTGCGTCTGCGCCAATCGCTTTCTAGTGCAGGACGGCGTCTATGATGAGTTTGCTGAGAAGCTTGCTGCAGCGAGCGATAAAATGCGCGTAGGGCCCGGCCTCAAAGGCGAAACCGAGCAGGGGCCACTGATTGATATGGCGGCAGTCGAGAAGGTAGAGGAACATATTCAGGATGCGCTCGACAAGGGCGCCAAAATCGTCACCGGCGGCAAGCGCCATGCGCTTGGCGGCAGTTTCTTCGAGCCAACTGTTATAGCCAACGTCAATACCCAGATGAAAGTGGCGCGGGAGGAGACCTTTGGTCCTTTGGCGCCGCTGTTCCGCTTCAAGACCGAGGAAGAGTCGATACAGCTAGCTAACGATACCGAATTCGGCCTCGCTGCATATTTTTATAGCCGCGATATCGGCCGCATTTGGCGCGTTTCCGAGCAGCTTGAATATGGCATTGTTGGCATCAATGCTGGCATTATCTCCACCGAAGTGGCGCCATTTGGCGGTATGAAGGAATCGGGTGTTGGCCGCGAAGGGTCCCATTACGGGCTGGATGAGTTCATGGAGGTGAAATATCTCTGCATGGGGGGTATCGACACTTAAAGGATATCCCATGGCTGATTTTGACCTCTTCGTTATTGGCGGCGGCTCGGGCGGTGTGGCGTGTGCACGCCGCGCCGCCAGCTATGGCGCGCGTGTTGGGCTAGTAGAGGAAAGCCGCATGGGTGGCACCTGCGTCCACCGCGGCTGCATTCCGAAAAAATTCCTGGTATATGCCTCGAATTTTCATCATGAGTTCGAAGACGCAGCTGGTTATGGCTGGAAGGTTGGCGAGAGCAGTTTCGATTGGCTTAAAATGGTCGCCGCCAAGAGCAAGGAGCTTGATCGGCTGGAGGGCATTTATCGCCGCCTGTTAAAAGATTCGGGTGTGACGGCATTCGATGGGCGCGGCACGCTGATTGACGCCAACACGGTAGAAGTCGATGGCCTACGGCATAGCGCCGATACCGTCCTCGTCGCCACCGGTGGCTGGCCCTCGGTGCCGGAAATACCCGGCATTGAGTTGGCCATTACCTCGAACGAAACCTTCGATTTATCGCAACTCCCCAAACGTATGGCCATTGTTGGCGGCGGGTACATTGCTTGCGAATTCAGCTGCATCTTTAATGGCCTTGGCGTGGAGGTGGTGCAGCTTTATCGCTCGAACATGATCCTACGTGGCTTCGATATGGATGTGCGCGAGATTTGCTGTGATGAGATGCGTAAGACCGGTCTTGATCTCCGCCTTAACGAGAATGCCGTCAAGCTCGAAAAGAGCAGTAGCGGCATTGCGCTCACGACTAACCAGGGTAATGTGCTTGAGGTCGATCAAGTTATCTTTGCCACCGGACGCGCGCCTAATACGGCGGGGATTGGTCTCGATGCGGTGGGTGTTGAGCTCGATCGCAAGGGCGCAGTGAATGTGAATTCAGGCTCGCGCACTAATATCGCTAATATCTACGCCGTTGGCGATTGTACGGACCGGGTCAACCTCACCCCGGTAGCCATTCATGAAGGCCGCTGTCTGGCGGAGACGCTTTATAACAATAATCCGCAAACCCCCGATCATCGCGATATAGCTACCGCCGTGTTCACCCAGCCAGAAATCGGCACGGTCGGCTTGAGTGAGGAAGATGCACGCGCCCATTGCGCAGCCGTTGATATCTTTAAAACCCGCTTTCGTTCACTCAAACACACCCTCACCGGGCGCAACGAGACGGTGTTCATGAAGCTGGTGGTCGATAAGAGCAACGACCGCGTGGTTGGCTGCCATATGATCGGCTCAAGCGCCGGCGAGATGTCGCAGCTTTTAGGTGTCGCTATTAAGGCTGGCGTGACCAAGAAGCAGTTTGACGAAACCGTAGCCGTTCATCCCACATCGGCGGAAGAGTTTGTCACCATGTATGAGCCGGTTATTCAGCCTGACCCGGAGGTGCAGGAGTAAACGCGCCGCTGGGCGCTCCATACAAAAAAGTGAAAATTCCATTGGTAATTAATGAATTAGTGGCAAAACTTGCCATAAGAGCGTATAGGCTGCGCCTAAATTCCTGTCCTATGCCGGAGGAGGCATCATATGGCTCGTAAATGGAGCCCGGAGAGTTGGCGCGCATTGCCGATACTCCAGCAACCGAATTGGCCCGATACGGCGCTTCTGAAAAAGACCGAAGCACGTCTCAAGATATCGCCGCCGCTTGTATTCGCCGGCGAGGCGCGCAACCTGCGTGCCAAATTGGCGGAGGCCTGCGAGGGGCGGGCATTTTTGTTGCAGGGCGGCGATTGCGCCGAGAGTTTTTCTGAATTTAATGCCGATAATATCCGCGATACGTTCCGCGTTTTATTGCAGATGGCGGTGGTCCTGACCTTCGGTGCCAAATGCCCAGTGGTAAAAGTCGGTCGTCTGGCCGGCCAATTTGCTAAGCCGCGCTCTGCCGATACCGAGACGATTGACGATGTCACGCTGCCGGCCTATCGCGGTGATATGATCAATGGCATGGAATTTGAAGTTGCCTCGCGTCTGCCCGATCCGAACCGTTTGATGCAGGCCTATTCGCAATCTGCTGCCACGCTCAATTTGTTGCGCGCGTTTGCCCAGGGCGGCTATGCAGATTTACACCAGGTGCAACGTTGGAATTTGGGCTTTGTTGCCGAGAGCCCGCTCGGCGAGCGCTACGAGGATTTGGCGGACCGTTTGACCGAATCTCTCGAATTTATGTCTGCTTGTGGTCTGAATTCTGCAACCACACCGCAGATCCGCGAAACCGAGTTCTATACTTCGCACGAAGCCTTGATACTTGGCTATGAGCAGGCACTGACGCGCATCGATTCAACGTCAGGTGATTGGTATGCCTGCTCGGCCCATATGTTGTGGATCGGCGATCGCACCCGCCAGCCTGATGGCGCTCACGTGGAATTTTTGCGCGGTGTGCGCAATCCCATTGGCATCAAGGCGGGGCCGTCCTTGCCACCAGATGAATTAATACGCCTGATCGATGTGCTGAACCCGGAAAATGAGCCCGGCCGCCTGACGGTGATCGCCCGTATGGGCGCCGATAAGGTTGAGACTGGGTTGCCGCCATTATTGCGCAAGGTGCAGAGTGAGGGGCGGAAGGTGCTCTGGGCCTGTGACCCGATGCATGGCAATACGATTAAATCCTCTAACGGCTATAAGACGCGGGTCTGCGATAATATTCTCGCCGAAGTAAGCGGCTTTTTTGCGGCTCACCGTACGGAAGACACCCATCCCGGCGGCGTTCATTTTGAGATGACCGGCCAAGATGTGACGGAGTGCCTTGGCGGCGCCCAGGAGATCACCGAAGAGAGCCTGGCAGCGCGCTACCACACCCATTGCGACCCCCGTCTGAATGCATCACAAGCGTTGGAACTGGCGTTCCTAATCGCCGAGCGTTTGCAGGCCGAGCGCAGTGATGAAGCGCGCCTCCTTCAGGCGTCATAGAGGTCAATGAAATCAATGTTTCGGAATTAATTTTGCTCCAAGGCAACCGGCAGATCGTATCATGGCGAATTTCCTCTCCCAGGCGGACATTACCAGTCATACCGACCGTTACTTTGTAAAGACCCGCGAGGCGGTCGGGCACTTTGGCGACAAGGAGGTGACCTACGCCATCTTCATGCGCCGCCCGATCTGTTATGCGCCGCGTCTGATGATCGAATGGCTGCAACAAATTGCAGCCGAGCGCGGTACGGAATTCAAGATTGATAGTCCTGCCCAGGAAGGTGATTGGGTTGGCGCCGGCGAGCCGCTGCTCTTTATCAGCGGCCCACTTTATCACCTTGTCGATTTAGAAACGCTCTATCTACAGCGCCTCGGTGCCGCCTGTGTTGCTGCATATAACGCATATACCATGTGCGTGGCTTTGCCCTATGTGGGTTTTATAGCCATGGATGCACGCCATTGTGCCGGCGAACAGATGGCCGAGATGATGGCCTATGCCGCCTCGGTCGGCTCAGAGAGTGCCAAGCGCGATAGTGATGCTATTGGCTTTATCGGCAATTCGAACGACGCTACCGCCGGCTATTTCGGCAATCCCGGTGGTCTCGGCACCATGCCGCATGCCTTTATCGGCTATGCTGGCTCAACGCTGCGCGCCGCCGAGATGTACCGCGAGGTGTTTCCCGGTGAAGGCCTGACGGTGCTAATTGATTATTTCGGCCATGAAATTCGCGATGCACTCGAAGTTTGCCGGACCTATCCCGAGCTTGCTGCCAAGGGTGAATTACGCGTGCGTATCGATACCCATGGAGGGCGCTATGTTGAAGGCCTCGACATGGCGCGTTCTTATGCAGTATTGGAAAAAAATAAGCCGCGCGCCGTGCGTCTATATCGCAGCGAGACCGAGCTCAAATGGCTGGTCGGCACCGGGGTCAGTGCTGCCGCTATATATCACCTCCGCGAAAATTTGGACTCGGCGGGATTCGATAAGGTCAAAATTATAGCCAGTTCCGGCTTCGGCCCGGATAAATGTAAAGTCATGGCCAGTACCGGCGCGCCGATAGACTTTATTGGGACAGGCTCCTATATACCCGATTCTTGGTCTGAGACATATGCCACCGCCGATATCATCTCCTATGACGGCAATATTCGAGTTAAGGCGGGGCGAGAATTTTTGCTTCGCAACAGCCCCGCTGAAATCAACTCCAAGAAAAATGGCTGAGCTTGATATTAGCTGAGCGTAAAAATATTTGATGTCCAAATCCCCCCTCATTGCTTTGGCACAGCGCAACCCGACGGTCGGTGATATTGCCGGAAATTGTGCCCTGGTGCGCGCAGCGCGCGCTGAGGCGGCAGAATCCGGAGCTGATCTAATCGTCTTCAGCGAGTTGTTTATCACCGGCTATCCGCCGGAAGATCTAATTTTGAAGCCGATGTTCCAGGCAGCGGCCGAGGCAGCAGCAGAAGAATTGGCAAAAGAGACCGCCGATGGCGGCCCGGCCATATTACTTGGTACGCCATGGCGTGTGGATGGCAAGCTCTACAATGCCGTGCTGCTAATGAAAGACGGTGAAATTGCAGCTCGGCGCTATAAATATGCTCTGCCCAATTACGGTGTGTTTGATGAAGTCCGAGTGTTTACCCAGGGGCCGCTACCGGGGCCGATTGCGTTTGGCGACCTTCGCTTGGGCGTGATGATTTGCGAAGACATGTGGATCGATGAGGTCTCCGAATGTTTAGGTGAATCGGGTGCCGATATCCTTTTGGTAATTAACGGTTCGCCTTATGAGCGCGATAAAACAGATGTCCGTCTGAACTGTGCCGTGGCGCGGGTGACGGAAACCGGCCTGCCGCTGGTTTATCTCAATCAGGTTGGAGGCCAGGATGAATTGGTCTTCGATGGTGCATCCTTTGTCTTGGGTGCGGATCGTAGCTTTCGCGCTCAGGCGGTGATGTTCGCCGAGGATATGCTGATGACCCGTTGGACAGCGGATGGTGAGGGCGTTTGGCAATGTAATAAAACGGCGCTGAGCCCGCATCTTGAAGGGCTTGAGGCTATTTATCATGCCATGGTTCTGGGCCTTCGGGATTATGTCAGTAAGAATGGCTTCCCCGGAGTTTTGATTGGTATGTCCGGCGGTATTGATTCAGCGCTCTCTGCTGCGGTTGCAGTTGATGCTCTCGGGCCGAAGCGGGTGAGGTGTGTGCGCATGCCATCGCGTTATACGGCGCAGTCGTCGCTTGATGATGGCAGTAAATGTGCGGAGCTGTTGGGTCTGGGTACGGATACCATCGGAATCGAGCCGGCAATTTCCGCATTTGAGAGCATGATGGCTGAGACCTTTGCCGGGCGTGATGCCGATAGCACCGAAGAGAATATTCAGGCGCGCGCGCGCGGTATTATTTTGATGGCGATGAGTAACAAGCTCGGCCATATGGTGCTGACTACCGGCAATAAATCGGAAATGTCGGTCGGCTATGCCACACTTTACGGCGATATGTGCGGTGGCTATTCGGTACTGAAGGATGTTTATAAAACTGTGGTCTTTGCACTCTGCCATTGGCGTAACAAGCATTGGGCCGAGACATTCATGGGGCCAGAGGGCCGCGTAATCCCGGAGAATATCATTGCTAAGCCGCCCTCTGCTGAGCTTCGCCCCGATCAACTCGACCAAGATTCCTTGCCCCCTTATGAAGTGCTGGATGGTATTTTAGAATGTCTGATCGAGCATGAATTGCCGCTCAGTGAGATCGTCGCGCGCGGCTATGACGAGGCCATCGCCACACGCATCTGGCGGATGCTTGATCTCGCTGAATATAAGCGCCGTCAGGCACCACCCGGAGTAAAGCTGACGGGCCGCGCCCTGGGTAAGGATCGGCGCTATCCGATCACCAATCGTTTTCGTGGCAGTTGAGGCTCTGCCGCGGGCGTGGACCCCTAATGTGTAATCTGATACCCGTTCAGGTATAACAACAATCAAATCAGTGGAGCAGCGGGTGACGCTTTCCCTCTACAATACCCAGACACGTAAAAAGGAAGCCTTTGTGCCGCTCAATGAGAAGCAGGTTGGCATGTATGTCTGCGGGCCAACGGTCTATGATTTAGCGCACATTGGCAATGCCCGCCCGATTGTCATCTTTGATGTACTCTACCGCCTGTTGCGCAGTATCTATGGCGAAGGTTGCGTCAAATATGTGCGTAATATCACCGATGTAGACGACAAAATTAATAGAGCGGCAAAACAGTCCGGCGAGCCGATTTCGGCGGTTACGGCGCGCACCATACAGGCCTTTCACGAGGATATCGCCGAGCTCAATGCTCTGCCGCCTGATGTAGAGCCGCGCGCCACAGATCACATTTCTGAGATGATTGAGATCATCAGCACATTAATCGGCAGGGAGCACGCCTATGAAAAAGACGGGCATGTGCTGTTTCATGTGCCGTCGGATAATGGCTACGGCAAATTATCCCATCGTGACCGCGATGAGATGGTGGCCGGAGCCAGAGTCGAGGTAGCACCCTATAAGCGCGACCCGGCAGATTTCGTACTGTGGAAGCCGAGCACCGAGGATCTTCCCGGGTGGGACAGCCCGTGGGGGCGTGGCCGGCCTGGCTGGCATATCGAATGTTCGGCCATGAGCCGCAAGCATCTCGGCCTGACCGTCGATATCCATGGCGGCGGCGCCGACTTGATCTTTCCCCACCATGAGAATGAGGTTGCTCAGAGCGAATGCTCCTGCCCTGGCCATAATTTTGTCCGCCACTGGGTGCATAACGGTTTTCTCTCTGTCAATGGCGAGAAGATGTCCAAGTCGCTCGGCAATTTCATCACAATCCGCCAGGCACTTGAAGGCGCGCCTGGCGAGGCACTGCGCCTGATGATGCTGAGCACCCACTACCGTCATCCGCTCGATTGGTCGGAAGAGGGCGTGCGCCAGGCACGAGAGCAGCTTGATTATTTTTATAGGGCACTTTTGTTAGTGCAGCAGAACGGCATCACTTTGAAGGTGCTTGATAAGGCTCCGCCCCAAGTTCTTGACGCGCTTTACAATGACCTAAATACGCCACTGGCGATTTCACAGTTACACGAACTCGCCTCCAATCTGCATTTAGCAATTAAAACCAGTTCCTTACCGGTTCAGGTTAAACAATGCGGAGAATTGATGGCCGTCGGAAACCTTCTTGGAATTTTTCAGCAAGACCCAAAAGAGTGGTTTCAAGGTGAAAGGAAGTCCCGGCATGAGGTTGTTGAAATAGACAAATTGGATATTGAACTTACTGCGCAAGACGTCACGATAAAGAGCGGATATCCAAAAGCAGAAATTGAATCCAAAATTCTCCTTCGTGCGGAGGCGAGAAAGAACAAGGATTTCGCCAGCGCAGATAATATTCGCGATGTATTGGCCGAAAATGGAATAATCCTGGAAGATAGGCCGGATGGCAGCACCGATTGGCGGCGCGGGAGCTAGGGCAGGATATGGCAAATAACGGCATACATATATACCATGGCAGCCTCAGAAACGGCAGCCAGATGGGCGACGGTGCACCTCCTACCGCCGATAAGCTAGCCATTACTGAAGCACACGATGGCTTGAGGACCGATTATATAGAGAGCGGTCAGCCCGGTTCTAGCGCGGTCGATGATGCGCTGATTTCCGCTACGCCCAAATATACCCATGCCCGTCTTGCCGCGCTGTCGCGTCTGCAAACACTTGGCGGCCGCGCTGCATCGGACTCGAGCCTGACGTGGGCGCAGGTAGGCGTAGCGCGCGTCGTTTCCCTTGCAGGAACGGCCTCTGAGTGCCAGGCATGCGGCCATAGTGCTCTCCATGACGGCATCGCCTATAAGTTTCTGCTCGACGATCTGAAGCGTCGGGTTGAGGGGGCATAGGCGCCCCAATGGCGGGCACGGACCGCCGCAAGGCCAAGGCGCAAGCATCGAAGTTCGCCACCACCGACGGGCCGGTGATTATTTTGGTACGGCCACAATTGGGCGAGAATATAGGCACAGCTGCGCGCGCCATGCTGAATTGCGGATTGATCGATATGCGCATCGTCGCGCCGCGCGACGGCTGGCCCAATGTCAAAGCATTGAACGCCGCCTCGGGCGCCGATGCGGTGATCGGTAGGGCAAAGCTATATGACAGCGTCCCCGAAGCCGTGGCTGATCTTGACCTAGTTTATGCGACAACAGCGCGCGGGCGGGAAATGATCAAGCCGGTTCTAACCCCACGTGCGGCAGCAGAGAATCTGCGCCGCACACCGGCGGCCAAATCTGGAATTCTGTTCGGCCCTGAGCGTAGCGGCCTTAATAATGAAGACGTCTCCATCGCCGATGCAATCATCGAGGCGCCGCTCAATCCGGCCTTCTCGTCGCTCAATCTAGCCCAGGCAGTGCTGATTCTTTCTTATGAGTGGTATACCGCGGGCGGCGGTAAGGCTACTTCATCCAATCTCTTAACGAGCGAATTAGCGAGCGATATTCCAGCTGCAAATAAGTCTGAAATAATGAATCTTTTCAATATGATGGAGGCAGAACTTAAGAAAAGAAATTTTTATCCATCAGCAGCCATGCAGCCTAAAATGGTGCGCAATATGCGCAACATGTTCCAGCGAATTCAGCTATCACAACAGGATGTTCAGAGCCTGTTCGGAATCTTCAAGGCACTGACCCGCAGGCCCCCTGATCCGGGGAATAAATAGGGTCTGACGGCGCATCGAATTTAACACCGTATTTAATGCTGTTATGGTGGGGTTTGTATGTTTGACATGTAACGCTTCCCGTATATAGTACCGCCACTTCGCGGATCCTTTGTGTCCGCGCTAATTTTTTGCGCACATATTGCGGGATTTATGACCAAAAGACTTGAATCGAAATATAAGGTATGCCGTCGTCTAGGCGTGAACCTTTGGGGCCGTGCCAAGAGCCCAACCAACAAACGTGAATACGGCCCCGGCCAGCATGGCCAACGCCGCCGTAAACCCTCGGATTTTGGCAATCAGCTTCAGGCTAAACAAAAACTGCGTTGCTATTATGGCAACATCACCGAAAAGCAGTTTCAGCGCTATTACGAGCAGGCTGTAAATGTGAAGGGCGATACCGGCGAAAATCTTGTTGGAATTCTCGAACGCCGTCTCGACGCTGTGATCTATCGCATGAAATTCGTGCCAACCGTATTTGCCGCGCGTCAGTTCGTCAGCCATGGCCATGTCAGCGTTAATGGGGTCCGCGTTACCATCCCTAGCTTTCTGGTGGGTGAGGGCGATGCGGTTACGGTGAAAGAAAAATCCCGTGAATTGCCGTTGGTTCTGGCCGCGATCGATTCTGTCGAGCGGGAAGTTCCTGAATATATCGACGTCAATCATGATCGCATGGAAGGTACTTTCGTGCGTATGCCGAAATTGGCTGATGTACCGTATCCGGCGTCGATGGAGCCCAATCTGGTGGTCGAGTATTACTCGCGTTAGTTAGCTTCCATCTTTGATGCTAAATTCAGGCCGCCCTTCCGGGCGGCCTTTTTTGTGTCTGACTAGTTTGCATTAAGCAATTGTGCGCTGGCGCAAAAGAGATAAGAATTGATGGCTCACCGGCCTTTAAGGAGAAGGGGCAATGATTAAGCTGGATCATATTGCAGGACTTATCACCGTTGCTGCCATTGTGGCGCTGTCTCTGTGGCCGCTCAAAAGCCATGGCGGAGACGAGCATGAGGATGGCGTTGATAGTAGCGCTATTGGCCACGCCGTGAACTGGAGCTATGCCGGGGCCAAAGGGCCGGAATATTGGGGTGATTTATCGCCCAATTTCGTGGCCTGCACATCAGGGCTTATGCAATCGCCCATCGATATTGCGCTAGACGCCACCATCCTTGTCGTCGATGCAGCCTGCCATGACTATGCGTATCTCGAGACGCCGCTTGGCATTCTCGATAATGGTCATACCGTTCAGCTGAGCTATGCGCGGGGTAGCTCGATGTCAGTCCAGGGCCACAAATATGATTTGCTGCAATTCCACTTTCATGCAGCGAGTGAACATACGGTCGGCGGCAAGCCCTATCCTATGGAGGCTCACTTTGTACATAAGGTAGCCATGGCGGATTGGCAGTCATCGGCGTATTGATTGAGGAAGGCGCCGCCAACGAAGCGCTTGGTGAAGTCTGAGCACATCTCCTGGCACATGAGATGTCGGAACAAGTGATCACAGACATCAACGTCAATGCCAGTAACCTGTTACCGGCGGACGGGAGTTATCATCATTACAAAGGCTCGCTCACTACGCCTCCATGCAGCGAGGGCGTGCGCTGGTTCGTGCTCACCCAGCCAGTCAGTATATGAGTGCGGCGCAAATCAAGAAATTCGAGGATGCCGCCGGCCCTAATATGCGCCCAGTATAGCCGCTCAATAACAGTTTAATGATTGGCACTCATACCAATGGGTCGGAAGAATGACGCAATGTAATATTTCTCAGTGGCCGGACGGTCACAAACGATCCACATAGTTACTTAAGCCGCTACCTAGCATGCTTGGGCGCGCTCTTAATTTAGAAGCCCTGATGGGTGCGCGCACCAGCGCGCTTGGCTTGGTGCTATTCAGCTGGCCTGTTGTGTTATTTACACTGGTTGTGTATCTAACCAGAAGGCTGTTCCGTTAGGCGCTTTTGTCAGAAAATTTACGCAACACTTTAATGTCAAGGTCGAGTTTTTCTCCGAGCCACAGGGGGTAATCCTCATGATCGGACACGTCCTGGCCGGTATTGGGGTGGACGAGAATCGTCAGCCCTTGGCGATTAAGCATCAGCCAGGGCACAAATTCGGGAAAAACATCGGGTGTAAAGGCTACTTGATACATGGCCATCGGGTGCGGGCCGATCGGATCATCGCGCCAACGCCCCATGGTAACGTCAAAACGTTCTGTGAGGGCAGAGCGAACTTCTGCCGCTACGCCTCGCGTGCCTGCGTCATAATAGATATGCGCGTGATAATCCCGAATAGCGTTCGGGGCGGGTGGTGCGCTCGCCCCTGCCGCCATTATCAGCTCTGTTGTGGTTGCTGGTCGATGCCGTTGGTAGTCATGAACTCAGCCAATTCGCCATTTTCATACATTTCACGGACGATATCGCAGCCGCCGACAAATTCGCCTTTAACGTAGAGCTGCGGGACGGTTGGCCAATCGCTGAAGGTCTTGATACCATCGCGCACTTCCGGATCCTCGAGCACATCGACGCCCTTGAACTTGACGCCCATCAGCGACAGCACCTGAACCAGCGTGGCGGAGAAGCCGCATTGCGGGAATACCGGCGTGCCCTTCATGAACAGTACCACGTCGCTATTTTCGATGGTTTGGCGAATACGTTGGGTAACAGGACTATCGGTCATAAGTTTGTTCCTTGAGCTAATTCAAATCGCGGGCCCATTGGAGCCACATGAATTTTCAGGTTTATGAGAGTGTTCCGGTTTTCAGCGCTAGCGCATGGAGCTGCTCACCCATGCGGCCCTTGAGCGCCTTATACACCAGTTGATGCTGTTGGACGCGGGAGACGCCCTTGAAGCTTTCTGACAACACAGTTGCTGAATAGTGATCGCCATCGCCTCTCAAATCCTCAATGCTGACTTCGGCATCGGGGATGCTTTCCTGGATCAGGCGCAAAATTTCAGCGGCATCCATAGCCATTTTATTATTCTCCGGAGTTTGCGGACCCATCTGTGGCAGCCATATAGTTTGGCAGCCAGTCCTCGTGAGCGCGCTGAAGTTCACTGAGCAATATGGCATCTGAACCCCTGAGTGTCAATGTAGCACCGCCGCTTAACCCTATGACTTTAACGGATATATTAGCTTTTTCGCCGTCTTCTATAATGCTTTCCGCGGTGGCCGCATCGGTACTGATGAGGTAGCGTGCTTGGTCTTCGCCGAAAAGCCAGCCATGCAGGGCAACGCCATCGTCCGGCAAATCAATGGTGGCGCCGATCTCGCGCCCTTCGGAAAGGGCAGCAAGCGCCATTTCCGCTAAGGCAACAAACATGCCGCCATCTGAAATATCGTGGCAGGTTATAACCTGCCCGGCCTCAATCAGCCCACGTACAAAGTCACCATTGCGCCGCTCGACGGCTAAATCTACCGGTGGCGGCGGGCCGTCTTGGCGCTGGAGAATTTCACGTGCATAAATCGAGGCGCCGAGATGGCCGACTGTATCACCAACCAGCAAAATTTTCTCCCCCGGCGCAGCGAAGGCTACGCGCGCCATGCGGTCGATATCGGCGAGCAGTCCAACCCCGCCAATTGCTGGTGTTGGCGAAATACCTTCGCCATTTGTTTCGTTATAGAAAGATACATTGCCGGAAACCACTGGGTAGTCGAGCGCGCGGCAGGCCTTTGACATACCTTTGATACAGCCGACAAACTGGCCCATTACTTCGGCCCGCTCGGGGCTGCCAAAATTAAGGCAATCGGTAATCGCTAGTGGTGTCGCGCCGACGGCGCTCAAATTGCGCCATGTTTCAGCTACCGCCTGGGCGCCACCACTTTCCGGATGGGCGACGCAATAGCGTGGCGTACAGTCGGTGGTAATCGCCAGACCCTTCTGGCTGCCATGCACCCGGACCACACCAGCGTCACCGCCCGGGCGGACAATCGTATCGGCCATCACCATATGGTCATATTGTTCCCAGACCCAGCGCTTGGCGCAGAGGTCCGGAGAGGCAATCATGGTGCGCAGCGCTTCGAGCGGCGATTGGGGAGCGGCAAATTCAGATATCGGTAGGGGCGCCGGCAGATCATGCGTATTATATGGGCGCTCGTAGATAGGTGCATCATCAACCAATGGACCGACTGGGAGATCGCCTACAATTTTGCCGTCGCTCTTTAGTATCATGCGCCCGGTATCGGTAATTCGCCCGACAATAGCGAAATCGAGCTGCCATTTTTCAAATACTTTGCGCGCGCCGTCCTCGGAGCCGGGCTGCAGAACCATCAGCATACGTTCCTGGCTTTCCGACAGCATGATCTCGTAGGGTGTCATGCCCTCTTCGCGGATTGGCACAAGGTCGAGGTCGAGCTCAATACCGGTGCCGCCCTTGCTGACCATTTCTACCGAAGAGCAGGTCAGCCCGGCGGCACCCATATCCTGGATGGCCAGAATCGCATCGGTGGCCATTAATTCGAGGCAGGCTTCGAGCACGAGTTTCTCGGTGAACGGGTCGCCGACCTGCACGGTCGGGCGTTTCTCCGCCGAATCTTCATCGAATTCGGCTGAGGCCATGGTCGCGCCATGAATGCCGTCGCGTCCTGTCTTGGAGCCCACATAGACCACCGGAAAATCAATATCTGCAGCAGCAGAATAAAAAATACGTTCTTTATCGGCGAGGCCGACGGTCATTGCGTTGACCAGGATATTGCCGTCATAGGCACTATGAAAGTTGCACTCACCGCCGATTGTCGGGATGCCCATGCAATTGCCGTAGCTGCCAATGCCGGCAATCACACCGGAGACCAGGTGGCGTGTCCTGGGATGGGCTGGATCGCCGAAGCGCAGTGCATTCATATTCGCCACCGGGCGCGCACCCATGGTGAATATATCACGCATGATGCCGCCGACACCGGTCGCCGCACCCTGATAGGGCTCAATGAAAGAAGGGTGGTTGTGGCTCTCCATCTTGAAGATAGCCGCCTGGCCGTCGCCGATATCGATCACACCGGCATTTTCACCGGGGCCACATATCACCCAGGGTGCGTCAGTCGGCAACGTTTTTAACCAGACGCGCGATGATTTATAGGAGCAATGCTCGCTCCACATGACTGAGAAGATACCGAGCTCGGTCATATTAGGCGCCCGGCCCATGCGTTTCTCAATCAGCGCATATTCGGCTTCGTTCAGGCCGTGTGCGGCAATGGTTTTGGCATCCGGCGCCGCCTCAGTTGCGGGATCGCTCATGCCAGCGCCGCCAACAAGCCATCGAACATGGCTTTGCCGTCCGTGCCGCCAAGGCGTGCATCGGCAAGGCGTTCGGGATGGGGCATCATGCCAAGTATGGTGCGCTCAGCATTGAGAATACCGGCAATATTGCGCGCCGATCCATTCGGGTTAGCATCTTCTAGAAGTGCGCCCTCGTTATCACAATAGCGAAAGGCAACGAGGTCTTTGTCTTCTAGTTCATCAAGCACGCTCTTGTTAGCAAAATAATTACCATCCATATGGGCAATTGGCATGCGTACGATTTCGCCATTGGTATACTCGCCGGTGAACGGACTATCGGTACTATCGACCCGCAGAAATACATCCTTGCAGATGAATTTGAGCGAGGCGTTTGGCATCAGAACGCCGGGCAGCAGGCCGGATTCGGCGGCAATTTGAAAGCCGTTGCAGATCGCCAAGACACGAACGCCACGTTTTGCTGCCGCGACCACGGTTTGCATAATCGGTGAGGTTGCTGCCATGGCACCGGAACGGAGGTAATCACCATAGGAAAATCCACCGGGCAGGACAATCAAGTCACATTCAGGCAGTATGCCATCACCATGCCACACCATAGCCGGCTCAGTGCCGCTCGAGGCCTCGAGCGCAACTTTGATGTCACGGTCACAATTGGAGCCGGGAAAGACAATAACGGCGGCTTTCAGCGTCATGCCTCCAGTTCGATGGCGTAATTCTCAATCACGGTATTGGCCAGGAGCTGCTCGCACATAGTGGTAAGCCGTTCGCGCGCCTCTGTTTCGTCGTCTGCGGCGATGTCGAGTTCGATAAATTTCCCCTGGCGAACATCGCCAACGCCGGCAAATCCGAGCGCGCCAAGCGCCGATTGAATGGCTTTTCCCTGCGGGTCGAGAACGCCTGACTTCAAGGTAATATGAATCTTCGCTTTCATTTTTTTCTTATAGACCAAAGGGCCCAAAATCGCGCGTCAAATTTTACCCAAATCAGATAAAAATCTGCTGCAAATTAATTTTATATCTAGCGCGGCTAGTTGGCATGGCTACGGCCACGCATATCTACCACGTCGGATTCGGGCAAAATGCCCAACCTGCGGGCGACGGTCTGATAAGCCTCGGCAGCTTCGCTCATGCCAAGTCGTGCACGGTCTCGGTCGAGTCGCTCATCCGTGGCCAAATCCCAAAGACGGCAAGTATCGGGGCTAATTTCATCGGCGAGGACAATACGTAGCTCTTCACCCTGCCAAAGACGGCCGAATTCGAGCTTGAAATCCACCAAGCGCATACCGACGCCGAAAAAGAGACCAGTAAGATAATCATTTGCCCGGAGCGCCATGGAGAGCATGTCATCAAGCTCCTGTGGCATGGCCCAGCCGAAGGCGGTGATATGCTCTTCCGAGATCATGGGGTCACCAAGCTCGTTGCTCTTGTAATAATACTCAACAATCGAGCGCGGCAGGGCAGAACCTTCTTCCATTCCAAGACGTTTGGCTAGGCCGCCGGCGACAATATTGCGCACCATCACCTCAACCGGAATGATTTCGACTTCGCGAATAAGCTGCTCGCGCATATTGAGGCGACGTACCAGATGAGTTGGCACGCCGATCTCGGCCAGGCGGGTCATTAAATGCTCGGAAATACGGTTGTTTAGAACGCCCTTGCCGGTGATCGTGGTGATATTACCGTTGCTATCGCGGTTAGCGTCATCCTTGAAATATTGCACAAGGGTTCCTGGCTCGGTGCCCTCATAGATCACCTTGGCCTTCCCTTCGTAAATACGCCTGCGCCGCGTCATTGGTCTACCTCCAAACGGAGAAATCCATAATTTCCACATCTGTTACGATATGGGAACTGCTACGATCCTGCGGCAGCACCGGAGGAACTTTAATCAAAGAGCCCCGGCAAAACAATATCACCCAAATCCTGCAAAAAAAAACCTGGCGCTGTAGGAGCTTTCTGAGGTTGTTGTGGGTTTCTCCTAAGTACCTATGTCAAAAAAGAAATTTTTGTCAGGAGCACCCGCGGAAAAACGCCATATTGGGCGCCGGACGGGATCAGAGAAGGCGGGTAGAGCGATGAGAGATGCGTTCACAGTGCCAAAACCGAAATCGGTCGTCACACACATGGCGCCTTCATGTTGGGCGCATTTATCAGAAAACACTTGGCTTGCTAAGAGATTCTCCCAGGCCTGCCAATTATCCTCTTCCGGGTCAGGAATGGCGGCTGCTTCGAAGCGTGGTAGGTAGGTCTCGACGCGTGGAGACTGGGTTGAATTCATATCTTGCGCAGTGAACATTGAGAAGCCTTCCGGGATAACCTGACTGGTAATCGGCCCGCTGCCGTCATGGCGTAACCAGTAAGCATCGCGATTGTCCGCAAGAACCAGGTTGAACGGGCGGTAGGCTGCGCCATTGAGTTCAATAAGTGCCTCCGCCGCGACAAAAGCATCGGCGTGGTCCAGGCCATCCAGTACCAATTCGCCGCGCGAGCGCTTGCTGTCACTTGGGCCGAGCGAGCCCATACGGTTCAAAATACTAGCAATAACGCCATTATCATTAACCCCGAGCCAACTACCGCCGGCCAAATTGTCGCGCCCGGCAATAATATCAGGACGATCCGGCCAATGGCGCCCGGGCGCCGACCAGTCACGATTGTACATTTCGTCCCGGTTAGCGGCCATCAATAGCGGCCAATCATGGCCGGGCCGACGTAGGATTATGAGTGTGCACATGGATGGCGCGATTTCACTCTCATGCTGTGATTATCAAAAGCGGGTAATGCCCTGTTTACAAAGTGTGTGAAGGGTCTCATATAGATGTTGTATATTTTCACAGACAAATCATAGACCACAAGAGGCCCCTTTGGCACAATGTGTGATACCCATCAGCGTTGCGGGTTAATATCCTAAAGCGGGCACAATGAATGAGCGCGCGGCGCGCCGGGCAACAAAATTAAGGAGCGGACGGCCATGAGCAACGGGTTTGATGAACGGAAAACAGCGGCGGAAGCCAAGTTTAAGCATGATGAAGAGTTCAAATTTAAAGTCATGGCGCGGCGCAACAAGCTGCTGGGTCTCTGGGCTGCTGAGTTGATGGGCATTGCCGGAGCGGATGCCGAAGCCTACGCCAAGCAAGTAGTCGTCTCGGATTTCGATGAGCCCGGTGATGATGACGTGCTGCGCAAGGTGCTCGGCGATTTGCAGGCAAAGGGCCGTAGCGAAGATGGGGCAGATGTCCGGCGCCATATGGATAGCCTACTAGAAGAAGCCAAACAACAAATGGCTACTGAATAACACAGCGTTAGGCGTAATTCCGGACGTATAACAAAAAAATTAGTTAGCATGATAATTAATTATGACTGATGTAGTGGAAAATTGGGGTCAGGGCGCTCATTCGGCGTTAGTGGAGGCAGGCATACGGCAACTCCCGTATGTGCCCGATGGTGGCCTAGATACGTTGCTCCGCCTTTGCGAAGAAGATAACCAGATGCGCTTGACCATGCTTTCGTCTGAGCAAGAGGGGGTTGGGGTTGCAGCGGGCGCTTGGCTTGGCGGTGAGCGATCCGCCCTACTGATGCAATCGAGCGGCGTCGGTAATTGCATCAATGCGCTCTCTTTGGTGCGCACATGCCGCTTTCCCCTATTGATGATAGTCACCATGCGTGGTGAATGGCGAGAATTTAACCCCTGGCAATTGCCCATGGGGCAGAGTGCCAGCGCCCATCTTGAGCAGGCCGGTGTGATTGTTGAGCGTGTTGAGAGCGTGGAAGCGGCAGGCGAGGCAGTGGCCGGCGCGGCTGCACTGGCCTTTGACACCATGAGTGCTGTCGCCGTACTGATAGGCCAACGCGCCATCGGCGTTAAACATTTTGGCACTCCGGAAGATGGTAGCGGGCCAAAGAGTGAGGGTGGCGACAATGCCTAAGCAGCCGGACACGCAATTGGCGCGGCGCGATGTTGTGCGCGCCATACTGGCAGATCGTGGTGATTGCCTAGTCGTCGGGGGCCTCGGCTCTCCGGCTTGGGATTGTGCAGCCGTAGAAAACAACCCGCTTGATTTTCTCCTCTGGGGCGCCATGGGCAGCGCTGCCTCAATCGGCCTTGGCCTCGCACAAGTGCAAACCTCGCGGCGCGTGCTTGTCATTACTGGCGATGGTGACATGGCCATGGGCCTCGGTTCCTTGGCCGCCATCGGCAGCGCGCGACCAGCCAACCTTGCAATCGTCGTGTTGGATAATGAGCATTACGGCGAAACCGGCATGCAGCCCAGCCATACCGGGCAGCATCTCGATCTTGCTGGCGTTGCCAAAGCTTGTGGCTTTAAAGGAGCGCTTATGGTTCGGGATCAGGCCGGGCTAGAAGCCGCCTTGATCATGATTCACAAAGCGGCTGGTCCGATCGCCATCATCATCAAGGTCAACGCGGAAAATCCACCCCGCGTTCTGCCGCCGCGGGACGGCACCTTCCAAAAAAACCGCTTCCGCTCCGCCCTCCTCGGGGAAGAGCGGGCTCAGGCCTAAACCAGCCCCGCTTAGTAGCGCCCAACTGTCAGGCCGCCGTCGACGATGATGGTTTGGCCGGTCATGTAGCGAGAGCCGTCGGAGCAGAGGAAGTAGATCACATCGGCAATGTCTTCCGGCTCGCCGTAGCGCCCGAGCGGGACATATTCCGCCGAGGCCTCGAGGCCCGGCAGACCCACCGAATGGACGGTCGAGAGCGCTTGGGCGGTTTTGATGAAGCCCGGTGATACGCCGTTGATGCGTACGCCGCCCCGACCAAGATCGCAGGCCAAGCCACGCACCAACCCGACCACGCCTGATTTGGCGGCGTTATATTGCACATGATCATGCCAGCCATAGGTCGTGCCCATCACCGAAGAGAGCGCGACGATGGCGCCTTTTCCATTCGCCATCATTGCCTTTGAGGCGGCACGGCAGACGCGAAACACGCCGGTCAAATCCACATCCAGCGTATGCGCCCATTTCTCGTCGGTCATTTCATCGAGCGGTATTTTGTGGGCGATGCCGGCATTGGCGACTACGGCATCAAGGGCGCCGGTGGCGTCCTCCGCTGCTTTGACGGCGGCGTTTACATTGTCGGTGTTGGTCACATCGACATGGTGAAATTCAGCCGTGCCGCCTGCTGCCTCGATTTTTCTCACCGTCTCCGCACCCTCCTTGTCGAGCACATCGGTGACATAGACGTGATAACCGGCGGCGGCGAATGCGAGGGCAGATGAATGGCCGATGCCGATTCCAGCACCGGTAATAAGAACAGTGGCTTTGCTCATGTTAACTCTCCCTGTTGGCTCATACGCCTTTCCGGCGCGGCTTTTTTCTCTTTGTCGGTGCGCCAAAGACGCGGGCAAATACAGTATCTACATGTACAAGATACGGCGCGGGATCAAAGCAGGCGGATAGTTGCGCCCGACTTATGTGTTTGCTGACAACTTCATCGGCCCACAGGCGCTCTTCAAAGCTGCCGCTTTCCTCCCACACCTGCATGGCGTTCTTCTGCACAATGCGGTAGGCGTCTTCGCGCGAAATGCCGGCCTGGATAAGTGTCAGCAATATGCGCTGGCTATAGACCAGCCCGCCGAGACGATCCAAATTCGCCTGCATGGCATCCGGGTAGATCAGCAGATTTTCGACCACGCCGGCGAGCCGGCCAAGGGCGAAATCAAGCGTGATAGTGGCATCCGGGCCGAACACGCGCTCAGCTGAGGAGTGGGAAATATCGCGCTCATGCCAGAGCGCGACATTTTCCATTGCCGGAGTCACGGCGGCGCGCACAACGCGCGCGAGGCCGGTTAAATTTTCGGTCAGGATCGGATTGCGTTTGTGCGGCATGGCCGAGGAGCCCTTTTGCCCCTTGGCAAAAAATTCTTCCGCCTCACGCACTTCGGTGCGCTGCAAATGGCGAATCTCGACGGCAAGACGCTCGAGCGAGCCGGCAATCACGCCAAGCGTGGCAAAAAAGGCGGCGTGACGATCGCGCGGAATTACTTGCGTGGATACCGGCTCCGGGCGGAGACTAAGGCGCTTGGCGACATGCGCCTCGACGCTCGGGTCCGTTGAGGCAAACGTACCGACGGGGCCGGAAATTGCGCAGGTGGCAATTTCATGACGGGCTAGGACCATACGTTCGCGCGCCCGCTCAAATTCCGCGTAATGCCCGATGAGCTTGAGGCCGAAGCTGGTCGGCTCAGCGTGAATACCATGGCTACGGCCAACGCAGAGCGTCTTCTTATGTTGCTTGGCGCGCCTCTTAAGCGCTTTTAACACCGCGTCGATGTCTGCCAGGATCAGGTCCGAAGCCTGGCAGAGCTGCACCGAGAGGCAAGTATCAAGCACATCCGATGAGGTCAGGCCTTGATGGATAAAGCGCGAATGCGGGCCGACATATTTGGCCAGATTGGTGAGGAAGGCGATGACGTCATGGCGCGTCTCGCGCTCAATTTTGTCAATCGCCTCGGGATCGGTGATTTGGACGAGGTGATTTTTTACTGCCTTCTTCAGCGAGGTCACCGCCGCCTTGGGCGCGATACCGAGCTCCGCTTGTTTCTCTAGAGCGTAGAGCTCGATATCAAGCCAAATGCGGAAGCGATTTTTAGGCTCCCAAATGGCGGTCATCTCCGCCCGGCTATAACGCGGAATCATATTGTTGTGGGCCCCTGGGTCTTAAGAATTGTGAAACTGCAACGCCACTTTATTCCGCCGCTGCTTGATTTTCGTCGGCCGAGCCATCGGTCGAGAAATGTTTGAATATGCCGTCGAAGCGCTTCTTTTCGGGCGGACGATAGGTTTTTAGCTTGCTCGTCTTTTTGCCAAGCTCCACCAATACTTCCGCCTGCTTGGTGGCGCAGACCACACCGTCCAGCACCGGCACACCAAGCTCGTCTTCCAGATCCTGAGCGAATTTGGCGAAACCGGCGCAGCCGAGGCAGACCGCTTCGGCATCATCTTCTTTGACCGAGCGCCGCACTTCGTCGCGAATTTTTTCGAACGAGCTGACCGGGTCTTTATCAATATCGAGCACATAGAGCGGGGTGGTGCGGATGGCAACACATTTGTTCTGCATGCCGTAGCCATGCACCAGTTCCTCCAGCATGGTGCGAATACGCGGCACCACGGAAACGATGGAGAAGCGTGCCGCCAGCATAGCTGCGGTATAGAACGAGGCCTCGGCGATGCCGATCACCGGCTTGTCCGTCATTTCGCGCGCCCCTTGCAGGCCCGGGTCGCCGTAGCATGCAATGACATAGGCATCGATATCTTCGCTCTCACCTTTGCGAATTTCGTCGAGCACACCGACGGCGGCGACATATTCGTCATAATAGGATTCGATTGAGGTCGGGCCGAATTCCGGACTGACATCAATGATTTCCGTACCGGCCCGCGCTACCGAGCGCGCGGCATCGCCGATCCCAGCCGTCATTTCGAGTGTCGTGTTGGGGTTGATTACCTTGATCCGCATCTCTTGGCTCCTCTGGATTTATCTTTTACTTGGCGTTACGCATTTCCGCCGTGGCGGCGGAATCGAGCTTTAGGGCTGCCGTAATAATAACGCCATAATCATCTTTCGCTTTCTGAACGGAAATATAGCCGTCCAGCACGTCTTCTAAAACATCTGACTCGGGTCGCGTCATCGGGTCGCCGTAACCACCGCCGCACGTGCCGGTAAGGGCGAGAGATTCGCCGGCTTTGACCGCACGGCTCGGCATCATCGAGGGCAGGCTGTTTTTAGTGCCGTCGGCAACCATATAGTCGAGCGCGGCGGTGTTTCCTTCATTGCCGCCATCAAAGCCCCAGGGCGCAAATTTATGTCCATCTCCCTCAATCGAGATGAAGCTGTCTTCAAGAAACTCGACCTCGCGGATGGAGCCGATGCCACCGCGCCAACGTCCGGCGGCGGCGGCGTTATCGCGCAGTTCATAGCGGGTGACGCGAAGCGGTGTGTGCGATTCGATATCCTCAATCGGATTGTTGCGCGTATTGGCGTAGAGCGTATCGACCGCGTCCATGCCGTCCTTACCATAGCGACCGCCATAGCTGCCTTCATGAATTTCCATATGCACCCAATGCTGCTCGCCTTTAATGCCACTGAAGGCGACAACTTTGAGATTGCCAACACCGGCGCCGACTTTGGTCGGCACAGCTTCGGCCAACGCCTTCATCAGCGTGTCGGCGACGATATTGCCGGGCGCGAAGCGGGCGATGGTGGGGGCAGGGAATATCGGATTGGCGAGGCAGCCTTCAGGCGCGACGATCGTGATCGGGCGCACCAAGCCCGAATTTTGCGGGATACTGCCATAAACCGTACTGTCCAAAAGGATTGACCGCAACGTGAGCCATATCGCGCAATCCACCGTGCCTTCGAGCGGCATATTGATCGGCCGGTCGTCGCACTGATCCGCCGTACCAGTGAGGTCGACGGTCAAATCACTGCCATCAACATTGACCGCGACGGCAATTTTGTAATCGCGGCGCATGGGGTCATCGAGAAAACCGTCAAAATGGCCAACGGCGCTATAGCTGCCATCTGGCAATTTTTCGATGGCTTGGCGCATCAGGCGCTCGGAATAATCCATCAGTGCATCGGCGGCAGCATCGACGGTTGCCAAGCCGAAACGTTCAATCAGTTCTAAAAAACGATCGGCACCAATGCGTGAGGCCGCGACCTGGGCCTCCATATCGCCAACTACTAGGTCGGAGGCGCGGATATTGTCGCGCAAGATACTCCACAGGACCTCGTTTTTCACACCCTGATCATAGGCTTTGAGCGCCTTGAATTGTAGCCCTTCCGCATAGGCGTCCATGGCATCAACAATGCCGCAACTGCCGGGGCTGAGCGCGCCGATATCAAGATGGTGGGCTGTGGTCACCGAATAGCCGACCAGCTTATCGCTCGTAGCGAAGACTGGCACGATGAAAGCCACATCCGGGCCATGACTGGCGCCGTGATAGGCCGAATTGTGGATGATTACATCGCCCGGGCGCAGCACATCGCCGCGCTCTTCAAATAATTGATGCATGCCTTTCACATAGCCCGGGATCGGGCCGCTCTGCAGTGGCGTACTCTGCTTTGATTCACAGAGCTGGCGGCCCTTGACGTCAATGATGGCGGCGCCAAAATCCTCTGATTCACGGATGATGCTCGAATAAGACATGCGCATCAGCTTGTAGCCCATTTCAACAGCGATATTTTCGAGGGCGCCCTGAATGACGTTGGCAGTCACCGGATCGATGGCGCGCGCATTCGGCCGATTTTTATTTCCATTGGCGGTCATAACATTCAGCCTTTCTTGTTGGCCGTCAGAATCAAATTAGAGCCCTTGTCTAATACGGCTGTCCAGCCGGGCGGTATCACAGTGGTGGTGTCTTTTTGCAGAACCACAGCCGGGCCGTAGAACGGGATATCAAGCGGCAGTTTAGCACGGATATAGAAATCTGTTTCGAGCCGTTGCAGGGTGCCATCCACACGGAACACCGATATGGCCGTTTTGGCCCGCGCTGCCTCAAAGGTTTCGCCAGTTGGCACGGGCGGGTTCGCAATTTTCGGCATGGCGCCAATGCCGGTCAGGCGAATATTGACGATCTCAATCGGGCTATCCGTAAAGAAGTGGCCATATTCCTGCTCATGAATTTCGTGGAAGGCCTGCCACACCTGCTCCAGCGCCGCTTCGTCAAGATTTCCCGCTGGAATGGCAACGCGCAGCTCATAGCCCTGGCCGACATAGCGCAGATCACCGAAGCGCAGTTGTTGGACATCATCTGGGGTCAGGCCGTCAGAGACGAATTGATCGAGCAGCTCTTTGCTGAGCAAATTAAAATCGCGGTTGAGTTTGGCCAAATCGACGGAGCCTTTGACCTGGAATTCGGTTTTGATCTGGTCATATTTGAGGTCGGTGGTCAGCAGGCCCGCGGCTGAGGTGATGCCAGGGTGGGGGGGTACAACAACTTCCGGAATGCCCATCATATCGGCCACTTCCGCACCATGCAGTGGTCCGGCGCCGCCAAAGGCAACGAGCGAGAAGCCGCGTGGGTCGATTCCCTTCTGCACCGTCTTTGCGCGGATGGCGTTGGCCATATTGCTGTTCATGATAGTGAGCACGCCTTCGGCCGCTTCGAAACGGTCTATGCCCAGGCGTTCTGCGAGATCATCAATCACCTTCTCTGCGGCCTCGATGTCAAGCGCCATGCTACCGCCTAGGAAGTTGTCCGCGTCCAGACGGCCTAGGGCCAGATTGGCATCGGTCACGGTCGGCTCTTTTCCGCCATGGCCGTAGCAGGCTGGACCGGGGCGCGCGCCTGAGCTTTGCGGTCCCACCTTGAAGCCGCCGCCGGCATCCACATAAGCAATCGAGCCACCACCAGCGCCGATGGTGCCGATATCGATCATGGCAACCAAAATTGGATAACCTCCAATCCAGGTATCTCGTGCCGTGGCTTCGCTATATTCGCCATCAATGACAATGCCGATATCGGCGCTGGTGCCGCCGACATCGAAGGTAATCAAACGACTGCGCCCAGAAAGCGCCGCTGTCCAGGCGCCGCCCAAAATGCCGGCTGCAGGACCGGACAGCAGTGTGACAACCGGCAACTCGGCCACCGTCTGAGCGGTGGCCACGCCGCCATTGGAGCCCATGATATGAAGATCGGCGGTCAATCCGGCCTCGTTTAGTCGACCGCCGAAGAGTTGCACATAATTGCGTACTTTAGGGCCGATAAAAGCGTTCATAGCTGCAGTGGTGAAGCGCTCAAATTCACGAAATTGCGGCGCTAC
>Ga0315339_1000334_pt1 | contig 65497 bp, 73 predicted proteins | sample ASW17metaG_FD_204514 | JGI IMG/M metagenome (GOLD analysis project Ga0315339, IMG submission 204514) | Ammonia-oxidizing marine archaeal communities from Pacific Ocean, United States - ASW #17 | ecosystem: Environmental > Aquatic > Marine > Oceanic | place: USA: California | collected 2016-12-05 | reverse complement strand
TTGCCCCTTTGCCGGTTTTCAAGACCGGTGCTTTCAACCGCTCAGCCATCTCTCCGTTAGTGAGTGTTTATAACCATAATAATTAAATTCAACTAAAAACACACACTTAAATTTTGTTATTTTTGAGCTTGTATGTAGTTTCATCCTACAAAATCCTAGAATATTGAGATAAGATTCTATTATGAATAATAAAATTTTTGAATGGACAGGTGTTACGACAGCAATTTTGTACTCTCTATTTGTTGCATTAAACATTGGTATAGAATTTATTGGCTTTTCATTGTTAGTATTATCAGCAGCATTAATAGGCATCTGGGCTTATCGAGGAAAACACAAAGGAATATTATTATTACAATTCTTTTATGCTAGTGCTGGTGTTATTGGAATGATTAGATGGTTTTGATTAAAAAATGATTAAAATAAAAAAAAATTCAACTATTCAAGAAGCTTTTAATGTTGCTTTTGAAAACCACAAAAAAAATAAACTTGATGTTGCTGAAAAACTTTATATCAATATTTTAGAAAAAGATTCAAATCATTTTCAAACGATTTTTTATTTATCATCATTGTTATTACAGTTAAAGAAATTTGATAAAGCAAAAATATTTCTTAAAAAAGCTTTAATAATTCAACCTGAAAATGTTGATGTGAACAATGCTCTAGGCTTAATATTCAGAGAGTCAAAAAATTATGATAAATCAATAAATTATTTTAAAAAATGTATTCAAATTAATCCTAATTATTCAACTGCACGTAATAATCTTGGATTAATATTTAATACGTTAAAAAGGCACAAAGAAGCAATTAATTGTTTTGAAGAAGCAATTCAAATTGATAAAAATTGTATTCCAGCATACAATAATCTAGGTATTACATATCAAGAATTGGGCGATACTAATAAAGCAATGAATTGTTATGAAAAAGTAATTCAAATTGATCCAAATAATTTAGGAGTTAATTATAATTTTGCATTATTGCTTGGTAAATTAAAAAAATTTAATAAAGCAATTGAGTGTTATAAAAAAGCAATTAAAATTAACTCAAATTTTAAAGATTCTTATACAGGTTATGGCAATATGCTTTTATTAATAAACCAGCATAAAAAAGGATTATTCAACATTAAAAAAGGATGTGGTTTTATTAGGTTTAATCAAAATAAGTTTTCAATTATTTAAAAAAAATATATGAAGAGAATTGATATTAATTCAAAACAAGTTAATTTTATAGGAGCGTGGGATTTAGAAAATAAGAACTTATGTGATGAAGTAATTAATTTTTTTGAAAATAATATACATCTTCAAATGAAAGGAAGAACATCTGATGGTAATATTAAAGGTGCCAAAAGCACAACTGACCTAACTATTAAACCAAATGATTTAAAAAATGAAAAGTTCAAAATTTTTAATCAATACATAAGTGAATTACATAAATGTTATTTAGATTATCAAGATCAGTGGGTTTTTTTAAAAAAAATGTTAAAAGATGTTGATATACCTCCATTTAATATTCAGAAATATGGTCCAGGTGATCATTTTAACACAATACACAGTGAGAGAACTTCATTAAATACTTTGCACAGAATTTTTGCATTTATGACCTATCTAAATGATGTTGATGATGGAGGTGAAACAACTTTTACTCACTATAATTTAAAAATAAAACCTCAAGTGGGTAAAACTCTTATTTGGCCAGCCGAATGGACGCACGCTCATAAAGGTGGAATTTTAAATAAAGGAACTAAGTATATCGTTACAGGATGGATGAATTTTCCAGTTTAATATTACAATTACATTAAATAATTTATTGATATTTCCAAAAATAATTAAACACTTTTATATATCAATTATGCGTGATTTTTATTATTAATCAGTTATATAGCATAATTAACTTCATTATATGAAAATTTCTAATTTTAGAAAAGGTCTTATTTCTGCATCTCTAGGTTCATTTTGGTGGGGCATATTGGGAGTTTTATATTTTAAGCATTTTAGTTTTGTAGGTCATGTAGAACTTGTTATACACAGATGTCTTTGGACTTCTCTAATGTTATTGTTGACAACTTTTTTTTTATCCAAATTTAATTTATTTATTGAAACTGTAAAAAATTATAAAAATTTATTAGTTCTTTTCATTACTGGCATATTGATATTTACGAATTGGTCAATATGGCTCTACGCAGTAGCTACTAACCAAATGATTGATGCTAGTTTTGGATATTTTATTATGCCAATTTTAAGCGTTTTATTTGGCATGATTTTTTTTAAAGAACGGCTAAATAAAAAAAGAATAGCTTCTATTATTTTGGTATTAATTTCAATAATTTATCTTTTAATTAAATTCAATTCAATACCATGGGTAGGGATAGTGGTCGGTTTAGCATGGAGCATTTATAACTTACTTAGAAAAACAATAAATATTGATACAGATATTGGACTTTTAATTGAAAGTTTATTTATATTACCTTTTGCTATAATTGGTTTTTATTTAATTATAGAAAATAATTTTAATGATTTTAGCTTTATAAACCCATCATTGATGATTTTATTATTATTAGCAGGACCAATGACGGTAATACCATTATTTTTACACGTTAAAGGCGTAGAGCTCTCTGGATTGGGTCCATCCGGTATGATATTTTATATAGTTCCATCATTCCATTTTTTATTAGGCTACTTTTATTATAATGAGCCTTTTTCTAATGATAAGTTAATTGGTTTTATTTTAATTTGGATTGCTGTAGTTATTTATTTAAAAGATCTTTATGAAAACAATTAAATATTTATTCATTATTTTTGGAATTTTATTTTCATTTACTGCAAGTGCTAATAATTTAGAATTTAATAATTGGTTAAAAAATTTTAAAGAAGTAGCGTTAAGTGAAGGTATTTCTGAAAAAACATTTATTACAGCAATGAAAGATGTAAAGTTTTTACCTAAAGTAATTAAGTATGACCGATTTCAGCCAGAATTTTATGAAGATACAAATACATATATATCAAAAAGAACTTCAAATAAAAAAGTTCAAAATGGCGTTGAATTATACGTTAAAAATTCCATCTTGATTAAAAATGTTGAAAAAAAATTTTTTGTTGAAAAAGAGTTGTTGTTAGCATTAATGGGCATAGAAACAAACTTTGGAACATATGTTGGTAAAATGGATATACTGTCTTCATTAGCAACATTAAGTTTTGACAAAAGAAGAAGTGCTTTTTTTACAAATGAATTAATTACAATTCTAAAATTAATTGATAAAAAAATAATTGACCCAAATATTCTTTACGGATCTTGGGCTGGTGCATTTGGAAACTTTCAATTTATGCCTAGCACTATTGAAAAATATGCCATTGATTATAATTTGGATGATAAAATTGAATTAAAAAAAATTGATGACTCATTTGCGTCAGCTGCTAACTATATTAAAAAAATAGGGTGGAAAAAAAACCAACCTTGCTATTTTAAAGTAAAATTATCCAATAAAGTTCCATTTAAATTTTTAAATAGCTCTGCAAAAAAAATAAAAAATAAAAAAAAAGTAAGTTTTTTTAAGAAATATATTATTAATTATAATGATTTGAATGTTGACGAAAATCTTATTAGTGCATTAATTACTCCTGACAAAGATATTATACCTGGTTCCAATAATTTAGATCCAGCGTATATTGTGTTTAACAATTATGAATTGATTCTAAAGTGGAATCGCTCATTAAGATTTGCTTTAGCAATATGTACATTAAAAAATAAATTTTCAAATGAACTATAGATTTTTATTGCTAATAACTTGTATTTTTCTAAACACATGCACAACCTATAATGTTCGTAATGATAATTCTATCTTAGTAAATAAAAGGCCATTCATTAATAAAGGTTTTGCACTTATATATTCAGACAGCTTATTTCAAAACAAAATTATTACTAAAAAAATTGAAGATCGTAGTTTAATTATATTTCAGAAGAATTTAAAAATAAACACATCAGTAAGAATAAAAAATATGTTAAATAACAAATCAATAGTTGCTAAGGTTGGTCCTAATGTTAAATATCCACTTTTTTATAATGCAGTAATTTCCAAAAGAATTTCTGAAGATTTGGAAATAGATTTAGAAGAACCTTACCTAGAAATTCTAGAAATTGTGAATGATTCTTTTTTTATAGCGAAGGAAGCTAAAACTTTTGATGAAGAAAAAAATGTTGCAAACAAAGTACCTGTGGATAGCATAAGTATCAATGATTTAAATCAAATACCTGAAGAAAAAAAAAATACTAAGAAAATTAAATTTAGTTATGTAATTAAAATTGCAGATTTTTATTACAATAATTCAGCTAAATCTATGAAAGATCGAATTAAAAATGAAACTGAAACAAATTACGTAAAAATCAAAAAATTATCGACAACTAAATTTAGAGTTTTTTTAGGACCTTTTAATACGATAAATTCATTACAAAAAGCATTTAATGATATAAATATACTAGAATTTGAAAATATAGAAATTATTAAAAATGATTAAATCCTTAAAAATAATACTTAAAAAAATAGTTATTTTTTTTATACTAATTTTACCAGTCAAGGCTGAGTTTGATATAAAAGCAACAACTGTAATTCTTCAAGATTATTTATCTGGGAAAATTCTTTTTGAAAAAGAAGCTGATATTAGTATTTATCCAGCTTCCATGACCAAAATTATGACTTCCATAATTGCTTTTGATTTAATTAAAAAAGGAGATTTAAATTTAGATGATAAATTTTTGATTTCTGAAAATGCATGGAGATTGTCAACATCAGGTTATTCTTCTATGTTTATAATGGTTGGTGATCAAGTTTCTGTAGAAAATTTATTAAAAGGTATCATTATAGCATCTGGCAATGATGCATGCATAGCTTTAGCAGAAGGTATTGCTGGATCTGAAGATGAATTTGCAATTTTAATGACATCAAAAGCAAAAGAAATTGGCATGGAAAACACTAATTTTTCTAATTCATCAGGAATTAATCATCCTGACAATAACTCAACTGTTAGAGATATTTTAATTATGTCAAATTATCTTATTAATAATTATCCAGTATATTATAAATATTTTTCGGAAAAAAAATTCACCTGGGATAGGACAGGTGGTGATCCTATCACACAAGGCAACAGAAATCCTCTTTTGTACAAAAATTTGGGTGTTGATGGAATTAAAACTGGTTATTTAGCTGTAGAAAAATATTCACTTGCATCATCTATGCTTAGGGACAAAAGAAGATTGATTGCTGTGGCAAGTGGATTTAAGACTAAAAAAGACAGATCTAGGGAGTCAGCAAAGCTACTTACATGGGGCGTTACAAATTTTGATTTAATTAAAATAGCAGACTCAAATACTGAAATTACGAAACTGAATGTATGGTTAGGAAAAAAAGACAATATCAAAGTTTATATTAATAAGGATCTTTATAAAACAATCCCAAGAGCTAGAAAAAAATATTTAAAAGTTGTTGCACATTATGATGGCCCAGTACATGCACCAATTAATAAAAATGACAAAATTGGAACATTAAAAATTTTTTATAAAGATGAAATGATTGATGAGCATGATTTGTTTGCCTTTGAAAGTATAAAAAAAATAAATATTTTTAGTAGAATAATTAAGTCAGTTAATTTCTTAGTTTGGGGTGATGTATAAAAAACCTATTATTGTTTTTGAAGGTATTGAGGGATCAGGTAAAACTCTACATATAAACGCTTTAGCCAGTTACCTAAAAAAAAAAAAAATAAAGTTTATCAGAATTAGAGAACCAGGTGGTAGCGACAATGCTGAAAAAATAAGAAAGTTAATATTAAATAATAATTCAAATTTTAACAAAATAACAGATTTATTACTGTATTTTGCTGCGAGGAGTGAAAATATTGAAAATATAATTAAAAATAATTTTAAAAAAAAAATCATACTTATAGATAGATTTACAGACTCAACTTTAGCTTATCAACATTATGGAATGGGTGTTGATATAAATTTTATACATGCAATTAATAAATTATTACTAAAAAATATAAACGTTAGTTTTACATTTCTTAATTTAGTTAATAAAAAAAATATGAAAATTAGATTAAATAAGAGAAAAAAACTTAATAGATATGACAAATTTACTATGAAATTCTATGAAAAAGTTCAATCTGGTTTTATTAAAATTGCAAACAAGCATAAAAAAAAATATCTCAAAATTAATTCTAATAAAGAAATAAAAGTTAATAAAAAAATTATTTTAAAAAAAATAGAGAGTTTAATTTAGATGATTTTAAATCCTATTTCTCAAAAAAAATTACATAATCTTGATTTTTTTTTTGATGAAATTAAAAATATTTTAAATTTAAATACCCTAACAAATAAAATTTTACTTACAGGGCCCAAAGGATCTGGAAAAGCCACTCTTGGTTATCATATTGTAAATTATATATTTTCAAAAAATGAAGAATTTCCATATAATTTTAAAAAAAAAGAAATAGATTCACAGAATAAATCATTTAAATTAATTGAAAGTGGGTCACATCCTAATTTTTTTTTAATTGATTTAATTAAAGATAATCAGAATATAGAAATATCACAAATACGAAAAATGCTAGAATTTACTAATAAGTCGAGTTTTAACAATTTAGTAAGATTTATTTTTATTGATAATTTAGAAAGCTTAACAATTAATTCTTCTAATGCATTATTAAAAATTATTGAAGAACCAAATAAAAATACTTTTTTTATATTAATTCAAGATAGTAATAAAAAAATTTTAGATACTTTGAAATCAAGATGTTTAATTTTTAAAATTAACTTAAGTTTTGACAGTTCTATACTTATTACAAATAAATTATTAGAAGAAAATGTGCTTGATTTAATTAACAATGATTTGATTAATTATTATGATACACCCGGATATTTAGTTAATTTAGTTAATTTTAGCAAACAAAACAATCTTTTATTAAAGGATTACAACCTAAATGAATTTCTTCTTTTTTTAATTAATGAAAACTTCTTTAAGAAAGATGAGTTTATCAAAAAAAATATTTTTAAATTTATAGAACTGTATTTTTATAAAAAATTAAATAACTCATTTGATAAAAAAAATATTATTTCTTTTTATAGTAAATTTATTAGTAAAATAAATGATACAAAAAAATTTAATCTTGATGAAGAAAGTTTATTTCTAGAGTTTAAATCTAAGGCACTATATGGATAAAAATTTTTATATTACAACTCCAATTTATTACCCATCTGCAAAACCACATATGGGGCATGCATACTCAAGCATTATAGCGGATGTTTTTGCAAGATTTAAGAGAATAGACGGTTATAATGTCCATTATCTTACTGGAACAGATGAGCATGGATTGAAAATACAAAGATCTGCAGAAAAAGCAAAAATGGATCCTTTAAAGTTCTGCAATCAAATTAGCAAAACTTTTAAAGATTTATCAAAAATTTTAAATTTATCTAATACTGATTTTATTAGAACAACAGAGGAAAGACACAGAAAATCTGTACAACATCTTTGGAATGTATTGGAGAAAAATGGTGATATTTATTTATCTAAATATTCAGGCTGGTACTCTGTTTCAGATGAAGCTTTTTATAACGAAGATGAAATTAATAAAAATGACAATGGTGAAAAAACTTCAATCGCATCCGGGTCAGTTGTGGAATGGGTTGACGAAGAATCTTATTTTTTTAAACTATCCAAATGGCAAAATGCACTTTTAAAGCATATTAAAAAAAATCCAAACTTTATTTTACCAAAAACTAGGTGCAATGAAGTTGTTAGTTTTATAGAAAGCGGTTTAAAGGATTTGTCAATAAGTAGAAAAACTTTTTCATGGGGGATCAAAGTTCCTAACAATGAAGATCATGTTATATATGTTTGGCTAGATGCATTAACTAATTATTTAAGTGCATTAAATTATCCTGATCAAAAAAATGCTTTATTTAAAAAATATTGGCCAGCTAATATTCACTTAATTGGCAAAGATATTTTAAGATTTCATGCAGTTTATTGGCCAGCTTTTTTACTGGCAGCAAATATTCCTCTACCTGAGAGGATATATGGTCATGGGTGGATTTTATCAGGTGATGAGAAAATGTCTAAATCAAAAGGCAATATTTTAGATCCTATTGAAATAATTAATACATATGGTCTTGACCCATTAAGATATTATCTAGTTAAGGAAGTGTCTTTTGGTAATGATGGCAGTATATCTCAAGACAAGCTTGAAGATTGTATAAATAGCGACTTAGCTAATAATTTTGGTAATTTATGTCAACGAGTTATAGCATTTAATGAAAAAAATTGTGAACTAAAGATTCCTAGAAAAGAGAGCTTTAATGATGCTGATTTAGTAATTTTAGAAAATTTTAGTAATAATATAAAAAAGCTAAGAGATCGAATTAACCTACAAGATTTAAATTTTTATACTAATTTTATCATAAATGCATTATTTGAAGCTAACAAATATTTTAATGATCAAGAACCTTGGAAAAAAAAGAAGGATGTTAAAAGATTGAATACAATTGTTTATGTTTCTCTAGAGATAATTAGAAAAATATCAATTATGTTATATCCAATAATACCTGGTACATCTAAAATAACATTAAATATTTTTAATATACATGAGAATGAAATTGATTTTTCATCTATAGAAAACCATGAAATTCTAAAGGTTGGTAGCAAAATAAACAAAATAGATATTTTATTCAAGAAAATCGAAAAAAAATGATTGATTCACATTGTCATCTAGATCATGAGCCATTGTTTAATAATATTAATGAAATTTTACTTAGATCGAAATCTGCTGGTTTAAAAAAATTATTAACAATATCCACTTCTAATCAAAGTTTTGAAAATATTTTAAAAATTTTAGAAATTGATGAAATTATTTTTGGTACATATGGTATTCACCCGCATGAAACAAAAAACAATAAAGTTACAAAAAAATTTATTATAGAAAACATTAAAAAACATCCCAAAATAATTGGAATTGGCGAAACTGGTCTAGATTTTTATTATAACCACAGTCAAAAAGATGAACAAATTAATAGTTTCAAGGAGCATATAGAAGCTTCAATAGAAATTAATCTTCCAATAATAGTTCATTCTAGAAATGCAGAATTAGAAACATTTGAAATATTAAATGAATATAGAAATCAAAAACCTAAAATTTTAATGCATTGTTTTACTGGATCTTATGAATTTTTTAAACAAATGGAAAAACTAAATTCTTATTTTTCTGCAAGTGGCATAATTACTTTTGATAATAGCTTGGACCTTCAAAAAACTTTTTCAAAAATACCTAATTCCAAAATCATGGTAGAGACTGATAGTCCTTTCCTTGCTCCCTCTCCAATGAGAGGAAAAAAAAATGAACCTAGTTTCATTAAATATACAATAAAAAAGTTGGCCGAAATAAAAAAGTTAAATGAAACCGAAATGATAAACATTACATCAAAAAACTTTGAAAACTTATTTTTTAGCTAATGAAAGTTAAATTTATTATTTTAGGTTGTGGATCTTCTTTGGGAGTGCCAAGAGCAGACGGAAGCTGGGGCAAATGTAACCCAAAAGAGAAAAAAAATTACCGAACTAGATGCTCAGCTTTAATAAAATCTAATTCAAAAAATATTTTGATAGACACTTCACCCGATCTTCGTCATCAATTAATTAAGAATAATATAACTAATATTGATAATGTAATTTTTACTCATAAACATGGAGACCAAACACATGGAATAAATGATTTAAGAATTTTTTTCTTAAAAAATTCCAAAAAAGTTCCAGTTTATGCTGATAATGAAACAAGTAAATATCTTAATAACAATTTTTCTTACTGCTTTAATGATGCGCCAGGTTACAAAGCAATTTTAAAATTAAATAAAATTAAAAAAAAATTTTATTTTTCGGATAAAGAAAATTTAATTTCAATAAAATCTATACCAGTTCAACATGGTAAAATTGAATCTCAATCTTTTATAATTAACAATAAATGCGCTTATGTTAGTGATGCCAATAAAATTTATGATCAAGATTTAAAATTTTTTATGAATCTCAAATATTTTGTTATTGATTGTTTGAAAATTAACAAGCATCCATCACATTATAGTTTAAATGAAGTTATTAAACTAACCAAAATAATTAGACCTAAAAAAACTATACTTACTAATTTGCATGCAGATTTAGATTATAATTATTTACTCAATATTTTACCAAAAAATATAATACCTGCTTATGACGGTATGTCATTCAATATTTAATAATTTTTCAATTTTGTTAGTAATTTTTTTTGACATTGGGTTTGTCATTGATGAATAAGTTTGTTCTATTTTTCCATCATTATTTATTAAAATTTTATAAAAATTCCACTTTGGTGAAGCTTTATTTCCATAGTTTTCTATAGCCCATTTGTATATCGGATTAACATTTTCACCTTTTACATCAATTTTTGTTGTCATAGGAAAATTAATATTAAAATTAACTTCACAAAAATTTTTAATTTCTTTATTTGAACCCGGCTCTTGTCCGCCAAACTGATTGGACGGTAAGCCTATGACGATTAAGCCTTTATCTTTGTATTTTTCCCACAATTTTTGCAAATCTTCATACTGTTTCGTAAAACCGCATTTGCTTGCAACATTAACTAGTAGGATGGGTTTGTTTTTATATTTTGAGAAGATAATTTTTTCTCCAGTAATTGATTCAATTTCAAAATCATAAATAATTTTTTCATATTTAGCTAAAGATTTATTAGAAAATGGAAACATAATTATAATTAATATAACAAATAAAACATATGATTTATTTATTAAAATCATTTTTTTGTCGTCATTAATATCAAAAAATATCCTGCTAATGTTGATAATAATGATCCGGCCAAAACTCCAATTTTAACACCATCTATATATTGAGTATTGTCAACAAAAGCTAAGTTTCCAATAAATAAACTCATAGTAAATCCTATTCCAGTAAGAATTCCCACTCCATACAAGGTAACCCAATTTGAATCATTTGGCATTTGAGCTATTTTTAATTTAATTGAAATGAATGAAAACAGAAAAACACCTATTTGCTTACCAACAAAAAGTCCTAATACAATTCCTAGAGGAACTGGTGATAATAGTGAATTCAAATTAATTCCGTTTAATGATACACCCGCATTTGCTAATGCGAATAAAGGCATTATACCGAATGCTACATAAGGACTAATTTTATGTTCTATTTTTATTAGTAAAGAAAAATCTTTCTCTTTTTTTCTATGAGGTATTACAGTTGCTAAAAGAACTCCTGATATAGTTGCATGGATTCCGGATTCATGAGTAAAAAACCACAAAATTAGTCCTAATGCTAAATAAGGAAGAAATTTTTTAATATTTAATTTATTTAAAATCAATAAACCAATAAAAGTTAATAATAGCAGTGCAAGATAATTAATACTTAAGTCTCCAGAATAAAAAAATGCAATAATAACTATAGCTCCGAGGTCATCAATAATTGCTAAAGCTGTTAAAAATACTTTTAGAGACAAGGGAACTCTTGATCCAAGCAAAGATAGTACTCCTAACGAAAAAGCAATATCAGTAGCTGATGGAATAGCCCAACCATTCAGTGTTTCACTGTTTGAAAAGTTGATGTAAATATATATAAGGGCAGGGACTAACATTCCACCAATCGCACCTATAATTGGCAAAAGTGCCTGTTTACGATTTGATAGTTCTCCTTGAATAAATTCTCTTTTTATTTCTAAAGTTACAAAAAAGAAGAAAGCTGCCATTAGCGCATCATTAATCCAATGGATTACGCTCATTTTAATCCCAAAACTATTTATCCCAATAAACAAGTATTTTTCGAGCACTTCAAAGTATATGTATGAATAGCTAGAATTACTTATTATCAAAGCTAGCACAGCACTTATTAGTAAAATCAAGCCACTAGCAGCCTCTAATTTGAAAAACCACTTAAATACTGTAGTTAATTGTTTAATCATCGATTATTTAAAAAGATCTTTAATAAATAAAAAAATGTCTATAATTGTTTCATACAAATTTTCCACAATATAAACCAGATTAGGGAAATAATATTCTATCGCTTCATTAAAAGTTTCAAATATTATTAATAAGGCAATTGATGAAATTATAAAGACAAAAATCAAATTTAAAAAAGTTATATTTTTTTTGTTTTTTTTACTTTGAGAAATTTCATCTGTATTAAAATATTCACTCTTTGAAGTGTCATTGTATTTTTTTTTTGTTTTTTTTTTTACATTATTAACAAATCCTTTAAACCGTATTTCTGGAATTTTTTTTAATTTAGTAGATTTAGGTATAATAGATTTATCTGTTTGTTCTATAAATGTATAAAACCACTGATGATTGCAAGAACTACACTGCAATAATCTTCCTTCTTTAGGTATTAACTTTGAGTCTACATCAAATTTTTTTATACACTTCGGACATGATATAATCATCGATTCATATATAACATATTATTTAAAAAATACCTTGTTTTGATGTTATTTATGCTTTGAAAAAATGAATATGTACTGTATTAGTACATCATTCGGGGCGTAGCGCAGCCTGGTAGCGCATCTGGTTTGGGACCAGAGGGTCGCAGGTTCAAATCCTGCCGCCCCGACCAATAAAGTTATGAAGAAAGCTAAAATTTACATACCTACCAAAACTTCTATGCAATCTGGCCTAGGAAAAACTAAAAAATGGCTACTTGAATTTAAAACTGAAGATTCTGGGATAGATCCATTAATGGGCTGGGAAAGTTCTACTGATACCATGTCCGAAATAAAACTAGAATTTACCTCTAAGGAACTAGCAATAAAATATGCAAAAAAAAATAAAATTGATTTTGAGTTAATAGAACCAAAAAAAAGATACGTATTTAAAAAATCATATGCGGATAATTTCATCAAATAATAAAAATGTTTAAATTTTTTACACAAAAAAAATGGTTTCTTTGGAGTATATTTGGATCGATCTTTATTTTAATTTCGACATGGTACCAGGTTCAATTAGACGTTAAGATTAACGAATGGTTTGGTGAATTTTATGACACTCTACAGAAAGCTTTAACTACAGCAGGTTCTGTTACAGAAGGTGAATTATATGCATATTTATTTACATTTGCTAAAATCGCTGGCCTTTGGATTATTATAAATGTTTTAACAACATTTTTTACGGAACATTGGGTATTTAGGTGGAGGACATCAATTGCTGACTATTATCATAAAAATTGGCACAAGGCACGATTTATTGAAGGTGCTTCACAACGTGTTCAGGAAGATACGTTAAAATTTGCTAGATTTCTGGAAACGTTAGGAACTGGATTTCTAGATAGTTTAATGACGTTAATAGCTTTTACTCCTATACTTTGGGTACTATCAAAACAAATAACTTATTTACCAATTGTAGGTGAAGTTAATCATGCTTTAGTTTGGGTTGCAGTTCTAGCAGCATTAGGAGGAACTATAATGTTAGTTTCAGCAGGTATAAAATTACCAGGTATTGAATATGATATTCAAAAAGAAGAAGCTGGGTATAGAAAAGAATTGGTTTTAGGAGAAGATGATAGAGATAGAGCAGGACCAAATACGATAAACCAGTTATATTCTAGAGTAAGATTAATTCATTATAAGTCATATTTTCACTATTTATATTTCAATGCTGTTAAATGGAGTTATTTACAAGGCATGGTTATTGTTCCGTATATAGCTTTAGCTCCAACTATTGTTACTGGCGCAATTACTTTAGGTTTTGTTCAACAAATCGCAAGAGCGTTTTCAAAAGTTGAAACATCTCTACAATATTTAGTACGTAATTGGCATTTGATTGTTGAATTTATATCTGTTTGGAAAAGATTAAGTGAATTTGAGTCCAGACTTAATGCTAATATTAGAGATGAAACTGTTAGTGAATAATTAATGACAATTGATAAAAAATATATTGATCAATTTGTTAATGTTACATCAAAAGCTGCTTTAGCTGCTTCATATTTGGTAGGAAAAAAAGATAAGATAGCTGCTGATAAAGCTGCCGTAGATTCAATGAGAGCAGAACTAAATAAAATTAATATGAATAGTAAAATAGTTATTGGAGAAGGTGAGCTAGATGAGGCTCCTATGTTATTTATTGGAGAACAACTTGGCACAAAAAAAGGTCCTAATTTTGATATTGCTGTAGATCCTTTGGAGGGAACTAATTTCGCGGCAAATAATCTTCCAGGTGCCTTGTCTGTAATAGCCATAGCAGAAGAAAATAATCTTTTTAATGCTCCAGAAACTTATATGGAAAAAATAGCAGTTGGAAAAATCGAAAAAGGAACTATAGATTTAGATTATTCTTTAAAGAAAAATATTTCAAATTTAGCTGATTATAGAAATAAAAACATTTCATCTATTACTGCTTGTATTATGGATAGACCAAGGCATAAAAAAATTATAGATGAACTAAGAGAATTAAAGGTAAATTTAAAACTAATTACAGATGGAGACGTTTCTGGAGCTTTACTTGTTTCTGACGCAAAATATAATATTGATATATTTTTAGGTACTGGTGGTGGGCCAGAAGGAGTTTTGGCAGCTACTGCATTAGATGCTTATGACTGTTTTTTTCAAGGCAGATTTATATTTGATAGTGAGAAAGATATAGCAAGAGCAAAAAAAATGGGGATTAAAGAACTTAAAAAAAAATATGAACTAAATGAAATTGTATCAGGTGACTCTATTTTTTGTGCTACAGGAATCACTTCAGGAGATTTGGTTAAAGGCATAATTAAAAATAATGATGAATATTTCTCGGAAACTTTTGTTACTCATAAAAATTCTGGAATAAAAACAATTATTAAAAAAAATGATATTCTCAAACAATGATTTCTGTTTCTGGCAAGAAGTGGGAGGAAAAAAAAATAAATAAAAATTCCATAGAAAAATTAAAACAAGACCATGATTTCTCTGAAATCTTGTCTAAATTAATAATTTCAAGGAATTTTGACGATGAAGAAATTCATTCAATAAAAAATGATTTAAATCTAAACAACATTTTTTTAAATAATACAGATTTCAATCAATCAATTGAACTTGTTATAAAAGCTATTAATAACAAAGATAATATATGTATTTTAGGTGATTATGACGTAGATGGCTCTGCTGCCACATCATTGTTTATTAGATTTTTTGAAAGCTTAAAACACCCATTTTTTTTCTATATACCGGATAGGGAAAAAGACGGTTATGGCGCAAGTAAAAAATTGTTTCAAAAATTAATTTTAAAAAAACCAAAATTAGTAATAATGGTAGATTGTGGATCAACATCTGTTGAAGCAATAGATTATTTAAACAAAAATAACGTTAAATCTTTAATAATTGACCATCATGAAATTAACAAACCTTATCCAAAATCAAATATAATAATTAATCCTAAAAAAAATAATGGGTATATAGAGCATGATTATCTTTGCGCAACTACACTTACGTATTTTTTTTTAGATATATTATCAAAGAAAATTAAAAGCAAAATTAATATTAAAGATTATTTAATATATGTTTTATTAGCCACAGTATGTGATGTTATGCCACTAAGAAAACTAAATAGACTAATATCTTTAAAAGCTCTAAAAGAATTTAAAATTACAGAAAGTTATGCATTTAATGAATTATATAATTTAAGTAATAAAAAAAATAGAATTAATATAAATGACCTAGGTTATTTAATAGGACCAATTTTAAATTCTGGAGGCAGACTTGGAAAATCAAAATATGCTGCCGAATTATTATCATCTGACAATCCCAAAATTATAAATAAAATATCTATTGAGTTAATTGAATTAAATGAAAAAAGAAAAAAAATAGAAAAATTAATTTTAGATGAAATTGATTTTGCTAAAATAGAAAATGAAAACAAAAACGTTATTGTTTATTACGATCCAGCTATTAATGAAGGATTAATAGGAATTATCGCTGCAAGATTAAAAGATTATTTTAATAAGCCTTCAATAGTAATTACAGCATCAAATGGATCGTTAAAAGGCTCAGCCAGATCTATTTATAACTACAATATTGGTCGTGCAATTAAGAATGCATTAGATAAGAAAATAATCATTGGAGGCGGGGGCCACAATATGGCTGCTGGTTTTACTTTAAAAATAGATAATATAAAAATTTTCAAAAATTTTATATTAAAAGATTATAACAATGTAGGTGTTTCTATAAAAAATATATTTAATTATGATGCAGAAATTTCATCTATTGCATTTAATAAAGATTTTTTTAATGATATAAAAAAAATTGAACCATTTGGCAACGGAAACCCAACTCCAACTTTCCTTTTTAAAAATTTAAAAATTATAAAAACTAGCGTTTTAAACAACAACCATATTTCTTTAGTATTCAAATCAAAAATAGGTTTTTCAATAAAGTCTATATGCTTTAATTCAGTTAATAGTAAAATAGGAGAATATTTAATAAACTATAAAAAAAATTTGAATGTAATAGGTCAAATCCATGAAAATTTTTGGAATAACAAATATACTCTACAACTAGTAGTTAAAGATCTTGTAATTTAAACTTATTAAACTTGATAAATAACAGCTTTTAAAATAAAAGATCTCAATATATGGTCCCTTCGTCTATCGGTTAGGACAGCTGGTTTTCATCCTGCAAAGAGGGGTTCGATTCCCCTAGGGACCGCCAATTATGAGTTTTTACGTATATTTTTTAATCTCACATAACAAAAAACGAACAATTTCTTATGTTGGCTATACAAAAGATTTAGAAAAAAGAGTTAAATTACATAATTCATCAAAAGGAGCAAAATTTACAAAAGGTAGAAAATGGGTTTTAATTTATAGCAAAAGATATAAATCTAAATCTATGGCTATGAAGGAAGAATATAAACTTAAAAAAAATTACAAACTAAGATCAAGTTTAAAAAATAATTATTTGATAAAAATATGAAAATATCAATTTTACTCCCTTATAAAGAAAATTTTTCCAACCAGTATGCTGGCGCTGTATCATTGTTTGTAAATGATACAACGAATTATAGTAAATTTAAAAAAGAAATAACTATTTTTGGAAATACTTTATATAAAAACAGGCTACAAAAAAAATATATTAATATTAATCTTAAAAGTCGATTGTTGGAAAGTAAGAGTAAAAACTTTGTTAATGAATTCATTGAGTATCAAAAATTAAAACCATCAAACATAATTGAAATTCATAATAGACCCAATTATGTAAAACTTATAAAAAACAACCTTAAATCAAAAGTTATTTTATATTTTCATAATGATCCATTAAAAATGAATGGATCTTCTTCTGTTGAGGATAGAATGTATCTTCTTAGAAATGTTGATTGTTTAATATTTAATAGCAACTGGTCAAAAAAGAGATTTTTTATCAATATAAATATACCTGAGAGTAAAATTAATTATCATGTAATTTATCAATCCACTTCAAAAACTAAAGTTAACTTTAAAAATAAAAAAAAAATTATTTCATTTGTTGGAAAGCTTAATAGTGCCAAGGGATATGATTTGTTTGGAAAGGCAGTTATAAAAATATTAAATAAATACCCTAAATGGAGTTCTGTTGTATTTGGAGATGAACCTCGAGAAAAATTATTATTTAAACATAAAAATTTAAAAATATTTGGATTTAAAAAGCATAAGTATATTTTAAATTTTTTAAAAAAAGTAAGTATTTCTGTTGTTTGTTCAAGATGGGATGAGCCTTTTGGAAGAACAAGTCTTGAAGCAGCAAGCAGAGCTTCAGCGATTATTATGTCAAATAAAGGTGGACTTCCTGAGACTACTAATCATGCAGTAATAATTAATAAATTAAATGTCGATTCTATTTATAAAGCAATTGAAAATTTGATTATTAATAGTAAGAAAAGAATAATTTTACAAAAAAAAGCCTACAAAGATTTTAAATACACACACAATTATATTACAAAACAAATTGATAAATTAAGGAATACATTAACGGAAATCGTTATAAAGTCATATCCAAGCAATCAAAACAAAACATTAAAAATTGTACATATTACAAATTTTAATGAAAGACATAATGGTAGATTGCAATATAACACTGGGAGAAGAATTAATAATGGACTTATCAGATTAGGACATAATGTTTTACAAATAAGTGATAGAGATATAGTTTCTTCACATAAAAAATTAAATGACTTAAGTGGTACTATTTCTTTAAATGACAGAATCATACAAACTTGCTTAAATTTTAAACCTGACATTGTAATTTTAGGTCATGCAGATTCTGTTACTAGAAAAACATTAATTGAACTTAAAAATAAAAATAAAAATACAAAATTCTGTCAATGGTTTCTTGATCCTGTTTCCATACACGGTCCGGACTACACAAAAAATAAAAAAAGGGTGCTAGATAAATCAGATTTACTAAATGCTAGTTTTTTAACTACTGAGCCAAATGACCTGTCATTTAAAATAAATAATTCTTTTTTTATTCCAAATCCAGTAGATAAATCTTTTGAGACTCTTGAAAATTATAAAAATACTAGTCCTTTTGATATATTTTTTGCCATGAGTCATGGCGTGCATAGAGGTCAATTAAAATTAGGGAAAGTAGATGATAGAGAAAAAATAATAGAAAACATTCTAGTTAAAGAACCATCTATAAAATTTGATCTTTATGGAATGAGAAATATACAGCCAATATGGGGAAGTCAGTTCATTAATAAAATTTCACAATCAAACATGGGGTTAAATCTTAGTAGAGGTAAGCCATTAAAATATTATAGTAGTGACCGGATTGTTCAATTAATGGGAAATGGCTTGCTAACATTTATTGATAAAAGAACTTTATATTCAGATTTTTTTACAAGTAAGGAACTTATTACATATTCCGATATGAGCGACTTGATAGAAAAAATTTTAAAATACAAAAAAGACGATAAATTAAGAAGAAGAATTGCTAAAAATGGTAGAGATAAGTACCATAAATACTTTAATTCAGATTTAGTAGCAAAATATATAATCGAAAAAACTTACGACATTAACGTTAAAAACAAATTTCTTTGGTCGTAATTAGAAATAATGTCAAAAAAAATACTAATTTTAAAAAATGATAGAGGTGGTGATCTTTTAAATTCTATTAAATGTATATCATCTTTAATAAATGAAAATACTCATGTCACTATTTTTTTATCTAAATTTAACTATGGTTTTTCTTTTTTGTTTAAAAAATCTATTGTAAAAAAAATTAATTATAACTTAAATATACTAGATAAAATAAAAATTTTTTTTTTTTTGATAAATAATAAATTTGATGAGATTTACATTTTAACACCAAAAAATTATTATTATTTTTTACCAATATTCTTTAATAAAGTTAAATTTTTTGCTCTTACAATAAATGGAAAAAAAAGAAACCGGCCTAGCAAATATATAAGAAAATTTTTGTATAAATATGTAACGATAGATAGGAATATCATAAATAAAAAATCATCTTGGCAATTACAATTAGATTTAATTGATGACAAAAGTTTGATTGATAAGGACCTAAAGAATATAAACTTTCCTATTTTAAATAATTTTATTAAAGAAAATATACCTAAAGATTTTTTATTTGTTCAATATAAGAATAATTTTTTTAGTACAATAGATTTATCTAATGAAAATTTTGATTTATTACTCAATGAACTTAACAAAAAATATAAGTTTATAGTGTTTTCATCAGACATTGAAAATAACTCATCGAATATTTTTTTTTACAACAACTATACAGTCATTGATTGTCAAAAAAAAATTATTGATAAAAAAAGAAAAAATCCTAATATTATATATTTACATTCAATTAATTCGGAAGATTTACTCGCAATAATAGGTGTGGCTCAAAATATTATTTCGCCCCATGGATTAGTAACCCAAATGTGTAACTTTCATAATAAAAAATCTATTAATCTTTTTAATTTTGCAATTAATAACAATGAAGATTTTAAACATCAAAAAATTGCTTTTTCTGAATGGTATAAAAATATGAATATTAAGTTTCTTTTTTTGAATAAAAATATAAAAAAAAGCATCAAAAAAATTTTAAAAAACATATGAAAATTTGTTTATTAGATAAAACTAATTTTGAATATTCATTTCAAGATAAATATTCAGAAAAATTAAGAGGTGCTGAAACAATAATTGTAAATCTGTACCAACAACTACAAAATCTTGGTCATGAGGTTTATGTGTTTAATAATTGCTCTAAAAATATTAATGATGATAGCAATAATTGGTTTAATATTAATAAATTGAATTTATTCAATAATATTAATTTTGATGTTGCTATTTCTAATGCAGATGCAAGATTATTTAATAACATCAACGCTAAAAAAAAATTTTTAATTTCTTACAGTATTCAATCACTTGAGAAATTTATCAGAAAAGGACAATTATTTGCATATTTAAAACATAAACCAATTATATTGGTAATTAGTAAATATCATAAATCTGTTAGATCAAAAATTACAAGCTTGTTTGGAGTTAAAATTTTTGACTTATGTGTAGATGATATTTTCATAAACACTAAATTAACAAATGATATAGATAATAATTTAGCGATTTTTACATCTAGACCTGATCGAAATTCCAATATGTTATTAGAGATATGGAATAATGAAATTCAACCTAAGCATAAATATGCCAAGTTGTTACTTAACCCAAAAATTAAAAATAATTTAAATCCAAATATTCTAGAAAGGACACTGGGATCACAAAAAAATCTTATAAATGATTTGTTAAAATCAAGAATATTTTTAATACCAGGGCATAAAGCTGAATTATACTGTTTAGCAGCGGAGGAGGCCAGAGAACTGTGTATACCTATAGTGACTCTTGGCATTGGCTCTTTAAAAGAAAGAGTAGTGCACGAAAAAACAGGCTTTATTGCTAAAAATAAAAAAGAATTTGCTGATTATACTCTTGAATTATTTTTCAATAATCAAACATGGACCGAAATAAGAAATAATTTAGTAACGATGCGAAATTCAAATAATTGGACAAAGGCCACAAAAAACCTATTAAACATACTATGAAAAAAAAAAGATCAGTATATGAGAGTTTAAATAAGGATTTAAAAAAAGGTATAAAAAGGTTTTTTTGGTTTTCATATACAACAATCAAATATTCTATTTTGTCTTTAATATTTAACTTATATAAAAAAAAAATTAATTCATATAAAATATCATTATTGTTACCTACGAGAGAAAGATCACAAAAATTTGGAAGAATGTTAAATAGTCTAATATTAACAAGTTCTAATAAATCCCGATTAGAAATTTTATTACTACTAGATGAAAATGAACCAGAAATAAATTCTTATAAAAAAATAGTAGAAAATAATTCTCACAAAATAAATATTAAAATAATTATACTAAATCTAAGCACACATGCTCTTAGAAATAATTATCTAGCCTCAAAATCAATTGGTGATATTTTATTTCCAATTAATGATGATTTAATTTTCTTATCAAAGAACTGGGATAATTATTTAGATTTGGAATTTTCGAAAATAAATATGAATAAACCAAATTGTTTATGGATTGATTCAGGAAAAAAGTACAATTATTTACACACAGATTTTCCTATTATAAATAGATCTTGGTATCAACGACTAGGTTATGTTGGTAGTGAATATTTTAATTTCTGGTATTTAGATTCATGGATATGTGACTTAAGTTTTAAAAGTAAAAAATTTTTAGTTTCAAGAAAAATTAAAGTAAGTCAATTATCAGCTGATACTTTTCAAAATGAAGTTGACAATACCTTTTTAAAGAATAAAAAAGACGGCATACCAGAGAAGGACTTTATAATTTGGGGAAATACTGAAAGTAAAAGAAAATTAGACGCAAAAAAATTATTATGAATATTGGATTTTTAGGACTAGGAAAATTAGGTTTACCTGTTAGTTTAGCAGTTGAAAACAAGGGTCACAATGTATTTGGTTATGATATTTCCAAACAAACAATTGAGGATATTAAAAATAAAAAAATACGATATAAAGAAGAGTGGGTTAATAAATATCTTCCAAATACAAAACTTAAAATTACTAATATTGATGATTTAGTCAAAAATACTGAAATTATTTTTGTACCAATACAAACTCCTCATGACCCTGAATACGAAGGGATAACACGAATTCCAAAAAAACGAATTGATTTTGATTATTCTTATTTAAAATCTGGCATCAAGGATCTTTCAGATTCTATTGAAAAAAATAAAGAGGATAAGGTAGTAATAATAATTTCAACAGTTTTGCCCGGCACTATAAGAAATCAAATAAAACCACTTTTAGGAAGTCATACAAAACTTTGTTACAATCCTTTTTTTATAGCAATGGGTTCTACAATAAGGGATTTTTTATATCCAGAATTTATATTATTTGGAGTTGATGATGAAAAAGCTGCATTAAAAGCTCAAAGTTTTTATAAAACAATCTGCGACTCACCATTTTACAAAACAACTATAGAGAATGCGGAGCTTATAAAAGTTTCGTACAATACAATGATTTCAACTAAAATTTCTTTTGTAAATACAATTATGGAAGCTTGCCATCATCTGCCAAATACAAATATAGATGATGTTACAAATGCTTTAAAACTCGCAAATAGAAGGCTAATTTCAGGTGCTTACTTATCGGGTGGAATGGGAGATGGGGGAGGTTGTCATCCTAGGGATAATATTGCATTAAGTCACTTATCTCAAAAACTAAACTTATCTTACGATTGGTTTGAAGGTATAATGATGCAACGAGAAAAACAAACTAACTGGTTAGCTGATTTAGTTATTTTAAACTCAAAAAATAGGCAAATTAATATCTTAGGAAAAACATTTAAACCAGAAACAAATCTTTTATTAGGAAGTCCATCAATTTTACTAGAAAATCTTATCAAAGAAAAAAATAAAAAAGTTTATTCTTGGGATCCTTACGTTGATGAGTCGTATAATGATGTTGCTAAAAAATTTAATTGGACGAATGAAAAAATTCTACATACTTTTTTTATTGGAACAAAACATCCAGATTTTACTAAATTTAAATTCCCAAACAATTCAATAATTATCGATCCATTTAGATATATTTATAATATTCAAGGATCTGAAATTATTCGTATTGGTGACAATACAAATAAGTGCTAAACTTTTATAATTAAGCATGATTCTATTTTATATATTTATAATTATGTAAAGAAATTACTTTTTCAGCTAAATTATATATTTTTTCAATATGTTCATCGTCTAGTCTAACTCTCTGATCTATTGAAGGATTTATGTTAGACTTTGCTTTTATTTCTTTAAATACATTATATAAATTTTCAGGTAATTTTAATTTTATTGAAATTTTTTCCAAATCTTCTTTTAAATTTTCATATTTTATAAAATAGTTAACTAAGACTTTATTATTTTCTGTATAACGATTAAATTCATCTTCGAAAATATTTTTTGCTTTTATTTTAAAAAAATCATTAAACTTTTTTTCTTTTTTTTTAAAAAAAAAGAATTTTTTTTCTTTTTTTTTACTTTCATTATGCCAATAATAAGCACTTATAATTTGATCAAATGGATTTCTTATTGTTACAAATTTAAAGTAATTATTGAATATATCTACGTCTATTTTTTTTCTTATTTCGGATACTGACATATGTTCTTTCATGTTATTATAATTTTGAGGACCTCTATAATTTAATGCTTTTCTTATTTTTTCATCTTCTTCAATTATTGGTGTAATAATATCTTTATTGTCACAAAATTTTGAAACCGCTATTTCAAGACTCGTTCCAGCAGTTTTAAATGATTTAATGAAAATAAACTTATATTTATGATTAATAATCATATTTTTAATTTATTAAGAGCATTATTTTTAAATATGTTTGCTTCTTTTATATATCTCCTTACCATCTCTGTTGATTTGTGTCCTGTCATTGCCATTATACTTCTTTCTTCTGCCCCAGATTCAGCAGCAGAGGTAGCAAAGCCAGATCTTAAGCTATGGCCTGAATAATTTTTACTGTCTATACCAGCTAAATTTAAATATTCTTTTATTAGCAAGGCCACTGTTTGATCTGTTAATCTATTTTTTGAGAGTATCGAACCCTTTGAAAATCTCCGAAATATAGAGCCAGAGTCAATTTTAGAAATATTTATCCAGTTTTTCATAGATACTACTGGACAGTATTGTTGATTATCAAAGTAGGGAAGTCCTTTAATTGATCCTTTTCCAAACTGATCTGTTTTTGATTTTTTAACAGTAATTTTCAACCCTTCAGTAACAAAATCTAAATCATCATAGTCTAATGAAACAATCTCATTTCTTCTAAAACCCCCTGAAAAGCCAATTAAGATTATGGATCTATCTCTTAGTTTTTTAATTTCTTCTTTTTTTTGTTCATCTATTACATCTATTATTTTCTTTAAATAACTGATTAATATAGGTTTTTTACCGTTCTGAATGCTGCCTTTTCTGCGCTTTATTCCCATTATGTTTTCTATAATTACAGGGTGTTTTGTATCTAAATAATGACCTTTTAGTTTATGAATAACGCCTATAGATACTAATCTGCGTTTTAAAGTGCTAATTTTAATAGCTTTCGTTGATAAATAAGTTAAATACAAAGAAACAACTTTAGGATCAGTTGGAAGAGATTTAAATCCATTCTTAGCGCAGAATAATCCAAAGTCATTAAAATCCGACTTATAAGCTCTTACAGTATTAATTGCTTTAGAGTTCTGAAGGTTTAGTAGAGTTTCTTGCTGTAAAGCTTTTATATCTGTTATTATATCATTCATAACTATTACTATTGATAACCATTAATTATCGTTAATAATATATTCTTTATTTTAATAAGTCAATGTTAATTATTTAAATTCAAATATAAGTTATCACCGTTATTCCCAAAAAAATTAGCTAATAACAAAGAATCAACTAAATAGTGATACATGCAACCTGATAAATAATATAAATTAAAAACAACTTAAGAGGCAACTCTTAACTGGCCAGCTAGGGAAAAGCCGAGAGGCCCAAGCCTAGAGGGCAGAAAACCCTGCAAAGCAGCGCTAAACATGCGGGGTGGTCGGTTCGGCGGTAGCGACTACAACGACGAACCAAAACTTCTGGTTTTTACACAGTAAAATGTGTAAAAATTCAGGGTTTTTATGATTCTTAAAGGTACTAAATTTCAGATAAAAGTGTGGAAATGCCTTAAAAAAATACCAAAGGGCAAGGTAAAAACTTATAAAGAAGTCGCCATAGCCATTAAAGAACCCAAAGCAGCTAGAGCGGTAGCAAATGCTTGTGCTAAAAACCCTTATGCGCCAAATGTTCCTTGCCACCGTGTAATAAGATCTGATGGATCTATCGGAGGATTTTCTGCTCCTGGCGGCATAAAAGCCAAAAAAAAACTCCTTAAAAAAGAAGGTTTTTTTACCTAAAAACCACAAATATCAACGGTTTTGATCATTTGGCCCCTATTCTCTTATTTTTTTTATATTCACGCTTCAGTTGTACTATACAAGTGTTCTTGCTTAAAATAGGGCCTCCTACGGCCTTTTAAAAGCTATATTCAAGAACTGCATTGCTCATTTTTTAAATATCTAAAAACACCATATTATAGGTTTTTACACCCCTTCATGATCCTTTTACGTCTTATTTTTGTGTTATAAATTTAGATTTATACCTATTTTAACAATTATCGCTGTATATTAACGTTTTTTTATGTTCTGCTAACATGTTTGTTTCTAAAACTAAATATATTAATTATTACATTAAATAATCATTAAAATTCAATAATTTCATAGCTTTAAATAATAAAATTAATGTAATTTATTAGTTATTAGTAAATATAAATTACCTATTATTTATGAATTTTAATAATTTTTTCTCTTCTAGAGATGTAGATGCCACTTAATACAATTATAAATAATCCTAAAAAAGTCCAATTATCAGGGAAATTACTAAAGAAATAATATCCAATAATGATATTGGTAATAATCTCAAAGTAGCTAAATGGAGCTAATTTAGAAGCATCAGCATATTTAAGGGAAAGTATAAGGAATAAATGTCCAATACATGCAAATACACCTATCCCTGCCATCATGAGCCACTGATTAAGACTAGGTTTAACCCAAACAAAAGGCATTGCACATGAAATAATCACCATTCCCACTAAGCCAGTTAATAAAAGTGTAAGCAAAGGGTTATCAGAAGTGCTTAATTTACGAGTAATAATCAAGTAAAATCCGTACATTACACCTGTGCCTAACGCAGCAAAACTTGCAAGATTTAATTCTACAAAACCAGGTCTAATAACGACTAAGGATCCTATAAAACCAATAATTACAGCTGTCCATCTTCTAACACCCACCCTCTCACCTAATAAAATAGGAGAAAAAGCGGTTACAATTAGTGGAGCGATAAAAGCTAGGGTCAAAGCTTTAGCTAAAGAGATTACAGATATTGCATAAAAAAAACAAACATTAGCAAAAAGCAAAATTATTCCTCTAAGAAGCTGGAGTTTAGGTTTATCAGTCCAAACTAGTAGTTTATTATAAAAAAAAAACATTATAGGAAGAGTAAAAACAACGGTAAAAAAATATCTTGCCCAAGTAATTTCTAAAACTGGTAAATCGGTACTTAAATATTTTGCAAAACCATCCATGACGGGTAACATTACCCAAGCTAATAAATTAAATGAGATAGCTTTCATGGGCCGGAAGATACAGTTTAATTAAAGTATTTTAAAGCAAAGAATACTACTAGAGGAATAGTAACAAAAGACATTATTGTGGAAACAACTATCATACTGGCTATGTTGTCTACTATTTTTTTAGGCGAATACATTGAACCAACTAAATAAGTTAAAACTGCACTTGGCATTGAGCACTGTATCAAAAATGCACCAGCAGCAAATCCATTTAAATTATAGTATTTAATCAATAGAAAACCGATAATAGGACCTAATATCACACGTCCTATTGAAGAAACAAAAGATTTCTTGAAAGAAAAAACCTTTAAACGTGTAAGTGCAATTCCTAAGGACATAAGGATTAAAAAAATTGTAGCATACATTAATAAAAAAGTAGTATTTTCAATAAATACAGGCAGTTCAATTTTAAAGTAAAGTAAGATAATCGAAATAATTATTGAATAAAAAGGAGGATTTTTAAGTATAACATTTATATTAAATTTTCTATCTGCTAAAAAAACTCCTAACGTAAAATGACACAAAATAATCAATGCGGAAATAGCAGCTGCAACACCTAATCCTTTTGAGCCATAAGCAAATAAACATATGGGAAAACCCATATTACCAGTATTTGGCATAATGAAAGGTGGAAGTTCACGTATTATATCTTTTGATTTTAAAAAATATAAAAAAATAATACCAATTAAAGTAAAGCCTAAAATTGCTATAAAGTAATAAGCAATATAATCTTTAAATATTTCAAAAGAGATTCCAGTAGAAGTTAATGCATATATTATCATGGCTGGCGTACCTAAGTTGGCAGCAAAATTGGTAATAAAAGATGTGTCAATTTTAGGATTTTTTTTGCCCAGATAATAACCAATGCCAATTACAAAAAAAACAGGAAATAAAACTTCAAAAAGTTTTAAATAAATATCCATTAATTATAAAGTCTAATCAATGTAGGAGATTTTAAAATATTTTTATTTTTTTTAAATATTGATAAACATTTATTAGAGTTAAATTCACTTGTTTTATGTGTAATAATAACAATAGTAGCTCTATTATTTTTCTTATTTGGATTTTGGATAATTCTTTTAACTGAAATCTTGTATTTAGCTAAACTATTAGTTATTTGTGATAAAACCCCAGGCTTATCAATCACTTCAAATCTTAAATATAAAGAGTTTGTGTAATTATCAATATTATAGATCTTGATAGATTTTCTTTTTTCACTAGAAATACCAAAAGGTTTTTTTACATTACCTCTTAAAATAGATAACAAATCGGAGAGTAAAGATGATGATGTAGGGCCAGGGCCAGCTCCCTCTCCTTGTAATATGGTTTCACCAACAGGTTTTGCCTGAAGTATTACTGCATTCATCACTCCATTAACATTGCCTATGTATGAATCTTTATTTACTAGACACGGATGTATTCTCTCAAACAATCTATTGTTTATTAATTCTGCAATTCCTAAAAGTTTTATTTTTAGATTTAATTGATTTGCAATTTCAATATCTTTAAGTTCGATATTTTGTATGCCTTCCATTAAACATTTTTCTTTGCTAATTCTAGTATGGAATGAAAGTGATGATAATATTTTTATTTTAGACATTGTATCATGTCCGTTTAAGTCAAATTTAGGATTGGCAGGTTCAGCATATCCTAAAATTTGAGCTTTTTTTAGAACATTGAGAAAATTATCTTTTGAGTTTTCCATTTCTGAAAGAATGTAATTACATGTACCATTTAAAATTCCATAAACTTTAGTAATTTTATTTGTAGCTAAGCCCTCTTTTATAGTTCTCAAAATAGGTATGCCTCCAGCTACTGCTGCTTCAAATTCTAAATTAACGTTATTTTTTTCAGCCAATATAGATAAATAATCTCCATGTTTAGCAATTAAAGCTTTATTAGGAGTGATTACATTAATTTTATTTTTTAAAGCAGTTTCAACTACTTTTTTAGAAATCCCATCGGATAAACCAATGGCTTCAAAAAGAATATCGATTTTTTTTTTTTTAAATATGTTGAGTGGATTTGTAAAAAAAATTTTTTTATTAATTTTAAACTTTCTTTTTTTATTAATATTCTTAGCAGAAATAGCTTGAATTATAATTTTTTTTCCAGTTTTGGTTTCAATTTCTTTTTTCTTATTGTTTAGTTGATTTAATAAATAATTTCCAACTTGACCCAATCCAACAATAGCAATATTTACATTATTTTTCATATATTTATTTATCTATATCAGGATAATCATTAACATTATTATAATTTTCCAAAAAAATTTTAAATTCAGTAAAAGAAAAATCTTTATCAAAATCTATATAAGAAGTATTTAAATTTTCTTTTGTACATGACGCTAAAAATAATAAAAAAATTATTTTTTTCATAATAAACCTTTAGTTTCTGGAAAATTAAATTTAATATTCATATTTTGAACAGCTTGACCCGCTCCTCCTTTTATCAAATTATCTATAGCAGATAAAATAATATATTTATTTTTATACTTTGTTTTGCAAATAGATATATGACAATTATTAGTATTTATAACGTCATTGGTGCTTAAAAATTTGTTAAGTTTTTCAATTTTAATAAATTTTTTATTGCCATAATATTTTTTTAATTCATTATGTATTGTATTTTGTGAAATATTTTTTTTTGTACTTATATATATTGTACTTAGGATCCCTTTAAACATAGAAGTTAAATGTGGTGTAAAAATGAAATTAAATTTTTTACTTGTAAATTTACTTAACTCTTGTTCGATTTCAGAATTATGTCTATGAAAACCTACTCCATATGCGCTTAAAGATTCATATAAATTATTTTTTGCGTTTTTCTTATGCACGCTTCTACCTGCGCCTGAATAACCAGATTTTGAATCAATCACAATATTGTCCAAACTTATTAAATTTTTTTTAAATAGAGGAATTAAAGGAATTAAAATTGATGTTGGGTAACATCCTGGACAAGCGATTATATTAAAATTTTTAATTTTTTTACCTGCAATTTCTGGAATTGAATAAATGCTATTTTTTATATTGGAAATGGCTCTATGTTTCTGTTTGTACCATTTTAAATACTCTTTAGCTCTATTAAGTCTAAAATCAGCAGCTAAATCAATTAATGTATTTTTTTTTAATAAAAATTTTGAAATATCTTGAGCCTCACCATTAGGAAGTGCACAAAAAATTAAATCTACATTTTTTAAGTATGACTTATTAAATTTTACAATTTGAGGTAATTTTTTATTTAATAAGGATTTATCAAAAATAGAAATTTTTTTTCCTACAGAAGAATTTCCACATAAATATTTAATTAAAACACTGTTGTGTTTTAATAATATTTTAATTAACTGGATTCCAATATATCCAGTAGATCCAGCAACTAATACCTTAAGCTTGTGCATTTTATATTATAGCAGTTAAATATTAAAAAAAATTATCTTTTAGAAAACTGAAAGCTTCTTCTGGCTTTTTTACGACCAGGCTTCTTTCTTTCAACAGCTCTCGAATCTCTGGTAGTTAATTTTTCTTGTCGTAATATAGATTTAAGCTCACTATCAAACAACAGTAACGCTTTAGATATTCCATGGACCATTGCACCGGCTTGACCAGTATGACCACCCCCTTTAACATTACATTTAACGTCATATTCAGTAGCCTGATTGATAATTTCAAATGGTCTTACAATTTGCATTTTGTGATTTTCGCTTGAAAAATAATTTTGAAAATCCTTACCATTAACATAAATTTTGCCAGATCCTTTTTTTAACCAAACTTTAGCTATTGAAGTTTTTCTTCTACCAGTGGCATATTTGCTGTCTTTAAAATTTAATTTTAATTTATTTGTTTTTTTAGGTGATGCTTGTGCGGTTTCCATATTAATTTCTTATTATATTCTTATTATTTAATTTAGCTAAATTTATAATTATCGGATTTTGTGGTGCGTGAGGATGTGACTCACCAGAATAAATTTTTAATTTAGTTAATTGTTTCTTTCCAAGAGGTCCACCAGGTAACATTCTTTTAACAGCTAATTTTAAAGTTTCACCAGGTTTTTTTTCATGAAGTCTTTCAGGTGAAGTTTCCTTTATTCCGCCAGGATGACCGGTATGTCTATAATATTTTTTATCCTTAAATTTTTTTCCAGTAAATCTTATTTGCTCAATGTTTTTAACAACAACAAAATCCCCATGATCCATATGTGGAGTAAAAGTAGTTTTATGCTTGCCTCTAATAATTTTTGCTATAATTGTGGCTAATCTTCCCACTACTGCATTTTTGCCGTCAATAATATACCAATCATTCTTTAATTCACTTTTTTTAATAAATTCTGTCATAAGAATGGGCATAAATACTTACATTTATCTACAAAGTCAATTTTTTTAATATCATTATTTGTTTTAAACAATTCAATTATCTGATAGGTATATGGAGCCGATTTGAACGCTTGCGGGCTATAACTGCTAAAGTGAATTAGTTTAAGTTATAACCGCCTATGGGCGGTTTTTTTTTGGCTAAGGTATTTAACTTAATTGTGCACCTTGATAAACTAAAGCACTAAAAAAGGAGACAAAATGACAAAAACAACAAAAAATCCGGAAACTATAGCCTTACATGGTGGTGACTATAGAAGTGATCCAGCCACAACAGCTGTAGCAGTTCCAATTTATAGAACAACATCTTATCAGTTTAACAATACTGATCATGCGGCAAACTTATTTGCCTTAAAAGAGTTTGGAAATATTTATACTAGAATAATGAATCCAACAAATGATGTATTGGAAAAAAGAGTTGCTGCTTTAGAGGGTGGTCTAGCTTGTGTTACGGTTGGGTCAGGCCAAGCTGCTTCAACTTTTGCTATAGTAAATGTTTGCCAATCAGGAGATAATTTTATTAGCTCTACAGATCTTTACGGTGGTACTGTAAATTTATTTACACATACATTAAAAAAGCTAGGTATAGAAGTTAGATATGCCGATCCTTCTGATCCAAAAAACTTTGAAAAGCTTATTGATGATAAAACTAGAGCTTTTTATGCTGAAACTCTACCTAATCCATACTTAAGAGTTTTTCCTATAAAAGAAGTTTCTGATATTGGACGAAAACACAACATACCTTTGATTATGGATAACACTGCATCACCAGTAATTTGCAAACCAATTGAACATGGTGCTGCTGTAGTAGTTCATTCACTTACTAAATATATAGGTGGTCATGGTACTGTTATTGGAGGATGTTTGGTTGATGGTGGAAACTTTGATTGGACAGCTGATAAAAAAAGACAACCTTTGTTTAATGAACCTGATGCAAGTTATGGTGGCGCTGTATGGGGTGAAGTAGTTCCTCAATTAACTGGTGCAAACGTAGCATTTGCCGTACGTGCAAGAGTAGTTCTTTTACGAGACCTTGGTGCTCCTTTAGCTCCTGATAATGCTTTTGGAATAATTCAAGGCTTGGAAACAGTTCCTTTAAGAATGAAGCAGCATTGTGCAAATGCACAAAAAGCTGTTGATTTTTTAACTAAACACAAAAGTGTAGAAAAAGTTATTTATCCCAATATACACAAAGGTGAAATTGGAGATAGAGCAAAAAAATACTTTAAAGGTGGCAATGGTGGTTTAGTTGGAATCGAAGTTAAAGGTGGAGTTGAGGCAGGTAAAAAATTTATTGAGGCTTTAAAAATGTTTTACCATGTAGCAAATATTGGTGATGCTAGAAGTTTAGCAATTCATCCTGCTACAACTACTCATAGTCAACTTACCCCTGAAGAATTATTGGCTGCTGGTGTTACTCCAGGCTATATTAGATTATCAATTGGGATAGAACACCCCGACGATATTATAGCAGACTTAGACCAAGCTCTTAATGCTTCTGAAAAACCTAGCTTGAAGGCGGTAGGCTAGCATTTAAGTTTAAGTATAATAAATAAATACTTGAACTAACTAAAAAAATTGCACTTATCTGGTGCATAGATGCATAAAGTATTTGTACACCAGATAACAAGGTTAAAATTCCTAACAATATTTGTACAAGTAATGATAAGCCAATTATTATAGTTACATTAAAAAAATTAGATAAATTATTCTTATAAACTTTAATTAAAATCACTGAATAAAAGCAAAGTATTAAATAAGCTAAATTTCTATGAATAAATTGCATTAAAGAAGGATCATTAAAGACAGAGAAATTAAATAAGTTTTGTATTGAATTATCATCAGGAAAATAAGTTTTCCCCATTAATGGCCAAGAATTATAAATTTTACCTGCATCCATTCCTGAAACAAATGCACCAATAGTAATTTGAATAAATATCAATAATAAAAAAAAAATTGGTAATTTAGAGTTCATTTTTGAAAAAGAATTTTTTATATTAATATATTTTAAAAAATTCCAAAAAATTAATGAAATGATTATGAAGGCCATGACCAAATGCAAGGCTAATCTATAATGACTTACATCGACTCTATCAACTAAACCACTAGAAACCATATACCAACCAATAAAACCCTGTAAACAAATAAGAAAAAAAATAAAAAATAAGTTAAGTGTATTTTTAATTCCAAGTTTTGTTGAAAAAAAAATTAGAGGTAAAAGAAAAAAAATGCCAATTAGTTTTCCTAAAAATCTATGAATAAATTCCCACCAAAAGATAAATTTGAATTCATTAAGAGACATTAAATAATTTTGTAATTTATATTCGGGAATTTCTTTATAAAGTTCGAAGTATTCATTCCATTGAGCATCATTAAGAGGAGGTAAAAATCCAGAAAATACCTCCCACCTCGTAATAGAAAGCCCTGAATCAGTTAATCTAGTAAAACCGCCTACTATTATAATTATTGACACGATAAAGAACATAATACCTAACCAATAAATAATAAATTTTGTTAATAGTTTATTCTCTATGTACATATAAGGATAAATATATTAATTATTAATAAATCCAATTAAATAAATGTCGCCTTTAAATAGAAAAAAACTAAATTCTCTTAGAAAAAAATTAGATTTCCTTGATAATGATCTAATAGAAATAATTAAAAAAAGATCTTTATTAGTAAATAAAGTTTTAGAACTAAAAATATATAAAAATGAAATTGTAGATAAAAAAAGAATTTCTTTTATACTCAAAAAAATTAAAAAGAAATCAATTCAAAAAAAAATAGATCCAAAAATTACAAAGAGAATATGGACTAATATGATTTGGTCCTTTATTGATTTTGAAAAAAGGAATTTTAGGAAAAAATAAAATTACTTACTATGTGGAGGTAGTTTTTTTTCTACAAAAACTTCATGCTTTCTAGTGGCTGGATTATATTTTTTAACTTTTAGCTTAACCTTTGCTTTTTCACCACCGGCAGGTTTTTTTACATAATAAAAAAAGGGACTATTAGGTTTTGCCTCGGGTACTAAACGAACTTTGATGTGAGTTTTTTTTGCCATTTATTTAATCTTTTTTATTTGTTTAATTAAATTAGAAATATTTTTTAACTTTTTTATTATTTTAATATCGACACTTATAGAATTATTTGAAATTTCGTCAAGTTTTAAAGATTTATTGTCATTAAGTAGTTTTTTAACACCATTAATAGTCATACCTTGTTCTTTCAATAAATATTTAACTTTGGATAAAATTTCTATTGTTTTTTTATCATAATACCTTCTTCTCCCAGTTAAAATTCTTGGCTTTATTTGTTTAAACTCTTTTTCCCAAAATCTTATTGTATGAGTATTAAAGGTTCCTTTTTTTTTATTAACAAGATTTAATATCTTGGCAACTTCACCTATGGTTTTATATTCACTATTAGATTTATTCATCTATATAAGAATTTACCAAATCTTTAAATTCTTTGGAAGCTTTAAATAAAACTACATTTCTATCTGATATTGTTTTTTTTTCTTTTGTAAGAGGATTCCTTCCAATTCTTCTTTTTTTATTACGCAATGAAAAAGTACCAAATTTGGAAATTTTGAGTTTTTTATTTTTTTTTAGATTAATAATTATTGCATCAATTATATCTTCTAATATATTTTCTAATATTGCCTTTGAAAATCCAATTTGCATATAAATAGAATTGATTAAATCCTTTTTAGTTAAGTTAATTCTCATTTTTAATTAATATTTTGTTTTATTTTTTGGATTAAATTTCCTCTTATAATTTTATCACATACACTTAATGAATTAGAAAAACCTACATAATCTGTACCACCATGACTCTTAACTACAGGTGAATCTAGTCCTATAAAAATAGCTCCATTATAAAGTCTAGGATCAAATCTTTTTTTAAAATTTTTTAAATTTTTAATATTTAAAAGTGAAGAAATTTTTCCTATTAATGAGCTCGATAATGCTTTTTTTAATTCACTAGAAATAAAATTTGCTGTACCTTCAGCAGTTTTTAATGCAATATTTCCTGTAAAACCGTCCGCAACAATTACATTAACTTTTCCATTCATTAATTGATTTCCTTCAATATAACCTTTGAATTCAAAATCTAAATTTTCTATTTGGTTTAATTTTTTGTAAGTTTCTTTTATTATTTCGTTTCCTTTAACTTCCTCTGATCCTATGTTTAACAATGCAACTTTTGAAGTTTCTGTTGGATATAATGATTTAAATACAGATGATCCCATTATTGCAAAATCAATTAAATTTTTAGAACTGCATTCTATATTGGCACCTAAATCGAGAACAACACTCATGCCTTTCTTATTAGGCCACAACGCTGACAATGCAGGTTTATCAATATTGTCTATCATTTTTAAATTCAATTTGGCTATTACTAATAATGCGCCAGTATTTCCAGCAGAAATTACAATATCAGCTCTATTGTTTTTTACACTTTCAACAGCTAACCACATGCTCGTATTTTTGCCTCTTTTAGCTGCACCAAGAGGTGTGTCGGTATCTTCAACAATTTCATTAGTATGAATTATTTCAAATGAATTTTTATTTAGTTGATCCTGTATGCACTGCGAAATTTTATTTTTATCGCCGAATATTTGATAAAAAGTTGAATTATTTTTTTTATAATGATGAGCTATACCATCAATAATTTTTTTTGGAGATCCATCGCCTCCCATTGCATCAACTGCAATTGTTATTACTTTGGTCATTAGATATATTATTGTTCCTATTATTCCTTAGGATCTAACACTTGTCTACCTCTGTACATGCCAGTTTTAAGATCTAAATGATGGGATAATCTATATTCACCTGATTTTTTATCTTCAATTATATTTTTAGATGAAAGCTTCATAGTTTGAGCCCTTCTCATTCCGGTTCTTGACGGTGATTGTTTACGTTTTGGTACAGCCATAATATTTTTAGTGATTAACTACACCTTTTATAAAAGAATTTAAAGTATTATTTATTAAATTTTGTCTATATTTTTCAAAGTAATCAGATAAAAAAGATGTATCAACATCACTATCAAGAAAAAAAGTTAAAATTTTAGCCTGTTCTTGAATGGATAAATTTTCCCATCTATCAATTTTACCTATCATTAAATAAAATAAATTTAAGTAATCTTTCATCTTTTTATTAATTGTTTGATCACCATAGCCAATTTCTCTAATACTAAGTTCAAGTTGTCTAAATATATAATCGTAGATTTCTTGCATAATCTTTTTATCATTATCTTTTTTAAATACCTTTAAAAAGAAGGCAAAATGCAACAAAAAGAATATCAATCTATCTGAAAAAGTGTCTTGCTTAGTAAAATTTTTATATAGATCTTTATTTCTAGTTATATTGATTAAATTATTGTAAATATTTATATATTTATTAGACATGAAAAAATTTTTTTTTTTAATTATTATAGCTTTATTTATTTCAAATTGTTCACTAAATGAAGTCTCAAATCATCACGGAGTGATTTTTTTAGATAAAAAACAAGAAAAATTGATTGTAAATAATACAAATAAAAATGATATCATAGATAAACTAGGTCCTCCTTCAACAAAAAGTACATTTAATAATGACGTTTGGATTTATATAGAGAGAAAAACGATAAAAAGTTCTTTACTTAAGCTAGGACGAAAAAAATTAGTTGTTAACAATGTATTAATTCTTGAAATTGATGATAGAGGATTATTAAGTAAAAAGGATTTTCTTGATATAAATGATATGAATGAATTAGATTTTTCTAAAGATTCTACTGAAAAAATTTATACAAAAAAATCCTTTATATATGATTTTCTTGCTAGCATGAGACAAAAAATTAACGATCCTCTTGGTAATAGACAAAAGAAAAGACTGAAAAATGAATAGTTAACCAGCGATTATAGCTAATAATAATAATGCAACAATATTAGTAATTTTAATCATTGGATTAATAGCTGGTCCAGCTGTATCTTTATAAGGATCTCCTACAGTGTCACCAGTTATAGCTGCCTTGTGCGCTTCAGAACCTTTTCCTCCATGATTTCCATCTTCAATAAATTTCTTAGCATTATCCCAGGCACCACCACCTGCTGTCATTGAAACTGCAACAAACAAACCAGTTATAATCACACCTAATAGCATAGCACCGACTGCTGATAAAGCAGCTACCTGACCTCCAATAGGCAGAATAACAATATATAAAACTATCGGAGATAACACGGGTAACAAAGATGGAATAATCATTTCTTTAATTGCAGCTTTAGTTAGCAGGTCAACTAATTTGCTATAGTCAGGTTTTCTTTTCCCCTTCATAATTCCTGGTATTTTTTTGAACTGTCTTCTAACTTCAATGACCACTGCACCTCCAGCTCTTCCAACTGCTTGCATTCCCATAGATCCAAATAAATAAGGTAACATTCCACCAATTAGTAATCCAACTACAACAAATGGATTTGATAAATCAAAAGTAACTATTATTCCTTCTAATTTTGATCCAGTCACTGTTGAAAAATATTTAATATCTTCGGTATAGGCTGCAAATAAAACTAATGCACCTAAACCAGCCGAACCAATAGCATAACCTTTTGTAACTGCTTTAGTGGTGTTGCCAACAGCATCTAATGCATCAGTAGTTTTTCTAACACTTTTAGGTAATTTAGACATTTCTGCAATTCCACCAGCATTATCTGTAACAGGTCCATAGGCATCCAAGGCAACAACCATGCCAGCTAAAGCTAACATTGTAGTAACCGAAATCGCAATTCCATAAAGTCCAGCTATTGAATTAGTAGTTAATATTCCAGCAACAATAATTAGAGCAGGTATTGCAGTAGCTTCCATTGATACAGCTAAACCTTGAATAACATTTGTTCCATGTCCAGTAGTAGATGACGCAGCAACACTTCTTACAGGTCTATAATTAGTTCCTGTATAATATTCAGTAATCCATATTAACAAGCCAGTTATAATTAATCCTATAATTCCACAGTAATATAAGCTCATTCCATTAAATATTTTGTCACCAACGGTATATTCAGAAGTAAAACCAATAACATAATCAGTAACAGGGTATAATATTGCTAAGGAAGAAATTGCAGTAACAACAAATCCCTTATATAGTGCATTCATCACATTTTTACTTTTTCCTAATTTAACAAAATAAGTTCCTAAAATTGAAGTGATTATACACGCTCCACCAATCGATAAAGGATAAACCATCATATTAAAATCACCATGAAAGAATATTGATGATAAAACCATAGTAGCAACAATTGTTACTGCGTAAGTTTCAAATAAATCAGCAGCCATTCCAGCGCAGTCTCCAACATTGTCCCCTACGTTATCAGCAATTACCGCAGGATTTCTAGGATCGTCCTCAGGAATTCCAGCTTCAACTTTTCCAACTAAGTCAGCACCAACGTCTGCACCTTTTGTAAAAATACCACCACCAAGTCTTGCAAAAATTGATATTAAAGAGGCACCAAATCCTAATGCAATTAAAGCATTAACAATTTCTCTCTCATCAACATTAAATTTTAATAAAAAATAATAATAAACTGCGATTGCTAATAAAGCTAACCCAGCAACAAGCATTCCTGTAACTGCACCTGATTTAAAAGCTACAGAAAGCCCACTTGACAAACCTTTTCTAGATGCTTCTGCTGTACGAACATTAGCTTGGACTGAAACTAGCATTCCTACGTAACCTGCTATGCCTGAGAGAGTTGCACCTATTAAATAACCAAACCCAACCAAAATACTAAATGCATAACTAATGATAAAAAGAACAACAACACCAACAATTGCTATAGTTTTATATTGCCTTGCTAAATAAGCTTTAGCTCCAATTTGAATTGCAGAAGCAATTTCTTGCATTTTTGAATTACCAGGGCTAAGGGCAATAATGTTTTTGCTAGTAAAAAAACTATAAAAAATTGAAAGAAAACCTGCTGCGATTGTATAAAGTAATATTATTTCTACTGATGTATTCATGAAACCTTTTAAGTTGTTTGGTTGTTAAAATTTTATAAGTTAAAGACCGGACAATACAAAAAAAACTATAAAAGGCAATATTTAAGTTATTAAAATCTATGTAAATAACCTTTATTTTTAAAGCTAATTTCTGCGTCATTGTGGTCAACTATAGATGATTTTGATGTATTTTTTAAAATCTTTCCAATTCTAGTAATCTTAACATTAAATTTTCTAGAAAATCTTTTTATAGTGAATCTTTTAGACTTTAACGCAGTAAAAAGTATCTGGTAGTCATCACCTCTGGAAATATAATTAATTTTTGAAAATTTTTTAAGATTTATAATTTTTTTTAAATTATTAGAAATTGGAATGCTTTTTAAAAGAAGTTTATAAGATAATTTTTGATTATTAATTATTTTATCGAGATCTGATAATAGTCCATCGGAAACATCAATTGAAGTATTAGCAAACTTTTTAAGACTATTCGTTAATTTTAACTGAATATTGGGCATAAAATATTGATCACAAAAATATTTACTTAAGGAATTACTAAGTTTAATTTTATTTTTTAATATTAACAGTCCTAAATAACTATCACCTAAGTTTCCCGAAACATAAATATCATCATTAACTTTAGCTTTATTCCTATAGACAATATCAGTTGCAAATCCAATTGAGATAATCGTGAAGCTTAGCTTGTTTGAAAAAACCGTATCTCCTCCACTTAAAAGTATTTTATATTTACTTTGTTCTTCATTAAGTGATTTACTAATTTTTGATAAATTAGATTTAGAAAAACTTTTTTTATTACCTGATCCGGAAATAAAATAATATTTTGGCTGAACACCTTTACAAATAAGATCAGAAATCGATGATCTAATTACTTTTTTAATTACTAATTCGGGTTTTTTAAAATTTATAAAATGATTTCCTTCTATGTATGTGTCTACAGAAACTACTAATTTATTTTTTTTATCAAAAAAAATATCATCATTTAGATCTAAGGCACTTGGATTTTTTTTAGAAAGCTTTTGAAAGTAATCTTTTATTAATTCAAATTCATTCATTAGAATATCTTATTTTTTTAGCTATTTTATCTAATATGGCATTTAAATACTTTGTCTGAGAATCTTCTAAAAAATAATTTGATGCATCCAAATACTCTTTAATAATTATTTTAGTTGAAATTTTTGGCTTATATAAAAATTCGAAAATAGCTGATTTAACTATTACTTGAAAAAGCTTATCTAAATTGGTTAATTGTAAATCTTCACTTAAGTGATTTTTTACTTCTTCTTTAATGACTTCATCTCTTTCAATTGTACCAAGCACAACATCTTTAATAAATTTTTTAAATCTATGTTTTGAAAAAGTTAAATCTGCATCATCATTAAAAAACTTACCATATAGTTTCTGTATGATTATAACTCTTGGACTTTGATTGGGATTATATGGAGTTCTCATTATTTTTGCGACAAAACAGATATTACAGCTTTGGCAGCTTCTTTACCTTTGCCTTTGCCTTTGCCTTTATCTTTATTTTTTTCTAAAACAAAATGATCTGTACCTGACCTTTGGACTGCCTGTCCTAAATCCAAAGCTGTTATAATGCCATTACCAATAGGCTTCTTGTGCTGTATAGATAAATTCATCAAACCTTCAAAAGTAGTTTTTGAGATAAAATCAAAATGGGGTGTTTCGCCTTTAATTACACATCCTAATGCTATAAATCCGTCATATTTTTTTATATTTTTGGCTATAGTAACTGCTATCTCAAACACACCAGGCACATCAATTACATTAAATTTTATCTTAGATTCATTTAATTGAATTTCAGCATCTGCAACTAAACTAGCTGTAATATTCGAATAATAACTAGAAGAAACTATTAATACTTTTTTTTTCATTTAATTATTTCCTGTTTTGTAATCTTTATATCATAACCATCTAAACCAATAACCTTTTTAGGAGATCTTGTTATTAATATCATGTTTTTGATTTTTAAATCTTTAATTATTTGAGCACCAATACCATAGTTTCTTATAAGTTTATCATTTCCTTTTTTATAAAAATTTTTATTTTTATAATCTTTAAGCGTTTGTGTAACTGATCTTAAATTAGTATCTCTAATAAAGACCAAAACACAATTATTAAACCTTTTAAAATAATTCAATGTATCATTAAAAGAATTTGGCAATTGTTGATTTATTAAATAATTTTGAAGAACATTTGATGAAATTACTCTTACACGCGGAGTTATTCCCTTTTTAATATTTCCTTTAATTAAAGCAAAATGCTCTGATCCGTCTAATAAATTTTCATAAATTCTAATTTTATATTTTTTTTCTTTAAACTGAATATCTGATTTTTTCTTTAATCTAATTAATTTTTCCTTTTTAAGTCTGTAAGCGATTAAATCTTCAATTTTACCTATTTTTAATTTATGTTTTTTAGCAAAATTAAATAAATCATGCCCTTTTGCCATAGTTCCATCTTCATTCATTATCTCACATATAACTGCTGAGTTATTTTTCTTAGCTAATTTTGAAATATCTACTGAAGCTTCTGTGTGACCGGCTCTTACTAAAACCCCACCATCTTTAGCTATAATTGGAAATACATGTCCCGGTGAAACTATTTCATTTTTATTTACATTTTTTTTTGATGCAACTTTAATAGTTCTGGCTCTATCTTTTGCAGATATGCCTGTAGTAATTCCTTTTTTTGCTTCAATAGAAACTGTAAATGCAGTTTGGTTCCTTGATTTATTTACAAGTGACATTAAAGGTAAATTTAATTTTTTTGCTTGTACGCTATCCATAGTTAAACAAATTAAACCTCTTCCATGTTTTGCCATAAAATTTATATTTTTAGCATTGGTGTCTGACGTTGAAATTACTAGATCACCTTCATTTTCTCTTTTTTCATCATCAACAAGGATAAACATACCCCCTCTTTTGGCGATATTGATAATATTCTCTATTAGTGTGTAATTATTTTTTCCCATTAAAATAATTTTTAACGTATTTAGATAAGATATCTATCTCTATATTAACTAAACTATTTTTTTTTAATGATGATAAATTTGTAAGTCTAAAGGTATGTGGAATAACCCATATTTCAAAACCTTTTTTAGTTACTTTAGAGATTGTAAGTGAAATTCCATTGATACTTGTCGATGCCTTTTCAATAAGATTTTTTCTCTCTTTTTTGATTATCTCTAAATCAAATAAATAAGATTTATCAATTTTTTTGATAAACAAAATTTTTCCAACAGTATCGACGTGTCCTTGACAAATATGTCCTGATATTTTTTGGCCATATTTTAAAGGTAGCTCAAGATTAATTTTATCATTAACTTTTAAAAATTTAAATTTAGATTTTTGTATAGTTTCATTTGAAAGATAAAATTCCATTATTTTATTTTTGATAGTTATTAATGTTAAGCAAACACCGTCACAAGCCACAGAAATACCAATATCTTTATTTGATATTTTTAAATCAGATTTTATGAAAATATTAATACCTTTTGATCTTTTGGCAATTTTTTTAATTATTCCTTGATTAAATATTATACCGTTAAACATATTATTTCTTATAAAGTATAATTGAATCTTTACCTAATATTGTATTAATTTTTGATTTACTTTTATAATTTTGAGTTAAATATTTAAAGCTCTTAAACTCTTTACTGAAACTTAATTTTGATAATTTATTAGGACTTTTAAATAAATAAAATTGATTGAATAGTCTATTTTTCAAAAAACTATTTGATAAATCCTGTCCTCCTTCAACTAGTAAATTTCTGCAACCTAATGAATAAATTTTTTTTAATAGCAAATTAAGTTGAAAGTATTTATTTGGACTCAAATTAGCTTTTATTAATTGAATTCCTTTTTTTTTAAATAATTTTATTTTTTTGGAATTTGCATTATTATAAAAAATAATAGTATTTTTTTTATTTGCACTTTTAAAAATATATGAACTAATTTTTGTTTCTAATTTATTGTCCAAAATTATTCTTTTTGGTGAAAATTTTTTTAATCCCTTAAGACGACAATTTAATTTAGGATTGTCCTTATTTAAAGTTTTGTAAGAAATCATTATTGAATCATTTTTATAGCGAAGATAATGAGTTAGCTTATCTGAACCAAAATCTGTAATCCTTTTATTACCTTCACTGTAAATTAAATTATTTTTAGACATTGCAATTTTTCCTGTAACATAGGGTTTTTTAAACTTTCTATTAAACTTATATGGTTCATAAAAAGTGCTTAAATTTTTTTTAAACAATCCCTTTTTAACTAATATATTTTTAGATTTTAAAATTTTTAACGTTTTCCCTTTTACTTTCTTATCTATGTCATCTATTGAATAATAAACTTCTTTAATTCTATTTTTTATTATTTGATTTGTGCAGGGAGGAGTTTTTCCATAATGATTACATGGCTCTAAAGTAACGTACATTTTTGAACCTTCTAACTTTTCATTGCTTGTGCTAATTGCGTTATATTCAGCATGAGGTCGTCCGTTAAAACCTGTTTGACCTATAGATATAATTGTACCATTCTTTACAATTACACAGCCGACGGATGGATTATCTCCAGTTTGTCCATGACGTGATCTTGCTAGATTTAATGCAAGATACATGAATTTTTTATCTGAATTAGTAAATTTACCTTTTTTTAAAGACATCAATTTTGTCCACAAATTGAATAAAATCTTTTTCTTCTCTAAAATTTCTATAAACAGAGGCAAATCTTACATAAGCAACAGGATCTAAATCTTTAAGACCTTCCATTACCAGTGTGCCAATAGAATTTGAAGAAATTTCATTTTGACCCAATTCTTCTAATGATCTTGTTATTTTAGTAATAAACTTTTCAACAGTATCAGTATCCAAAGGTCTTTTTTTTAGTGCTATATATATAGATTTAGAGAGTTTATCTCTGTCAAAGGAAGATTTTCTCCCATTTTTTTTAACAACCATTAATTCTCTAAATTGAACTCTTTCAAATGTAGTAAATCTCTCGCTACATGCACATAATCGTCTTCTTCTTATTGTGGTACCATCTTCAGTGGGTCGAGAATCTACAACTGACGTTTCACCTTTTTTACATTTTGGACAAATCATAAAATTATTATTTTAAATGTTTATAAATAGGAAATGCTGAACACAAGTCAATAACTTCCTTTCTAACTTCATTCTCAGTTTTACTATTATTATTAGGATTTTCAGATAAACCTTTAATAATTTTGGTAATTAGCTCACCGACTTTCTGAAATTCTTTTAATCCAAAACCTCGTGTAGTTGCAGCTTGAGAACCTAGTCGAATGCCAGATGTTATCATTGGGCTTTCAGTATCAAAAGGTATGCCATTCTTATTACAAGTTATATTGGCTCTACACAAACTTTCAGCGGCAACATTACCTTTGACTTTAAAAGGTCTCAAATCAACAAGCATCAAGTGAGTGTCAGTTCCTCCAGAATAAATTTTAAATCCATTATTTTTTAATGTTTCGGATAAAATTTTTGCATTAGCTAAGACTGATTTTATGTAATTCTTAAATTCAGGTTTTAAAGCTTCATAAAATCCAGCAGCTTTTGCAGCAATAATATGCATTAATGGTCCACCTTGATAACCAGGAAAAACAGCAGAGTTAAATTTTTTACTCAGTTCTTCAATATTTGTTAAAATAATTCCTCCTCTTGCACTTCTGAAAACTTTATGAGTAGTTGAAGTAACTACATGTGCATGTTCTACAGGGTTTGGGTATCCCTTCCCAGCAACAAGACCAGAGAAATGAGCCATATCTACCATAAGGTACGCTCCAACTTTGTCAGCTATCTCCCTGAATTTTTTAAAATTTATAACTCTTGAATATGCACTACCACCAGCAATGATAAGTTTGGGTTTATTATCTAAAGCTAGCTTCTCGACATTTTCATAATTAATTAAGCCTGTTTCCTTATCAATATCATAACCTATAGCATTAAACCATTTTCCTGATACTGAAGCTTTTGAACCATGAGTTAGATGTCCACCTGAGTTTAAACTCATGCCCATAATTGTGTCACCTGGCTTTAAAAGAGCTAAAAAAACAGCGCCATTGGCTTGAGCTCCTGAGTGAGGTTGCACATTTGCAAACTTACAATCAAATAATTTTTTTAATCTTTCGATAGCAAGAATTTCTGTTTCATCAACATGTTCACATCCATCATAATATCTCTTTCCAGGATAACCTTCGGCATATTTATTTGTTAAAACAGATCCTTGTGCCTCTAAAACAGCTTGAGATACAATATTTTCGGAAGCAATTAACTCTATGTGATTTTGCTGTCTTTTTAATTCGTCACTAATTGTTTTAAACAATGCTGGATCAGTTTTGGATAAGCTATTTTCAAAAAAACCTTGGTATTCTGAATTTAAATATTTATTTTCACTGGACATAATTATTATATTTTTTTTATTCTTTTTGTATGTCTACCACCTTCAAATTTTGTATTTAAAAAAATATTAACACAATTTAAAGCATTTTTATTCTTTAAAAGTCTAGACCCTAATGTAATGATATTTGCATCGTTATGCAATCTTGATAATTTTGCTGATTTAATATTAAAGCACATGGCAGCTCTAATTTTTTTATGTTTATTTGCTGCCATATTCATCCCTATACCAGTTCCACAAACTAGAATACCTAAGTTGGTTTTTTGAGTACTCACTTTTTTGGACACTTTATGAGCATAATCTGGATAATCAGATCTACTATCATCAAATGGTCCTAAATCTGTAAAATTTATTTTTTTTTTTAAAAGATACCTTTTTATTAATTCTTTTAACTTATATCCCGCATGATCAGATGCTAAAAATATTTTTTTCAAATTAATCAATTAAATTTATAATCTAAAACACATGCTACTAAATGAATTCGATTTTCTTCGCCACCATTAAAAGCATTATGATATTTTTCATTGTTTGTAATCCACACAGATCCATCTGCTGGCATATGTTTGGCAATATTGTCAATCACCATTAAACATCCGGGATTTGTAATTATTGGTATATGCAATCTTGGCTCAGGATCTCTATGCCAACTTAATGTAGATCTTGGTTGTTTTAATAAAATTCTTACTCTACCCAATTTATATTTTGCTGAAAGTGTTTCGTAGACATTTTTGAAGTAAGTATTTTCATATTCTTTAATAAATTCTGAATAAGCAGATTCATCAACATGGATATCTCTTTTAACTTCTTTTCCCAATGCATTGGGTTTAGTCCAAAAAACTCCTCTTGCTTTAGATCCTTTAATAGATTCTGAATCTCCCGGTATTTGTGTTAAAGAAATTGCTCCAAAATTTGTTACACCACCGCCATCATCAAATTTTTTTGTTTTAACTATTTGATAATAAGCTTCTTGGAGCTTTTGGATATCGAATTTGAAATCTTGCTTTCGAAAATCACTAAAATTTAAATTCATGATGTTGTTTTTACTCTTTTTATTATATATTTGTATAATACTTTTGTCGCATTTTTAAAGAAATTTATACATATGATTACAGGAAGTTATCCAAATTTAAGGCTCAGAAGAAGCAGAAAAAATGATTGGTCCAGAAGGTTAATTGAAGAAAACAACCTATCTTCTAGCGACTTCATATTACCTATTTTTTTAATTGAAGGAAATAATAAAAAACAATCAATTAAATCAATGCCTAATGTTTACAGGTATACTATAGATAAATTAAATATTGTTTTAGATAAAGCTATAGAGGCAAAAATTCCTACAGTTGCTTTGTTTCCTTATATAAATAAAAAAAATAAAAATATGATAGGTTCAGAGGCTTTAAATGATGATAATTTAGTCTGTAAAGGAATAAGATACATAAAAAAAAAATATAAAAATCAAATAGGCATAATGTGCGATGTTGCTTTAGATCCATACACATCACATGGACATGATGGATTATTAAAATCAAATTATGTTTTAAATGACGAAACTGTTGAGATGCTAGTTAAGCAATCATTATTACAAGCTGAAATGGGCTGTGATATTATAGCACCCTCAGACATGATGGATGGAAGAATAGGAAAAATAAGAAAGGCTCTTGATAGGAATAATCATCAATTAGTTCAAATACTTTCTTATGCTGTAAAATATGCATCAAGTTTTTATGGTCCTTTTAGAGATGCAGTTGGGACAAAAGATTTGTTAATGAGTAATAAAAAAAATTATCAAATGGATTTTAAAAATAGTAATGAAGCGCTAAGAGAAGTTGCTCTCGATATCAAAGAAGGTGCAGATATGATAATGGTAAAACCAGGTCTTCCATATTTAGATATAATTAGATTAGTAAAAGATAATTTTAAGATTCCTGTTTTAGCATATCAAGTGTCTGGGGAATATAGCTTAATAGCGAATGGTATTGAAAAAGGAATTATTAATAAGGATGCAATATTAGAAAGCTTGATTTCTTTTAAAAGAGCTGGAGCAAATGCTATCGTATCTTATTATGCAGATAATATTTCTAACTTATTAAAACAATAATGGATTTAATTATTTTAATGTATTAATAAAATCTAATCTTGAAATTGGATAATTAACATTATTAGGTTTTAAAATAGTTTTATCCAAAAAGTCTCCTACTAACTTTAACGCGTTTAATAAATCAAGTTTAGTAAAATTATTAGCACTAAGATCTACTAAAAAATTTGGAACTATTTTTTTTTCAGAACTAGATTTAACGAAATATTGAATTTTATTATTAATTATCTCTTTATTAACAATTTTTTTTAATTCAAGGTCATAACCAATTAATTTTAAAAGTTCTAACTCCCAAAATATATATTCCTTTATCCAATTAATAGATGGTAAAATTTTAAAAAATTTTTCAATTAACAAAAAAATTTTTAAATTTTCTTGGGATTCAGCATTTAAAATTTTAATTAAATTCATAGCTGTAGCTAAACACATCAATTTTTTTTTATTATCAAAATATTGTGGAGCAAATGCATTGACAATCTCTGGCTTGAAATAACCAATTTTGCCTTCATTTTTAAAAGTATGATTAATTTGAAATTTATTTCCTATTTGTAAATAATTTCTAATTTTTTTGGACGAGCCACCAAAAATAATTCCTGATACTTTCCCGTGAGCTTTAGTATAAAATTCTACTATAATAGAATTTTCATTATATTTACTTTTATACAAAAGAAATGCAGAATCGTCCCAATTCATTATTTACCTAAATTTTTTAATAATAACATGGCAGCTTTCTGTTCTGCGTCTTTTTTTGAGTTACCTATTGCAAAAATAAAGTTTGTGTTTTGCAGTCTTGCACCAACTTTAAATATAGGCTTATGTCTAGGACCTAAATTTTCTATTAATTTATATATAGGTAAACATTTAAATTTCTTTAATGAAAATTCTTGGAGTTGGGTCTTCGCATCAATGAAGGTAATAACACTATCTTTTAAATGTTTTTTCCACAAACTTAAAATAAATTTTTCAACTATTTGAAATCCTTGTTCAAGATAAATAGCTCCAATTATAGCTTCACAACAATCAGATATAATTTTATCTTCTATTTTAATGCTTTTATTTTTTGCATGACCTACTAAAATAAATTTTTCTAAAGAAATTGATCTGGCTACCTCTAAGCATTTTTTTTTATTTACCAAAAAAGCAAGTTTCTTATCTAAAATACCTTCTTTCTCGTTTGGATATATCTCTAAAAGCTTTTTTGATATAACCAACCCTAAAACACGATCGCCTAAAAATTCCAATTTTTCATTGTTATTAATTGAGTCATGGCTTTTATGAGTTAGACTTTTTATTAAGTTTTTGCCATTTTTAAATTTTATTTTTATTTTTTTTTCAAGTTTTGTTAGATTCATCTAGGTTATTTAATTGTCTTAAAAAATCTTTTTAAACGAAAAGTTTTATGCCATTTCCAAAATTGAAAAATATTACCTTTTCTAAAATCTGATGAAAAAAAAATAAATCGAGCTTTACCAACAAGATTATTCTCATGCACATAACCAACACTTGATAAAAAACGACTGTCTTTAGAGCAATCTCTATTATCGCCTAAAAAAAAGTAATGTTTATCAGGTATTATAAATTGATCAGAGTTTTGGTAACTATAATTCTTTCTATATACAGCATTATACTTAATGCCATTAGGTAATTTTTCTTCAAAATAGTTTACTGTTAAAATTTTGTCTCCACAATAAATGATTTCTTTTTTAGAGGTAATAGTTTTTAACACTTGATTATCATTAATATATACGTCTCCATCTATAAATTGAATTTTATCACCAGGCAAACCTATCAATCTTTTTATATAATCTGTTCTATTGTCAGCTGGTGTTTTAAAAACAATAACATCACCTCTATGAGGAATTTTAGATAAAATTCTACCTTCAAATATTGGTGGACTAAAAGGAAATGAGTGCTTGCTATAACCGAAAGAATATTTTGAAACAAATAATCTATCTCCAACTTGGAGGTTTGGCTCCATTGATGATGAAGGAATATAAAATGGCTGAAAAAATAATGATCTAATAAATAATGCTATAATTAAAGCATAAAAAATTGTCTTTAAATTCTCAATAAAAAAAGTTTTATCTATTTTCATTATTTTTGAAATATTACAAATGCTATAGAGTAATTTCTTTCATCAGATATTGATAGAAAGAAATTAAAAGATCTGATATGAAGTTTTTTTTTAAGCAAAGATTTTATTTTATAAGTAATTAAAAATGAAGGTTTTCCCAGATCATTTTTAACAATAGATATATCTTTAAAGTTTAAATTATTTCTAAATCCTGTTCCCAAAGATTTAGAAAAAGCTTCTTTTGCAGCAAATCTTTTTGAAAAATAAGAAGTTTTATCCTTATATTTTTTTGAAATTAAAATTTCTTTTTTAGAGAAAACTCTATTTAAAAAAATATCACTTTTGATTGATTTTTTAATTCGAGAATGATCTACTATATCAACGCCAATACCAAAAATTTTCATTATTTATTTTTTAGATAATTTTTAAATTTTTTAATAACTTTATTAAAACCATAAAATATCGATTCTCCAATAATAAAATGCCCAATATTAAATTCTTTTATTTCAGATATTTTGCTTAAAACTTCTGTAGTTTTATAGTCCATACCGTGACCCGCATGAACTTCTAGGCCAATTTGATTGGCTAATTTTGAACATTTAATAATTTTCATTAGTTCTTTTTTATAATTTTTTTTAGATTTAATAAGATTGGATATTTTTCCAGTATGAAGTTCAATACAATCTGAATTTAAAGATTTGGAAATTTTTACATCTTTAATATTTGGATTTATAAAAAGGCTAGTTCTTATTTTTGCATTTTTAAATTTTTTTAAAATTTTTTTAATTTTATTTTTATTTTTGTTTAAATTGAGGCCACCTTCAGTAGTAATTTCTTTTCTTTTTTCAGGAACTAAACAAATAAAATTAGGTTTATTTTTTAAAGCAATTTTCAAAATTTTTTCATTAACAGCAACTTCTAAATTAAGTGGAATTTTTTTATTTTTAGAAATTCTAATCAAATCTGAATTTTTAATATGTCTTCTATCTTCTCTTAAATGGATAGTGATTGAATCTGCGCCACAACTCATCGCCAATTTAGCTGCAAAAAGTGGATCTGGATGAAATGCTCCACGAGAATTTCTTATTGTCGCGACATGATCAATATTTACGCCAAGTCTTTTCATTTAATAAATCTACTACCAGGTATGGTGATTGGTGTAGATCTTAAATAATTAGGCAAGTTGTTCTTTTTAAAAGTCGGAGCATCTATTTTCATATGTGAGACTATTTTTTTTTTAATTTTAATATTTTTTTTTGTAGATCTATCTATTATACATGAGAATCCAATTAATTTAGCATTAGCATTCTTAATTAATTTAACACACTCAAGACTTGATTTGCCTGTAGTTATTACATCTTCTAATATCAAAACTCTTGATTTCTTTTTAATAAAAAAACCTCTTCTTAATTTAAAAGTGTCATTTACACGTTCGCAAAAAATTGTTTCTTTTTTAAGCAATTTACCTATTTCATAACCTATAATGATTCCACCCATTGCAGGAGCTAAAATCAAATCAATATTTTTAAAATTTTTTTTTATCTTAGTTGCTAATGACGTACATATTTTATTAGCTATATAAGGAAAGCTCAGTAATTTTGCACATTGTATATATTTTGTTGAATGTAATCCGGAAGATAAAATAAAATGACCTTCTAAAAGAGCATTAGTTTTTTTTAAAATATTTAAAGATTTTTTGTGTGAAAGCATTTCTTTTATCCTCATGTCTTATGATTTTAAATTTAATATCTTTTTGTTTTAACTCACTGATAAAATTTGTAAAGTTTTTCAAGTCACTTATAATAAGATTAAATCTAAAGTTAATATATTCCTGAGTTTTTTCCTTCATTTGAACGCTTGATATATTAAGTTCATGAGTGCCTATTAAAGTTGATATTTCACCTAATTTTCCAGGCTTATCGGGTAAAGATATCCATAATGTTGTATTGTACTTTTTAACTTTTTGCTCTTTTTGTTCCTCTCTAGTGTGCCAGTATCTTCTTATAGCAGCTCTTGCTTTTCCTGTTTTGGTTACCGATATCCAATGTAATGAAGGTGATTTTTTTTTTGAAGTAGTTATTTTTACAATATCTCCATTTCTTAGTATGCTTTGTAATTCACTTTCTTTTCCATTAATTTCGCAACCAATTGCCGTGTCTCCAATTTTTGTATGTACAGCATAAGCAAAATCAATTGGTGTTGCGTCTTTTGGTAATTTAATAACTGAGCCTTTTGGAGTAAAACAAAAAACATTTTCTTGAAACATTTGCAATTTTGTATATTCAAAAAAGTGCTCTGGGTTTTCGTTTCTATCAATAATTTCGACTAGGTCTTTTAACCAATCATATTCTTTCCATGTAAGAGAACTAAATTTTTCAGATGATTTGTATTTCCAGTGTGAGGCAATGCCTCTTTCGGCAAATTCATGCATGGGCATAGTTCTAATTTGTATTTCAATTGGACTTTTATTTGGTCCTATTATTGATGTGTGCAAAGATTGATATTTATTAATTTTTGGTGATGATATATAATCTTTAAATTTACCAGGTATACAGTTCCATTGTCTATGAAAAATTCCAAGTGTTCTATAGCAGTCTTCAATGTTATCTAAAATAATTCTAAAACCAATAATATCTGTAACTTGCTCTAAAGAAATTCTTTTTTTTTGAACTTTTCTCCATATTGAGAACGGTGTTTTTTCCCTACCAACTATCTGCGCATTTAAATTATTTTGGTTTAGTAAATCACTAAACTTAAATGATATGGAATTAAATGTATTTACCTTATCTTCTTTAATTTCATCTAATCTATTTTTTATTAACTCTCTTGCATCAAAATTTAGAACTTGAAAAGAAAGATCTTCTAATTCATCTCTAATTCTGTTCATTCCCATTCTATCTGCTAATGGTGCATAAATTTCCATAGTTTCTTTTGCAATACGTTTCTTTTTTTCAGTAAGATCAATTGCATTAATAGTTCTCATATTATGAAGCCGGTCTGCTAGCTTAACTAACAAAACTCTTATATCTTTTGATGTAGCTAATATTAATTTTCTAAAATTTTCAGCTTTAGAGTTTGTCACGGCTTGATTTTCGTAAACTGATATTTTTGTTACACCATCAACTAAATCTGCAACTTCTTGACCAAACTCACTTTTAATAGTTTCGTAAGTGGCATGAGTGTCTTCAATAGTATCATGCAACAAACCAGTAGCAATCGTTGCACTATCCAATTTTAATTCTGTCAATATATTTGCTACAGCAATAGGATGTATTGCATAAGGATCGCCAGAATCTCTTTTTTGATTTTCATGAGCTTTAATAGCAAAATTATAAGCTTTGTTTAAAGTTTCTGGATTCAAAAATTTATTATAAGATTTAACTTTATTTATTAAATCATCTGAACTAAACATAAAATATTATAACATTAATTTAGATTTGTTTAATAGCTGTTAAGTCTTTAATACTTAATAAATCAATCAATTTAGCAATACCAATTTTGGTTATTGGATGTTTCCAGGATTTAGATATCTCAAATAGTGGCAATAAAACAAAGTTTCTTTTAGAAATTTCAGGATGTGGCAAAATTAGATTTAAACCAGCATCATATCTAGTAATTCTTTGATCATAATCAATAATGTCAATATCACAAGTTCTTGGATCATTTTTTTTAATTCTTTTTCTACCCATTTCATATTCAATTTTATTACATATTTCTAAAAGTTTTTTAGCAGTAAAGTAGGTTTCAATTTTTAAAACTATATTAATAAATTTTGGTTTAGTTTTGTCAGGCCAAGATAAAGTTTCATAGTTACTCGATGATTTTAATATTTTAATACCTAAATTTTGTAATTTATATTTTGTAATTGCAATATTTAGTGTCTTATTTCCAATATTAGAACCCACGGCTAAATACACTGTCTTAACTAGATTTTCTGATATATCTCGCTTTATCACGGTTCCAGTCTCTATTTTTTTTTGTTTCACGTTTATCATATTGTTTTTTACCTTTGGCTACGGCAATTTCAATTTTAGCTTTTCCCTTTTTAAAATACATTTTAGTAGGAACTAACGTAAAACCATCTCTTTGCATTTTTCCAATTAATTTATTTATTTCTTTTTTATTAAACAAAAGTTTTCTTTCATCCATTGGATTGTGATTTGAATAGCTTGCTTGCTTATAAGAAGCTACATGAGAGTTAATTAAAACAATTTCTCCATTTTTCTCCACTGCATATGAATCTGCAATGTTTACTTTTCCTTCTCGAATAGATTTTATCTCAGATCCTTTAAGTACAATGCCTGCTTCAATTAAATCTTCAAAAAAATAATTAAAACTAGCCTTTCTATTCAAACAAATGATTTTTAAACCAGGTTTGGTTTTTTTTTTCATTGTTAAATAAGTTTTGCAGATTTTAAAACGTTTTTAATAACTACTTTTGTTGGATTGGTAACTTTTACTAATGGTAATCTGACTTCATCATCACATAAATCTAAAAGTTTGGCTGCATATTTAACAGGGCTAGGATTGCTTTCTATAAACATTGCGTTATGTATTGGTTGAAGTATTTTGTTTAATGTCTCAGCTTTTTTTAATTCGTTATCACTTGTTGAAACAGAAAATTTTTGAAAATCCGAACAAAATTTTGGAGCTATATTTGCAGTAACACTTATAGCACCTACTCCACCTCTTTTATTGAATTCAAAAGCATTATCATCATTACCAGTTAACTGAATAAAATCTTTTCCCATCTTTTTCTTTTGTTCATCAACTCTATTTAAAACACCCGTAGCGTCTTTAACTCCAATAATATTTTTTAATTCATATAATCTCGACATAGTATCTACCGTCATATCAATTACTGATCTTGATGGAATGTTGTAAATTAAAATTGGTATTCCACATTTATCATTTATAGCTTTGTAATGTTGATACAAGCCTTCTTGAGTAGGTTTATTATAATATGGTGTAACGATCAAAGCTGCATCGGCACCAACTTTTTCTGCGTGCATAGTTAATGATATAGCTTCTTCTGTAGAATTTGATCCTGTACCAGCAATTACAGGATTTTTTCCATTACTTTCCTTAATGCATAATTCAATAACTTTTTGATGCTCATCGTGGCTTAAAGTGGGAGATTCCCCCGTTGTTCCAGCCGGAACTAAACCATTTGTGCCATTATCTAAGTGAAAATGAATTAATTTAATATAAGCGTCTATATCAAGCTTATTATTTTTGAATGGTGTTATTAAAGCAACATTTGATCCTTTGAACATAAATACTTATAACATAGTTTAAAGATTCATTTAGTAAAATTTATGTCAAAACAAATAGCTTTATTGTTAAAAATTTGTGTACCTTTTTTATTATTTTGTGGGATTATTTTCGCTACTGAAATTTCAATTATACCTTTAAAAAAACCATTTTTGACTGAAGAGATAAAAAAAGCAAAAATATCAAAAAACATAATTAGGCCATTAAAAAAACCAGTTTTAAAGGAAAAAACGAAAATAGATGTAGCTAAAAAAAATGAAGTTAAGCCCTTAGATAAACCAAAAATAATTAAAAAAAAAGAGATTAAAAAAAAAGAGATTAAAAAAAAAGAAAGCAAAACAAATATATTAATACCTAAAACTAAACCTTTAATCGTAAAAAAGGAAATTGATAAAAGTAAAAAAAAGTCTAAATACTTTAAGCAAAAAGATTTTAATTTAGCAAAAAAAGCTATTAAGGATTTTGAAAAAGGTAAATGGGAAAATGCTTTATTAATATCTAAAAAGGCTAAAGATAAATCTATATATAATTTTATTCAGTGGAAACATCTTCTTAATACTCCAAATCAATCAAGCTTTTATGATTATCAGTTATTTATTAATAATAATCCTAATTATCCAAGAATAAATAGAATTAAATATTTAGCTGAGCACAAATTGTCAACAAAAAAAATAAAACCTAAAAAAATAATAAATTGGTTAAACTTACACAAACCACTGAGCGGATTTGGAAAATTAATACTTGGAGAAAGCTTGATTATCACGGGAGCAAACCAGCGTGGAATTAAATTAATTAAAGATGGGTGGATTACAGCTGATTTAAGCAGATCACAAATGAAAGTTTTTAGAAAAAAATATAAAAAATACTTAAATCCAGACGATTATATTAAGAGAGCAGATTATTTAGCCTGGGAAAATAAATATTGGGACTTAAAAAGAATGCTTAAGTATTTACCAAAAGATTATAAATTACTTTATACAGCTAGACAAATTTTAATGAGTAAATCATATGGTGTAGATAAAGCTATTACAAATGTTCCTAATAAATTAAAAAATGATGCAGGTCTAAATTATGATAGACTAAAATGGAGACGAAAAAGAGGAAGGGTTGATGACTCGCTAGAAATTTTATTAAAAATTAAAAATAATAAGAATTATTTGGTAAGACCAGACAAGTGGTGGAAAGAAAGAGAAATTATTGCAAGAGCATTAATCTATAAAAAAAAATATGAACTTGCTTACAAGATTAGTAGTAAACATGCACTTACAGAAGGTCCTGAATATGCACAAGCTGAATGGTTATCTGGTTGGATCGCTTTAAGTTTTTTAAATGATCCAATATTAGCTAAAGATCATTTTAAAAATTTTTATGAGAAAGTGGGTTATCCTATAAGTTTATCTCGAGGAGCTTATTGGCTCGGAAGATCATTTGAAAAAATTGGGAATAAAGAAAAGTCACTTGAATGGTATAATGAAGCAACTAAATATTTAACTACTTACTATGGTCAATTAGCTCACTTAAAAATAAGACCCAATGAAAAATTTGAATTAAATAGCCAAGCTCAAGTAAATGAAAAATATAGAAAATCTTTTTATCAAAAAGATTTAGTTAAAATTATTTACTTATTAGATGAATTAAACAAAGATAAATATACTAAGCATATTTTAAAGCATTTAGCTTCTCAAGATATTACCAACGGCAGCGAGATTTTAGCAGCTGAATTAGCTACTGATATATCAAGATATGATTTTGCAATTCAAATATCTAAATTAGCTTCATACCAAAAAAGATTTCATAATGATTTTAATTATCCAATCATTGGTACACCTAAAATTATTAATGGACGGAAAATTCCAGAATCTGCTCTTATCCTCTCAATTATAAGGCAAGAAAGTGAATTCGATATGAGCGCAAATAGTAGTGCTGGAGCTAAAGGCTTAATGCAACTTATGCCCTACACTGCAAAACTAGTTTCTAAACAAGCAAAGCTTTCGTACTCAAAACCTCGTTTAACAACTGATCCTGAATATAATATTAATCTAGGATCTCACTATATAGCAGGATTAATTCTTGAATATGATGGTGCCTATCCATTTGCAATTGCAGCCTACAATGCTGGGCCTAAAAGGGTTAGATATTGGAAAAAAATAAATAAAAATCCACAAAAAAATAAAGTTGATTATGTAGATTGGATTGAGTTAATAAAATTTAAAGAAACTAGAAATTATGTTCAAAGAGTTTTAGAAAACTATAATGTTTATAGGTACATTTTAGAAAAAAAACCAACAAATATGAAAAATTTTTTTAAAGATAATCCTTTGTATTAATGGCGAACATTTATGTTAATGGCGGAAGAGGAGAGATTCGAACTCTCGGTACTCGTTTCCAAGTACGGACATTTAGCAAACGCCTGGTTTCAACCACTCACCCACTCTTCCACTGTGATAGGGATATAACTGATTGTATTGAATATTCAATATTTATAAAGTAATTATTGCGTAATATTATGAAAAATAAGTATTCAATATTCTCGCTAATTAAAAATGCTTTTTCTTACCATGAAAATTGGCAAAAAGCATGGAATGACCCTCGACCTAAAAAAGAATATGATGTTGTAATCATTGGTGGTGGTGGTCATGGTTTAGCAACAGCTTATTATTTAGCAAAAAAACATAATATGAAAAATATTGCTGTTGTTGAAAAAGGATGGATTGGCGGAGGTAATACAGGAAGAAATACTACAATTATAAGATCAAATTATTTATGGGACGCAAGTGCTGGACTTTATGATCATGCGTTAAAAATTTGGGAAGGCTTGTCTCAAGAACTTAATTACAATGTAATGTTTAGTCAAAGAGGTGTTATGAATTTAGCCCATAATTTGCAAGATGTTAGAGATTTAAAAAGAAGAACTCACGCCAATAGGCTAAATGGAATTGATGCATACTATTTAAGCACTGCAGAAGTTAAAAAATTTTGTCCAATCATTAATACATCGCCTGATATCCGGTATCCTGTTCTAGGTGGAACTTTACAAAAAAGAGCTGGAACAGCACGTCATGATGCTGTTGCATGGGGTTATGCTCGTGGTGCTGATGAAATGGGTGTTGATATAATTCAAAATTGTGAGGTTAAAGGTATTAAACGTAATGGTGGTGGGGTTGAAGGTATAGAAACTACAAAAGGTTTTATTAAAACTAAAAAAATTGGAATTGTTGCAGCAGGTCACTCAAGCGTGCTTGCAAACATGGCTGATTTAAGATTGCCTTTAGAGAGCAAACCACTTCAGGCTCTTGTTTCTGAACCGGTAAAACCTATTATTGATACAGTTGTTATGTCTAATGCTGTTCACGCTTATGTGAGTCAATCTGATAAAGGAGAACTTGTGATAGGCGCTGGTACAGACGATTATGTTTCGTATTCACAAAAAGGAAGTCATCAAATTGTTGAAGGAACTCTAAATGCAATATTAGAATTATATCCAATATTTAGTAGAATGAGAATGCTACGACAATGGGGTGGAATAGTTGACATCTGTCCAGACGCAAGTCCAATAATAAGTAAAACTTCTATTAAAGGATTGTACTTTAACTGTGGATGGGGAACAGGTGGCTTTAAAGCTACACCTGGTTCAGGAGATTTATTTGCACATACAATTGCAAATGACGAACCTCACAATCTTAATGCTGCATTTAACTTAAATAGATTTATTAGTGGTGACCTTGTTGATGAACATGGTGCAGCTGCAGTAGCTCATTAGATGTTTATAATTAATTGTCCTTTTTGTGGTGAAAGAGATCAAAGCGAGTTTAAGGCTGGTGGTGAAGCTCATATAGAAAGACCAAAACAACCTACAGAATTAAAGGATTATGAATGGGCAGAATATTTATTCATGAGAAAGAATATCAAAGGTGTTCAATTTGAGAGATGGAACCATTCTCATGGATGTAGAAAATGGTTCAATATGGTGAGAGATACTTCGAATGATGAAATAAAAGCAATATATAAAATGGGTGAAAAGCCTCCTTTAAAATAATATGTCTAACAATTTAAGAATTAAAGCTAGCAAATTTATTGATGAAACTTCTAGAGTTTCTTTTAAATTTAATGGCAAAAATTATTATGGCTTCAAGGGAGATACACTATCATCAGCTTTATTGGCAAATAATATTCATTTAGTCGGAAGAAGTTTTAAATATCATAGACCAAGAGGAATAATGACTGCTGGCTCTGAAGAACCAAATGCAATTGTTCAAGTTGGTAATGACAAAGCAATAACAGAACCAAATGTAAGAGCTACAGAGATCGAAATATATGATGGTTTAGAAGCTACAAGCCAAAATTGTTGGCCAAGTGTTAATTTTGATATAGGTGGAATAAATAACTTATTGTCACCTTTCTTACCTGCGGGTTTTTATTATAAAACCTTTATGTGGCCTGCTAACTTTTGGAAAAAATACGAATACTTTATAAGACACTCTGCGGGTTTAGGAAAATCACCAACAGAACCTGATACAGATATATATGATCATAGATACGTACATTGTGATGTATTAATAATAGGTGCTGGAATATCTGGAATTATGGCAGCAAAAACTGCCGCTCAAAATAATCTTAAAACTCTTTTATTAGATGAAAAAGCAGAAATTGGTGGAACAACAATTTATCAAAACTCAAATAATTTTAAGATAAATAATAAAGTTTCTTCTGACTGGTTAAGTAACGAAATTAATGAATTAAAAAAATTAAATAATTTAGAAATAAAAACTAGAACAAGCGTTGCAGCATACCATGGTTACAATTATTTGCTAGCAAGAGAAAATCTTACAGATCACTTAAGTGCAAGTAAAAAAAAAAATAAAATTAGACAAAGACTTTTAAAAATTAGAGCTAAGAAAGTTATAGTTGCGACTGGTTCTTTGGAAAGACCACTTGTATTCAATAATAATGACAGACCAGGAATAATGCTTTCGTCTGCAGTTAAAAAATATGCTGATTACTATGGTGTTATTTGTGGAAAAAAAAATATTTTCTTTACGAATAATGATACAGCATACGAAAGTGCAATTTCTCTATCTAAAAAAGGAATAAAAGTACAAGCAATAGTTGATATTAGAGAAAAATCTGAATCGGTAATTGTTAAAGAAACTGAAAATTTAGGTATCAAAATTTACTGGTCACATACAGTTGTTGATACTCATGGATACAAAAAATTAAAGCAAATTTCTGTAATGGAATTTTCTAAGAATGGTCAATCAGTTATTGGATCAAAAATTAACATTGATTGTGATTGTCTTGGTGTAGCTGGTGGGTGGACTCCAGCAGTACATTTATTTACACAAGCGGGTGGTAAATTGAAATTTAGAGATGAAGATCAAGTATTTGTTCCTAATAAACATTCTTCTAAACAAATAAGTATAGGCTCATGTAATGGTGATTTTGAGTTGGATAAAGTAATTAAAAACTCATCAAGTAGCTTAAAAGATTTCCTTGAAATTGACAAAACTGACTACGAAAATTTATCTGTGGTGAACTCAAAAGAAACTAATAAAAAAAATATTTGGTTATTACCATCGGACAAAATTATTGGAAAAACTAAACCATTTGTTGATTACCAAAACGATGCAACTGCTAAAGATATTAAATTAGCTCTTCGAGAAGGTTTCAGATCTATTGAGCATGTAAAAAGATATACAACAACTGGCATGGGTACAGACCAGGGTAAACTTGGAAATATGCACGCATTAGGAATTATTTCTGATACTGCTGGAGTTAAAATGAGTGACCTTGGTACAACAACATTCAGGCCTCCCTACACTCCTCTAACATTTGGAACTATTGTTGGTAGAAATGTTGGTGAATATTTTGATATTTTTAGAAGAACTCCAATGAATGATTGGCACATTGAAAATAAAGCAGAATTTGAAAATGTTGGCCAGTGGAAACGTGCTTGGTACTATCCCATCAACAATGAAAGTATGAATGAAGCTGTTCAAAGAGAAAGTAAAGCTGCAAGAGAAAGTGCGGGAATACTTGACGCTTCAACTCTTGGTAAAATTGATATTCAAGGTAGTGACGCTTCAGAGTTTTTAAATAGAGTTTACACAAATGCTTGGTCTAAACTAGGTATTGGAAAATGTAGATATGGCCTAATGCTAAATGAGGATGGAATGGTTTATGATGATGGTGTTACAACAAGAATAGATGAAAACCATTATATAATGACTACTACTACAGGTGGAGCCGCAAATGTAATGAGTAAACTAGAAGATTATCTCCAAACTGAATGGCCTCAACTAGAAGTTTTTTTAACATCTGTAACTGATCATTTCGCTACGGCTAGTGTATGTGGACCAAATAGTAAGAAAATATTAAATAAAATAATTCCAGAACTTGACTTATCGGATAAAAATTTTCCACACATGTCCTTTAAAAATGCACAAATTGGGAAAATAAAATGCAGAGTTATGCGTATAAGTTTTACCGGTGAACATAGTTATGAAATTAATGTGCAGGCTAATTATGGAAAATCAGTTTGGGAAAGGTGCATGGAAGCTGGAAAAGAATTTAATATTACTCCGTATGGTACTGAAGCCATGCATTTATTGAGAGCTGAAAAAGGTTTTATTATTGTTGGACAAGATACTGATGGAACAATGACACCAATCGATTTACAAATGGACTGGATAGTTAGTAAAAAAAAATATGATTTTATAGGAAAAAGATCTTTATATAGATCGGACACAATTAGAGAAGATCGTAAGCAATTAGTGGGTTTAATTACAGACGATCCTAAAGAAGTTTTAGAAGAAGGAGCTCAAATAGTTTCAGAGCTAAACAATAAACCAATTGAGATGCTTGGGCATGTGACTTCTAGTTATTTTAGTCCTAATTTAAATAAATCTATAGCATTAGCTGTTGTTAAAAGTGGAAAAAAAATGCTTGGTAAAAAATTATTTGTACCAATGAAAAATAAAAATATCAATGTAACTATAGAAAATTCAGTGTTTTTCGATAAGGATAATAAAAGGTTAAATGCTTAATTATAATTCACCAATAAAAGAAAATAAAAATTATACAGATTTAACAATTAAAGAAATTGCTCCTGTAATGAAGCTCAATATTAGGGGCAAAAAAAGAGAATTTTTTACTAATGTTGAAAAAACTTTAAATATGCCATTGCCTACAGAGGCAAATACATCATCAACAACTGATCAATTTACATCAATTTGGTTAAGTCCAGATGAGTGGATGATTGTTTCGAACAATACTATTGATAAAGATAATAATAATTATGAATTAGAAAATTCTTTATTTTCAAGTATTTCAAAAAATAATATTGGATCAGTATCTGATGTAACGGATCAATTTGTAATGATAAATCTAAAAGGAAAAAACATATATGAATTATTATCTTCGGGATGCCCCTTTGATTTCAATAAATTTAAAGAAAAAAAAGGTACAACTACACAAACAATTTTAAATCACGTGGATGTAATAATTCATCATAATGATATTAATAATATAAATTTATTTGTTAGAAGGTCTTTTTCTGAACATTTGTGGTCTTGGATCAATGATAGTGGTTCAAGATTGTAAGTATTTTTTAATATAGAAACTTACATAAATTAGTAAAGAAAGCATAAAAATCCAATTAAAAAGACAATAGCTCCAAAAAAAACTTTTGTAAGTTCCGCCAATAACGTTAGCAAAATATATTGTAGGAATTGGCAAAAGCACATTACGTAAAATATTAAATAGCATAGAATAGTGTGATTTTTTAATTGCCATAAAAAAACCATTACTAATAAAATAGATTGGAAATGCTGGAAAAATTAAGGCAGAAATCTTTAAATAAGTAGTTCCATAATATATTACAATTGGATTATTACTAAAAATAGATACAATTTTATCTGCACTTAAATAAATAATAATTCCAGCAAGAACCATAATTGTAAAACCATAAAAAACTGCATAAAAATAAGATTGTTTTATTCTTAAATATTTTTTAGCTCCGAAATTTTGTGCAACTATTGAAATTATAGCAGTATTTAAACCTAGAACAGGCAATAAAAGAATTTGCTCAAAACGTGTTGCAGAACCATATCCAGCAGTTGCAAATTCTCCAAAAAAAGAAATATACCAAAGTATAATTAAATTTCCTATTGATATCATAAATAACGCAGCTGCAATTGGCGCAGATTGAAAAAAGATTCTAGTAAGAAAAGTTAAGTTTGGAATAAAGTTTTTTATTGAAATATTTTTTAATGAAGAAGATTTAATAATTTTATTTAACAATATTAAAAAAGCAATTAATTGAGAAACTATTGTTGCAATGCCAATGCCCGTCATGCCCATAGCCGGAATAATTCCATAACCAAATATAAATAATGGATTTAAAAATATATTTAAAATAAAGCTAAAGATAAGAACATTTCTAAATGTTTTTGTATCACCTTCTGCATGTAATAATGAATTTAATGAAACTACTAAAATGAAAATAATAGATCCCGAAAAAATAACATTTGTATATTCAAGTCCTAAACTTATTACATCGTTAGTTGAGCCCATAATTGTAAATATATCCGAAGCAAAATAAAGTCCAATAAATGTAATAATTATAGATAAAATAATTCCATAAATTATAGTTTGTCCAAAATAATTTAAAATATTTTTTTTATTTTTTTCGCCTATGCTATTAGCAATTAATGATGTTCCGCCAACTGTAACTCCAACACAAGCTGCAATTATTATAAAATATATAGGAAATGATTTTGCAAGAGCTGATAATGCATCAGCAGAAATTTTCCCTGCAAAAAAAGTATCCACTACATTAAAAAGTGTTTGAAATAACGTGCCAACACTAGCTGGTATAGCTATTTTTCTTAAAAGTGGTCCTATGGGTTCTTCAATTAAGTTTGGTGATTTAGACAATTTTTCCTCAGTTAAATTCTTTTTGGAATATATGCTTTTTTCCTAATTTTTTAGCAAGAACTATTTGTTTTTGTCGCATTCTAAATCTTTCTTTTTGTGATTTTGTTAATGTATCGTGACAATTTGGACATGAAACGCCCTTTTCATATTTCTTAGATTTTTTACCTGTTATAGAAATGGGTTTTCGACATCCACTGCACATTGAATAAGTGCCAGTAATTAAACCGTGTTTAAGACTAATTCTATTATCAAAAACAAAGCACTCACCTTTCCACAAACTTTTATTTTTTTTAACTTTTTTTAGATAATTAAGTATTCCACCTTTCAGCTGATAAACATTTTCAAAACCTCTTTTCTCTAAATAAACAGAAGCTTTTTCACACCTAATCCCTCCAGTACAAAACATAGCAATCGATTTTTTTTTATTTAGTTTATTTAAATACTTAGGAAATTCCCTAAAATTTTCAACATCAGGATTTATTGATTTTTTAAAAGTTCCAACATTAAATTCAAATGGTTTTCTAGAGTCTAGAACTAAAGTGTTTTTATTACTAATTAATTTATTCCATTTTTCTGGTTCAATATGATTATTTTTTTTTTTATTTCTTGATGAAATAAATAGACTCATTGGAACTACTTCTTTTTTTATTTTTACTTTCCTTCTATGATATGGCTGAAATTTACATTTTGAATTATTTTCACAATCAAATTTACTAATTTCAAAAATTTTTTTAATCTTATTAATAATATTTTTTAAATTTAAAAATTTTCCTGAAATAGTTCCATTTAAGCCTTCATTCGCAATGATAATTGTACCTTTAATATTTTTTTTAATTAAATAATTATCAAGTAATGATTTCTTTTTTTTTAAAGATTTAATCTTTTTAATTTTATAAAAGCCAAATACATTAAACATTAGAGCTTTCTACAAACAGTCATGCCGTCACCAAGTGGGACTATGATTTGTTCGACTCTTTTATCGTTTGCAATATATAGATTAAATTCTCTAATATTTAGCGTATATAGGTTTGTATTATTTTCATCAGCAACTTCACCATGCCATAAAACATTGTCTATTATTATCAAACCATTTTTATTTAAAAAATTTAATGATAGTTCATAATAATTTTTATAATTCATTTTATCAGCATCTATGAAAATCATATCAAATTTATTATTTTTTAAATCTTCTAAGCTTTCAAGGGCGGGTTTTACGATGGTTCGTATTTTATGATCTTGTTTTGCTTTTTTAAAAAATTGTAGTGCAACTTTATTTGTTTCGATATTTTTATCCAATGTAATAAGTTTGCCTTCTTCAGGAAGTGCCAATGCAATTGTAAGGCCACTTAAGCCAGTAAATGTACCAATCTCAAGTACATTTTTTATATTAGAAATTTTTATTATTAAATGTAAAAAATGGCATTGCGCCTGTGATATCTGCATTTTTTTGACTTCGCCAAGAGTATTATTATGGTCAATAATTTCTTTTTGGATTAAATTTAATTTTAATCCAAAATTATCAATATAGTTTTGAATTTTTTCAGTGATTTCTATATTTTTCCCCATGACATTAAAGTTTTTTCT
>Ga0315339_1000333_pt1 | contig 65546 bp, 63 predicted proteins | sample ASW17metaG_FD_204514 | JGI IMG/M metagenome (GOLD analysis project Ga0315339, IMG submission 204514) | Ammonia-oxidizing marine archaeal communities from Pacific Ocean, United States - ASW #17 | ecosystem: Environmental > Aquatic > Marine > Oceanic | place: USA: California | collected 2016-12-05 | reverse complement strand
CACGGCAGGCACTGACGCATTCGGGTACGAGTAAGTAATTTCGCGAAGAACAATGCTGTCTCGGAAGGGCTGAACATTCCCCTGCCTGACGACGATGGCCGGAATTGCTCGCTCAAGCTCTGCGTGCAGCGTATCGACAACCGGTAGGCCGTAGCGCAGTACATGCATAGCATTCACGACCCGATTGACGGACGGCATCAATCGAAAAGCAGCCGCCGCGAAAAGTCCGAGCGTCGGAATAATAGCTGCGACGTCCTGTCCTTGCATCTGCATCGTCAGCACCAGGGCAGCTAGACCCACGACACCAAGAAACTCCAGGCCAAGACGTGGAAAATCGACAAGAGTATGATGCAGCCGCGCCGCTGTAGCACTACCTATATTGTGAACTTGGTACTGCGCCAGAAATTCTTTCTCGCGGCCGAGCAGCTTGACATCCTTCGCCGCACCGATGCCCTGCTGCAAATGCTGAATTCTCAAGCCATCGTGATCCTGCCGCGCTTGGCCCCATCGTGTCACCCGCCTGCCGGTGATACGTTGATACCCCCAGGCAGCCGAGCCCATCACCGCCACAACAATCAAAGCTCCGACAGGCTCTAGAACGATCAGTAGACTGGCAATACCGAAGAGCACCAGGCACTCGGTGAGTAGCAACGCACCCGGTTGAGCAGCGCTAAGTGTAAATTGCGTCACCTCGTTAACTGTGTTGCGGATCAGTTGCGCCGAGTTGTGCTCTAGATGGAAGGTGTACGGCAATCGGAGGTACAGACTAAATAGTCGCTCCGAAAGTCTCGCCTGTAATCCGAATACGAAAGCAGTCTGGCGCCATACGAGAAATCCACAAAACACGGTCTTAACAAAGTACATGCCAACCAGGGCAAGCATACCGATCGCGATAAGTCGTGGCTGGCTCGGGTCACCCAGCGCATTGAGCACCGGTTGCAGGGCGGGATATTGCGCGCCGAGGTCGCGCTGCATCAACACCGCAATAGCGGGAACAACGAGTCCCAGCCCAAGTGTCTCAAGCCCCGCACCGACAGTCATGAGCACGAGCAGGACAAGAGCTGCTTTTCGCTCGGCCGGCGTGAGAATGGCGTAAATCTTTCTCGCGGTTAACATGGCGGGACTCAAGGCAAACTCCGGGAAGCTGTCTTTGGATAGACCATCAGCACGCTCGCCTCAGGTCCTGCCAATAGCCCAGCCAGTCATACTGTCCATGCACTTTCAGTCGAAAGTTTTCCAGGTTATCTGTCCCGACGACCTCTGTACGCCGTACGGAGAAGGCAGACCCGGGGGTTCGATTGAGTCCGTATCGACTGGTACACCCCAGCTGATACCCCGCACGCTCGACCGCTCGTCTGACTCGGCTGTCGTGTCGACCATAGGGATAGCTGATATTGGCGATGGTGGTACTCAATCGCTGGCCGAGAATTGCTCGCGCGCCAGAAACCTCATCCTCAAGCTGAGCATCGGTAGACTTTCTCAAATCTAGGTGTGTCGTGGAATGCGCCCCGATATCGAATCCCTCCTCGACAAACGCGGCTAGTTCATCCCAGTTCAGATATTCCCACGCTTCCCAATACACCGTCGGCGACTGCATGCCGTCGAGAAACCGAGGCACCACGAAGAACGTGGCGGGAAATTGGAACTCACGCAGGACCTCAGCAGCCCATTTCTGACTCAGGTATCCATCGTCGAACGTGATCGCCACTCGCACGTGATCGTCTGCTTCATCAGGATCGAACACGGTATGAAGAGGCACAACGGCGTATCTCCCATCGCGCAGCAGGGTCATCTGTTCGAGAAACCGCTGACGCGACACACGTAGTGCCAATGCATCGGCTGGATGGGGATTGTCGATCGCATGGTACATCAGCACCCTGACGCCAGCGCTTGACGCGCGCGGCGCCATGCTCGCGATAGCATGACTGAGCATCCGTTTCATGGATCGATCGAACACACTACGGCAACCCCGCGTCTAAGCGATTCCGCGCTGCGAGATTGACAGCGTGACGCAGCATTGAGGACGTACTCCACTCCCACTCGCCGAGCCATTCGATGTCCTTCGCCCCCGTCCACCGCTTAAAATTAGCCACTCCTGGTGCATTCACTGGATCGACGCCAGCCAAGTCATAGCCGATCACGCCTAGGCGCCGACAATGGAGAATAAGGGTCCACAGCGCGGCAAAGGAAGCCCCACTGCCTCGACCCTCCTGCGAAGTGGCTGCCAGCAATTCCCATGCACGCTGGCCTTGAATAGCGCATGAGTGAAATGCAATCAGCTGCCCCGAAGCGTTTCTACATCCGTACAGGAGAACTTCGTCGCCAAGGGCATCGAAGAGTGCCGCAACATCCGCGGTCCGCATGGCCGCTGAAACACCCTTCGCCGCGTTCATCGCACGGCAAAGATTCGTCAACTCCCCAATCGGAGGGTCAACTAAGCGCTCGATTATAAGGTTGCTCTTTTGAGTCTGGCGCAGACTGTACCGCCAGTTCCGGTTCAATCCTGCGAGGAGCTGTTCCTCTGTCATGCTGAGATCCCACACCGCCGTCATGTTGGCACTGACCATGCGACTCGGCCGCGTCCAGCCATTCGATCGAAGGTGATGCTCGTCTTGGATCGTTCTGACGCGCAGAAAACTGGAGCGACAGTACAGCGCGCGCGCACGCAGCATGGGTACGAGCTGTTTCATCGATTCACGGGTACGGACCGCAGGATCACCCACCGGCCCCCCCGGGCACCAGGCCACCGCGCTGTGCAGGGGATACATCCGGACGAGCGCCTGGAGCATCCCCACAATACTTCCCTGAGCTTCCGCAAGAAAGTAATGAGGGGTCCAGCCACGATGCCTTTTGTAGTGTCCCCAGCGCAACGACTGATAGAGGCTGCGATCGGTGAAGTTCAACAATTGCGAATCCCAGGTCGCTTTCGCCTCACCTGGAGATAGCTTGGTCCACCTCACCACAGAAACGGTAGAACCATAAGATAACGGTAGTGCTCTGGCGCCTCAGTAGCGACTGCCGTGGGGAGCTCAGGCCACTTAGAAATCTGAAATCCGTATCGTTCCACCTCAGCAATGGTCTCCACCAGGCGCGCCTGAGACACGAACATCGGAAAGCCGTAGGGAACCACGTTGGATGGCAGACACGGAAATACAGAGACCGCGCCAATGGCCCCAGTAATTCGGTCTGCCAGTTCATAGAGCGCGCGACGCCGATGTACTTCGACGCTGGGTTCGGCTACAGAAAGCGGGTGTACGAAGAGAGAACTCGCACTCGGCCCGATCGGAATACGTATTTCAGCGTCTTGAGCCCCGGCTGGGTGCCCATCACCCGCCAGCACGCATCGCAGCTGTCTGGTCCCGCTGATCACCCTGTGTGTTCGGCGCGGCCCGAGACGTCCAGCCATCCGGCGAAACGCCTGCTTCAACCGGTACCGTGCTGAGCCGGCGTTCGCTTTCCGGGAGACCAACGTCTTCGGCATCCCCCGATCGCCTGTGAGCACCAAGACGCCACCGTCTGGGACAGCAATCGTCTTACGCAGGCTGAACACTCCTGCATCGCCACGAGATCCCAATAGTTGACCGTGCTCGTCGCGGCTCAGAAACCCGTGTGCGTTGTCCTCAATCAACGCAGCTCCGGTATTTTGGCAGTAGTCTCGAAATACTCCGAGGTCCTGCGGAAACCCAAAATAGTTCACGGCGATAACAGCCTTCACTTGACCCAAATCGTCGGCACTTAACTCTGCACACAAGTCACGGGACACAGGGTAGAAAACAGCTGTCGCGCCGAGCAAGCTAATCGACGCTATTACCTCCCGACAAATCAACCCTGGCACCAGCACGCGGTCGCCGGGACCCACGCCGTACGTCCGTAGAGCATCAACGAGCGCCCATCGGGCCAGCGAGTAGTACCTCGTCGCTCCCTCGGGAAGAACATCCTGGAGAATCCATGGTTGGCGTGCTCGCGTTGGGCTGTAAATCGTGTTCACAAGCGCCAGATCGACCGCAGACACGTGAACATTCGGCATCACCACAGAGCCTTACACGCGTGATCGGAGTGCTGGCATGAGATCCACCAGAGAGAGAGCGTATCGCTGGTCAGGCACGCATCGATCGCGCCAACTCGTGAGCCGGCGGCGCCTGTATGTAGCTTGAGCTTTCGGTGGAACAGGATTTCCTTGTGTTGGTTTACGGCGAAGCTCCGATCACGTCTCAATAGCCGTGATAACGCAGTCTCGCCTTCTCGAACAAGCGATACGGCAGCGCAGTAAGTCCGTACAACATCAGTGACTTGAGGTCGTGAAAGATGTGGCGCCTGAGCAGTGCGCGACAGCCACGCACATTTCCGTTCTTCCACGCGATTTGCGCCTTTTGTCGATCAATCATCTCGCGCATCGCAAGGATTTCGACGGTGTACCGTTGCTCAAACCCGTCAATCTTTGCACTCAGCTTGTCCAGGACCTCGTCAAATTCCACTGTGAAACGTTCACGTCTGGTCTGAGTCAGGCTGTCTGGATGTATTCGCCATTTGGCCAACGGCTCGTCGACATAGTCCGCCTTCCATCTATGCGCGATCCGGAGAAACAGATCAACCTCCTCGGCCATCATGAAGCTTGGGTCGAACCACTCATCCAGCTCGATCAATGCGGCACGCCTAACCATGACGGTTTCGAGTGACAGAAAGTAGCGCGCCAGGAGGTCCCCGAAGATGTCACCGCGCGGTGGTTTTCTCTTGCTGTAGTGCGGCCAGAATCGTCCGTCCTGAGCAAAGAACAACGTGTTACAAAAAACTAGACCGACACTGGGATCGCGGTCGAACAATACGACTTGTTTGGCCAGTTTGTCAGGGAGCCATAAATCATCATGATCGATAAACGCAACCAGCTCTCCCGTTGATAACTCGAGCGCGCGGTTGCGTGCGCTACCAAGTCCCTCATTGGCCTGGTAGCGATACACGATAGGCCAGCCTTCAGCAATGACTCCACGGACGATCGTTTCGGTCTCATCGGTGGACCCGTCGTTAACAATTACCAACTCCCAGTCGGCGTACGTCTGGGACACGATACTGCGTAGCGTCTCAGCAAGATAACGAGCCGAGTTGTAACAACAAAGATTAATACTAACTCTGGGCAACGCAATCACGACAGCTTGAAAGCATGGTACGAGCGCTGCATCGTGACCTAGGTCGCCTCGTCGAACTGGACGACGGCACTGATAACACACGCGACATCCTCGTCTGTCATCCCGCAATGGAGTGGCAGCGTGACAATCTCATTCGATAGTCGGGTCGAAACTGGAAGCGGATCGATGATGTAGTCGCGAAAGAACGGCTGGAGGTGATTGGCAATATAGTGAATACCAGTGTCGACACCTGCCTCGTTGAGCGAGTGCATGAACGCTTCGCGCTTATCCTCGAGCACGCGCACTATATAAATGTGAGGAGCCGTGTCCGCGTAGTCCACCCTAAGCGGACACAGCGTGGACAAGCCTCGAAACGCAGCATCGTAGCGGATGCAGATCGCGCGACGGCGCGCCACGAACCGGTCCAGCTTACGCAACTGCACCAATCCAATAGCGGCACAGAAGTTTGGCATGTGGTACCGATATCCCTGGGTCGTTACTTCGTAGTACCAGTTCCTGACCTCACGGTAGCGATTCCATGATTCCTTGGCTAAGCCGAGAATTCTCTTCCGGCGAAGTATCTCAGCGACCTGATCGTCGGCAAGGGCGACTGCACCACCCTCACCACATGTGATGTTCTTGATCGGATCGAAGCTGAAGCAAGTCGCATGGCCGAAGCTCCCAATCCGCCGCCCCTTATGCGTAGAGCCCAGCGCGTGCGCCGCATCTTCGACAATCCGCAACCGGTGCTGCTCAGCTAGGGCGAGAAGCCTGTCCATGTCACACGGGTTACCACAATAGTGCACCGGCATGATCGCCTTCGTCCGTGACGTGAGTCGGCGTTCCACATCGTCGATATCGATCAGGATGTCGTCGTCGCAGGACTCACAGAACACTGGCGTCGCGCCGGTCGCGATAATCGCCTGAATACACGCGGCAAACGTGAGCGACGGCACAATTACCTCGTCACCAGGACCGATACCGAAGCCCGCCAGAGCGATGTGCAACGCTGAGCTTCCGGTGTTAACCGCAACGACATGACGGCAGCCCAGATAGTCCTTTAGCGCGCTCTCGAAGGCGAGTGTCGCCGAGCCCATGCCAAGCCATCCCGACTCGAAGACTTCGCCGACTGCGGCGAGTTCCTCCTGCCCCAGATGCGGACGAGACACCGGAATCATTGTCGCGGTCTCCGATGATGCCAAGAGCGACTGGTGTTTCGATAATCAGAGTGTGAAATTGTCCATTCCTTCATAAAAATCCAGAACTTGGTGACGCGATCGTACCAACCAGCGAGGGAAGACCGCGAGGGCCTGGACGCGTTGCAGCACGAAATCGCTCAATCAGGAGATCTCCCTCCGAGCTGTTGCACGGCAGATTAACCATTCCAGGCCCGATGCGCTCCGAGATTGGACATGTACCGGTTCGATAGCCAAATGTCTCCATCGATTCGTCCGTACCGACGATCGGTGTCAAAAACCAAGTCCAGGACACGTGCACGAAGCTGGCCAATCGTTCCCTCACGTCGGCACCATTCGTCTGCGTCCAGACAAACCGCAGCGGCACGATATCCCGCCGCTTGTCGAAGTACACCTTCGGAAGAAGGTGGACCATTCCTCCGTGGTGGGCCACATCTAATAACCCGCGTAATACCTTCTTTCTCGTAGCAACAGTCTGACACCAGCGACGACCTTCGAGAATTCCAACGGCAGCGAGACATGCAGGCATTCTCGAAGGGTACGGATAGCTTGGGCTGAACGCGGTAGCGCGGAAGTCTTCATCCAAAAAAGGACTGGCCCGCCTGAATAACCTCGACTGAAGAACCTCGCGCCGATCGATGATCTCCATGCGGCCGTAAAGGGACGGCTGGCAATAGCGTCGCTCAAGGCACAAGCGCCCCCACATGGCGCGTTGCTTCGAGGTCGGCAACTCTGCCGCAGCCTCTTGCACCTCAAGCAGCTTATTCGTCAATTCAGCATGCCGTGTGTAGATCAGCCCTCCGCTCAATGTATTGAGCGGCTTACTGTGATCCGTCGAAAACAGCGCGGCGTCGCCGAAATTGCCCACCACGACACCATCAAGTTTTGAACCCAGCGAAAGCGCGCAATCTTCCAGCAGAAAAACTCCTCTGGACCGAGCCAACTCGACGATAGGCTTGATCTCACAAGGGATCCCGAACGAATGCTGAGCCACAATCATCCGTGTCCGCGGAGTCAGACACGTTTCGATGCTTCGTGCGGAAGAGCCAAACGTCTCCAGATCGACATCGGCAAACACCGGCGTCGCACCGCAATGCCGGATCGCATTGACCATTACGGAGCATGTCGCTCCCTGAAGCACAACTTCGTGCCCAGATCCAATCCCGAGGCACTTCATCAGGGCGAAAAACCCCATACGGCCCGCCGCAAACGACACGGCCCTACCATCCCCAACGAGACCAGCAAACAAACGCTCGAAGTCACGAATAATTCTCTGGTCTACCTTGCCGATAACGGCTTCGATCCGGGAGAGGTCACCTTTCGACAGATGTCCATGGCCTTCCACGAACCCGAACAGCGGCGATCTCGTTGAGCGGCGAAGGAGACCGGGTAACGCAGACAACTTCACAATCGTCCTACCGAAGCGTTCCGTTGATAATTGAGTGCAGGTCGTTGCCAAAATCCCGATCTAGCCTCAGGGGAAAAAGTTTTTTCGGACTGGCTTCTACAATATTCCTCCAGTGAGCGGAACCTTGGAACACGTTCCGAAAATAGTCTAAGGGCTGCCGGGACAGAAAGCCGTTCAATCCGTTATCTATCAACTTTCGCCACAACCGGCACAAGATCGCCCTGTCTTCCTTCGGCAGGCGCCCTTGCAGTGCGTACGGCGACGAGCCGGCGAACAAAATCAGGTAGGCGATATCGAAGCCCCACTGTTCGCCATTTGGCTTGAAATGCTCCCAGTCGAAGAATCTTGGTCCACTTTCCAAAAAGAACACATTGTCTAACGTCAAATCTCCGTGGCACGGAACCGTTGCTTCCTTGGGCCAGGTCGTCACGTAATGGTCGACACAGAGTTCTAAGTGCCGCGCAGTGCTGCGCAACGGAGACATGTAGTTCAGACGAGTGCCACCTATGGTCTGCAGGTCGAGACGCGAATAGCTGGGAGCTGTGCAATAACTCTTGATGAAACAGGCTGGGCTCTCACCCAACCTCGACGCATACCACCTCAGACCTTCACGTTCGGACTCGATGAAACGCATACCCTTAGCGGAGGATGTGACTTTTCTATAGACATCGGATGGTGCCAGATAGAAGACTGACACATCGTTGCCGTGACTGGTCGGCCTCAACAAGTAGGACGTCCTACGTCCTGAACAAAACATAGTCCAGCTTGCCAAGCCTAGCGAGCACCATTCCGTACTGTATGACGACCCTCTTGATCCAACGGAAAAACGAAAGATGGCCGATCAACTCCTCCGGCCAAACCGAGCACAAGCCACTAGCATAAACTCGACCTCCGACAACCGAAAACAGAACTGGACTCTCACGCAGCGTCACAGTGTACGAAAGCGCCCTGAACATTCCACCGAGCGTTTTGAAGACACCGGGACCAGCGACGATGGTGAGATACACGCGCTCCCTGCCGTACCGCTTCCTACATTCCTCGATCAATGCCAGAGCCAGTTTGGTCGGCGTGACTGCCGTAGCAAGTATCAAAGCCCGAGTGTCTCGGAATCCTGACGGATGCACCCGCGTTCCATCGACGTGCGTGACACCTCGTCTCGTACACTCATCGCGGAATGTCTCAGCACAATCGATCTGATACTCAACCAGGACTCCACCACAATCTAGATCGATTAAATCCAGTACGTACCGCTTTGATAGAGGCTGAGCTCTACCGTACCCAGACGAGTTGTTCATCACACGGTGTTCCCCCACCACACGAAGCGCTGCGATTCAGATTCGAACACCAGCAGGCAAACCCGAGATACTCAACTCACGCCGTCAAGGCCCAGAATGGAAGGTACTGACGCCCAGATATCAGATGGCCAATCATGGCGCACACTCGGTGACGGCCGCTCGACACCGCACCATTGGTCACCTCTATGGGCTTCTCACGAAGCAACTTTGCTATGACGACGTCTGACATTGCTGGGAGACGTGAATAATATTGCCTTGAGTACAGGACCCCACCACGTTCATCCAACATCGAATCAATCTGTTCGTAGGACGGCACATCGCAGCGAAACCCAGAGAGGACGCAATTGAAGAAGAAGGCGTTTCCGTTCTCCCAGAAACTCCGGTCCAGGTGCCTCGGATATGGAGAGAGTTTCACACTGACGGGATCACGAGCATTTCGAAGAATGGTCGCCATATTCTCATCGTGCTTCATGAACTCAACGATTTCTCCTATGGTGCGCAACCGACCATTGTCGGTGATCAAATTGAAGTGCGGCCATCTGACAAGAGCATTCAACTCGCTGTCATCGAGCAACCTGAATGACAAGAACCGGTCCAGCGAGACTTTTTCACCGCGATTCGCGAACCGCCTGGCGTAGCTGTCAAGCGCAAGTGCCTTGAGAAAAGCCGCACCGCACACGATGCCCTGTCTCCGTAAAAAACCGGCAATCCGACGGCCGGACAAACGGTCTTTCACATAGCACACGCCTTCCAGAAACTGTTCAGTAAGAAACTTTTGTAAATCGTCAACACTCACCGCCGCGTACACAGCATGTGCTCTGTCGGATGACTCGATAACACGCCGCTTCCTCCCCGTTCCAAGGCGAGTCCGGGTTCGATTCCTTTCGGCGATCCTGACAAGCCGCAAGGACTGTTCAAAATACGACCCCGTCGCATTTATCTCCACCAACCTGAAGCCGGCGTTTTGCATGATGTGTCCCGTCTCGGCCGGCGCTGGTGCACCACGATTCGCACTGCGGAGCTCAACTGCATCAACAGACGCATCCGTCAACCGACCAAGAAGAAACGCTGCCACGCCAGGCCGATCAGTCAGATACACGTGGAATCCATTCCGTGCAGCAACCTCAGAGAGCCGGGTCAATATTTCGATCCGACGGCTGAGCTGTCTCGTCCTTGGCCAAAACTGCCACGCCAACTCATTCAGTCGGAAATCTCTAGCATCCCATCGAACGTCGCCCATAGTGCAACTGTCTTATCGTTAAAAACACACGCTATCGCTAATTCGTGAGGAGCGGCACTTCAGTGATGGTGCCTAACCGACACGGCCACGGAACTGGTTAGGACGTTCGCTGGTAGCGTCGCTCAACCACTCCAAGACCGTTTGCTCCTCTCGTTCACAATACTTTTCAAACAGCACCTGCTTATCCACCTCAACTACCGTGACGTACATCTGACCCTGCTGGTTCCTTATCAACGCAGTTCTGAAACCTGCGTCTTCCAAGCGCCCGTTGATCGATGGCGTCGCGTAAAACCCCCATGCCTTGCGCACAAAGTCATGGCGTCGACCGCTGTCTGTGACGAACGTGACCTGCTCGTCAGGCTCAAGATGGATGTCGCCGCTGTCACGGATCTCAACGTCTGCTTGCTTTCCCACTCTGAAGCTACGCGGCGGCTCGTTTTTCCGTATTTTCATTGTCCGCTTTCAACGTTTCATGTGGATGACAGGGCGGACCCGCACTTCGACGAAACAGGCCCAGTCGACTAAGTGACTTTTCGAGATAACCGAACACTAATGAAACAGCGTGGGGTAACCAGAGTAATCGTCATGCTGAAACATTTGCACGAACCGGTCCACTCGCTCCTGATAGAAGTCGGAGCGTTGCGTCGGATGATTAAACAACAGGTAAGAGAGCAAACCGTTGAAGAGCGTGCCCAGACGCGTGTCGACTAGGAAGCATGTCTGGCAAAGAGGATACGCAGCTACCTCTCGAACGCGGTGGGCTTCCTGAAGGGTCTTCATTGGCCTGTCAACGAGAATCTCTTCCAGGGGCTTGTCCGCGAGGTTGCCGATGACAAGGCTGCCATCGTAGTCCCGGGAACACACTGTAACTCGGCCATCAACAAGCATGTGGGCACTAGGTCGAACAACCTGTCGACACGGCACGTTCAGGGCAGTGTGGTTCCGAAAGAGGTTGACCTCGTGAAAGTATTGGTTGTCCGGCGACAGACTACTGACGAAGGCGAACTGCAGGCGGCTATGGGGCGCTCTTACGTAGCTACGAAATCGTTCGATGAACAATCCGACCTCGCCGATGTTGTCGGCGGACACAACCATGCCGATTCGAATATCGTAACCCCCAGGGCGCAGGCGGCTCCACGCCAACTCCATGTTGCGCAGCAATTCATCCCACTTACCACCCGCACGAATTTTCTCGTACGTCGATGGCGTAGCGCCATCGATAGAGAACCAAATCCCGGAGCAGACATCGCGGAACTCAAGGAGTGTATCAAGGTGACGGTACAGGAGCAGCCCATTCGTCGAGATGCCCACGCGTAGGCCATAGCGGCGGAAAATCCTGAGCACGTCACGAAGCCTTGGGTTGGCTAAGGGATCTCCGATCGTGTGCAGCTCAACGTAGCGTACCCCGTGTTTCTTCGCCTGCTGCGCGGCGGATTCGAGCGTCTCTGAACTGATCGTGCCTTTACGTCTCGTGGAAAGACTCGTCTTGCACATAAGGCAGTCGATATTGCATGTGTTGTTGATCTCAATCGTCATATGGGCACGAGTCGGATATCCCTCGTCGTAGGCCTGCTGCTCATGCTCCGCCTGAAGCATCGCAAAGGGTCGCTCCGTCATGTCCCGAACGGTTTCCAAGCAATCGGCACGCAACTTTTCAAATTGCGAATCCCTGTGCAAGTAAAAGTCGCGACACTCGCGGAATAGCCTCACAGCGGGCGGGCAGTGTCGCAGTATCCGGTTTCTCGCCATATTCAGCATCGACATAACAGCTCTCCTCCGACGGCGGCGCCGCCCCCAATCACTCGCTCGCGGGAACAGAAAACGGCAAGCGTATATTTCCCAGATGGTTCGCGGAACCTCGATAGGTGGCTCACACGCAATCCAGACGTCTCCACGAGATGGCACAGCGATGCGGCAGAGAACACATGTAAGTGATCGATGAAAAACTCTTCACGGCCGAAGCCCAGAGGGTCCTCCTTGGCTCTCGTGTCCGGCACCTCAACGTACACGACGCCCTCTGGCTGCAGGTGCTCGGCAGCTTTTTCCAACAACGGAACCGGATCTTCGATGTGCTCAAGTACCTTGTTGAAAGTAATCGCGTCGTACCGACCAAGATCTTCAGAAGACACGCCTGAAAAGTCTCCGGTCAGTGCTTTGATCCCCAAATCGTTTGCGGCATGATCAACTGCCCGCTGGTCAGGGTCAATGACGGTGCACTCCCAGCCAGCCTGACGCATCTTGAACGGAAATACCGCCAGCCCGCAACCCACATCAAGAAGCCGCGGTGCTTTCGTGGCGACGCCTCCACACCGCCGCCAATATCCGTCAACACGCCGCACCCGCCAGTGGTTATCGGATTGCTCGGGCGGGTGGGAGACAATCTTCTGAAACTGCTCTCGAATACCCTCCAGCGACCCGTAGGTTGCGTTGACGTAACCTTCCTCGTAGAACGACGTCACATCATGGGTCAGGGCTGCAAAAAAATGGCCACACACACGACACGCGTCGTAAGCACGGTGGTAGGCGTCATCCTCTCCCTGGAACGGCGTCTCGCCTTCTGGCCGTTCAGTGTATTCCACCGCCCGCTGGCAAAACGCCCCGCTGCACAAGCATCGAAGTGTCGGTCGAAAAATGCTCAAGAATGAACCTTGCCAGGCTGAGCCCAACGCCAGGTGTCGATTGGAAACCCCTCGAGACGCCAGACCCCGTCCCGCCCCTTCTTCCAAATGTCAGGATTTCGGAAGCGCTCAGCGATTTCAAAAAACCGATCCTGCGTGATATCGACGTAGTCGCAAAAACGAGCAATCTCCTGAAAGGGAGTCTCTTCCCCGCGTGCGGCCACCATCTCAATGGCCTGGCCACGCGATATGCGGCCGTTGCGGATCTCAAGAGAGAGATTGTCCCAGAGGCGCGTAAAACCGAACTTGTACCACTTCATCCAATGGTGGATGGTGATAAGAAAATCGTCATCAATATCAGCGAAGCGGTAATAGCCGGTCGTCGGCTGCGCAGCCGCCGTGAAGCCAGCGCGTTCCGCAACTTCGAACGCATGGTGCGGATCCCAGCGAAAATAGTGCCCTAGAAACACCGCGGTGACGCCGGCCTCGGCCTGCGCCTCCTCCGATGCCCAATAGTACGGCGCCAGGTCACTCGCCGTCAGATCATCATCGATCCAATCCGAGGCGGTAGTGCCATTCGTCACTCCGAACTTGGTCAACCAGCGTTCGTTGAGGTGAACTCCCGTCAGAGTGTGATCGTCGCTCCCATATTCGTAGGCAGAGTTCTCACCCCAAAGAATCAGCGGGATGCGACCATTGACGGCGAACTGGAGCGGAAGGGCGTGCAGCGCCATGTGCATGGGAAGAGCCGGACTGCCCAAGCGTTCGAAAGCCTTCAGCGTAAAGCACCGTTCTGTTTTGGGACTGACGCTGAAGTCGACGTGCTCAACCCCAAGATTGATCAGATTCGCGAGATTCCGTCGACCCAGCTCGTTCCGCGCCGGCGCCTTCCACGTCACACACAGGGGCTTCAATCCGTGTTCCAGTGCCGTCACGACCTGCCAAGTACTGTCCTTGCCGCCGCTGACTGGAATAACACAGTCGTACGGCCGCGTGCGTCCCCTCGCCGCAGCCACCAACCGACGGAACTCCGCCTCGCGTGCGGCCCAGTCCACGGCATCCTTCTTGGCAGCCGTGGCGCAGTTGCAGTTGCCGGCGTCATCGAACTCGAGATTCGGCCGCGTATGCGGCAGTATGCACGTCCGACAGTACCGCAAAGCAGTCACCAGACCACCCCGGCTTGACTCCTCAGTCCCTGGATGTTCATCAACAAACGAGCGATCTTGATTCAGTCATTGGTTCTGCTGCAGAAACAAGTGTGCGTTAATGACACCAAATACGAACTTGCTGTAGTGATTCGGCATGTCGTCGAGATCGAACAGCGGAGCGACCTTGTCATATCGAATCCACTCAAAAATCGCGTTGTTCGGATTCAAGACGTCGTCGCGTACGGCCGGAGACTTTAAGTCGATCAGGGACGAGACCGACGCGTTGAAGCCCCACTTCTGGCGCGTCAACCTGACCTGCTCGTTCAGCACCCCTTTCACCGATTCCCTGAGAATATATTTACCGTAGCCGTTCATAATCAGGTGCTCAGCCGGAACTGAGCACATGAAGTCGCACAATCGTGAGTCGAGAAAGGGGCTTCGATTCTCCACGGAATAGAACATCGAATTCAGATCGTCCTCGTGAAGAATCACGGGCGTCGCCTCGTGCATCAGCTCGTTCAGCATACGGTTACGCAGCAGGGACGAACAGTAATGCTGCTCGGTAAACGTACCGACGAAGTCGCGCTGCGCAGCAGGGGTCAACCAACCACTCATCTCAGCAGCGTTATCGAAGACGTGCTCCCGGAACATCGGAGTGTTCGTGTACAAATCGGGATCGCGCAGCACAGGATTGCGAACGAATTGCAAAATATTGCGCTGCCAGTCAGATAAATACGTCGCATAGTCAGACCGGTGCCGCATCTCGTTCAGGTGCAACAGGAAATGATCGTAGTAACCCGTGTACAACTCGTCGGCGGCCGTGCCCGAGACAGCGACACGATAGCCTTCCTGAGCGATCCGCTCCGACAGTAGTGAGTGCACGTAGAAGGTTGCCGTGGCCACGGGTGCATCGTGATAGGAGACTAGGGCCCTCAAGCGATTCATCTCCTGATCCTCAGGGATACTGATCAGTGTGTGCTTGCAGTCTAGGTCCCTGATCGTCGACATGACATTCTCGTATTCGTTGTACCGCTCATCGGATTCGATCATCGAGAACGTGGCAACTTCCGCCCCGAATTGCTTGGCAGCGATCGAAACCAACGCAGCAGAGTCGACACCACCGCTCAGACAGAACGCCAACGGCACATCAGCGCGGAGACGAAGACGAACGCTCTCGAAGAGACACTCCCGTGAGCCCTCAATCGTCTCTTCTAAAGTCATCGGTGTCCGCGTCACGCGAGGCGACCAGTAATTATCTATTGAGCCCTTCAGCGTTGCATCAAGGCGCATCGTGCTTGCACTAGGCACTTCACAGACTTCCTCAAAGAACGTTTCCTTGAGTTTGTAAAGAGACTTATAGCCAAGGGTTAGGTAACGCAGGACGTGGTTACGATTGACCTGGAAGAGTCGCCCGGACAACGCCCGTAAAGCCTTGACCTCGGATGCGAAATACAGGCCTTCTGGCGCCAGGTAGTAATAGAGCGGCTTCTCTCCGAAGCGGTCTCGTGAAAGCACCAGCTCCTGCGAACGAGAATCCCAAACCGCGAAGCTCCACATGCCTTCGAGCAATTTCGTACACGCAGGTCCATGACGCAAATACGCCTGCAACAACACTTCGGTGTCGGAGGTTGTTCGAAAACATGCCCCGCTTCTCTGCAGCTCCGAACGTAGCTCGACGTAGTTATAGATTTCGCCATTGAACACAATCGTGCAGGGCCCGACAGAGAAGGGTTGGTGGGCCCGATCGGCAAGGTCAATAATACTGAGACGCGAGTGCAGAAGCAGGACGTGTAAACCGTCAGAGCCTGGGCCGCCGGACAAATAGGCGGACCGCTGCGCATCCGGCCCACGGTTCGTCATCACACCGAGAGCCTTCTGAATGCGCTCCTCGCCGACAGGGCGGTTCCCGATGAAGCCAGCGATGCCACACATCTTACGGCAACCTCGACATGCAAACGCGCTGAGGCAATGGCGGCAGAACACTGACGCAGTCCCGACTAGCCGAAAGAAAGTCCTTTGCCTTATTTATGTCGACATCTGATATGTCGAAGCACACTGACTGGAAGAAATTCGTGGCAACACCCATTCCACACCAAAAGTCCAACAGTCGGCTGCCTCCCTTGGGCAGATCGAAATCTGGTGGCAAGATTTTTCTGTAGAACCTGAAAGCTAGGCTTTCGACCTTGGGCGCAAAATATCCCTTATTCCAACATGCCCTATTAACGGCGCACTCGTTCATGCTGGACAACTCCATTCTCTCGGTTGTGAAGGTGCTGTCAGACGGCAAGCTTAAGACAATCGATCAACACGGGCCGCAAGGCTTGGTGACGCCTCAAGGACATCCTGCAAAGCCTCAGCTAGATCGCCAAGATTACTGCCTGAACGTCGCGCAAAGACGTCGCAGTACGCTCTTCTTGCCTCAACTACTTCGTGACTGAACCACCACTCCCCCACGGCGGACGCCGTAAGGTTTATGTGCCTTGCAGCTGAATTCGCCGACGTGTGAAATATTCCGACGGCCTCAAGACGATCGTAGAACGGTGCCGCCAGTTCGCTGAAGGGTTCGGTGTCAGGACGGGATATCAAGACGCAGGGACAATCAAGGCACATACTTTCAAGAAACGGCGTCCCATCGTAGGTGAACACGTTCAATCGAGAGTCGAGAAACAGGCTTTTCAGAGTCGTATCTTCCGGAGCGATCTCTATGTGCCCAAACCGTTGACGAAGTCTCGATCCGAGCGAAATCCCTTTCTCCCCGACGCCGCCCTCTCCAGGATGCAGCCTGACCAACACCTGTTTGGCCGTACTCTCCGATAGACCTACGATCAGCTCCTCGACATCTCGACGATAGCGTGAATTGTTCCTCCCAGGCAGCGAGCCGGTTGTCAACATATGGCAGTACCTAAACAACGGCCTGGTCACCACCAGAATTCTCCCATTTGGATTCCATGCCCCGCGCGGCCCGTTCATCAGCGTGAGCACAGGAAGACCCCTGACGTTCTTGTCAGAGCGGGTCCACCCCCACGAAAAGTAGCAGTCGCTTACGCTGAGTTCATGAAGCAAAAACTCAGATGTAATTCGAAAAGTGGCATAGTGGCCGCCATGCTGTCCCACGACGAGCTTGACGCCCCGTTGAATTTGCTCCGCGACCCAGACTTTGAACACCTCGTCGTAATAAATACCGACGGTCGCAAAGATGACTTTCGGACTTCTCGGAAACACGGCCTGACCAGCGAGCCTCTTGAGCTCAGCGAATCCTTCCAAATACGTGATCGGCAACAGTTCAGAAAACATCCTCCTCGCCACACTCTCAAACCCACTTGATCGCTTCGACGTCAGGCGGATCCCGGTTCTTGCATTTTTCTCGTATTCGCGGTCGCTCCTCGCAGTCCTATCGATCAGGATGGCAGGAACGTCTTTTAACCTTATCGACAGTTTCAGTAAATCGATGTTTCGGAGAACGCCAGATGGGTAGAGACAGTAGCGATTGCAACTGATCAATGTACGAACACACCATGAACAGAATCGAGAGCCATACAAACGTTTCAGGAACTGTTTCCAGGCATTGGCGTTCAGCCGCGATCGTCCCTTTCTGTTTCTGAGTTCACTGTCAGCTGGAGAAGGGGATCTCTCCACGTCCGACTGGCCACTCTCGACGCGAATCGCTCTCTCATCAATGCCACCTGACTTGCTGGATGTCTCCAGAATCAGTTCCGAATAGAGACGATAGTTCCAAATATCGGTCTTATAAAACGCCGAAAATTCACTGAAGTCTCTAGCGGTCAGGCTCCCTGGTTGATACGTGGCGCATGCAACCGAGGCTATGTCGAATAGAGATGAGGCCGTCTGGATTGATCGGTATCGGTCGTAGAGTACCGTTACGTATCTCCTGAGCCACGGCCCCAGAACCAGCCTCCACGCGCGGATCGGCCACCGGAGACCGTGGTACTTGTTCAGAACGGCCGCGCTTTCGACCAACAGTTCTTCATAGATCCTGTTGGTGTAGGCTTCATCTTCCGCCAGTGCCTCTATATCGTCCCAGTGATACGGGGCCACTTCGTAAGCCAAGCGAGACCATTGGTGATGACGCGAGTCCGTGGTGCACCACGAGCCAAGAAACACGATCGGCAGATCGCTCTCCCAGGTGGCTTCAATGGCGGTTGTGACGAGATGGCGTTTCATAGCGGGGAGTTAGGACTCCCGGTAGAGGCACCGATATCGAGCGATCGCCTCAGCGCGTTGTTACAAGTGGGGTGCGCCTGAAAGCTCACAGCGCGGCGTACTTACGGTGTGCCCTGCGTCGAACACGTTGCGCTCATTCCTCGGCCGTTTCTCGCCGTCGCCCGTAGAGAAAGGCCAGTTCCGCAACGACATTGTGCCTCGTCAGTATCATGCGCGACCCGTCGGCCTTCTGCACCGTGTACGACGAATGCATGTTGACGGTCGAGGCGTCTGGCAAATCGAATGGCAGCTCGAAGTGCTCGACGGTCACATCGCTCAGGTACTTGCCCAACAGTCTTCTGTAGCTCGCCAATGACAGTACGAAACGCTCGTCGCTCCACGAAAGGCCGCCCGCAGCTCGAACCGCATAGCGCATGTCGACATCGTGTGAAATAACCTTATTGAATAAGTAGAGCATGCCGTCATCGTTGAGATGGCGCCACAGGGCTCGAACTATTTCATCTTGGTCCTCGAAGAATGCGAGGATTCCGCTCGCAATGATGACGTCATAGCGCTTCGGACCCAGCGCGCTCTCCTGCTGGGTCAGTGCCTTGACGTCGTCGAGGTAAATATCTGAACAGATAGCTCTGTAGTCTCTGGTCCTTGCGATGGACACCATCTCGGGATCGTTATCGAGGCCATCGACCGTTCCGCACTCAAACTTATTGCTCACCGCCTCCAGGAACAATCCATCGGCGCACCCGACATCTAGGACGTCGAGTCGACCTTGAGAAGCCGTTGCTCCCACCAGTCGCAGCATGCTTTTTTCGTGTTCTTTCAGCCCACGATGCTTGTTCCGATACGGGGCATTCTTCTGATCCACAAAATCGGTGCTCATCGTCGTTCTTTAGGGGCGCTCACCTGGCTACACGATAGGTCACGATTTGTGCCCTGCGTCGTAATAATTCACGGGTTCAGCTAAGGTTGTGATCACGGCGCCGGCACAAATATCTACCGTTCGCGCAATTCCCGTTATACGAATCGACTCGCTGCGATTCGAGACAGAACGGTGTATCAGGTCACTGTCGAATAGCAGGATGTCACCTGGCTTCATCTCCGCGACCACGCTGCGGCGGAGCTCCTCCGCCTCCGGCACGACCGTCCAGTCGTTGAGGCCGGAATCCTTCACGTGATGACGGGCCTCTCTCTTGCCATACGCATGCGAACCCGGAATCAGCTCGACGGAGCCCCGCTCCCGATTGACAGGCCCCAGGACTGGAAACCAGCAGGTCAAAATCTTCGATGCGTGCGAGTACGACCCAGACTCCTGATGCCAGGAGAAATCGTATCGTTGATCGTTTGAAAATTGAATGGGCGCCTGAAACAAGTGTGTATGAACGTTGGCTTCCGGCACATCGTACAACTGCGAGTGAAGACTCGCCAGCTTGAGATCCGTCAGAAGCTGAAGCGCCGTGAAGGAGGTCGCAATCGCCTTCTGAAGTGTGTACACCGTCCCGTGGTTCCGATTTTCGAGCATCTCAATCACATCGCTCAAGGACTGGTCCACGCGGCCAGGCTCGCCATTCCGCGCCATTACGAACAGCGCCAATCGGAGCGCATCCAGACTGGAGTCAGGAATCGCGTCCCTCAGAATCAGAAATCCCTCATGACGAAACTGATTCACTTGTGTGCGGTTCATTTGATGGCCCATTCGCCGAATTACGTAGTGAGCCTCACCGCACTGGCCCGTTCGCTCGATTCATAGATCGCGGAGATGATGTCGACAACCGTTCTGGATTCCCTGAGAGGAATCATCGTCGGTTTGTTCTCGAGAACACACTCGACGAAGTGATCGAGTTCCGCCACGCTCGCGAGTGTGTCGTCAGACACTTCCACCTTGGTTCTACCGAAGTCTCCATCCTCGTCTCTGGTAAGAATCAGCTCCGGCCACAGCAACCCGCCCTTGTCCCCGAAGAGCTCAACCTGAACAATGTCCCTATGGCTATTGAGAAGGTAGCTGGTCTCGACCGACATCACAGCTCCGTTGCTAAATTGAACCTGGGCACAGGCGAAGTCCTCTACATCATAATGTCCCCATCGGCCTCCGGCGTTCGACGTCCCACTATCGACCGCCAACCGCGTCATGACCTTGCCAAGGACTTGCGCCGGCGCCGGACACCCCATCAACCACCACGCAAGATCGATCACGTGGGATCCGAGGTCCATCAGCGGACCGCCGCCGGAGAGCCGCCGGTTTGTGTACGAAGCGCTGTGAGCGGGTACGTTTCGACACTTTATGGCCTGCGCTCTGGCGTAGTAGATCTGGCCCAACTCGTTGTTCTCGATCAGCGTGCGGGCAGCCCTCGTCACCGGCCGGAAGCGTTGATGTTGGGCGCACATCACCTTTCGGTCCTTCGCCTCGGCCAACGCCATGACAGCAGCCGCCTCAGACGGTTCTGTCGCCAGAGGCTTCTCTACAACCACATGCAGCCCGTGCTCGAGTGCCTGACAGGTCTGCTTTGCGTGCAGTGCGTGTGGCGTACAGATGTCCACAATGTCCAGCGGTTCTCTCGCCAGCATGTCGTCGTATGAGGTGTAACTGTTCGTCTTGAAGACGGCAGCGGCGTGACTCGCGGCAGCCGAGTCTGTATCACACACCGCAACCACCGACGCAGCCGGCACTTGTGCCCACGCGGGCAAATGGAACGTTGTTGCGATGGCACCGGCGCCGACAAGACCGACTTTCAACATCTGCAGAATTCCAATCACGCGGGGTCGAGAGGAGACCGGGGGCCGGAAACCATTACCCGCGTGAGGTGAAACACATCAGTGCTCTCCACGTTGAGTCCGTTAATCGCTGTGGGGCAACACCGGACGCCCCGCCCCTTCAGTGCATCGATCACAGCGTCCGAGTAACAATGCGCCAGCCCTTCTGGATATGAGTAATGCCTGGGTCCGACGCCGGCCTTTTCAAAGAGCATCGCAAGGCTCGTGTCCAGCTCACACGACAATTGATCGGGATCGAGAAACGCTAGGATGGCGTGGGTGTGACCGTGTCCTCCAACATTGAAGAGATCGCCTTCAGCCAAACGGCGCACCTGATCCCAGGTCATTTTTAAATCAAGAGGATCGTCACTCGACAATGGCCCGGAGTATCCAAGGCGTTCGCAGAGCGCATCGGCGAACGCATCAGCGTCACAGAAAGGAGTGTGCTTGACGTGCTCCCGCACGGCCTGCAGAAAATCGATGCGACTGTCCGTGCCACCGAGAGAAACCACTCCATCCATCCAATCGGTCTCCAATGACTGAACCTGGACGCTTTCGACTGCGTGCTCGATGCGATCGATCCATGACATGCCGTTCTGCTCTATGAATCCCGATGTGACATAGACCGTCGCGGGGACGTGAACATCGGTCAATATTGGAGCGGCGATGCTCAGATTGTTTTCGAAGCCGTCATCGAACGTGACAGCAAAGGCACGCTTCGGAAAAAGCTCTCTGCCGTCGTAGTGATGAAGCACTTCGTCCATGCTCAGCGCATGGCCGGCTCGGCTCAGGCGTTTCATGCAGCGAGCAAAGAGATCTGCCTCAATGTGCTTGCCAGTGTAATTTCGTACGCGGTGGCGATTCCTGGTAACCACACCATGAAACAGAAAAATCGCGAGACCTTCGTCAGAAAGCTTGGCTGCCAGTTGGTCGGGTAACGTCTCATCCAGAATCACGACTTAACCTTGAGGTGTACGCCTCAAACCGATCCTTACAGAGGTCTTTGAGAACGGCAGGCATTGATGAGTAATAGCGTCCTTTCGTGCGCTGTCGTTGAGCGATTACATCGTCGCCCCCCTGGATCATCTCGATCGCCGACGTCGCAAGTTGCACGCAGACCTCGGTATTCGCACGGCGCAGCGCGTGTATCGGCATCTGAGGTTCAAGGGGAACCATCCTCCGCAGGATGATATCGCCCGTGTCGACGCCGCTGTCCAGACGGTGCAACGTGGTGACAAGAGCAGAAAAATCCCGATGGTAAATCGCCCACAGGTGTGTATCGAGACCACGATACCGTTCGGGATCGCCACCGTGGAAATTCCAGATCCGATCAGGCCTGACGGCGATCACCGAAGGCTTCAAGACGCCCGTCCCGAACACCAAGATAATGTCTGGAGCGTAGGCTATAAGTGCCTTCGTAGCATCCTCGTCGTTGATGGATGCGCACTCGTGGAACTCAGTAATGTCGGCGATGTGCCGAGGCACGCCATTAAACCAGGACTCTGATTCGAACCGATCGCGTTCACGCTCAAACATATGCTGCGTGGGAAACGATGTTTCCGTCGCTGCCGGAGCTTCGCAGAACACCGTGACGTTCCCGTAAAGCTGCGTGAGCTCCCGTACGAAGAATGCATGATGCAGTGTCTCGGTTGTCAGGACCGCAATCCTCATATTCACGTCACATCGGTCAATGCGATCAGGTCTCCCTGCTTGAGCGAGCGAACAAGCGTACGGCCGATAACTTTTCCTTCCTCACCAGGTGGCATGCCGAGCCCTGGACGTACCCATGTCAAGTGGGACTTTGTCAGGATTGTTCCGGCTTTCAATTCCGTAACCGCCCCAATCGATCGACGAGCCGCCGTTCTCACAGCTTCCTCGCAGGGTTGAATGTCTTTGTTCCCAGCACCAAGCATCGACTCAATCTGGCGAATCGCATTCACGAGCCGACGAAAGTCCGCAGGGTCAGCGGCGAGCCGATGATCCCTGAACGACGCACGCTCCTTGTCTAGCGTGAAATGCTTCTCCACGATTCGTGCACCCGCCGCGACCGCATAAATTGCAGCATCGATACCCAGCGTATGATCGGAGTAACCAATAGTCGCTTCTGGAAATCTCGTCTTTAGGGTGAGAATCGCACCGAGATTGGCTTGCTCCGGCGGCACTGGGTAACCCGCCACGCAGTGGAGCAAAGCCAGCCCTGGCGACACGTCGTTGCTCACCCAAACGCCTCGAATGCGCTCGCACAAGCGCTCAATCAGTGGCAGATCGGCGATTCCCGTTGAAACGATCATCGGCTTGCCGAAGCCCGCCACTGTATCGATAAGCGGACCGAAGGTATTGTCTCCAGACGCAATCTTAAAGACAGACTGAAAGCGATTCAGTGAGACGGCGCTCTCGAGGTCAAAGGGCGTGGACAGGAACACAACATTTTCGTCGGCAGCCTGCCTAGCGAGCTCTTCAAACTGCTGTATCGCCAATCGGAAACCGCGAAGCCGCTCCAAACGAACGGGGTCAGAACTAGATACGTACAGTTCTGGAATGAAAGTCTGAAATTTCACCGCGTCGGCGCCTGCCTCAGCCGCGCGCACGATCATCTCTCGAGCGACGCCAAGATCACCTTCGTGGTTGTTGCCGATCTCGGCAATCACCATCACAGTCGTGTCGAGATCAAGATCTCCGACCTTCATAACAACCCCGACGATTTCCCACCGTGATGGTGCAGAACGTACGTAGCACCAATCAAGCAGAAGCCCATGGACTCATAAAAACGAATGGACGAGATGTTGGCCACCTGAGTACCTGCCTGGATCGTGCCCGGCTTGTGCCCATCGCCGGTTCCGTACTTGCACGCGTAGGCAATGAGGCTGCGGCCGACGCCCTGACCTCTATACGTCGGATCGACGCCAATCAGGTCAACAACGAGACGGCCGCCAATCTGCCACAACAACTGTGCAAAGCCGACGACGTTGCCTTCCCACTCGGCCACAACCATTCCGTCGCCACGCCCGCCGGCAAAATAGCTTCGCGCCCACTCGGACTTGATGGTGTTGGCCACGTCTGACGCAATCAGCGGATCGAGATGAAACCGGGAGTAGGGGAATGAGGAACCAGCGATACGAGCCACGGCATCACAGTCACTAGGCGCGGCGAATCGCACATCGCCGTCAACGCGGTCCGGAAAGGTCGAACTGTCTAGCGTCACATTGACGTCGACGATACGAAATCTCTTGTCAATCAACCGCCAGAGCGCCGACACATCCGCGACATCCACTTTCACATGAGCAAAGACAGCTTCCTCAGTATCAAGCCTGGACAGCGGCTCGCCATCGTCGCAGTGGACCACGCGCCAGGCGGCATATCCAAGCCGCTCCGTCAGCCAATCGTCGTGCGTCAGACTGAAGCCAAGCGGTTCGTTCAAGCTACTCGTCACGAAACAGTTCAGGCTGCTCCTCAGCCAACCTCTTGTACCACCGGAGGTACCGCACGAATCCCTCTTCCAGCGGGTATTGCGGCTCGTATCCCAACAAGCGTCTCGCTTTGTCGATGCTCAATGTTCCGCGATCGGGCATAAGTGCATCCCGTGGGCCATTGGCTACCTCGACACCGGGAACGTGTTCTTGCACAAGCGAAGCTAACTCGCCGATCGTACGGGCATGCCCGTACGTAATGTTGAAAATTTCATTTCTGGATTCTTGGTGGATCATGCACAGAATGACGCCCTGGACCAGGTCACCGATGTAAGTAAAATCCAACGCGTCCGATCCATCACCATTTACGAAAAGGGAGCGGCCGCGAATCGCGTTTTCAATAAACGCCTGACCCACCCTCCGACTCACGCAACGTTCCCCATACAGAGCCGAGGGACGAATAATCGTGTAGGGCAAATCAAACACCTGGTGATAACCGACCACGAGTTTTTCGGCCCCGTACTTCAGTGCACCATAGATTCCTAAAGGAACGCAGTGCCGATCTTCGGTCGCTGCTGCGCCTTCGAAGTTCCCGTACACCATGGACGAGGAAAAGTAGATCACGTGGGGACGCTGACCACGTGTCGCATCCAGAACATTCTCCAGCGTTCTCATACTGTGATCGAATGTCGAGAACGGATCCTTGTTTGAACGGCTGGCATGGGCAATGGCAGCGAGATGGACAACCACATCCGGCTGAATTGCAGTGAGGCACCGGGTGACCACATGGTAGTCCCGGATGTCTATAACGTGGAGCGGAATCCTCGCCTTGCGCAGCAGGTCAAGTCTCTGATTGATGAGCAAGACAGACAGCTCACTCTGGGGATTGGGTTTTATTCCACTTGTGTACGCACCGAGATTGTTGACCTGGAGACTGTCAACCACATGGGGCTCCGCACCAAGACCCTTGAGTTCGAGCGCAAGGTGGTGACCAACGAAGCCAGCACCGCCCATAAGGGCCACAACTTTGCCTTTGAGAGCGTCCGCGTTAATCGTCACACTCCTCCAACGCTGCTGTTAGTCCAGTAGCAATTTCGATCATGTCCCGCTGCGTCAAATGTGGCCCAACAGGGAGCGCAATCGACTGGTCGCTTAGCCGAGTAGCCGTCGGATACTGGCTTGGATCGTAGCCGTACTTATTCCGGTAGTAACTCATGCGGGGTACAGGCTGTGGGTAGTACACACTTGAACCGATGCCTCTGGCCGTCAGGCTATCTATAATCTCGGAACGACTGGACGCTAAATCATCATCCAACACCACCGACAAGCAGTAGTGGCAGCTTTTCAGCCGTCCGCTCGGTGCCGAAAGCACGTTCAGGCCGTGGGCGTCCGCGAGCAGAGTCGAAAGTGCGCCGTGGTTTTCCGCTCGCCTCGCGAGAAAGTCAGGCAACTTCTTGAGCTGTTCGACACCAATCGCGGCGTGGATTTCGCTCATACGATAATTCAGGCCAAGGGCGATCGTGTCGTAGATGCCTGGAACCTTGCGTTCGCCGTGAGCGCGATCCACGCCAAACGCCTTCTTGAGCGCGAGCTGATCGGCCAGCTCACGATCACGTAAGACAATCATGCCTCCCTCGGCCGTGGTCATATGCTTGACCGGATAGAAGGAAAACACACCAGCATCACCGTAGAGCCCAGTGTGCACGCCATCAATCCTGGCGCCCGGCGAAAGTGCGCAATCTTCCAGCACAAACAGGTTTCGGCGTTTCGCAATCGCGACGACGTCAGGCATATTCACCGGCACACCAAGGTAATGGACGACGGCAACTGCACGAGTACGTGGCGTAATAGCGGCCTCGAGTCTACCGATGTCGACGTTGCCCGTCTCCGGCTCCGCGTCGACGAACACCGGCCGGGCTCCTGTCAATTCCACGGCATGGGCGGTCGCAACATGCGTTTGAGCGGGCACGATCACTTCATCGCCGTCGCCGTAGCCGAGCGCCATGTAGATCAGATGCATACCCGCCGTGCAGGAGGAAACGCTCACTGCGTGAGGCGCACCGGTGAATTCGGCAAACGCCTGCTCGAAAGCCGTTGCGATGGGCCCGTGTACCAGGACAGGTCCATCCAAGACAGCGGCAACCGCATTCCGTTCCTCCTGACCGATCATTGGCCATCCGAACGGAATCTTCATGCCTGGCACGCCGCCGTCCCTCCCTTGTCGAATGGTTGTGACACATGTGCGTAGCGCACGGATTCCCATTTGCGCGTACGCAGGGAGCGCTCGACAGCTAACGACACAGCCATCGCATCCATGACATCGTTGGTCGAGACCCCCGCGGGTGTACAGTCGAGAATCCGACACACGAACGCCCGTAGCAGATCACCTTTCGCGTCCTGGGAATAGTCCAAATGCATCCCTTCGTGGATATGCTCGGGGTCACGAGAGTGATAGAACACCCCACCTTGATAGGTCTGAACGAAACTGCCCAAAGTCCCATGTACCGCAAGGGCGTGATGATGAGGACTAACGGAACCAAAGTTGGCCGCCACCTTGGCCGTCATGCCATCTTCGAATCGAAGGAGCGCTGTCACCATGTCCGGGTGTCGAAACCGCGTGCCCGCGGTGGCTATTTGGTTACCTGCCGCAACGACTTCAATCACCCGTCCGCCAGATAGCCACAAAATGAGATCGATTAGGTGAATTGCACCGCCGTGCGTCACTGAGTAGAACGGGACATCGGCACGCCAGCCTTCCGTAATTTTCTGTATGCGACCGTAGTTGTAGTCACCTTCGATGTAATAGAGGCGTCCAAGCACCCCGGCTGTAACGCGCTCCTTGACCTGCAGGAATTGCGGCGCCCGCCGCAACAACAGGTTCGACGACAGCTGGACGTCCGGATGCTGCTGCAGCGCGGCATCAATTCGCTCAAACTCGTCATCATGAAGACACAACGGTTTTTCGACAAACACATGCTTCCCAGCGGCGATGGCAGCGAGAACATGGTCACAGTGGTCGGTGTCATACGAAGCAATTGAAACGACGTCGATGTCGCGAGCCTCGAAGATCTCTGCAGCAGAAGCAGTCCGGCAGGCCGGGTATTTCCCTGCAATTTCCAGAAGCTTCGTCTCGTTGGTGTCGCAGATCGCGACGACCACGCAACGCGGATCGGACTCATAACAGGCGACGTGTCTTTCGCCAACACCGAGGCCAATGACCGCGGCCTTTAAGGACTGCTGAGACATTTCCAATATTACGGGAACAATGCCCCGTGGAGCGACGCAAGCCCGCGCCATCCCGGAGGTCGATCCCCCGAGCGCTCAAGGATAGCCTCCACTTTGCTGAGATCCTCCGGCGTGTCCACGCTCAAGCTCATCCGGCTCAGGTCCATGCCGCTAGTGAAACTCACAATGCGGTACGCACTCGGGTCTTCGTAGTAGATGCTCGTCACGTGCTCGCGCTGTTCCGTCGATGTCAGCGCCGGACACGTGCGCAGGAACGTCTCCGACAGAAGCACCTCCACAGACTGCCCCTTAGGAAAAGTCCGCGGCAGCACGTTCGTTGCAAGGTCGCATTCGGCCTGCTCGAAGTAACCGATCGCGCGATCTACGAGTACTGGGTCAATCAGCGGACTATCCCCGTTGATGCGGACGAATGCGTGGGCTCGCTCCTGATCGATAACGCGACGAAATCGGTCAACCACATCGTCGAGCGGCCCCCTGACGCAGAGAATACTCTCGCGTCCGCAAAAGTCGGCGATCGCCTGATCGCTTTCATGGTCAGAGGTAGCAACGACAACTTTGGAAATTTTTTGCGCCTTGACAAGGCGGTCAACGACTCTTCCAAGAAGCACCCGGTTCTTCACATCGAGCATCATCTTGCCTGGCAATCGTCTCGACGACATGCGGGATTGCACAATGCACAACATGAGGGGTCACCCCTGAACCGGAGAGACTGATTCCTCCACAGGGTGAATGGCATCCGGTTGCCCATCTGACACTATCTGCCCCTGCTCCAGGCGATATACTCTGTCACAGCGCTCAACCGTGGAAACACGATGAGCCACGATGAGAATGGTCTTGGTGCCATGCAACGCTGCCACCGCGTCCATCACCCCGCGTTCGGTGGCACTGTCGAGAGCGCTCGTGGCTTCGTCCAACACGAGCACAGCCGGATCGTGGTACAACGCTCTGGCAATGCCGATGCGCTGGCGCTGGCCGCCCGAGAGACGTACGCCGCGCTCGCCGACCATTGTGTCTAGCCCCTCCGGTAAACTCGCCACAAAGTCTTCAAGCTGTGCAGCCCTGATCGCGCGTGCAACCGCAGCATCCTCGACCTGGTCATCGGACAGGCCAAAGCCCACGTTTCGTCGTATCGAATCGTCCGTGAGGTAGATAGACTGCGGCACGTAACCGACCTGGTTTTGCCAGGTGCGCAGCCTTGATCGGACATCGCTCCCATCTGCCAGCACCTGCCCGGCATCCGGGGCAAGCAAGCCGAGCATCACATCCACGAGAGTGCTCTTGCCGGAGCCACTGGATCCGACCAAGCCGACAGTCTCACCTTTCCGAATGACCATCGTCAGCGTGTCCAGCGCAGGCACCAGCGCAGCCGCATACGTATAGCTAACCTTGGAAAGGCAAATGTCTTTTTGAAATTCAGTCCCAGTAGCGATAGCAGCTCCAGCCTGCTCTCCTGACAGCACAGACGCGGTAAGCCTGAATTCGTCATGCAGTGTATTGATAACGGGCAGGCTGAAGCGCAGCGATTGCAAGGCGACCAGTATCCTGTTGACGGAGGGAATCAATCGAAAGGCGGCCGCCACAAACAACCCAAGTGTCGGCACGACGCTGGCAATATCGCGACCCCAGGCGAGCATCGTCAGCACCAAAGTGGCAAGACCCATGATGCCGAGCAACTCAAACCACAGAGGAGGAATTTGCTGCAAGGCCTGTTTTGAGCCCTCAGCCGACGCGCTTTTACTATTACGTGAAGCGTATCGCGCCAAAAACTCGTGTTCGCGGCCGAGCAGGATTACCTCTTTGACGGCTCCCAAGCCCTGCTGGAGGTGCTGCATGCGCATCCCCTCGTGAGCCTGACGTGCCTGCCCCCAGCCAGCGATCCGGGCGCGATTGCTACGATAAAAGCCCCACGTGGCACTGCCGAACACCAGCGCGACAATGAATGCTCCCACAGGCTCGACCACCAGAAGCAAAATGGCGAGCCCGGTCAGCACCGGCCCCTCTATGAAGAGCCGCAACATTGGTGCGACGGCTGTGTGCGTGAACTCGTTCACTTCTCTAGTGGCGTTGCGAATCAACTCCGCGGAGTTTCGCTGCAAGTGAAAGGTATAGGGCTGACGGAGGTAAATGGCGAACAGCCGCTGCGAAAGCTGCGCCTGGACCCCATAGGCAAAGCGCGTTTGCCGCACGACAAGAAATCCGAGAAAGAGGTTCTTGACGAGATAGATGCCGACAAGCGCCAGCATCCCACCTGCGATGAGCCGACCCTGGCTCGGGTTCCCCAAGGCATCCAGCGCTGGTCGGAGCTCGGGGTAACCAGCAGCCACGTCACCTTGCGTGAGCAGCGCGACCGCCGGGATGACCAGTCCAATGCCCAGAATTTCCAAAGCCACGCCAATGACCATGAAGCCCAACAACACCAGCACGCTCTGGCGCTCTGACGACGTGAGGAGGGCAAAGATTCTTCGGAAGGTCGAGAGCAATGACCGGCGGCTTTCCAACTCAGGCTCTCGACTCACTCCGGCACCTCGAATCTTTGGACTGTGGCGTCGCTCATTCGAAAGATGTTATGCACCCTGCGATTCAGACACGTCGCCATCGATGAGCCCTGATTCGATTTGTTGCTGCACGTCGTCGATCAATGACTTAACTCCGAACACCCTATAGCCAACCTTTCGACCAGTAGTACAGAATTGCGGCATACTCCCAGGCAATCCCACGGAATTGTTGAATGTTGGCACCATAGCCGTGCGAGTAGTACTGACTTCCTGGGACGGGCGTTGCCACAACTTCGATGTCTGGAACCTGTTCGCGCCACGTCAAGAGCGCCCGCCTCATATGGTACGGAGAACTTACCAGGAGTACTCGACGAAAGTTATATTGGCGCGCGATGTCTCCGGAAAAAATCACGTTCTCGTACGTACTGCCTGCCCGCTCTTCAAGGACGATCGCGTCTTCGGGAATCCCAAGACCTACCGCAAGGTCACGCATGACCTCCGCTTCTCGAAAAGCGTACACAAACCCCGTGGAAAAAATCAGCGCGGGCGCATAACCGGCCTCGTACAAATCCACAGCCTGCCTGACTCGTTCCTGATATCCTCCACCCGCGGTCGCGGACTCACCTGCCCCTCCTGCAAACACAACGATCGCATCGGCCGACGTCGGGGGATCGACCACCCGCAGCGGCTCCGCTGCCACCCAGAGCAGAGGTGCATGGAAGGCCAACGCGTAGAGCGTCGCAACGATGGCCGTCGTCCACAATACGCGGCCAGTTGCCATCTGGTATAAGCGACGCAGTCTCTTCTCCCAAGTCTCCTGATTAGCTCTCTTGTCGGTCAGGGCACCCTCTATGAGACCGGTCATCCCCTCAAGCCGCCTATCCCAGCTGTTCTCGCGTGCCACCGAAATCCGCCTGTTAACACTCGCGACGTCTGACTTCTGATGAAGCGCATGCTGGAGCTGCCCGGCAAACGCCTCAGCATCATTCGCAATCGCGACGATATCGCCATGCGTCCGGTTAAAACGCTCGATTTCCGGTAGACCAGTTGCAACAACAGGAATGCCCATGGCCAAATACTCGTTGAGCTTGGTCGGATAGACGTTCGCGGTGTAGTCACTAAACGCGTACGGGACGATGCCAACGTCAAACCCTTTGATGTACGCCGGAAGCTGATCATGGGAGCGAGCACCGAGCAGTTTCACGTTCGGCTCCTGCTCCAGTGTCGACACGTCGCACTGTGGAGGACCAATAAAGGCGAACGTGGCCGACGGCACACGGCGTGCTGCGGTGGCGACGAGCTCCTGATCCACCCATCGATGTAGACCGCCAACGTACCCGACAATCGGACCAGAAATAGCTTGGAGGTCCGCCGGGGGTTCATCGCCAGACATTCGAACAGCCTCGAAGCGACTGAAGTGAACCGCGAACGGAAAGACATCCACTTGATCACGAAATCGCCGAACGCGCTCACGAAGCCGCTCAGAAGTCACGAAGACGAGATCGGCTTCTCGAAAAAGGCGATCCTCAGTACGACGGATACTGCGGGCACCAGACGAACTCGCCGCAATGTCATCGATGCAGTAGTAGACAGTCAGTTCCGCGTTGACAGCCTTAATCAGATCCAGCGCGAGGGCGGTAGGCAGAAATGTCCACACCAAGGGTTGACTAATACCCATGGCGGCCATCCATCGGCGCGTGGCGCGCACGATGATGAGTCGATTGATCCAGCGGGCGATCCGGGAATATGGCAGCGGAACAACCACTGGCGAGTACACGAATAAGTTCTCGCGCTCCTGACGGAACCCCTTGGTGCTGCGCCACCAATTCCGCACCCGCTGCCGAATCCTCGGGATATCCCGGAGCGTGGGCCGCCGAGCACCTGTATTCTCAACAAATAGAACGTGGTTGCCCTGAGCCGCCAGCGTCGCCATGATCTGCTGGTGACCCTGCCAGATAAAATCCCAGTCGATCGACGAGATACAGAGAACGCTTTGTCCTTTCAGCATGATCGGTAGGTCACTACTGTTTTTTCTTCTCGATTCTAAAGGAAGGCCACTCGACTTGCTGGCACTCCCCGCGCGATGATCTGAGCCTGAATGGCCTCCGTATGCCGAATACTTGAAACGATCACGTGTGAGTAAGAAACTCCGTCCAATGCATCAATCGTCAGGAGTTCAGGGCTGCGGATCGTCACGTCGAAAAACCGCCCACGCCGGTGGTCATCTATACCCCCTACGAGCGTCAGGTCGGTACCCTGCAGGCTCACGTAGGCAATCTCCGCGACGTCGCCAAGACCGTAAAACACGACTCGCTTTTGCCCGGAGTCATCTACGTGACAACGCTCGGACACCTCGGTCAGGCTTCCTCGAATCTGTTCACGGGTCTGTGTATAGAGTTGGACCGTATTCTCCAGCGACACGCGCGTGGCATGGGCCAGCGCCTCGATACCAGCCGGCGTCATCAGATAGCGAACGTGCCTCGTGCCCATGCCAGCCATCTTGACGTAGCCCTTCCCAACGAGGCGTCGAATCAACAAATTCGTCAGACCGAGCGCCACGCCGAGGTCATTGGATAGCGAGCGCTGAGTAACCCGCTTTCCAGACGCAATTACCTGAAGAATTTGATGGTCGTGTTTGCTGTCTATCGATGGCAAGAGACACTCCGCGCCTCTCAACTACAGACGTGCCCTGTAAGAGGCAGATTTCAGATGATCAATCTCTATGTTCACGAAATGAACAATATATTAGAGCGCCCTGCACGAATCATTGTCAAGCGACGAGACTACAACCAGACCCTGTACCTTAAGAAAGCCTTGAAAGGCGCTCCTTTTCGACGCCACCAAATCCGCAAAGGAGCATCAAGTCATGCATCAACAGTGGGTATAATCTGGCTTCGTATGGCTACCTTGGAGACCAACCTGATCGTGGTGCAGCCGACTATGGATGTGACCGTAACGATGTACGCGCTCAGCCAGCCCCAAACGTCTCTGGGCGGGCAAGAGACTGGTGGACTACTAGTCTGACTCTCATACTGAGTCGGCTTGCGCAAGTGCAAGGTCGCGAATGGTTCGTACCGCTGTCAGCGGCGATGGCTCTGTTCACCTCCCATCTTCTTCTCACCTTCGCGCTGATTCCTCCTTGGCAGCAGCCAGACGAGCACAGACACGTCGCTGTCGCTGAGCTACATGCGGCGCAGCTGGCCCTACGGATTCCACCCGGTCCGACTGCTGGATCACTATACGATCCCGCTCGCGAGGGCGAACTCCTTGAGTCGATGGCCCGGTACCACTGGTGGGAGCATCGGAACCTCAGGGGAGAGCCTCCCTGGTTCCTAGCAAGAGACTTTGACGCTGCTGCCCCTCCTATTGGCTCATCCGACCGCAGCAACGCGACCAGACCGACATATTACCTAGTCGTCGGCCGCCTCTTGAGTTGGCTTCCACCGCTATCGGTAGTCGAAGATCTCTATATCCTCAGAGCGGTCTCTGCCATCTTCGGTATCCTCACCCTCTGGATTGCCTGGCTCGGCTCGAGGGAATGTCTCGGAACCCTAGGTGGCTCGACCGTAGTGCTTCTTCTTGCTCTGCACCCCCAGTTCGCCATCGTGTCAACCGCTGCCTCTGGGGACGCATTGGTGAACCTGGCTGGAGCCTGTCTCTGGTGGCAAGCGACCGTCGCCGTGAAGCGCAAATTCACTCTGCTCCCGATCGGTGGAATGTGGTGTGCGGCCCTGATAGGCGCGTCGGCCGATCGAATGGGCATTCCGCTCCTAGCCGTGGCCTTTGTTGCGTCAATCGCTGCGATCAAGCCTTATGTAACATCCAGGCAACTCCGAACATTATTCACCCGCACCACGGTCGTCGCCGCTGTGGCGAGTATCGGGATCACGGCGTGGATTATTGACGTACTCGGAGGCTATTACGACCTGGGGCGCCTGCTGACCCAAAGCCTCACACCGGTCCCGGAGGCGATGACGTGGGATTTTTTCATGCGCTTCACGTCGTTTGTCCATCAAAGCTGGTGGTTCTCTCTTGGCTGGGTGCGCTATGCCCCGCCCTCGTGGTGGGCAACTACGGCTGCGCTAATCACGATGATCGCTGCAATCGGTGCGGGGCGACGGCTGCTACAAGGTCGAAATTTTGATACTCAGACTCGCACACTCATTACCGTCGCCGCAACGAGTCTCGTAGTTCAATTATCAGCCGTCTACTACGTTTACTTCAGGTTTGCCAACGGCGCGCAAGGAAAGTCCCTTTTTCCGGTTCTTGTACCTTGCCTCGTACTCTTATGGACAGGAATCGAGGCTTGGGTGCCGTCATCGCGCCGGGGGCATGCCGCCGCCGCGCTTATAGTCATACTCGCTCTTCTCGATGCGACAGTCTGGAGCCTAGTGGCCATTCCGGCATATTACGCAAGTTTCTGACGTTCGCCCCGCTCTCACGTGCCAAGTAAATCAGCCTCGGGCAATTGGTATTAATGACCGTAGCGTTTTGATGAACTCGCCTTCGTAGAGTTCACGAAATTCTCCCCGACGATGCCTGATGGCTCACCAGCACAGAGAAAGCGGCAAAAACAAGAAGGCTTGATATCGCTGAGTGCAGAGCGCTCTTGCAGAGGTTGGCGATTTGACAACGCTACTGATTGGTTGAAAAGGTAAGAAAAAGAGGCATGAACGGATGAAAACGAACGCGACCGCGCCTGTCTTCATTGGCGGGACAAATGGATCTGGCACCAGAGTCTATGCTCAGCTCCTTGAGTCTGCAGGTGTCTTTCAAGGAGCAGAAAAAAATTATGCCTTTGAGCCCACGAATCTTATCCATTACACGAAGAGGCAGACGCCACGACTGTTAAGACTTACCCGCTCGCCAACCTATAACGTAAGTTCGCTTCCAGAAACTTTTCGCAAAACAATGGAAGCCTGGATCCTGCAGTTTGGCATACAGGTCCAAAATGAGCGTCCGGAAGGGTATAGCCGATGGGGTTGGAAACATCCTCGCAATCTTTTCCTCGTGCCCCTACTGGATAAAGTTTTTAGTGATTGTTATTTCATTCAAGTAATTCGAGATGGACGGGATATGGCCTTGGCTGACAATAAGGGCGACGTCCGAAAGTTCTACAGGTATCTAGTGAGCCCCGATCAGACAGATCCGGATCCGGTCGCCTGCACTTCTTTCTGGAGCACTGTCAATTCCGATGTAGCAGACTGGTCTGAAACACATCTTGGCGCAAGGTTCATATGGAGTAGATTTGAAGATCTTTGCGCCGATCCGCGTGGGGAATTGCGCAGGATAACAGAGGCCATCGGCGTAGAACTGCACCCATCACTGTCCCAAGAGTGCCTAGATCGCGTTCACACGCCGCCAAGCCTAGGTCGATGGCGCGCAACAGCTAAAGACATGCAGGCAAAACTTCGAAATGCGGGAGCAGCTGGTCTAACGCGATTCGGCTATGGGGCTTAACAGGACAGTTTCTTATAGCTCTGGCAATGCTTTCACTGAAATGCCCTGATAATCAGTCTTTGAGTCATATGTCTGATCATTTGCTTTGCGAGAGGTGTAGTAATAAAAAGCAAGCGATTTTCTGGTGATCGGTTCCGGAGCATTCCATTCCTTCGGGTGACCGTGAAAGCTGTGTTTGTCAGTCTGAAAAATGACAGCCCTGTTAAGAATAGGAGCAACCGACTTCACACAGTGCCCATGTTCACCACCTCCATTCCAAAGTTCGAGACAGCCTTCGTACGACGGCTGCCAATCTTTGTTTAGGTAAATCAAGACGTTAAGGCGTCTGAATAGATCTAACTTCCCGTATTCGTTGAAATCCGTATGTATATCCAAGATTCCACCTTTGAGAATCTGATGAATACCTCCACCTGAAAAATACGGATCGGGCAATAGTTTCGAAACACCAGTCAGTCGTTCAAGAAACTTCAAAAATTTCCAAGAATTAAATTCCTGCAGCGCTAGCAAAAACAAAGGCTCCAACAGAGAAAATTTTCGCGAGCTGCCTGGGCCCTGTTTTCCGTACTGATTCGGTGACCTCTTGCGCCAATCTCTCCAGACCGGATGATCCTGGCCGGGAAAATGCTCTACTAATAGCTCCACATGAGCCTGAGGCAAAAAACCGTCGATCACGACATGAGGGAAAGGGTCACCTCGTTGAAACTCACCGTCCTTCGATTGCGCCGTTTCTTTCAGTAGTGCTTCATCTAGAAGAAATTGAAAGTTAGTTGACATGCGATCCTCTCGCTCACGCTTAGTACACTCTTCAGAAATCAATCTGGCTAGGCCCTGAATCGCCGATTTCCCAGTCAAGCCTATAGCGACTATGACTGAAGGGCAATCCAGCGTCGATGCAATTTATCCCTCGCAGTAGTGCGACCAATTGTGGCTACAATCAGCCCATGACCTTGCCAGCGCTGAGCATCGTCGTCACTGGCAGAAACGACGTTGATCACGCGGAAGGTCGCTAGTGGATCCAGACGCCCTGCGGGCGTTTCACGCAACTCACTGAGAGTCTTGACCATCCTGTTCACGAAGTGGAGGCCTAGTGTCGAGCGTTCTAACCGGCGAGGAGTACAAGCGGTACCACACTCACGACTTCAAGCTACGACAGCTGATTACAAATATCGATAAGCACATTTGGCTGGTCTGTGCACCGAAGTCTGGTTCCACGTGGTTGACACGGATATTTAAAGATGTCCTGAAGTGGCCCTCGGTGGCCCTTGTGTCAGGCTTCGACCATCGAGAGCAAGAACTGGATCTGAGCCCTTTGTTGGCGAAAGGAACAACAGGACACCTCCTTACGCCACACCAGCACTGTCGTTACAGCAGTTATACCCACCAGGTCATCGACGCCTTGGATACAAAAGTTATTCTTCAGGTACGAGACATATTCGATACCATCGTGAGTTTCTACGATCATCTTACGAACGACGAAACTGCGGTCCCAAGTGGATTCATGAATCGGCAGACTTGGGATGCGCTCGATCAGGACACTCGCTGGTCTTACATCGTCGATTTGATCATTCCCTGGTATTTCAATTTTTACTGCGGTTGGGTCACGTCCACTCTCTATTCAGACGCGCGCATCAAGATGGTGACCTACAACGATCTGAAAAACGATACGCTTGGCACCGTGAGCTCGTTACTGGACTACTGCGGGGAGCATCGGAAATCGGCCCACATTCAAACCGCCCTCGACAGACAGAAAACAAGAAAGAATCGACTCAACAAAGGCGTGATCGGCCGTGGCGGTACACTACCAGAGCACCTCAAGGAGCGCGTCAGAGGCTTTACTCGCTACTATCCTAGCGTCGATTTTGCCCCCCTCGGGCTGTGAATCAACGCGAACAATCTTTGTCATTCGAAAGACGTCCTTACTGATTCTCTCGGCATTTTCCAAGCTCTAACGCTACGAGGTGCCTGAATTATCGCTGTCGTTCTTTGACCGCCGCGCGCGTTTCCCGATCGACCTCACGACGTCGAATAGTCTCCCGCTTGTCGTGCTGTTGTTTACCCTTGGCCAGCGCCAGTAGCACCTTCACACGCCCGCGCTTGAAGAACATTTCAAGCGGAACGAGCGTCAACCCCTTCTCAGCAGTTTTTCCTACCAGCTTTCGGATTTCGTACCGGTGCAAGAGGAGCTTTCTCTGGCGAAGCTCAGCATGCTGCGCGTATCCCCTGTGACTGTACGGACTGATGTGAACGTTCGCCATCCAGACTTGCCCGTCCTCGACCCGCGCATAGCTGTCACGAAGGTTGACGCGTCCCTCGCGGATCGCCTTTACCTCTGTCCCAAGCAGCGCCACACCGCTCTCGAACGTCTCGATGATGTAGTAATCATGGCGGGCCTTGCGATTCTCAGCTATAACCCGCCTAGCGGCCTCACGCGCGGTCTTCTCGGCCACATCTGAATCGTATCGTATCCGTTGCGCAGTACGTCAGGTATCCTGACAAGTGAATGCTTTCCATCGCGTGTGCGCAGCTCAATCCTCGTGTCGGCGATATTCCTGGAAACGCCGTGCTCATACGACAGGCCCGAGACAGGGCGGCTGCGCTCGATGCCGATCTTGTACTGTTTTCAGAGCTCGTACTGGTCGGCTACCCACCTGAAGACCTCGTGCTACGGCCCGCGCTCGTAGCGGCAGCTGCCGAGGTATTGCGCGAACTCGAACTAGAGAGCGGCCCCGGTGTGCCGGGCCTCGTGGTCGCGCTCCCCTGGCACCAGGATGGCCTCCTCTACAATGCGGTCGCGCTAGTGGCCGACGGCCGCACGGAGATCCGCTTCAAACACGAACTGCCAAACTACGGCGTCTTCGATGAAAAGCGTTTGTTCGCACCGGGACCGCTGCCGGATCCGGTCACCTTCCGGAACGTACGGATCGGACTACCGGTGTGTGAGGATGTCTGGTCTCCAGCATGCGCGACCCATCTGGCACAAGGTGGTGCTGAGCTGCTGCTCGTCCCCAACGGTTCGCCTTTCGAGGTTGAGAAATTTCATCAGCGACTCGACCTCGCGCGCCAACGCGTTCGTGAAAGCGGACTGCCGATCACCTATGTGAACCAGGTCGGTGGCCAGGACGAACTGGTCTTCGACGGCGGCTCATTCGTCATGAACCAAGACGGTTCACTCGCCCAACTCCTGCCATTCTGGCGAGAAGCCCTCGCTCTGTCGCACTGGACGCGCGTAGCCGGGCGATATCACTGCGAGGGCAAGGCACAGTGGACACCAGAACCTCGCCTGACCTCGATCTACAGTGCGATGGTCCTCGGACTTCGCGACTACGTTCGGAAGAACGGATTCTCTGGGGTAGTACTCGGACTTTCAGGCGGCATCGATTCGGCACTTACAGCGGCGGTGGCCGTCGACGCGCTCGGTGCCGATCGTGTTCGCGCCGTACGACTCCCGTCGCGCTTTACGAGTCACGCCAGCATGACGGACGCGGCCGAGTCGGCCACAATTCTCGGCATACACCTCGACACGATACCGATCGAGGCAACGGTCGACGCGATCGAAGGCACCCTGAAACCAGTGTTCACGGACCGACCGCGCGACGTCACCGAGGAGAACCTACAGGCGCGTGCACGCGCGGTGATTTTGATGGCGCTGTCGAACAAATTTGGCCAACTACTCGTAACCACTGGCAATAAATCGGAAATGTCGGTCGGGTACGCAACTCTCTACGGCGACATGTGTGGCGGCTATTCGGTGCTCAAGGATATCTATAAAACGGAAGTGTACGCGCTGGCGCGCTGGCGCAACGGGCAGCCCCTGGAAGATGGCCTTGGACCCCATGGCTCCGTCGTCCCAGAGTCATCGTTGACGAAGGCTCCGACAGCAGAACTACGTCCAAACCAAACCGACCAGGACTCGCTGCCGCCGTACGAGGCACTCGACGCTGTCCTTAGCGGGCTTGTCGAGGAGGAACAAAGCGTAGACGACCTCGTCTCGCTGGGTTTCGCCCGCGACACGGTGACTAGGGTCCAGCGGCTGCTCTACTCGGCAGAATACAAGCGTCGACAGGCGCCTCCAGGCGTCAAGATCACACGCCGTAGCTTTGGGCGCGATCGGCGTTATCCGCTGACGAACACGTTCCGCGAACCCTAAACATCGACAGATCCCGACAAGGCTAGCAATTGACTTAAAAACCACAAAGCCATGAAAGCCCGTCTTTCACGCGCCGGGCCGCCACTGCCCTTTGTCGACCGCTCTCGTGCAGCCAACGAACGGGTTAGCTTACGACACGTACACTCATCGGACAGAAAACGAAGCGTATCCTATAATCACCGGACTCCGAATGTTTCGCCTAAGCCCGCGCGCAGCGACATATGGCCTTGCCTCACTCTTGGCTCTAGCCCTCGCGTGCGATCTTCTCTGGATGCCGATTCAGGTCGGCGACAGCCTGGGCGAGCTTCTTGAAGCCCGACGCTCGCCGTCTGTCTTGTCATCATTCGAAGACAGTCTGCACACCACGGCTTACCTGAGACCATTTCGTATCGTACAAATCAAGGCCCTGTTCGATCTCGCGCAATACAGTGATTTTTGGCTCGTCTTCCGAGGATTTCACGCGCTGCTTATAAGCATGGCAATGTTTCTTTTTGTACGAGTGCTCCGCGTATCGACATTCACTGATTTCGCAGCGGCGGCATTCGCGTTGGTCACCCTGACGGGCCTACATACGTTCCGTGGGACAGTGCAAGAAGCTTTCCCGATCAATCACTTCCTCGAAATACTCGTCTGCTGCCTACTCGCCCTAAACCTGGCGCGTTCACGTGGCGGCGTGTGGGTGGACACTAGTGCTGCCGTGATATTCGCAGCGGCAGCGTTAACGCTCGAATCTGGACTCCTTGTATGGGTTGTGGCCGCCGCAGCATGGGCCGTTGGCTGGCGCGGAGTCTCGACACGCGGACTAGGTCTTATAACAGCGTTGCTCCTGGGATATGTGTACCTGCGTTTCGTGACTCTCTCGACCGGAATGCCCGCATTAGCAGAACGGAGTTCCGGGTTCTGGCTCTCCATGCTTGACCCGTCCGAACTTCAACAACGCTTCGGCTCCTACCCGCTTGTCTTCTACGGCTACAACGTCGCAACGTCAGTCATGTCGGTTCTCTTTTCCGAACCGCAGGCAGGCGTGTTCGGGGCGGCCAACGCTTGGCTCAACGACAGACTCCTCCCGCGCGAGGTATTACCGATTGTCACATCCGCTGTTACCACAGGTCTGATTTTCTTGGCTGCGGCGCGCCGCTTGGCGAGACGAACCGAGGTCGATGACACTGCACGCTTCATAATGATCGGCGTCGCCGTCCTCGGTGCGAACGCGGTTCTCTCGTTCTCGTACACGAAGAACGACATCCTGAGTATCGCCGGCACCTTCTACGCCCTGGCCACGTACAGCGCCATACGCGATGGGCTACTGACCGCTCCCGCGATGCAACGAGCAACCAGAGTCGCGTTCGCCGTACTGCTATGCCTTCTGTCGGTCGGATGGACAATCCGCAGCGCCGGTGTGCACTACGTCCTTCGTGCGCAGGCATTCAGGCACCAGGCAGACTGGGTGGCCTTGCCTGGCCTCTGGCAACGCAACGGTCAGTGGCCGAGCGACCTCGGGGAACAGCGCCTCGTCCTTCAACTTCGCGGGGATGCGATAGGGCTCGTACTGCCGAATACACGCATCGGGCATCCCGAATGGCCATCCAGAACATGGACCGACTGAACAAGTTCGATCCTTTCGTTGCAATCGTGGCCATCCCTCCGGTCCTTGGCACGATTGCGTGGTTGGTGGTCTTGGTGATGACCGAAGTCTTTGGCCATCATCCAATCCTTGATCTGCAACCCCGTAATCTTTCGGAGGCCGCCGCATTTAGGGACGTCGGAGCGTTGGTACGCCTAGTCGACGCTGGCGAAAATCCGAACCATCCAGGTGAAGTGCGAGCCGGCGTAATTCTTCCAGAAACTACTACGCTCGTCCCAATCGAGGCGGCCGCCGCATCCCGCCAAGCCGAAACAGTTCAGCTGCTACTTGACCTCGGCGCGTCTCTGGACGCAGACTCCTGGCAACGCGCGTGGTGCGTCTCAGATCACCCTGGCGTGCGGAGCCTCCTCGCGTTGTATCGGCCCGAAGCTGCTCTGCAGCAATGCGCAGAGCCCTAAGCATCTTCGATAAACCTCTGAGGTTTTGGGCTCAGGCCACGCTGTCCACCTGCTTGGCAAGCTTCGCCGCTAGAAGCGTTGCTGCAATCATGCTGGACGGATCGGCCTCTCCTCTCCCCGCGATATCGAACGCGGTGCCATGATCCACGGACGTACGAATGATCGGCAGACCAAGCGTAACGTTCACCGCCTGACCAAACGCTAGCAGTTTCACCGGAATCAAGCCTTGGTCGTGGTAACAGGCAATGACAGCGTCAAACTCACCGCGATAGGCACGTCCGAATATTGTGTCCCCAGGGAACGGACCTTCGATATGTACACCGCGGGAGCGCGCTGCGTCGACGGCCGGCGTGAGCACGCGCTCTTCTTCGTTGCCGAGCAGCTCCCCCTCGCCGGCATGCGGATTCAGGCCGGCAAGCGCTAGCCTTGGGTTTCGTAATCCGAAGCGTGGGAGTTCCTGAGAAGCCAAGGTAATGATGCCGTCCAAAAGGCCGCGTGTCAGAAGTCGCGGCACGTCTGCCAGCGGCACATGCACCGTTGCCAGCACCACCTTAAGGGGCTCGGACCAAAACATCATCGCGACCTGATCGCTCCGCGTCAAATGCGCGAGCAACTCCGTGTGTCCTTTCCACGGCAAACCAGCTAACGCGAAGGCCATTTTATTGACTGGCGCGGTTGCAACACCATCCACGGCACCTGCTTGCGCATCCCGAACGGCGCGGCAGATCGCCTCGTACGCGGCCTGCCCGGCGTCGGCTGACAGCACTCCTGACTCGAAGACCATGTCTGAGGAGGGCCCGTACAACACCGGTTCACACTCCTCAAGCACCCGCGGATCGTCCGCCGTCTTCCACGCGACCTCTGGGCCGATCCCAGCAGGGTCGCCGACGGTGATAGCGATGCGAGGCTTTCGCGTGTACATGAGTCGACTCAGAGCTTAAGCACGAGCCAGTCCGCAACTACCTTCGGACTCACATTTCGCTTCAGCGCGCCAAGAGCCCGGTCAACTGCCACGAAGGCCTTAGTGCTGCGTTCACTGCCAAAGACCTGAGCCAACCGCTCAAGACCGGGTTGCAGGTCTGCGTTGGACACGGATCCCGGATCAGCCCGTAACGCAAGAAGGCCAAGATCGCGCAGTAGAGACGCAAGGACCCGGAGGCACACGGCCAGCCGCTCCCGCTCTGCGGCCGCCGTACTTTTTTTCCCTGCCTGACCTTTCTTCCCTATCAAATTCTTGGCAAACCCAAGCCGACGGACGGGATCCGCTACCTGAGCTACCTGCTCGAGCAGTAACCGCGCTGAATCTCGTGCACCCACGAGGTCTACGGCCTTTGATGCCAAGGCACGACCAACACTGCCGTCTGCATCCGCAGCGGCGGCTTGTGCTTCTACATCGCCGTACTCATGGTCGCGCATCAGCACACCTGCCACCTCGGACACCGGCAACCTGCCAAATCGAAGTCTCGGACAGCGCGATTGCACCGTCGGTAGCAGCGCGTCTGGCGTCGACGACACGAGCACAAATACCGACCCCGGCCGTGGCTCCTCCAGCGTTTTGAGTAACGCGTTTTGTGCGGCTTCCATCATGGCGTCCGCCTCGTCCACGATCACAACGCGCCTGCGCCCCTCGAACGGCCGGTAATTGGCGCGGTCGATCACATTGCGTATCTCTTCGATCTTGATTGCGCCGGTATCACCTGGCTCAAGAATTATGACGTCCGGGTGCACGGCACGCGCTATGCGTCGGCAGGACGAACACTCGCCACACGCGTCTATTTCGACATCAGCTGCCGTGCGCGTCTCAAGGCAATTCAATGTCTCAGCGATAGCGACCGCGGCGCGCCGCTTACCAACGCCCCGCGGCCCCGCCAACAACAGGGCTGGCGGAAGTGTGTCTCGCGCAATCGCCCTCGCGAGCAACGCCAACAGACTGTGGTGACCAGCGATCGACTGAAAAGGCATTGCTTCAGGATATCAAGCCGCTGCCTTCACGATGACATACGACTCAAGTATCAGGACATCCATTTGGGTCTTCATAAAAAAGCGATGCGCGTTTTCTGGGATACAGACAATCGGTTCGTCCTTCACATCGAAGGAGGCATTGACAATGACCGGGTATCCCGTTCGCCCTTCGATGGCACAAACGTCGTGTTTGACTCTACCAAACTTGATCAAATGGCCCGAACACGTCAGGGTAGAGGTGGAGACCGCCATGTCTATTCGTCCTGTGAAACGCGTTACATCGTCCCAGCCCACACTCGAAGGCGCTGGCGTCCATCTGAGACGCGCCTTTGGCTTTAGCACCCCGTCGGAACTCGATCCGTTTCTCCTGTTCGATGACTTTCGAAACGACGACCCGGACGCCTATCGTGCCGGGTTTCCGTGGCACCCGCACCGCGGCATCGAAACCATCACCTACGTGTTGGCCGGAACGGTTGATCACGGTGACAGTCTCGGCAATCGGGGCAGCCTCGGCGCCGGCGACGTGCAGTGGATGACGGCCGGGAGTGGAATCCTGCATCAAGAAATGCCGAAGGGCGACCCGAGGGGTCGGATGCACGGCTTCCAGCTCTGGGCAAATCTACCGTCGTCCCTCAAGATGACCGCCCCCCGCTACCAGGACGTGTCGGCCAGTGACGTTCCCGAAGTCGTGGACGATGACGGCACCAGGGTACGAGTTGTATGCGGAAGCTTCTGGGGTAAGAGCGGCCCCATCGATGGCGTCGCGGCTGACCCTCGGTATCTCGATGTTTTCGTGCCACCGGGTGTGAAGAAGCACCTCGCTGTCGAAACATCGAGGAACGCGTTCGCCTATGTGTTCGAGGGGACTGGCACCTTCCGCGATGCCTCCGAACCCCGGACAGTTCAAACAGAACTTGTGGACGATAAAAGCGATACGAACGTGGCCCACGGAGGTGATGCGCACTTAGTCGATGCCATCGGAAATTGTTCGCTGGTTGTGTTCGATCGTGGAGACGAAGTTGTGGTACAGGCAGGCGATACAGGCATCCAGTTCCTGCTCGTCTCAGGTCAACCGATCGAGGAGCCAGTAGCGTGGCGTGGTCCGATCGTCATGAACACAACCGAACAACTGCATCAGGCCTACTCTGAGTTGCGCGCCGGCACGTTTATCAAATAGTCAATCGTCTCAAGTATTCACTCTGATGCTCTAAGAAGGGAACAGTTAAGTCCCTTAACTAGCATTGCTTAAGTGGTATGTCCGACCAGGGATCGACACCAATCGTCCCCAGTCTTGGAAACATTGCGGATGCGGGAGCAGACTGATTTCGGAACCTCTTGATCCGCAAGAGGTCAGGTGGCGGGGTCGACGGGACTCGAACCCGCGGCCTCCTGCGTGACAGGCAGGCGTTCTAACCAACTGAACTACGACCCCAAATCGGCGAGTGGTGGGCGGTACAGGACTCGAACCTGTGACAGCCGGCGTGTAAAGCCGGTGCTCTACCAACTGAGCTAACCGCCCCCTTCACCCCGCTTCCGCGGGACAAGCTAGGATCCGGCTACCAGGCCCAGCCAAACAGTTCATTATAGGGGCGCAAGAATCAGCAACGCAAGAAGCGCGAATCCCGCAATCAGACCACCGACGGCACGGTACTCGCGGTTGCGAAGTACTCGCGTGAGGCTGAATCGCCGAACCATCGGCTCGGCGCGAGACGCCCGGTAATCGTCATACGTCACTCCGAAGGCCTGCCTTAGCTGCGCCTCCTCGACTCGTATCGCGGCCGCAATCGTCACGGCCATATACACCGATGCGACCACCGCAACGATGAAGCTACGAGATGCCACCGCAACCCCGACGGCGATCACGATCGAACCAGCGTACAGTGGATGAGGCAGTAAACGATACGGACCTGAACGGGTAACCTCACGACCTTTCTCAAGATGCCCAGCTGCCCAAACACGCACGCACTCGCCAGCGCACGCAATGAGCAATCCGGCCCGCCACGCATCCCACGTGGGCCGTGCGAACATCAGCATCGCAGCTGCCGTCGCAAAGCCGAGCGACACCCGTCTCCGTGCCAACATCTCGACAACACGCCGCGACAGGTTACCCACGCGCGCGTACTCGATCACCAACAGCCTGCGCCACCTCCTCTGGTGTGATCTCCTCTATGCACGGCGCCGCCCTTCGGCAGCGCCGTTCGTACCGACAGGAACAGGTGGAAACCCGCGAGATTGACACATCTCGCGATGCCCAGGGTCCGTTGCGCTCTGGGGACGTAGGCCCGAAGAGCGCCACAATCGGTGTACCGACGGCACCCGCAATATGGAGCGGGCCAGTGTCACCAGAGACCATTACCTTGGCCGCCCTGGCGATCCCCACAAGATCGGCAATTGTCGTCGACGGAGCCGCATCAGCTGCACCTTTCGACGCAGATACAACCGATGCTGCCAACTCCTCCTCGCCAGGTCCCCACAACACCACTGATCGCCAACCGTGCTCGTAGCGAAGTAACGCAGCAACGGTCCCAAAGTTTTTTGCCGACCAGCGCTTATTTGGCCATGCCGCACCAGGGTTCAGGACCGCGTACCCATCCTGTCCAAACGTGTCTACTACCGATGTCACCGTTTCCGTACGGGGAATACAGAGCGGAAAACGAACGGTACGATCGCTCACGTCGAGAGAACTCAACAAGCCGAGATTCTTGTTGATAACGTGCAGCACTGTTCCAGGATCCGGCGTGTCTGTATAGAAGATCCGTGCCAGTGACTCGCGCAGGTGCGCCCGCGGAAACCCGATCGTCCGCCCGGCCCCGACAAGCCGACTCAGGACGGCTGATTTTAGCAACCCCTGTAAGTCCACTACAGCGTCATAGTGCGCCGCCCTTAGACTCTTGAGCGTCGGTAGCACATCGCCGCCACCGATCCGAAGGTTCCTAGGATCGAACGCGATAGGTCTGTCGATACACTCAACGAGTTCGAGCAGGCCGACGTACTTGGGGTCAATTAGCCAATCGATCTGCGCGTCTGGAAACCTGGACCGTAGCGCAGCCGCCGTTGGTATGCCATGGATCACGTCACCAAGGGAACCAAGACGAACGATCAGAAATTTCTTCACGCGCCGAACCCAGTCACGGATCGAACCTGCTCACAGATCTGAACGCTGTCGACTGGCATCGGCAGCAGTCGCCCCGTCGCCACCGATGCGTGTCAATAGATCCCGCGTGGAATGGTTTTTCGGATCGCCGACGATCGCGATCCGACCTCCATAGCTACTGACAATCTCCCGTTCAGGCACGGTATCGGAAGTGTAGTCAGTTCCCTTACAGTGCACGTCTGGTGTCAAGGCAAGCAGCAGCGGACCCACGGTCGGTTCGGAAAAAATCACAACGTAGTCCACACCGCGCAGGGCCGCCACCAGTTCTGCACGATCCATCGCCGCCAGAATGGGGCGAGACAGCTTCCCTGTACCCTGGCCCTTCAGGCTCCGCACCGACTCGTCGTCATTAATCGCTACGACCAGGCGGTCACCTTCCGCGGCCGCTGCCTGCAAGTATCGCGTGTGACCCACGTGCAGCAGGTCGAAGCAGCCGTTGGCAAACGCCACGGTGAGACCTGCGGCACGGTCACTAGCCACCTTTGCCACAAGCGCGTCGCGTGCAAGAATCTCACCCACGGTCGTTCGTCTTGATCGCCTGTCGGAGTTCGGCGCCAGAAACCGTGGCTGTCCCCCGCTTCATCACCACCAGTCCGCCAGTGTAATTGGCTAGGCGTGCCGCCATTTCGATGCTTCCGCCAGCCGCCAGCCCCAAGGCAACGGTCGACACTACCGTGTCGCCGGCTCCTGTTACGTCAACAATCGAGTCTGAGCCAAAAATCGGAATGTGCACGGTCGGCGTATCACGAACAAACAGCGCCATACCTCGACTCCCTCGCGTGATCAACGCTGCCTGCATACGCGTACGTGCGAGTACTTCCCGCCCTGCCCGTTCAAGCATCCGGCGATTGTCATTAATACGGATACCAAGTGCCTCCTCGACCTCGGATTCATTTGGAGTACACGCGGCCAGTCCGGTGTACTTCAACAACCGGTACCGTGTGTCGATCAACACAGGAATCGGGAGTCCGTCCCGCCGCCGTACGCCCTTCAACGTGCGCCGAATAGTGGTCACAAAGGCCGGTGTAATCAGCCCTGATCCATAGTCGGAGACCAGCACCGCGTCACTCTGGCCGATCTCCTCAAGTGCCGCACGCTCAAACGCCTGACGCACACTGGGCAACACAGGTTCGGTCACGCCCCGGTCGATCCGTACCACCTGCTGCTTGGCCGAATGTACCCCCCCCGCAAGAATTCGCGTCTTGACCGGTGTAGCAGCACCGTGCACGCGCCACAGACGGCGAGTGTCAACGCCACGATGCAAAGCCGCCACGACTCGACGACCCGGGGCATCGCGCCCAATCGTGGAGACCAGCGTCGCTTTGCCGCCAAGACTCGCCACGTTGTTGGCCGCATTGCCAGCACCTCCCGGCACGATTTCAGTGGAGTCGTACTCGAGTATTAGCACCGGGGCTTCGCGCGACACACGTGCCACGCGACCATAGACGAACTCATCCACCACGACATCGCCAACAACAGCAACTCGCTTATTGCGAAACGAGTCGGTCAACGAGAGCAAGTGCGCAGTATCCAACCGTGACCCCTCCATTACCGTGTTGAGGATAGCAGTGACGTAAGCGCCACGTGCACGCGTTCGGGGACAATGCCAGTCATGCAGCGATGGTCGATTGGACACTCCCGGAGCATGCAAGGACGGCACGAGACTGGATGAGTCAGCACTTCTGCCAGGCTATCCGATCGCGTCAACGGCGCCGTTTCGTCCTCTCGCGTCGGACCAAAGAGCGCGACCAGCGGTGTGCCAACGGCCGCCGCTAAATGCATCGCCCCGGAGTCGTTTGCGACACAGGCCCCGGCAACGCTGAGCACACTAGCTAGCATCGGGATGGTTGTCTGGCCGGTCAAGTCGATGACGTGCGGCGTGGCGTCCGCATCGACCGCACGAACAACCTCGCCAACCGTCTCGATATCACCCTGGTTTCCGACCATTACACACGTTGCCTGGCGCTGCCGCACAATGTCAGTAATCACGCGAGCCGCGAACGACGGTATCCAGCGTTTCGCGTGGCCATACGCAGCTCCTGACGCGAACACAACCACTGGCCTTACACCATCCCATCCGCGCTCGAGGAGTTGCTGGCGAGCCGCTGCCGCCGCGTCGTCCGTAATCGCGATGCTCGGTTCCAACGGTCCGCTCTTGATACCCAACTCGCGCGTGAGGTGCTGATAGTAGGCGCCCTGGTGCATGCTAGCCACCGGACGTCTGACAACACGCGACAGTAGGCTACTCCGCATATCCGAGTCGTAACCCCAGCGGTCAGGAATCGCGGCCCATCTGGCGAGCCACGCGGCCGCGAAGGAATTCGGCAGCAGAATTGCTAAATCGGCACCAACTCTCCGTAACCGTTCAGCATCCGCAGCAAACGTCCGCCATTGCCACCACTGCCCGTTCCATTGCAACGTGACACGCTCGTCGACGAACGGAACCACGCTGAAAACGTCAGCCACGGCGCGGCGTGCCGCAACCACCAAACGGGCGGAAGGAAATCTGCGGCGCACGCCTCCAATCGCAGGCAGGGCCATCACGGCATCGCCAAGCCAGTTTGGCGCCACTACCACGACGCACGCCGCGTTAGACATCGACCTCAGCGTCCGAAGGCTCTCCTGGTGGGGACTCCGCAGCCGACGCATCCAGATCACGCCAACGTCGGTGCATCCACATCCAGAGTTCGGGATGGCGCCGCACGTACATCTCCAACACATCCGTACACCGCTGCGTGAACTCACGGACGGCATCCGGCGTATCAGCCCGGGGTGGATCCACGGGATGTTCGTAAATAAATCGGTAACGGCCCTGGGGCAGCGGTAGCGCAAACACAGGAATCACGGGCGCACCGGTCCTGAGGGCAAGCGCTGCAACCGCCGAGGTCGTCGCAGCTGGGCGACGAAAGAAATCCACATACACAGCGTCAGCCGAGTGCAAATGCTGATCGATCAGCACCGCGACGGTGCCCCCGACAGCCAGACTACGCAGAATACGCCGCACAGCGCCCTCTCGATAGATCATGGCATTGCCCGTAGATGTCCGAATCTCCTCAAGTGTGGCGTGCAAATAGGGGTTATCGAGCGGCCTCGCCACCGCACTCATCGGCGCTATGCGCAACGCATGTGCAATGGCCCATATTTCCCAATAACCGAAGTGACCCGTGAAAATCAGAATGCCCCGACCCTGTGCTTGTGCCTGACGCAGCCGCTCCTCCCCTTCCACCTCGCTGGCCGCGAGCATCTGCTCTCGTGAATAGCTATCAAACTTGATCAGCTCAAACAGCAGCGCACCAAAATGCGTAAACATCGCCCGAACGAGGATACGGCGCGCCGACACGGAGCGACCAGGAAACGCGTACTCCACATTTTCCAACGCCGTTCGCCGGCGCCGGTTGTCAACGACGTACGCCAGCAGGCCCACCGCACGACCGAACGCCCGCACGACGGTCATCGGCACGCACGGAACAATCCAACGGACACCCCTGGCCAACGCGGACTCGACACGATACCGACAGGCAACGACAAACTCGCTCACGCCGCCTCCCCACCATCGCCCGAACACAACGCAGCACTTCCCTGGACCGACACCAACACACGGGTGTCCCTGGCCGCACGTAACCGTTCGTCAAGCCAGGCGGCAAACGCCATCACTGGCTCGACATCAACCTGTTGCGGAAGAAATGCCCACGGGATCCCGCGTGAGGCGTCATCCACTCCATCTAGACGCATTGCGTCCTTTTCTGTAGTGACAACGAAGTCGGCGCCCACGTCAGTCGCCGCACGCTCGATCGCGGCGAGATCGCGGCGAGAAAACCAGTGATGATCACGGTAAACGATCTCTCTCGCAACGTCCCAGCCCTTGTCCTCGGCACGTAGCGCAGCAAAGAAACGCTCCGGCCGCGCGATGCCAGCCACAGCCACAACACGCCGTCCTCGCTCGAAAGAACCGACTTCCCGGCCGAGGAAACGCAGCGACTCATAGCGAGGCACGGTATTGAACGTGGGCGCGATCCGCAACCTCTCGCCAATCGACTGCGCAACATTAGCACTGTCTGAAACAAGTAACGCATCGGCGAACGAGGCCGTCTCGAACGACTCACGTAACCGTCCCCATGGCAGGAGACGTTCTGTCATATCAGCGGCCGACATCATCAAGAGATCGATATCGCGAGCCAACTGGACATGCTGAAACCCATCATCCAACAGGTGCACAGTGCACCCGAGTGTGCTTTCAGCCAGACGTCCCGCCAGATATCGATTGGACGACACCAAGACCGGCACACGCGGCAGTGCACGCGCGAGCATCTGTGGCTCGTCGCCTGATTCTCGCGTCGGCACCAGCAGCTTATGACCATCGCTGACCACCACGACGCCATCGTTGATACGACGCCGTCCATAACCTCGCGTCACGATCGCAGGACGTTCCCCAGCCGCAATCAGGAGGCGGGCAAGTGCGGCAACAACGGGCGTCTTTCCGCTACCACCAATTGTGAGGTTGCCAACGCTGATGACCGGCTGCTCAAGGCGACGCGTGCGATCGGGATGCCGGGCATACCATGCACGACGGAATCTAGCTGCGCGACCATACATGCCGCTCAGCAAACTCACTGGTTCACACGAAACGGACGGACAATGCCTGCGCGCCGGTCCCCGGGCGGCAGAAGCGCAGCTACAACGTCCAGCGTCCGATCCTTAGCGCCACGATTGGTGTCAATCAGTGCTCGGGCGGCTGCCCCGAGCCTGGCACGACGAACCGGGTCCCCCATCAGGCTCGCAATGGTGGTCTCCAGCTCGCGGTCAGATTGCACCCGGACAGCCGCATCGTTGATCAGAAAGGTTTCAGCTATTTCCGAAAAATTGTCCATGTGGGGACCGAAGACAACTGGCTTACCGAAAGCCGCTGGCTCGAGAATGTTGTGGCCACCCGCCCGCACCAGACTCCCTCCCACGAAGACCACCGTCGCAATCTGATACACGTCGGCTAGCTCGCCGATCGTGTCGAGTATCACCGCCTCAGCGCGGGGTTCCGCGTCAATCCGAAGGTCGGTGCGGCGGATAGTCTCCAGGCCCTCGGACACACAGAAACGCTCGACCTCGGCGAAGCGTTTCGGATGGCGAGGCGCTAGCACTAACAGCGGGCGACCTCCGGCCGTCCGTACCCGATTGAACGCTCGGATAATCGCCGCCTCCTCCCCCTGGAGTGTGCTACCGGCGACAAGTACCGGCCGATTTTCCGACATGCGGAAGAAGCGAAGTACCCGTGCACCACCGCCTCTTGGCGCTGGAACCACATCGAGCGCATCGAACTTCAGACTGCCCGTCACCATGATGCGGACAGGATCGACGCCAAGTTGTTCAAAGCGCGCCGCAGCCTCTACCCCCTGTACGCACAAACGATCAACATCGGCAAGCACGCGCCGAAAGAGTGGTCGAATCATTCGATATCGCTGAAATGACTGGGCAGAAATGCGCCCGTTGGCGAGCACGGTGGGGATACTCCTACGGCGACACTGCCGAAGTAGATTGGGCCAGATCTCAGTGTCAATCATCACAAAGAGCTGTGGCTTCAGACGATTCAGTGTACGTCGCACGCAGAATGCCCAGTCGAAGGGAAAGTACAGGACACCGTCCACGTCCACTGCACCTTGCCGTGCCAGTCGCTGCCCTGTCAGGGTCGTAGTCGACAGGAAGAGGCGCATTTGGGGGTAACGACGGCGCAATTCCGAAATCAAGGGTGCGGCAGCCAGGACCTCGCCCACCGACACCGCATGGACCCAAATCGAGTCGTAGCCGCCGGCGTTCACCGACGGAGAAAGGTGACCAAGCCGCTCACCCAGACCGCCAACGTATTTTCCGTGGCGCAGCGCCTGGTACACGAAGTACGGCGACAGGGTCACAAGCGCCAGCAGCGTGATGAAACTATAGAGGGGATACACGCTAAATAGTAGAAAAAGCAGACCTTACAATCGTGAAGTATAGCGCTGCGATTGGCCGTGTTCAAGGCGCGTCGGTTACAATTACTGGTTGCGTGCGCATTCTGCGGGCGCGTAGGGGGAGGACGTGAATGGCGGTGCGAGTCGGGATAAACGGATTCGGAAGAATCGGGCGTAATATCATGCGCGCTGCGTTGGGCAACCCTGACGTTGACTTTGTTGCAGTCAACGACCTTGCCAACCCGGCGACGCTAGCGCATCTGTTCAAGTACGACTCCGTACTCGGCAACCTCTCCGCCGATGTGGCGCCCACCGACGATGGCATTGCTATCAATGGTGCCGCCTTCAAGGTCCTATCGATGAGAGACCCCGCGCAGCTGCCATGGAAGGATCTCGACGTCGACGTGGTCTTTGAGTCCACAGGCCTATTCACCGGGCGCGACAGCGCCACCAAGCACCTTACGGCAGGTGCACAAAAAGTCATCGTTACCGCACCTTCGAAAAACCCCGACGTCACGGTGGTGCTGGGCGTCAACGAACAGAAATACGATCCTGCGAAGCACCAGATCGTCTCCAACGCGTCGTGCACGACCAACTGCCTAGCACCACTGGTCAAGGTTCTTCACGAACAGTTTGGCCTGCGCAAGGGCTGGATGACCACCGTGCACTCCTACACCAACGATCAGCAGCTCCTTGACTTGCCGCATAAGGATCTTCGCCGCGCGCGCGCCGCTGGCATGTCCATCATCCCGACGACAACCGGCGCCGCCAGCGCCGTGGGAGAAGTATTACCTGAACTAAAGGGACGTCTGGACGGATTTGCTCTACGCGTGCCCACGCCAAATGTCTCGCTCGTCGATTTAAATGCGGTGGTAGATAAGCAGACCAGCGCGGACGAGATCAACGCTGCGCTGCAAACCGCCGCCAACGGACCGCTGAAGGGCATCCTAGAATATTCGCAAGCGGAATTGGTCTCGATCGACTTCCGCGGAAACCCACATTCGTCGATCGTCGACTCGGCATACACGAAAGTCATGGACGGCGACTTCGTAAAAATCATGTCGTGGTACGACAACGAGTGGGGCTACGCGAATCGATGCGTAGATCTGCTACGCCTAATTGTTACCAAAGGACTGTGAACACCCGCTCCATCCGCGACCTTGATCTAGAGGGTCGGCGGCTGTTTCTGCGGGTGGACTTCAACGTTCCCCTTGAGAACGGAGTCATTGGCAACGACACACGGATACGCGCAGCGCTGCCAACAATTCGACACGCGCTTGATGCCGGCGCGACATGTATCGTGATCGCGTCTCATCTTGGCCGTCCGCAAGGCCAACCGCGGCCGGAGATGAGCTTGCGCCCGGTCTCGACCAGGCTCAGTGAACTGCTCAAAGCGCCCGTAGCCTTTGCCAACGACTGCATCGGGCACAACGCCGAGCGCGCCGTACAGTCTTCGCCACCGTCACGCGTCGTCTTGTTAGAAAATCTCCGATTCCATCCGGAAGAGGAACAAAATGACCTCGCGTTCGCGAAGGCACTGGCAACGCTTGCCGACGTTTACGTCAACGATGCGTTCGGCGCCGCGCACCGCGCACACGCTTCGGTGAACGCTATCGTGCGCATGATGCCAGATGCAGCAGCAGGCCTGCTCATGCAGCAGGAACTCCGTTATCTGAGCAACGTACTTTTCGAGCCCGCCCGTCCGTTTGTCGCAATCCTTGGTGGCGCCAAGGTGTCTGACAAAATCGAAGTCATTAATAACCTGATCCCGCGAGTCGATCGACTAATCATCGGCGGCGCCATGGCGTACACGTTTCTCAAGACGATGGAGAAACAGGTTGGCCGATCGCTCGTGGACGGCGACAAACTCGATGCCGCCCGCCACATCCTGATGCTCGCACAACAGCATGACCTGGATTTATTACTCCCGTCCGATCACGTAGTTTCGGAGAAAGTCGAAGCAGACGTGTCCATCGAAACACTGAGTGTGGAAGATGCTGCGATCGGGACACGGATAGGCCTAGACATTGGTCCGCTGACAACTGCCGCGTACACTGCCGCGCTCACAGATGCTAAGACAGTCCTCTGGAACGGCCCGATGGGCGTCTTCGAAATCGATGAGTTCGCGCTGGGCACGATCGCAATCGCGGAGGCTGTGGCACAGGTAAACGGAACCACTGTCGTCGGAGGCGGAGACTCGATTGCTGCCGTGACGAAGGCTGGCGTCACCGATCGCATCACACATCTCTCAACTGGCGGCGGCGCCTCACTGGAGTTTCTCGGAGGACGTACGTTACCAGGCGTCACGGTGTTACCTGATGCGTAAGAATAGGTTTCTAGCTATTCTCTCTAGTTAAATCACTCGAAGGACCCGCATGCGAATCCCATTCATCGCCGGCAACTGGAAGATGTTCAAGACGGTGGCTGAAACCGTGGACTTCGTGAAGGAGTTTCGAAATCTCGTCAAGGATGTCAAAGGGGTGGAGATCGTGCTAGCACCGCCGTTCACCGCTGTGCATGCAGCAGCCACGGCCGCACGCAACAGCAATGTAGGCATCGCAGCGCAGGACATGCACTGGGAAAACGAGGGCGCCTTTACTGGAGCCATCGGCGCAACGATGATTCGAGAGACGGGCGCCAAGTACGTAATCATCGGGCACTCTGAAAGACGAACGCTTTTTGGAGAGACCGACAAAGCCGTAAACCGTAAGGTCACCGCGGCACTAGCAGCCAAGTTAGTGCCCATCATGTGCGTGGGTGAAACACTTCAGCAACGTAAGGACAACAAGACATTTGCTGTGCTCGACCAACAGGTCCGAGAGGGCCTTGACGCGCTCACACCAGACCAGGTCGGTGCACTGATTATGGCCTACGAACCTGTCTGGGCAATTGGAACCGGCCAAACGGCAACCGCCGCACAAGCAGAAGAGGCCCATGGCCATATTCGACAGCGATTGAAAGAGTCGTTCAGTCACGAGGCCGCCAAGGGTTGCCGCCTTATCTACGGAGGAAGCGTAAAACCAGCTAACACCGCGGAACTCCTTGCTCAGCCAGACGTTGACGGAGCGCTAGTGGGTGGGTCGAGCCTGGACGTCGGGACCTTTCTGGAGATCGTGAACGGCACGGTATAATGTCGGCTGTTATATTCAGGTCAAAGAGATGTACTACCTAGTTACAATTCTTTATATCGTCGTCTGCTTCGCGCTGATGCTGGTCATTCTTCTCCAGCAGGGCAAAGGGGGCGACATCGCCAGTGCCTTCGGAGGTGGTGGTGGCAGCCAGACAGCGTTCGGCGCGCGTAGCGGCGCCACTGTGCTGGCACGGGCAACCGCTATTGGCGCCGTGCTCTTCATCGTGGGCGCGATGGTCCTTGGCATTCTCGGTCAGGATGGTCCAGGCTCCGTCATAGGTGGCCGCGCGCCAGTCGCACCCGCGCAGCAAGCACCGGTGCCGGAAATACCAACACCGTAGCAAGAGCACTCCTCACTGAGAGCGCGGACCAAGTCCGGGTTCTGGGTTCAAAAGCGGAAGTGGCGGAATTGGCAGACGCACCAGCTTGAGGGGCTGGCGGTAGCAATACCGTGGGGGTTCGAGTCCCCCCTTCCGCACCAATATCTAGCTTGTAATCAATCACTGACAAGGACCGCCCAAAGTGGTTGGCGTTCGCTGTCCTGTCGTCGCTCCTCTCTCTCCCCTCACCTGAACGTCCTGACTCAGGATGTGAGCCAACTTCGCCGCGATTGCTCGAACTGTTAAAGGTCGAAACGATCGAGATTCATCACTTTGACCCACGCCGATACGAAATCGCACACGAAGACCCCCAGGGCGTCGTCGCAGGCATAGACTTCCGCGATGGCGCGAAGCTGGGAATTCGAGCCGAAGACGAGATCGACGCGAGTGCCGGTCCACTTGACCGTAGCCGTCTCGCGATCGCGACCCTCGAAGACGCCCTCAGACATGGCCGAAGGCTTCCACTCCGTTCCCATATCGAGCAGGTTGACGAAGAAGTCATTGGTCAGCGTCTCTGGGCGGTTGGTAAACACACCATGCGCGGACTTCGCAACGTTGGCACTCAAAGCACGAAGCCCACCGACCAGGACCGTCATCTCTGGCGCGGTCAGCGTCATGAGCTGAGCCCGATCGATGAGCATCTCTTCCGCTGGTATCTGGACGGCCTTCCGAATGTAGTTGCGGAAACCGTCTGCGACCGGTTCCAGCACCCCGAAGGAGTCGACATCAGTCTGGTCCTGCGATGCATCCGTACGGCCTGGCGTGAAGGAGACTTTCACCTCATGCCCTGCCTTCTTCGCAGCGACCTCAACAGCTGCGCAACCACCGAGAACGATAAGGTCAGCCAGTGAGACGCGCTTCTTACCGGTCTGCGCATCGTTGAACCCTTTTCGGATCGCTTTGAACGCCGCAAGAACGTCGGCAAGCTCGCCTGGCTGATTAACGTCCCAGTTCTTCTGCGGAGCGAGACGAATCCTCGCGCCGTTCGCGCCGCCGCGCTTGTCACTGCCGCGGAACGTCGCCGCCGACGCCCAGGCAGTCGTCACGAGCTGGGAAATAGACAAGCCGGACGCAAGAATCGTGGTCTTCAGCGCCGTCGCGTCTTGCTCGTCGATCACTGCATGATCGACAGTGGGAATCGGATCCTGCCAGATCAGCACTTCCTTCGGCACCAGCGGACCCAGATACCGAGCAACTGGCCCCATGTCACGGTGCGTTAGCTTGAACCACGCCCTGGAAAAGGCGTCTGCAAATTGATCAGGATTCTCAAGAAAACGCCTCGAAATTTTCTCGTACACAGGATCGAACCGCAGAGAGAGGTCGGTTGTCAGCATGGAGGGCGTGCGGCGCTTGGACGGGTCGTGGGCGTCCGGCACAGTATCGGCACCTGCGCCACTCTTGGGCGTCCACTGGTGTGCACCTGCGGGGCTCTTCGTCAGCTCCCATTCGTGGCCGAACAAGTTTTCGAAGAAGTTGTTACTCCACTTCGTTGGCGAACTAGTCCAAATGACCTCCAGGCCACTGCCGATCGCGTCACCCCCTTTTCCGGTGCCAAAGCTGCTCTTCCATCCAAGGCCTTGCTCCTCAATACCGGAAGCTTCCGGCTCGGGTCCCACATGCTTCGCATCACCAGCGCCATGAGTTTTACCAAACGTGTGACCGCCCGCGATAAGCGCCACGGTCTCCTCGTCATCCATCGCCATGCGTGCGAACGTCTCCCGGATATCCCTGGCCGCCGCGACCGGATCCGGGTTGCCATTCGGCCCCTCCGGGTTCACGTAGATCAGGCCCATCTGAACGGCGCCAAGCGGATTCGCCAGCTCGCGGTCGCCACTGTAACGCTTGTCGTCCAGCCACTCGACCTCAGGCCCCCAGTTAATGTCCTCTTCCGGTTCCCAGACGTCCTCTCGACCGCCACCGAAGCCGAAGGTCTTAAAACCCATCGACTCCAGCGCGACGTTACCGGCGAGAATCATCAGGTCGGCCCAGGAGATTTTCCGGCCGTACTTTTGCTTGATCGGCCAGAGCAGTCGGCGCGCCTTGTCAAGATTCACGTTGTCCGGCCAGCTATTGAGAGGCGCAAACCGCTGCGTGCCTGAGGACGCACCGCCGCGACCGTCGCCCACGCGGTACGTGCCCGCGCTGTGCCAGGCCATCCGGATAAAAAAAGGTCCGTAATGGCCAAAATCCGCCGGCCACCAGTCTTGCGAATCAGTCATCAGGGCATGGAGGTCCTTGACCACGGCATCAAGATCGAGGCTTTTAAACTCCTTCGCGTAGTCGAACTGTTCGCCCATAGGATCGGACAGGGCCGAGCGCTGGTGCAGCATCTTCAGGTTTAACTGATTCGGCCACCAGTCTGCGTTCGTCGCGGCTCCAGCCACCGTGTGTCTGCGATCGCCGCCCATCACTGGGCACTTAGCTTCCGTATCCATCGTCTCTCCGTTTCTAGTGTGTGTTTGTAATCCGCTCAGACAGGCTGACATTTCAGCGCTCATAGATCAAATAGATCTACTCTTGGCCGTACCGTGTAGCTTGAGTGAAGAAATCCCGATCGTTGGGGAAGCTTGACGGGCCCTCTCAACACGACTGGGTTCTCAGTCTGGTCGCTGCGACACTGAATGCCTCACTCGAGAAAACGTGCCCCGACATCAGCTCGCGCGCTGTATCCCGGATAAATCGCCAAGTCCCGATTGCAAGCGCTGTGACCACGATAATTCTAAAATAGTGCTGACTGCGTTACCAATAACTATCTAGGTGGGGAGGGAACTTGTCGCAAGGGCGCTTTCCCACACACCGAGAAACGCCCAGTCACTCCACCCAGCGTTTCACTCTCGGACATCGACGTTCATGGTGCGTTCAAGCACAGCGGAAACTCTAGTCCAGGTACATTTTCTTCTGTGGACTATTCGTCACGGTCCGTTACTACATCAACTCAGTGCTTAACCCTACTCGGCCTGCCCATTTTCAAAGGCCGCTTGCCAGTCAGCAGCCCGCGTCTGCGCTTCGTCGAGCTGCGCGGGCGTCATCTGCCGTGCGGTTGCGTTACGGTAGTCTGCATATCCTTGCTGTGTGTTATCTGTAAGGCCTGATACCGCTAGACTGAGCCACTTGTAAGCTTCTACGTCATCCTGTGACACGCCAGTCCCGTTGCTGTACATGACGCCAAGGTTAGCCTGCGCAGGTGCGTAGCCCTGTTCCGCCGATTCAAGAAGCCACGAAGCCGCTTGCGAGAAGTCCTGCGGCACGCCAGTCCCATTGCTGTACATAACGCCAAGATTAGCCTGCGCGGGAGCGTAGCCCTGATCCGCTGCTATCCGATACCAGACCGCCGCTTGCATGAAGTCCTCCGGAACGCCCTCCCCGCTCTGGTATATGAAACCGAGGGCGGTCTGCGCCAGAGCATCTCCCTGATTCGCACGCTGTTGAGTTTCGGCCAGCGTTTGCGCACTCGTTACACTCTGATTGCTTGGTCCCACCAACAAGAAGATCAAACCGAGTGCCAGCCGCCGAGCCACGGTATGTCGCTGCCCCATCAGAAACCTCCTCGCTGTGTTTACCAAACTGCACACACTATGTGACACACAAGCGGAATGACCGCAAGCAGCAGAGCCAACTAATCCCGTGCGGCGATCACCTTACGGCATTTAGCATCTCGGCGATCGGTTGGAAACTGTCAACGTACGGGCCGCTCGCGTGTTGTTTCCTACTGACCCTGTGGGCATGCTGCGGACGGGACATGAGCAAGTATAACGAAGAGAGCAAGGCAACCAACTACTCTGCCGTCATCTCCGCCGTAACGTCTACCTACAAAGTGCCCCAGAGGAGACATCCCGAAAGACATCGATGACCACTTTCGTATAATCGCTTGGGGGTACCTATGAAGAACGATATGAGCCAATCCGTAGAGCTGGAAACTAAAAAAGTCGATTTCTTAAATGAAATGGTTAAGACCTACAACCTTCCTGACACAGCGAAGGCCGTCCGATGTTTAATTGACTACGCGCGCGACAACCCTGACAAGCATGAGGCTATTTTCGCCGAGATCCGTTGCCTCGACTGCTAGCGACCCAATCTAGCCCAATACCTACGGACGCTACGTGCCATGCGACATTGCCCTGATTAATGAACAAGCTACGGTGGCAAGTCGCGTGGCCCTCTGGCCAGGGTAGCAAACCACTAACTCCGATGCGGAATGGAGAGAAAAATAAAACTTCCTTAGAAATATTTCTGCTTAGCACGCTTGTTTCATGTTCAATCTAGTTGATAGTGACGCCTGAGGGATAAATGGCGGAGAGGGTGGGATTCGAACCCACGTGCCGGTTACCCGACAAGACGCTTTCGAGGCGCCCCCGTTACGACCACTTCGGTACCTCTCCTACTCTTCAGTGCCTACTACACACGTAGCGTGAACCGCACGAACATTCCATTATAACGAGCGTCGACGCTCTCTGAAAAACTCCTGCACAAGCATACGACACGGCTCTTCGAGTACGCCTCCAATCACTGCAAAGCGATGATTCAGCCCCGGGAGATCTCGACCCTGCACCGCCGACACAAGCGCGCCGGTCCTCGGCTCAGCCGCACCGTAAACAACCTCTCCCACACGAGCATGCACGAGCGCACCCACGCACATCAGGCACGGTTCCACCGTGACGTAGACCGTGGCCCCGACCAGACGGTAGGTGCCCAGGATCCGACCCGCTTCGCGGAGCACAAGGATCTCGGCGTGCGCAGTGGGATCAGTGGCGGCAATCGGCTGGTTACACGCAGCGGCCACAACGCGGTCGTCAACGACCAACACGGCGCCAATCGGCACTTCACCAGAAGCGCCTCCCCGTCGCGCCTCTTCGAGCGCCGCCTCCATAAACAATTCGTGTGACATCGGATTCACGGCACCACGCTGCAGCCTACCCGAGAAAGAACGCGTACGCCGAGTTGTCCTCCTCAGGGGTATAGGGATACCCGAGACCGTCGAGAAATACGCGAAACGAAGTCAAGTCAGCCTCAGCTACCTCAAAACCGGTGAGCACGCGACCGAAATCGGCACCATGATTCCGGTAGTGAAACAGACTGATGTTCCAACGATCGCCGAGTTTGTCGAGAAATCCAGTCAGCGCGCCCGGGCGCTCCGGAAATTCGAAACGATACAACCGCTCGTCACGGACATCCGGCGCGCGCCCTCCGACCATATGACGCACGTGGACCTTCGCCATCTCGTTGTCAGTAAGGTCCACGGTCTCGTAGCCGCTGACACTGAGCAGAGCGGCCAGCGCTTCGCCATCCTGCCGCGACTCGGTAACGATACCAACAAAAATACGTGCCTGTGTCCGTCCGCTGAGCCGATAGTTGAATTCGGTGACAACCCGATGGCCGATAGCCGCGCAGAACTCGCGAAAAGCGCCTGGGCACTCAGGAATCGTGACTGCCAGCAGCGCCTCACGCGCCTCGCCGACTTCCGCACGCTCGGCAATAAACCGAAGGCGGTCAAAGTTGATATTGGCCCCGCTCAACACCGCAACCAGCGATTGGTCGCGTACCTCTTCCCGCGACACCCAGGATTTCACGCCAGCAACCGACAATGCACCAGCCGGTTCCATCACCGATCGTGTGTCGTCAAATACGTCCTTAATCGCCGCGCAGATCTCGTCGTTAGTCACGCGCACGATTTCGTCGACAGTGTCGGCCACGATCGGAAACGTCAGTTCACCAACCTCGCGTACGGCGACGCCTTCGGCAAAAATGCCGACGTGATCTAATCGCACGCGTCGCCCGGCAGCCAACGACTGATACATGGCGTCTGCCTCAAAGGGTTCGACACCAATCACTTTGACCTCAGGCCGTAACTCCCTGATATAGCCGGCAATGCCCGCGATCAGACCACCGCCACCAACTGGTACAAAGACCGCAAACGGTTGACTCTGACTGTGATTCAGAATCTCTGCGCCGATAGTGCCCTGCCCTGCCATAACCAATGGATCGTCGAACGGATGGATGAACGTGAGCCCACGCTCGGCTACAATAGCGTCGCTGCGCACCTTGGCATCCGAATAGTTGTCGCCAACAAGCACCACCTCAGCACCCATCGCTCGAACGGCATCCACCTTAATCGCCGGCGTGGTCGTCGGCATGACGATCGTCGCTTTCAGGCCGAGCGCCTTGGCAGAAAACGCCACGCCCTGGGAGTGATTACCAGCGCTCGCGGTAATGATCCCGCGAGTCCGTTCATCCTCTGTTAAATGAGCAATTTTGTTATAGGCCCCACGCAGCTTAAAGCTGAACACCGGCTGTAGGTCCTCGCGCTTGAACAGAACCTGGTTCGCTAGTCTTTGCGATAGGCGCGGCGCCACATCGAGCGGTGTTTCACGTGCAACGTCATACACGCGGCTCTTGAGGATGTCGTGACGGAGCTGTGTCAGCGAGTGGTCAGAGTACAACTGTGCAGCTTCCTACGCCGTGATCGCATCGACGCCCTCGACGATCGCGATCTCGACGACCCCCCCGCCATTACGACGAAAGGCCGCCGCCGCCTGGTACTCCGGTGACTCAAAACACGCCACCGCTTTCGCCATCGTGGGAAATTCGATCACCACGAATCGCTGAAAGACCTCGGGGCCTTCCATTACCTGATACTTCCCGCCACGAGCGAGCGGGCTACCGCCATAACGTGTGAGAATCTCAGGAACGCGATCAGCGTACTGCTTGTAGGCGTCGGGATCGGTAATTCGCGCGCGCGCGAGCCAGTATGCCGGCATCTGGTGTGTCTCTCCGTTTCGACGAACCTGCGCTATTGCACTTCGAAGAGGATGCTCTGCGTCGCATTATGGTTGCCGACCGTCGTCGACGCATCCACACGGAGCACATACCTGCCTGGATTCAGATCCCTAAGCGGATAGCTGGTTGTGAACCCATGCCCCTGTCGGCCAGCGTTCGCCACCACAGAACGGCCGTCCTGCGACTGGACAAGCGTCCGGCCGTTGGATGCATCCACGATGGTCGTCGTGTAGTTAATGGCGTGGGCCGCCCGGCTTGAGTCGTCATACACCTCAGCGAACCAAGTGATAGTCTCCCACGAATCAAACGTGCGACTCACCACGGGCGGCGACGGCAACAGGCCGCTCCAGTCCTGGTCATCCGCGGTCGCAAATGCTGCCGCGTCAGAGGACGTCAGGAACACACCGCTCAGCGCAAACGGCATGTCCGAATAGTCGGGCACCACGAGATCGAACGGTACGGTGCCGATAGACTGTCCGGTAGATTCCTGAACCGCCACACGAATCTGGTAGCGTCCGGGTTCTAATTCGAGCTTCGACAGCAGGCGCACCCCGGTACGGATGAGTCGCTCGTGCGTCTCCGGCTCAAGATTCAAATTGAACGTCTTGGAATCCCCGCCCTGTATCCGAGAGCCTGTGTCAATGGCCGCCACCGACACTTCAATTGACTCAACGAAACGATCGTCGCGCTCCTCAAAGCGCAATGCAGACCCGTCAACTTCGAGAGCAACCACCACGGAACCGTTGTCGTTGGCCCCCCGCAACGGTGCGGCAAAGACCCGAAGCGGAAGATCCCCTACCGGCACCGGTTTGCCCAAGGCTGCGATGAGTGCCGGCGACGCGCCAGACTCCAACAATTCTTGCCGTTCACGCTCGATGGACTCGGTATCGGGCGGCAAAAAGCCCTTGCGCGCACGAATACTGAGACCGGGCCGCGTCGTCTGAACGTCGAGTTCCATGAAGCGGTCTCGCTGCCACGTACTCGCGTCGCTGTAGTACCCCAGGACGTAGTACCGGCTGTTGTCGCGCAGGATTCGTTCAAGTCCACCGGCCAAGTCGCCCTCATTCACAACCGACAGACCGCCTGTTTCTTCTGACAGCGAGATCAAGCTCTCCTGGCTGAGCAGTAGCTCCCTGCCCATGCCTCGCCACCCCTGGTATGAGAGCTGGGGATAACGCGAATATCCGTTGAGCGACGCCAGTGTACCGAAAGCGTTCATCGCCCGCGGGTCGATGCCGTACACATTCACGTTTGCACGCTGCGCAGCGGCAGTGGCCTCCCTCGTTTCGGCGATCACCGCCGACGCCTGCTTCGCAAGATGGAACGGCTGATAGATGTCGTAGTCGAAGCCTTCGCTGAAAAACAACAATGCCTTCCGGCGGCCTTGCACGTCGCCTAGCCATTCGGAAATATTTTCGATCGCATCCAGAGAGCGTCGAACATTGAACGCCCGCTGTAAATCGAGCGGATCGCGAACATTTTCTGCGTCATCAAGCGCTTCGCTCGAGCGGTATTCCGGTGTCTGACCGGTTCCGTCGTCGATATTTCCGCTCGCCTCTATGAGATGTTCAGCGAGTCGCTCTCTGTTGGCCGAAGGTAGCTTGCGAGCCTGGAAGCGATCAATGGCTTCCATCAAAAGCTGACTATTGCCGGTCAGCTCCTGTCCAGACTCCTGCTGTCCGCTAGTGAAGATAACAGCCGCAAGATCGTTCTCGCCCAGGTACTCACTGATAAACTGTTTTGCAATGTTGCGTACGTCGAGCGTACGCGTAATGTGGGTATGCAGGTCGTCCAGCAACACGATAAAGATACGCCCCTCGAAGGCACCGGTCGTTTCGCGCACATCCGGCTCGATCGGATCGGCAACAGTGCCGTCTGCATTCACAGGCGCGAAGCGACGCTCGATTGGCACGTCCACCAGGGAAAACACGGTCGGCGTCTGTCGTTGCCCATCCTCGTAGATCTCAAAATCATCGACCGTCAGCCCTTGAACGAACTCCCCGTCATCGTCGGTCACGATGGCGTGGACTTCGACGAAATTGGTCTCTGTCCTGAAGGTGACTACCGACTCCTGGCTGGCGTCGCTAGGCTGCGCCGGTGACTGCTGAGCGCCCACCATGCTGGCACCCATGATGCCAGCGACGATCAGCGCAATCGGTAACAGAAACAAATGTCGACGCATGAGGCATCCTCTCACAAAATTCGGGTGTACCCGTCTTCCCCGCAGGCCTAGTCTCCCTCAGTCTAGCCGTTCACGCTACCCCTGGTCGAGGGCAAGAGACACCCGCGACGCCGTGATTGCCACTGCAACGAGCAGTCTACCGCGAGATTTGGATGGAGAGTGAAAAGGCACACGCCTTCTCTCCCGGTGGAGAGAAGGCGTGTGTGAGAAGCGAAGCGAATCTAACTCGACCCTAGAACGAGAGTCGGAACCCCAACTGGAGTACGCGAGGCAGATAC
>Ga0315339_1000332_pt1 | contig 65548 bp, 61 predicted proteins | sample ASW17metaG_FD_204514 | JGI IMG/M metagenome (GOLD analysis project Ga0315339, IMG submission 204514) | Ammonia-oxidizing marine archaeal communities from Pacific Ocean, United States - ASW #17 | ecosystem: Environmental > Aquatic > Marine > Oceanic | place: USA: California | collected 2016-12-05 | reverse complement strand
TGTAGTTCGCGCTCCAGTCGCTCCAGGTTTCATCGGGCGTTCCTGTATTACCCGATCGGGTATTCACCTCGATCCTCGCCCCGTCCGGGACTTGGGCTGCCCATTTGATAGTGCCCCACGTGGCCGATGCCTGCGCGTCCCGCACGTTAGAGGTGTACGTCCCCTGGCTGGCTCGTGCAGCCGACATGCGAAAGAGGTTCCCAGGATTCGAGGTGGCGAACCGCATACCGTCGTCGCCGGAGAGGAGTGCGGTCACTTGCTGCGCTGGTACCCGCGACACAAGCGTGGGGATCATTGGGTCACCGGAAAGGCGATAGATCTTGCCCTGGTTGCCGGTGACTACGATCAGCGAGTCGTCGCTTTCGAAGGCCATGTCGTACGGGGCATCTTCGTCTAGCTGCCAAATCAGATCCCACACGCCGTTTGGCAAGATGCGGTACACCGCACCGGCGCCGGGCGCCTGGTTGCTCCTCGGCGCTTGTTGCGATACTGGCTGCGCAGCGGTGCTCCCGCTAGCGACGATTGCAATCGATACCGAGGTAGAGACTGAAGCAGTTTGCTGCGTCGGCGCGGTTGCCTGGGACGGCGCAGCTGCCGTTGTCTGTCCAGGTTCCGGCCGCCCACGCACAGCGGCGACATAGATATCGCCGTCGGCATGGACACGAACGGTGTGAATCTCGTCGTAGGGTGAATCAAGGAGGATAAACGGGTTACCTGACGCGTCAATCTGGAACACGCGTCCTGGTGACGCGGTCCCTGCCAGGAGACGTCCTTCACCATCGAAGGAGAGCGTCATCACATGAGTTGCCTTGGTCTCGTAGAACACCTCACCCTGGCCGTCTGGACTGATCTTGTAAATGACACCCGTGTCGCCAGTGCCGGCAAAAACGTTGCCGTCACTGTCGACAGCGAGACTCCAGATATATCTATCAATCGGGTCGAAGAAAATACTGTCTGTGCCGGTCTCATCGACTTTGTAGATCTTGCCGTCGGGAGAGGTCGCCACGTAGATGTCACCGCCTGGGGCTGTCACGATCGCGTGGACCTCGAGTTCGTCGGAGTCAAAGAACACCGTGCCTTCGCCGTCGGCGCTGACGCGATAGACTTGCCCTTCGTTTCCGCTGCCAACAAAGACTGCTCCGTCCGAGGCGTTCGCAAGCGTCCAGAGAAACGGCTCGTTCGATTCGAATTGGGGTGTGATCGCTGGTCCGAGCGTGAGACGGCCGTACACGTCGATCGACACATCCTCAGTATCGCCTTGCAGAAACTCGACTTCAGTGGAGACCTGCCAGAAAGTTGGCAACGCTGCCTGGATGCCGACAGTGGCCGCTGACATCAGGGCGAAGCCGAGCACGGCGCGGACATACCTTTTCGATGAAGGGCTCATATTGATCTCCGACGTGTTGGTCTATTCCTCAAGCGCCAACGTCAGAGTGCGGGTGCCGGTGACCGCGTGCTCAGTTACGACGTTCCATTTACCGAGCATGGCGCTTTGCAGGGGTCTGAAGCTGCCGCCGTTTCGGTCGGCTTCCATTACTGCTAAGACAGAGGAGGGCAGCGACGAAAGCGCCTCTCCCTCAACAATGGCTCCGTTGTCGCGGCCGAGGAGACGGACGTACAAGCGGTTGTGCTTACGGGTGCTATTGAGTACGCGAATCATTTGCGGCAGACCGCGTGCTTGCATAGGGTGTATTTGCAATTCTCGTGTTTCCCATTGGGTCATGCTTGTGCCGTCGGCCACCATGATCGAAACGTTTCCCCTGGCCCTGGCCGGAATTTCCACGGGTAGGGCCCTCGTGATTTCCTCGCCTCGATAGGTGCGAAGCAACATCTTAAGGTTGACAGTCTCGCCTGGTGTAGGCCGATGCTCGTCAACCCACACGCGCTCAAGGGTGGCAGTCCGAGGTTCCTCGCTCGCCTCGATCTCAAGGTCCAGTCGTTCGAATTGCACGTCGGCGAAGGCGTTTCGAAGTAGCACATTAATGGGTGCTACGACGTAGGTGGCCACACCGAGTGCAGGTTGATCGCCCGTGAAGACATCTTCGAAATAGACGCTCTCGAGATCTTTGAGCACTGCGGTGCCACGAACTGTATAGCTGGCGACACCGTTCTGTCGTTCGTATGAGTTCAGTGTGTTGAGAATCGAGAGATACGCCAGCGTGGGAGTAAATAGTCGGTCGTTTACCATCGTTATGTTGAACGTCTCGTCGGTTCCGCGTTCTGATGCCAGCCTGATTCGGAGGGGAATGAGAGCAGGGCCTGGGCCAAGTCTGCCGGCGATCGTTGTGGCGCGATCCTGTTCGATGACGCCGATCACCTCACCAGTGCTCGCAATTTTCGTCGAATTTGCGAGGCTCGGCAGGACCGTAAGGACGCGAGCACGCGTCATAGGAAATTGAGTTGGTCCTAGCCCGTAAAACGGATGGCCGAAAGCGAAGACGCGATCGCCGGCGATCTCGGTGACCGTGCCCGTCGCGCCCATCTGAAGATCGCCACTCATAAGAGTGACACCGACAGGGTCGCCCGGACGTAACGGTTGGGCCGACGCAGTATCCGCAGTCTGTGTCATCTGCGGTGCGGGAAACGACGTTCCTGCGGTAACTGGCACAAACCCTTGATCACGGAAGATGAACGTAAGCGGATCGAGCACGTCTGCGTCAAAGCCACCGAATGTCAGTGGCGTTGCGATCGGGCGTAGCATCGTGCCGATACCCGAATTTAGTTCAACGTTATCGAGAATCTGGACGTCGGCTGGACTTCGGGCGAACGGTCGCATCCAGCTGAATGCCTGACGGAACGAAGCATTCAAGGCTTCCGGTGTTAGTGGGACATCCAGTGCCACGGGAGGAAGCTGGCGGCCTGGCCCGGCAAATGTCGCAGCGTCAGTCATCTCACCGATTGGTGTGATGCCGGCAATCGGCTCAGTGGAGAACTGACCGAGCGAATACGAGACGGCGCCAACGAGCCGGTCGTCTATGTACACCGGGCTTCCGCTCATCCCTGCTATGACGCCGGTCCTGGCCAAGGGCCCTCCCTCGAGGCGCGCAAGAATTAAGTTGCGGCGCGGTCCTATCGTGTTGTGAAGCACGCCAATGATGTGAGCCTGAAACTCATCGAGACGGTCGCCTTCGAATACCGTCTTGCCAATACCGACCATGCCAGCCCGTAACTCATCAACAGGGAAGGTCCGGCTCTGGGCTGGAAGGCCACTACCCCAAAATAGCAACAGGGCGACGGTGGTGGCCAGCGACCTCACGATGATTGGATGAAGACTCAACACTGAAAGACTCGTTTCTGACGATACGGGTAAACTGGCGAAACTGCAAGGACGGGCCGGTGAGGCCGTTGACAGTCACGGAATCACTACGATACAGTCAACCTTCCGTTTAGATATTTATTATGTTGCCCCAATTTACCTTCGTCGGCCTGTCAAGCTACGCCAGCGGCTGGTGGTGGTATTCGACTGCGATTGAAGGGGCGGCCCGCGTCTAATACACGCACAAAACTGAGCCACGATGACGCCTCTTCAGCCCCTGGTTGAAGAGGCGTTTTTGTTTGTGGATTTACGCTACTGGTGAATGGGATGACTCCTGCTTTACTCTGCGAAACGGTGACCGGTGCTACGACAGCAGCACTTGTTGCGGCGCGTGATGCCGCAGCCTCGGCCCGTATGGTCGATATGGTAGAGGTGCGTCTTGACGGCGTACGGGATCTTGACGTTGCGCAGGTGTTTCACGGATCAGCAATTCCCGTCGTGGCGTGTTGTCGTCCCGTCTGGGAGGGTGGGCGATTTGATGGCAGCGAGGAGGAGCGGCACGGAGTGCTAGCCGCTGCGTTGGCGCACGGCGCGGCGTACGTCGACGTCGAATGGCAGGCGGGTTTTGCCGACTTGATTCGCTCCGACAGCACTCGAATTGTCGTTTCGTCGCACGATTTTAAGGGTGTACCTAAGGATCTCCGAAGCCGCACGCGTGCGATGCGCAGTACAGGAGCTGCGCTTATTAAGGTCGCCGTGTCGGCGGCGCGTCTTTCCGACACGCTACCGTTGCTCGATATAGCGAAAGCCGGGGACGCTGTCGTGGTTGGCATGGGGGAGGCGGGTTTGCCAAGTCGGTTGCTGGCATCGCGCTTCGGTTCGCGGTGGACTTACGCTGGCGATGGTATTGCGCCGGGGCAGGTCCCTGTATCCAGGATGGTCGACGAGTTCCGGTTCGGTAGGGTGGGTCCGAGTACCGCTTTATACGGAGTTGTCGGGAACAACGTGATGCAGTCTGTGTCTCCGGCTATGCACAATGCTGCATTTGCCGCAGCTGGCTTTGACGCTGTGTACGTGCCGCTGCTGGCTGCTGACTTTGCTGATTTTTTGCGATTCGCCGAAGCGTTGAATATAGCGGGGGTCAGCGTCACGATTCCTTTCAAGCGTGACGCTCTCGAGGCATCCATGATGTCCGATGAGCTGACGCGCCGTGTCGGTGCAGCTAATACACTTCGACGAATACCCGAGGGGTGGGAGTCCACCAACACCGATCTGGCAGGTTTCTTGGAGCCGCTAGACGCCGAGTGGGGTGCCGACGTCTTTGAGGCGGCGGCGCCAGCGAGAACGCGCGTATCAGTGCTCGGCGCGGGTGGCGCGGCACGAGCGGTCATTGTGGCGCTGACTGCGAGGGGTGCACACGTCACCGTTCATGCGCGGCAGCGTAAGAAGGCGCAAGAGCTTGCGCAGTCTCTGAAAGTCGAAGCGGGTCCGTGGCCGCCTGCTGCACAGTCGTGGGACATGGTGGTGAACTGCACACCGTTGGGCAGTGCGTATGGACCAGACAGTTCACCGCTGCCAGGGGGGGCCTTCGACGGGAGGTTTGTGTATGACTTGACGTATCGACAGGGCGCGTCGCCACTTCTGTTGGGGGCTCGGGAGGCTGGACTATCGACGATCGATGGTCTGCCGATGTTGGTTGCCCAGGCGGAGCGGCAGTTCGAGTGGTGGACGGGACAGCGTCCGGAATCCGGCGTGATGCGGTCGGCAGCAGATGTCGAGGCAACTCCTATAGGGAAGGTTACGTCGAGGGTGGCCAGTCGGGCGGCGGGAACAGACTGATGCACATAACAACATTCGAAGAGTTTGAGAAGCTGGCCACCCGAGGCACCTTTGTGCCCGTCTACAAGGAGATCGTGGCCGACCTACTGACGCCGGTTTCGGCCTTTCTGAAGATTGCGGAGTATTCCGACTACGCGTTTTTGTTTGAGTCGGTGGAGGGTGGTGAGCAGGTTGGTCGCTACTCGTTTCTAGGCAAGGATCCGTTTCTGATTGTTCGGTCACGTTGTGGCAAAACTGTGGTCGATCGAGGAGGGCAGACCTTCGAAAGTGATCAGGATTTCGTGGCCGCGGTTCGTGACTTGATGGCCGATTTTCGCTCGCCCGTGATACCAGGTTTACCGCGATTTACTGGTGGCGCAGTCGGCTACCTCGGATACGACGCAGCGGCGTGGTTCGAACCAGTGAAGTTGCAGGCGTCTAGCGATGTCGATGATGAAGCCTGTTTCATGTTGTTTGATACTGTGCTCGTATTTGATCATTTGCGCCATCAGATTCTGATTGTAGCCAATGCACGTATTAGTCACGATCAGGACCTGGCGGCACTGTATCAGTTCGCTCGAGCGAAAATTGAGTTTGTCGAACGCGAGTTGAACCGCACGCTCTCAATGGTGGCTCCGGTCCAGGCTGAGCCGCTTGAGATCACATCGAACGTCACGCGCGAAGATTTCGAAGATCGGGTTCGCACGGCGAAGGAGCACATAGCCGCCGGGGATATCTATCAGGTTGTGTTGTCCCAGCGCTTCGAGACGCAGTTCGATGCCGAGCCGTTTACTGCGTACCGCGCGCTTCGTCATGTGAACCCGTCACCCTATATGTATTTTCTTCGCATAGGGGATCGGACCATCGTCGGTTCATCGCCTGAGATGCTCGTGCGGGTGGAAGGCCAGAAGATTCAGACACACCCCATCGCCGGGACGCGTCCCCGTGGATCGACGGTTGAAGAAGACCGACGTCTCGCAGAGGAATTGCTACACAGTGAGAAGGAGCGCGCGGAGCACATCATGCTTGTGGACCTCGGGCGAAACGACCTGGGTCGCGTCTCCGAATACGGGACCGTTGAGGTGCCGACCTACATGACGATCGAGCGGTATTCCCACGTGATGCACATTGTCTCCATCGTGGAGGGAAAATTGTCCGGCGAACACGATCGGCTCGATGCCTTGGTTTCGTGTTTTCCGGCCGGTACGGTATCTGGGGCGCCGAAGGTTCGCGCGATGGAGATCATTGCCGAACTGGAAAGCGGACGACGAGGCGTTTATGCAGGGGCGATTGGCTACCTGAATTGTGGTGGCGATCTCGACTTCTGCATCACGATTCGCACGGTTGTTATTGAGAATGGTCGCGCCTACGTGCAAGCCGGTGCAGGGATCGTGGCAGATTCCGATCCGGCATTCGAATATGAGGAAACACGTGACAAGGCGCGTGCCGTTATTCAGGCGCTTGAGCTGGCTCAGCGGGGGTTGTAGGCCATGCTGGTTGTAATCGACAACTACGACTCGTTTACGTACAACCTCGTCCAATATCTTGGCGAGCTCGGCGCAGAGATCAGCGTGTATCGCAATGATCAGGTCACGGTTGACGAGGTCTCCAAGATGCGACCGGAGAGAATCGTGATCTCGCCTGGTCCTGGCCGGCCTGAGGATGCAGGAATTACAGTCGACCTAATCCGTCGCGTCGGTCCGACGATACCGATCCTCGGTGTGTGTCTGGGTCATCAGGCCATTGGCATGGTGTACGGAGGCACGGTATGCCGGGCCGGTATGCCGATGCACGGCAAGACGTCGGCTGTTGTTCACGATGGCAAAGGAGTCTTTAAGGGTGTCCGCGATCCTTTTCAGGCTGGGCGTTACCATTCATTGATCATTGCGGGTGACGATGTGCCTGGAGATCTTGAAATTGTTGCACGAGCGCGTGACGAGGAGATCATCATGGGCGTGCGGCATCGTACACATCCAGTGCACGGAGTGCAGTTTCATCCAGAGTCGGTGCTCACCGATGAGGGCCAACAGATTCTGAAGAACTTTATGGAATTGTGATGTTTATACCACTGCTCGAAAAGGTCATGCGTCGTGAAGATCTCACGGCCGATGAGGCGGCAGCCATCATGCGAGAGGTGATGGAGGGTCGCGCGTCCGCAGCTCTGCTTTCGGCGTTGCTCGCTGCGCTTGTGATGAAAGGCGAACGTCCCGCCGAGATCGTAGGATTTGCACAAACGATGCGCGCACACGCCGTGCCTCTGCAGGCCCCGGCCGGCGAGACATTCGATACGTGCGGCACCGGAGGTGATCGATCGGGCACATTCAATATTTCGTCGGCAGTGGCGCTCGTGGTGGCGGCCTCTGGCATAAAGGTCGCCAAGCACGGCAACCGGTCAGTGTCGAGCCGCTGCGGTAGCGCCGACGTGTTTGAGCAGCTCGGCGTGAACATTGGGGCGGCGCCGGACGTGGTGGAGCGGACGTTGAGGAACGCTGGCATCGCATTTTTTTATGCACCCACGTTTCATCCGTCAATGAAACATGCGGGTCCGACGCGCCGCGAACTCGGTATCCGCACCGTGTTCAATCTACTGGGGCCGCTGACGAATCCCGCGGGTGCCAGGCGTCAGATTGTTGGTGTACCTCGCGCGGAACTGACTGACGTGCTGGCTCATTCGCTGCTGATGCTTGGTTCCGAGAAGGCCTGGGTTGTGCACGGGGCTGATGGCATCGATGAAATTTCAACGACGGGCTATACGAAAGTGTCTGAATGTCACGACGGTGCAGTGCGGACCTTTTATGTTCACCCGTCGGAGTTTGGCATATCACAGGCGTCGCTGGCTGATCTACAGGGTGATGACAGCGTAAGGAACTCGGAAATGGTGCGTGGAATTCTTAATGGTGAGCGGGGGGCACCGCGGGATGTGGTGTTGTTGAATTCTGGCGCCTCTCTGTTTGTGGCTGGTGAGGTCGAAAGCGTTCGAGAGGGCATCAGTCGCGCGGGCGCCGCGATTGATACAGGTGCTGCGACGGAAACACTCGACAAGATGGTTCGGGGTTCGCAGACGGAAATTGACCAATGACCGCAACGCCTGATCTGCTTCAGGCGATTATTGGAGCCACGGAGCGCCTTGTTGAGGTGCGGCGGGAGAACGAGTCGTTACACGCGTTGGAAGAACGGGCCGCTGCTGTGTCGTCGGAGGGTCTGAAATTTGAGAAGGAGCTTGCGGCAGTTGGGCGGGTAAATGTAATCGCGGAGTGCAAGCGCCGGTCTCCATCGAAGGGAGTGCTCGCGACTGATTACGATCCAGCGAAAATCGCTCGTGAGTACGAGCGTGGCGGTGCTGCGGCGATTTCCGTGCTGACCGAGCCGACATTTTTTGACGGAGAACTCGAACATTTGGCGGCGGTAAGGGAGGCTGTCTCATTGCCGCTATTGCGCAAGGACTTCATCGTCAACGAGTACCAGCTTTTCGAGGCACGAGCCTCCGGTGCGGATGCGGTCTTACTCATTGTCTCGGCGCTTGAGCAGGTCGTGCTGACGCGACTCCAGGCGCGAGCATGGGACCTGGATCTTGCAGTATTAGTGGAGGTGCACGACGAGGTTGAACTGGCGCGGGCGATCGACGCTGGTGCGCGTGTCGTCGGTGTAAATAACCGTAACCTGCGCACGTTGCAGGTGGACATTAGCGCATCGCACCGACTGGCTACTAAGATTCCGGAGGGTTTGATCGCCGTCAGCGAGAGTGGGTTTCGCTCGAGAGAAGAACTCGACCGTTTGGCTGGAGAGGGATATAGCGCGTTTCTTGTCGGCGAGCGGTTCATGGTGGATTCCGATCCGGCTCGGGCGATTAGGGATTTTGTTAGACGGCCTGAGGTGGGCCTGTGATTGCTAAGACGAGCTTGTTCGTGAAGATTTGCGGAATGACGCGCTTGCAAGATGCATCGCATGCTGTCGAGCAAGGTGCTAACGCACTGGGCTTTGTGTTTTGGCCAGAGAGCCCGAGATATATCAGTCCTAAGCGGGCGTTTAACATCATCAAAGAGCTCCCTAGTGACGTTGGAGCCGTCGGTGTATTTGTGAACGAAACGGTGAAAGGAATAGAACAAGTGGCCGGGGAGTCTGGTGTTTCTACGATCCAGTTGCACGGAGACGAGCCGCCGGCGCATGCGGAGGAGCTAGAATGGCCAGTTTTTCGAATGACTACTGTGGAGCGAATCGAAGAGGTATCTCACGCCTGGCCGGCGGGTACGATTTTCTTGATGGATGCGGCCGACCCGCTTCGGCGCGGCGGCACGGGGCGTACTATCGATTGGCAGCAGGCGAAATCAGCGGCGCTGGCTCAGCGAATCATTCTGGCGGGTGGCTTAACGCCAGATAACGTGGCGGATGCCGTCAGGACAGTAAGGCCGTTCGGCGTGGATGTATCGTCGGGTGTAGAGGATGCGCCCGGGGTTAAAAATAGAGATAAAGTGTCGCGTTTTTTGGCAAGCGCACGGAGTATTGGTGACGAAGGTTAAATCGACGGTGCCGAACCGATCGGCGTTTGGAACGCGGGACCCCGATGCCCGCGGCTACTTCGGTTTGTACGGCGGACGTTTTGTCCCAGAGACACTGGTCGCGCCAATCGAAGAACTCACGTCTGGCTATCTTGCCGCGCGTGACGATGTTCTATTCCGTGACGAGCTAGATGAATTGCTGACCCACTACGTTGGTCGTCCGACATCGCTGTACGAGACACGCCGATTGTCAGCGGCGCTTCGCGGAGGCGAGTTTGGGACGGTGGCTGAGCGTGCCTCATCGCGTGGTGTACGTATTTTTCTTAAGCGAGAGGACCTAGCGCATACCGGTGCTCACAAGATCAACAACGCGCTTGGGCAGGCGCTGCTTGCTAAGCGCATGGGTAAAAGTCGAATTGTCGCTGAGACCGGTGCAGGTCAGCACGGTGTGGCGACAGCCACTGTCTGCTCACTTTTGGGATTGGACTGCTGCATTTACATGGGTGCGGAGGACATGCGACGGCAGGCGCTTAACGTTGTTCGGATGCGCTTGCTCGGTGCAGAGGTTCGCCAAGTCGATGCTGGGAGTTGCACCTTGAAGGATGCGATCAACGAGGCCATGCGTGACTGGGTAGCCAATGTGACCGATACCTATTATCTGTTGGGCTCGGCTCTTGGTCCACATCCTTATCCCCTTATGGTGCGCGAGTTTCAGTCAGTAATCGGCCGCGAAGCACGGTGTCAAATACTCGAGCAGGTTGGATGTCTCCCGGACGTCGTTGTGGCATGCGTCGGGGGCGGTAGCAACGCCATTGGCATCTTTGACGGTTTTCTTGAAGATACTGCGGTGCGTCTCGTGGGTGTTGAAGCTGGCGGTGATCGCATTGCACCAGGTCGTCACGCTGCTCGATTCGCTGGTGGTAGCGCCGGAGTTTTGCAGGGGACTCGAACCTTTATCCTCCAAGACGAGGCGGGTAACATCGAGTTGACCCACTCCATTTCAGCCGGTCTTGACTATGCGGCGGTCGGTCCGGAACACGCGTGGCTCCGGGATATCGGTCGCACGGAGTATGTGCACGTGTCCGATGCTGAGGCGTTGGACGGGTTCAAGGCTCTCGCGAAGCTTGAGGGGATTCTGCCAGCGCTAGAGTCGGCGCACGCGATTGCGTACACGATGAAGCTAGTTCCAGAGATCGCGGACGGCACCGTAATCTTGGTCAACCTGTCAGGACGCGGAGACAAGGACGTTCAGAGTGTCGTTGAGGCGATTCAATGAGCCGCCTAGATGAAACATTCCGTCGTGTCTTGGCGGCCGATGCAGGTCCGGGGTTGGTGACCTATATCACGGCGGGCGATCCGGATTTGGTCCGAACCGAAGGCATTCTGCGCACTCTCGACAGTTCCGGGGTCGACGTACTTGAGGTCGGGGTTCCGTTTTCGGATCCGCTAGCGGACGGTCCTGTCATTCAGCGGGCGACAGAGCGGGCGCTTGCATCTGGCACCACGCTAACGAGTGTCCTTGAGATGGTAGGTCGTTTACGTTCCGATCTGCGCGCGCCGATAGTCCTCTTTAGTTACGCCAATCCTATTCTTCGACTCGGTGAGGAACATTTCGCTGACCTCGCCAGGGACGCCGGCGTTGATGGCGTGCTAGTGCTGGATTTACCTATCGAAGAAGCAGGTGATTTTCGAGGAGTCTTGGAATCACGGGGGATTGATACAATTCTCTTGCTGAGCCCTACGACCACCGACGGGCGCCTGCAGCAGGCGGTGACCCTGGGAAGCGGTTTTCTGTACGCAATTTCTCGGCTTGGCGTAACCGGAGCTCGCGATTCGATCGCGGATGGCGCAGAGGAGATGGTTCGGCGGATCAGGGCAGTGAGCGAGATGCCCGTCGCTCTCGGATTTGGTATTTCGAGACCGGAGCACGTGCAGGAAGTGGGGCGGTGGGTGGATGCTGTAGTTGTCGGCAGCGGTCTCGTCAGCGTCATCGCGGACGCGGGCACCTCAGATGATCTTAATTTACGGGTAGAGGAGTATGTGCGGTGGCTGAAGTCGTGACGAGCATCGAAGAGTTACGCAACCGGATTGACGTTGTCGACGATCAGCTTCTACGTTTGCTGAACGTGCGAGTGGCGTGTGCGGTTGAGGTCGGTCGACTGAAGCACGAGTCCGCGCTTCCGGTGTACCAACCTGAGCGGGAGGCGCAAGTCTTAGGGAAGGTGCGGGAGGCGGCGACCGCGCTAGCCGGTCCGCTGACGGCGGAGGCCGTCGTAAGAATTTTTGAACGAATCATCGATGAGGCGCGACGTGCGGAGCGTGCCTCAAGTGGATACGGGGACGACTCCGGTACGTCCACTGAGGCATGAGTGGATACAGAGAGAGCGGAAGGTTAAGGGCATGATCGTTGTAATGAAGGAGCGGGCTACCGAGACGCAGGTGGACTCGGTTATCGCTAGGCTCATCGAATTAGGCATGGATGTGCACCGGTCGTCCGGAGCGACACGAACGGTGCTCGGCGTGGTCAGTGCTGGCAAAGTGGACAAGGAAATCATCGAGATTCTCGACGGTGTCCATGAGGTAATGCGCATCACTGAGCCGTACAAGCGGGCGAGTCGTAGTTACCGGCCAGAGGACACGATTGTCACGATCGGTGACGTACGGATAGGCGGTGACGAGGTCATCGTTATGGGCGGACCCTGTTCGGCAGAAACTGAGGAGCAGTGTGACGCAGCCGCGGCGGCTGTCAAGCGTGCCGGAGCGAAAATTTTCCGTGGTGGCGCATTTAAGCCGCGCAGTTCACCCTACAGTTTTCAGGGGCATGGTGAGGCTGGCCTCAAGATGTTGCGGCAGGCATGTGATACGCATGACCTGAAGCTTATTTCCGAAGTGATGGACGTTAGCCAAATTGATCTCATCACGAAGTATTGCGATATCTTCCAGGTAGGTGCTCGCAATATGCAGAACTACACGCTTCTACGCGAGCTAGGACTTGCGCGCAAACCGGTGCTTGTCAAACGTGGGATCTCCGCCACGATCGAAGAATGGCTCTTGTCGGCAGAGTACATTCTGGCTGGTGGCAACAATGACGTCATCTTGTGTGAGCGTGGAATTCGCACGTTTGAGACGGCGACGCGGAACACCTTCGATATATCTGCGATTCCTGTCGTGCAGAAGTTGAGCCACCTACCAGTTGTGGCGGATCCCAGCCACGGTGCAGGCCGTCGCGACATGGTGCCGCAGCTGGCGCGCGCTGCGGTGGCTGCCGGTGCTGACGGTCTGCTTATCGAAGTGCACGCCGATCCAGACCACGCGTGGAGCGACGGTGCGCAGTCGATGTACCCAGACCAGTTCGATCGCTTGATGGCGGAGCTGCGGATCATCGCCCCGGCGATCGGTCGCAGTATATGTCTCGAGGCAGTCGCTCGGCCTAGTCGGGCGCGATAGGGTTCGTGAGCGTGACCAGATCCCAGGTTGTAGTGGGACGCTATGCCGTGCGGAGATCGACATGGCGTGGATGCTTTGGGCGGGGGGCCGGACGGTGACGATGGTTTCACCGGACTCCCCAATTTTCCCAAGGATCGTTATTGTTGGGCTGGGGCTTGTCGGCGGGTCGATTGCGTTTGGGGCCCGTCGAGCTTGGCCATCAACGCATGTTACCGCTGTCGATAGGGAGTCCGTCTTACGGGCGGCGCTATCGCGGCGCGCGATTGACGAAACGGCTGACGATGTAGCTGTCGTCGCCGGGGCTGATCTTATCGTGCTGGCGGCACCTGTGCGCCAGAACATCACGTTGCTCAAACGTGTAGCTGCCCACGCCGCACCGTCGGCCGTTATTACCGATGTCGGCGGGACAAAGCGAGCGATCGTTGAGACCGCCGAAGGGCTTTCCGAGTCGGTCACGTTTATCGGGGGCCATCCGCTTGGTGGCGCAGCCCATGGTGGATTTGAATTCGCTACCGCGGGCCTGTTTGCGCGACGGCCATGGATATTTACGCCCCACGACGCGTCTGGAACCGATGCCCTTGAGCGCTTGTCGGCGTTTGTCACTGTCCTCGGTGCGCGAGTTGCTACGATGACAGCACTGGAGCACGATCGACTCTTGGCCTTGATCAGCCATTTACCGCAGTTAGCGACCACCGCGCTGATGGACGTGGTCGGAAAGGGGGCGACTGCCTCCGGATTACGAATGGCCGGCCAAGGATTGGTGGATACGACGAGGCTGGCCTCCAGTCCTGCCGATGTCTGGCGAGACATATGTGCGACCAACGCAGAGGAGATTAGGGGAGCACTCGACCTGCTAATCGAACAGCTCTTAGAAATGCGAAGCGAATTGGAGCGTGCTGAGATTGTCGATGCGATGTTCAGCGACGCTGCGGGGTGGCGCGCTGAATTGATGAAGGGCCGGGACTGACTTAGACACGATGTTGAAGCAGGGCCCAGGGCAATGGGAACGAGCGACGAAACGGAACGCACGGGCAACACCGAACATTGCAGCCCTTACGGACACGATAGAAGTTTTGAACTAGCGGCGAAGAAAGCCTTGTTTCAGAAGGTTCCAGATAAACTGTGTTTGCCTGTCGATCAGCAGTCGGAGAGTGTGATGTTTTTCATCCTTTTGGTTGCCAGGGCGGAGGCTGCCCGAGAGTCGTAGTTCGTCCCAACATCCCTCTCGGTCTCGCTCGTCATTCTTTTCGCTCAGTGCTGTTCTGGATGCATCACATTGCGTAGGGACACGCGACTTGCCGACCGTTGTGCTCCTCAAGTGGCGGGACGCTGTCTGCGCAAGCTTGTGTGGCGATGGGGCACCGTGTCCGAAATGCGCAACCGGACGGTTTGTTGAGCGCCGACGGTAGGTCAACAGCTCCACGGCTGGGGGTGGTTGACTCGAGATCTTCGGGAATACGGACACGTCGACTACGGCGCGTGTCGGGGTCAGGTCGTGGCACCGCCGCCAGAAGCATTTGCGAGTACGGATGTTTCGGGCGGCTGTAAATATCGTCAGCCAGGCCGGCTTCTACGATATTGCCCAAATACATCACGAAAATCCGATCCGATATGTGACGAACTACTGACAAGTCGTGGGAGATGAAGATGTAGGACAGGCCAAACTCCTGCTGGATGTCCTGCATGAGATTGATCACCTGCGCTTGAACCGAGACATCCAGCGCGCTTACCGGCTCGTCCGCGATAACAATCTTCGGATTTGTAGCCAGTGCTCTGGCGATGCCGGCGCGTTGACGCTGCCCACCAGAAAATTCATGGGGGAATCGGTTGGCATGCTTGGGTGATAGTCCCACCTTGTCGAGGAGCCAGCGTACTCGCTCCCGCCGTTCTACCTTGGATTGTGTAGTGTGAATTGTGAGTGGTTCCTCGATTATTGCCCCGATGGTCATGCGAGGATTCAGTGAAGAGTATGGGTCCTGGAATACCATCTGAAGGTCGGACCGATAGGACCGCATTTTTGCTCTTCCTAACGATGCCAGGTCCACGACTTCATTCTCCCGGTAATAGAGTACGTGGCCGGTGATTTCCACGCGGTAGTTCATCGGCCGAAGAATATTCACGATGGCCCGTCCAACCGTTGTTTTTCCACATCCCGACTCACCGACTAGGCCTATGGTCTCGCCGCGGTGCAGGGTCAGCGACAGACCGTCGACGGCACGAACTTCAGCGGTCTTCCGTGGGATCACACCACCGAAGACGGGAAATCGGACATTGAGATCCTGCACCTTGAGGATTGTGTCCGGATTAGCCATCGTTCCGGTCTTGGAGCTAGTGGGGCGGATTGTCATACGGTCATTCGTGCAGGTGACATCGTACCCAGTGGTCTGGTGCCGCTTCAATTAGCTGGGGTTCGATATTGTCGCAGGGCTCAAATCGATCGGTACAACGTGTGCTGAACTTGCAGCCGGTGGGGAGGTTGTGAATGTCAGGAACGGCTCCGGGGATCGTCGTCAGCCGAGTAGCACGATGGCCATCTACTCTAGGTAGCGACGTCAGCAGTCCACGGGTGTAGGGATGCAGTGGGTTATGGAATAGATCTCGAACCGGTGCCACTTCCTGAATCTTTCCGCCGTACATCACAGCTACTCGGTCGCACGTTTCAGCGACGACCGCGAGATTATGCGTGATTAGAAGGATGGCATTGCCCACGCGTCGTGCCTTCAGTTCCAGCATTAGATCGAGTATTTGTGCTTGAATCGTGACGTCGAGCGCGGTCGTCGGCTCGTCGGCGATTAGTAGCGAGGGATTGAGCACTAGGGCGATTGCGATCATTACCCGTTGCCGCATTCCGCCGGATAGTTCATGCGGGTACTGGTTCATCCGCGTGGCTGGATCGGGGATGCCGACCTCTGTCAGGATATCGATTGATTGGGTACGCGCCTGTTCGCGAGATGTCTTAGGCTCGTGCGCCAGGATGACTTCCATCACCTGCCGGCCAATCGTGAACACCGGATTTAGTGAGGTCAACGGTTCCTGGAAGATCATGCTGATCTCTTTGCCACGTACCTGGCGGATATTGTGCCAGTCGACCGATAGCAGGTCGCGGCCCTGAAACCGAATGTCGCCCGTCACGATGCGCCCAGGTGGATCAGGAATAAGGCGGAGCACGCTCAGCGCGGTCACGCTTTTGCCAGAACCTGATTCACCGACAAGACCCAAGACTTCGCCCTGGCGCACGTCCAAATCGACGTTGTCAACAGCCTTGGCTACGCCTGACTCCGTGAAGAAATGCGTTCTGAGTCCGCGAATTTGGAGAAGGGGACTCGTCATCGCAGCCGCGAGTGCTCCTTCGGGTCGAATGCTTCGCGTACGGCTTCCCCAATAAACACAACGAAGAGCAGAGTCGTGAAGAGAGCGCCCAGAGGAAAGAAGACCAGCCACGACTTCGTTAAGTTGGTCATGCCCTGACCTATTAATTCACCCCAACTGGGAGTTGGCGCGGGTAGACCGAAGCCAAGGAAATCAAGTGCTACGAGTGCCGAAATGTTAGCCACGATGGCAAACGGTGCGAAGGAAATAACTGGCGTAAGAGCATTCGGAAGTATGTGGCTAAACATGATGCGCGTTTCGGAGACTCCAGTGACGATTGCCGCGCCGACGTAGTCCTTTGCTTTCTCGCGATAAAATTCTCCACGAACGTAGTAAGTCATCGCCATCCATTCGAACGCTGCGAGTATTCCGATCAGAAGCCAGAAGGACGGTTGCAGGATTTGCATCCTTCCCGGGATATAGACTGGTATAACGATCGAGCTGACGAAAATGATTGTGTACAAGAAAGGCAACGATGCCCAGATCTCGATTGTACGCTGTCCCAGGAGATCGAACCTGCCACCGATATAGCCCAGGCAGGCGCCAATCATGATGCCAGCGGTATAGCTGACGAGCGTGACCAGAATCGCGAAGGTTAGCGAGATGTTAAAGCCGTAGGCTAGCCGTACGAGCACGTCACGCCCACGATTGTCTGTGCCAAATAAGTGGTCGCTGGATGGGGGGTGCGGAGGAAATCCCGGCAGGTCGAGTAGTGACTCGTAGGGGCCATACGGATATATCGGCATTAGCACCCAGTTCTCACCGCTGGCGGAGAATTGTTCGCGGAGGTTCCGGTAGTCCGGTTCACCCACAATGTCCTGATTGAATTCGGAAGCTTCGTAGAAGCGAACCATCGGAAAGTAATACTGGTCTTCGTATCTGACGGCGAGAGCTTTATTGCTGGCGAGATACGGAAGAAAAAATGAAATCAGGTAGACGCAGGCCAGCAGAAGAAATGACCAGTACCCGCGCTTGATGCGCTTGAACTTTCGCAGCCGTCTGCGCAAGATCGATTCAGATGCCGAGGCTTCGGAGGGCGTCACTTAAATCGGATACGGGGATCAACGAAGGCGTAAATCACGTCGGACAAGATGTTCCCGAGGAGCATCAGCAGGCTGCCGATCACGATAATGCCAAGCGCTACAGGATAGTCCCGTTGAAGAATCGACGTGTATCCGAGATAGCCCATGCCGTCGATATTGAATACGCGTTCTATAAGGAACGAGCCAGCAAGGATAACGCTGAAGACGTGTCCAAGACCGGTCGCTAGCGGGATCAGTGAATTGCGCAAGGCGTGCACGAAAATAACGCGCCGCTCATCCAGGCCTTTGGCCAGAGCCGTGCGCACGTAGTCCTGACTCAAGTTCTCCATCAGTGAGTTCTTGGTTAAGATGGTTAGTGTGGCGAACGAAGCTACCATGTAGCAGAAAACCGGCAGGAACATGTGATGTGCCTGCGCGACGATCCTTTCTCCGAGGCTCAGAAACTCCCAGTTGTAGGGGCGAAAACCACCGAGCGGAAAGAGACTCCAGTAACTACCGCCTCCTAAGAGCACGAGTAGCGCGGTGCCAAGTGCCCACCCGGGTACCGCGTAGCCGAGAAACACAACGACGCTGCTAATTACGTCCGCGCGAGACCCATGCCTGACTGCCTTCATCACGCCAAGAGGGATCGAAATTAGGTAGCTGAGTAGAAACCCCGTAAGGCCTAACGCAATCGAGATCGGGAAGCGGGATTTGATGACGTCCCACACTGGCTCCTGGTAGATGTACGAGTTGCCGAGATCCATGTGTATCAGGTTCCATAACCACTGCCCGTAGCGGACGTGTACCGGTCTGTCGAATCCGTAGTAGCGCCGAATTTCTTCGACGGCGTCCTGCGGAAGTGACACGCCAAATCGTCCCGCTCCGCTATTTCCGGCTTCGCCGGTCATTGTTGTGTCACGGATTTGCATGAGCCGCCGCTCAACAGGCCCGCCTGGCACGAAATGCATGAGGACAAAGACGACGAGTGTAATGCCGAGAAAGGTCGGCACGACTAGCAGAAGACGGCGAAGGAAGTACTGCGTCACCGGCCGTCTGAAGATATCGTCGCTGGATCAGCGAAGTTGGACCAGTAGTCGATTTCGCTTGGTCCTATCTCGAGCGCCCCGTTGTCTTGTCTTGCTTCGTTCAGAGCGGTCTCCTTCGCCGGGTCCTGCCACCACATGATGAACGGATCGTAATAGCCAGACAGTCCCATGCCCGTCCTCGACAGATACGGCGCAGGCTGACCGTACTTGTTCCAGTACGCGAAGCGGTGGTACGGCGCGTACCACTCCATTATGTAGATGTAACTGTTCGCGACGATGCCGTCTAGTTCTCGCATCAGCTCAATACGTGCGTTGAGGTCTCCTTCGAGGTCGTACGTCTCGATGATCTCGTCGGCGCGCTGGTTTTCGAAGCCGGCAAGGTTGTTCGAGGCGGGTTGGTCCGCTTGGCTGGAGTGGTACATCGATCGAGGCATTGGATAGGGTTTCGACGCCGAATAGCCGACCGACACCATTTGGAACTGACGCTCGTCCAGAAGCTTGATCATCGTTGCGAAGGTCAGAAAACGAAGATTTAGCGAGATGCCGACGCGGCGAAGATCCTCCTGAAATATTGTGAGAGCTGGTTCTGATTGCTGCGAACCGTATATCAGCTCAATGCTCAGAGGTTGGCCGTTCCGGAGCAGTGCTCCCTGATCGTTACGCTCTGTGTAGCCGGCCTCTTGCAGTAGCTCGATAGCGCGCTGGGGGTTGTAATCATTTGTCGGGTTGCTGAGGTTCTCGTACACGCTGCCGGCAAAAATTGAGTTTTGGGGAATGTACTGGTTGTAGAAGAGTTTTTCGATTAATTGTTGGCGATTCTGTAGAAGTGTTATCGCTTGGCGGACACGAATATCGTCGAAGGGTGCCTGCCGGGTGTTGAACGCTAACATGGCGATACCCTGGGGCTCTTGGGTGAAAATTTTTCGCTTCTGCATCCATCCTTTCTGAATTTGTTCGAATTCGAGCTCCTGAACCCACATCTGTGCCCGGCTAACCATGTAGAAGTCTAAGTCACCGCGCTTCGCCATTTCGAATGCCAGGTTACGATCCCGTACGACGATCGCGGTGATCTCGTCGAAGTTGAAAAGTCCCACGTTAGCGCGGTGGTTTTCGGCCCAGTAGTTGGTGCGTCGCCTGATTGTTATCCGGTTGCCACGATCGATGTCTCGCTCGCTAACGGTGTAAGGGCCCGACCCCGGCATAAGTGCAAAGTTGTAGTCGCGAAGATAGGTGCCTTCCTGGAGTGTGCGAATAACTTGTGCCGGCATGATCCACAGCCCCGTAAGGTCGCCGAGGTTACGCCAGCTCGGTTCCTTCGACGTCACTGCGACGATATATTGGCTTTCGGCAATTGGACGTTCGTAACGTTCGTAGATGCTTCTATAGTTAGGTTCCTGCGTATTCGGGTCCATAACCAAATCCCACGAGGCGACAACATCTTCGGCCGTTACGGGTGTGCCGTCCGAGAATCTCGCGTTAGGGTTAAGCCGGAATCGATACAGGCTCAGATCCTCAGAGACTTGCCAGTGTGTGGCTAGCGCTGGAAAAAACTCTTGCGTCGTCGGGTGCATGCCGAGGAGATGCTCAAAGACTAGGCCGTGGACGAACGTATTAAAAGTGGTCGTGTCAGGACCGTAGACGCGGAGCGTTCCGGGAAAATCAGTCGTGTCGTGGGCTATGCTCCCGCCCTTGATCGCCCGTGGGTCGCCGATAAGATCGAAATCAACGTTCGTATTCCAGCCCTCACCAGTGAACCCTGCGCCGCCTTGCTCGGCCGGCACCGATGGGTCGGCGCCAACGTCCGGGTTTGGGAACACCAGATACGCGTCCTTATCCATCGCGACGTTCGCAGCTTCGCTACCAGCAGTCACAGATACGCTGCTAGTAGGTAACGTGTCCGACCCGCCACCACAAGCAATGGTCGTTGTGACTATAGCCGCCATGAATGCTGAAGTCGGGGCGACGCGCATCGTATTCACCTTTCTAAAGAGCAACCGTCGGGATGCTTAGATTCAGTTTCGGTACTGCCGTATGAACTCATCACGAATATAGAGGATGGACCTATGGGGATCATGAGAGTGATTCTAGCCATTAAGGGCGCACTCGACTAACCTCTTCGATTGCTGCTGGATTTTCGAGAGATGACAGGTCACCTGGTGCTTCATCGAGATAGGTGCTTCGGATCACACGGCGCATCACCTTGGAGTTACGTGTTTTGGGGAGATCGCCGACGAATTTAATCGCTCTCGGCCGGAGTGGTTTCCCGAGACGCGTGGCCACAAAACTCTTGAGTTCCTCTGACAAGGCCTCACTTTCCGAGTGGCTTGAGCTGAGTACGCAGAAACAGACCAGCGCCTGTCCCTTAGCGGAGTCGGGCACGCCGATGGCCGCCGATTCGGCGACGGCAGGGTGTTCAGCGAGCACCGACTCCACTTCGGCAGGGCCAAGGCGCTTGCCAGCGACCTTAATGGTGTCGTCGGAGCGCCCGAGAATATACCAAAGGCCATCTTCGTCGATTGCTGCCCAGTCGCCGTGTACCCAGACGTCGGGAAAAGTCGACCAGTAGGTTTGCTCGTATCGCTTTGGGTCCTTCCAGAATCCGCGAGTCATGCCGATCCACGGGACACGCACGACGAGTTCGCCGACCTGGTTTCGGACCGATCGTCCCTTCTCGTCAACCACATCAGCGGCGATGCCTGGCGGCGGCCCGCTAAACGAGCACGGCTTCATCGGTGTCAGCACGTTACCGGCAACCAGGCCACCGGAGGTTTCGGTTCCACCGGAGTAGTTGATGATTGGCAGACGGGTTCCGCCAATTGTGTCGAACAGCCAGCGCCAGGATTCGGGGTTCCATGGCTCGCCGGTCGATCCCAGTATACGCAGCGACGAGAGGTCGTGGAGGCGAACTGGCGTCTTGCCATGTTGCATCAGCGCTCGCACGAGAGTGGGTGATACGCCGAGCACACTTACACGATGTCTCTCGACAATGTTCCACAGGCGGTCGACCCCAGGGTAGTCAAGCGCGCCGTCGTAGATCACAGCGGTTCCGCCCAGTAGTGTCATTCCAAACAGTTCCCAGGGTGCCATCATCCAGCCGATATCGGTTACCCAGTACATGGTGTCGGTGTCACGCACGTCGAAGCAGTGCGCCATATCCTGCGCGGCTTTGGTGGGAAAGCCGCAATGCGTATGCACGGTCCCTTTGGGGCGTCCAGAAGTGCCAGACGTATAGATCAGCATTAGCGGATCTTCGGCGTTAGTACGCACCGTCGCGCATACGTCGCTCTGTCTGGAGACCAGCGGCTCCCATCGTTGATCGCGTGGTGACGTCCACGACACGTCCGCATCGATTCTGGAGACGACTAACAAATGACGCACGGACGGCGCCGCTGCGGCTGCTAAGTCGGCCACCGCTTTCATCTCGACGGCCTGGCCGCGGCGCCAAAAGCCGTCGGCTGTCACGAGGAGCGTAGCGTCAGCGTCGATGAGCCGAGTCGCGACGGCGTCGACTCCATAGCCTGAGAAGAGTGGGAGCACGATGCCGCCAAGCTTGATCGTTGCGAAGAACGCGACAACTAGCTCGGGGCACATTGGCATGAACAGCGCCACCCGGTCGCCTTGTTTTATCCCAAGTTCTTGCATCGCGTTTGCCGCGCGATTGACTTCCCGGAAGAGTTCGCCGTAGGTAAGTGCGCTTGTCGCTCCTTCCTCGCCCTCCCATCGCAATACGTCCTTGTGCTCCACCTGGGTGCCGATCCATTTGTCGACGCAGTTGTGAACGGTGTTCAGCTTGCCGCCGATACACCAACGGCTCCACGCGATTCCGGCCGATGTGTCGAGTATCTGGTGATACGGTTCGTAGAATTCGATGCTGAGGTCGTTTAGAACCGCGCTCCAGAACCACGAAGGATCCTCAATTGATCGGCGCATCAGTGCATCGTAGCTGTCGAGTTCGTGACGGGCTATGAAAGCGGCAAGCCGGCTTCGGTCCCGTTGCTCCGGCGTCGGGCGCCAGGCGAACTCGCCGCCGAATTCAAAATGGTGGTTCGTCATGGAGGAATCGTACACTGACCGTGTGAATGTTTGACCAGAGGTGGCCGTAAGGGTTGTGGCCATGTCCAGCGGGTGAGTTCTCAGGGGAGTTGTTCAGGACTGCTTGCGTATTAGTTAACTGGAGGCGAGTTTGAAAATGTTGCGCTATGTGAAGAGCGACCCTCTGTTAGTTGGTCCGTTCGCAGGAGGCATGAACCTGCTGCATGAGATCCTCCACTCGTGCGAGCACAGTGGCCCATCGGTACTCTCGTTCGATGTACTCACGTCCCTGGCGCCCGAGAGCGTCTCGCTCGACGTGTTGCGTCAGGAGATAATCAGTCGCTTCGCTAAACTCACTGGGAAACATGTAATACAACCCACCGTTGGCTCGCTGAACTTGACCTGCTAGCACTTTGCAGCGACCGTTCACAAGAGCGGGTACTCCGTAGTTCCACGCCTCTAGTAAGACGATGCTCAGGCTCTCGTACGGGGACGGAACAACGAGTGCAGTTGCATGGGCCAGCAGTGCCAGACGCACCTCGTCGGATACGTAACCGAGCGCACGGATTTGTGGATGTTCCGGGATTTGCATTTTTGCAGGTCCTGCCAGCACAAGCGTTACGTCTGCCCGGGTAGCCGCGTAATCCTGAAAGCTATCCAGGAGCACATCGCATCCCTTGTTGCGATCGACACGACCGAGATAAAGCAGATACCTGGATGGAATATTGAGTCGGTCGATTGGCGCTCTCGGAGTGTCGCCAACGGGGACCGGCTCAAGGCCAATACCCACTACAGCGGAGGCCCGGAGTGGATGGAGTGCTCGTCTGGAGACCAGGTCTCGTTCCTCTGGCGTCATGAACAAGTACCCGGCTGGCTTGTCAAAAAACTCACCAAGCGCATCGAGATCGATGGCAGAGTCTTCTTCTGCTGTAGGTACGAGGATCGCGCGCTTCGCGACCAGCGGAAGTCCGAAGTACGACTGGTAGTACCGGAATGTCCAGAACAACACGAGATCGAACTCGTGCCCGTGCGCCTTTAGGTGTTCCAGTAATTCCGGCGTGGCCGGGCCATTCTCTCGGAACCATTCCACTTGCCGTTCGTGAGGTGCTTGGCTGTCGAAGACTTCGTCGCTGATGTCGGCGAAGATCTGCATTCGTCTAGGATGTGCCACCGGAAAACGAAGCACCTTCACTCCGTTCTCGATCGATTGTCCCGCGGGGGAAGCGTTCTCCCAGGTTACATAGTCGGTGGCGCAGGTGGTCAGGACGGTGATGGCGTGGCGTGTTGATAGCCGCTCAGCCAGCTCGCGGCAGTGCCCCTCTGATCCCCCGGCGATGTCCGCGCCGTAGCGCTGGACCACGAAGGCAAGCTTCACGGCTCGGTAGGAGGTCTCTGGAGTGAACCGGAACGATCGGTATCTGCAGCGGGCGGCGACAGACGGCGCACGTCGCGACGCAGCTGTGCCGTTTCGACGGCTAATTCTTGGACACACGCGAAGAGCACCAGGTTCATGCGGCGTTGTCGCTCGAAGTTGTCTCGGCTGTACTCGAAGAGCCATCGAAACGCTGGCATCAAGATATTGCGTTTGACGAAGGCGAACAGGGCTGCGGGTCCTCTCGTTCGGTGGGATTGATAGCGCATCGACGTAGTGAGACGCCATTCATCGGGTGTGCCGAGAAGCTCAGGAAGAATCAGGCCGCCGTCGTCCGACGTGCTGGCCGCTGCGTGCAGAAGCGCTTCAACCTCGTCAAAGATCTCGGGGTCCTCGAAGGCGTGAACGTCGCAACCACTCACGATCCGTTCCCGGAGTTGTTCCCGCACGCGATCGCGGAGTTTCGCCATCTCCACGTGCACGGGAACGATGGGGTTATCGCCCAAAGCGATCGCCGAAGCCAGCATTTACCTGGATGTTGACGTTGGAGAAGGCGACCACTTCCCCTCGATGCTTTAGTCGGAACGTCACGCTATGCCGGCCTTGCTGCCGAAAGAGATGCTCCGCTGTGAAGAGACGTTGAATCTGACTCTCGCCGGCTTCGTACGGGTCACAGTCCATCGAACTTTCCGACACAGTACCGTCATCCCAGTCCCACTCGACCGACGCGCAGTAGAACTCCTCGTAATCGTCGCTGCCATCTCGGAGATTCGCTATGAGGCGGACGCGCAGCGGCGTGAATCCAGAGGTCGGTGTAGCGCGCAGTGATAGACTGGGCTTGCTGGCTTTAGCCTCTTGTGCCTGAGCCGTGTGTGGCGGCAGCAGCACCGTGAGTGCAAAAGTCAGTGTGAAACTTACGCGAAGTGGATTCGTCATACGTTGACCCTGAACAATTCTATGCCTGTATCCTGCGGCCCCACAAGCCGTATCCGGATTGCGGGTAGGCTTCATGCATGGTGACCGTTCATCAGACACCCGATGTTGTCCTCACTGCGCGCGCGTCCAGCGACATTGAGGCAGACCTTCTCATCTTTCCTGTTTTCGACGACGATGCCCTAGCGGATGAGCCTGGCCTCGACGCTGCGTCGGGCGGCGAAATTGTCGCAGCGCAGGCACGTGGCGAAATTACGGGCAAGGCGTACAGTTTGTTTGTTACCACCCTCCAGGGGTGGAAGGCGAGCCGTGTGGCGCTTGTCGGAGCGGGCTCTCGAAACGATGTGTCTCCGGATCGGCTCCGGCGCGTCGCTGCGGCTGGTGCGCTAGCGGCCAGGCATCGCCGTCTGAGACGGGTAGCCATCGTGCATCGGGCTGGCACTAGTGTAGCGGCGACTGAAGCGGCACAAGTAATGGCTGAAGGTTCAGTGCTGGCGAATTTTGACGGTGGGGCGTACAGGACAACGGACTCGACACGCGTGTGGTTAGATGCAGTGGAGCTCAAGGTAGAGGGCGAGTTGACTGAGCTGACGCTAGCAGTCGAGCGTGGTCGAGTGTTGGGTGAGTGCACCAATCTTTCTCGCGCATTGTCGAACGAGCCTGGAAATGTCTTGACGCCGCGTGTGTTTGCAGAGCGGGCTGTCGCGATTGCGACCGACGCAGGCCTTAGCGTCGAAATTCTCGACGAAACGCGTATTGCTGAATTGAACATGGGCCTGCTGCTGGGTGTGACCCGAGGTAGTCAGGAACCGCCGCGCATGGTCGTGCTGCGCCACGAACCACCGGCAGATACGAATAGTGTGTCAGGGGTAGACGTGGCGGACCAATCGGTGCTTGGACTGATTGGCAAAGGAGTCACGTTTGACACCGGTGGCATCTCGATCAAGCCGTCGGCAGACATGGACAAGATGAAGGACGACATGTCCGGTGGTGCTGCAGTCTTGTGCGCGATGGCCGCGATCTCCCGCCTACGGGCGCCCATTCGCTGTGTGGCGGTGATTCCGATGACCGAGAATATGCCCGGTGGTCGGGCGCTGAAACCCGGTGACGTGCTCACCAGTGCCGAAGGTAGGACAGTGGAAGTCCTGAATACTGATGCCGAGGGTCGTCTGATTCTCGGTGACGCAGTGTGGTACGCGCGCCAACTCGGCGCCACGCATCTTGTTGACGTCGCGACGTTGACGGGTGCAATTATCGTTGCGCTAGGCCAGACCGCGACTGGCCTCTTCGGAACACCCGAGGCGTGGGTCACAAATGTTAGGCGGGCCAGCGAGCGGGCCGGTGAGCGGTCATGGCCGATGCCGGTATTTGACGACTATAAGGAACTCTTTAAGAGCGAAATCGCCGACTTCGGGAATACCGGAGGGCGTGCCGGAGGGGCAATTACCGCCGCGCTGTTTATCAAAGAGTTCACCGGCGAACTGCCATGGGTCCATATGGACATCGCCGGAACCGCTTGGGCCGAACAGGCTACGCCCTACCAGTCGAAGGGGGCGACGGGTGCTTGTGTACGAACGCTGGCAGAACTCGCCCTAGATGGCAAACTGTTTGATTCATAACCCGCGGGCGGGTGGCTCGGCGAAGAGGGTGTGAGCCGAATGATCATGCAGCCGGATCAGGGTCCGATCGTCGTCGAGGTCTTCAAGCAGCCCGAGATCACGCCAGATATCGGTGTCGATGTTGTAATCGGCATGTTTTCGCTGGCGGGTGTCATGATCGTGGCGGCAGTGGTTGGCGGTCTCCTGGTGGGTGCGATTTTCGTAGGCATTCGACGGTTGGGTGAGTCCATGCCCCTACCGCCCGCCCCAAAGGACCGGGGACTGGGTCTGTAGACGTTCTTCGAGGTATCTATAAACCGGAACGCAGAACCGGAGGGTTCTTCAGCGAGTACTGATACCGCATGACGCCGGCTAACAAGGCCTCGGCGACTTGCTGGCGGTAGGTTTGCGTCCGGAGCAGCGCAGCCTCGTCTCGATTGGAGAGGAAGGAAACTTCTGCCAGCACGCTCGGCATAGTGGCGCCGATGAGCACCATGAACGGTGCTTGTTTTACTCCGAGGTTGCGGACGGTGTGGTCGGCTCTGCGGAGTCGATTCTGCATCGAGGTCTGGATCATGGCCGCGAAATCACGAGATTCATCGATTTTATTGTTCAGGGCAATGGCCTCGACGATATCGGATAAATTCCCCATCGTTCTGACCGAGCCGGCGTTCTCACGGGCGGCCACAGCTTCGGCCTCTGGATCCGGCGCGAAGTTAAGAAAATAGGTTTCGAACCCGCGTACGGTCGTGTCGTTCGTGGCGTTGACGTGAATCGAGAGGAACAGGTCCGCCTCGCTTCTGTTGGCGATGGCAGTGCGCTCCTCAAGTGCAACGTAGGTGTTAGTGTGGCGCGTGAGTACGACTTCGACGCCGGGTTCCTTGTTTAGCAGCCGTTCGAGTCGGATGGCGATGTCGAGGGCGAGCTCAGCCTCGTTCAGGCCGCGGACGCGAGCTCCGGGGTCACGACCGCCGTGACCAGGATCGATGACGACCCGAGATATTCCAAGTCCGAGCTGTCGCGATAAGGATAAGCCCTCGACGGTTGGTGTAGTTACGCTGTCGGGATCTTTTTCTGTATGCAGCACGTCGGCGGCCAGGATTGCGGAGGACTTCGCTACGGAGAGCCGCTCGAAGTCGATTACAACGCGGTGCGGATTGTGGAGGGAGTAGACGCTGTGGCGTCCGGCGTCTAGAAGGTCAAAGACTACTCTTGTTCGGTTATCCGGCTGCTGTCCAATTCGTGCGCGTTGGACAACGTCCCCCTGAAACGGGATCGTTACGTCACGGAGTGCACCAACCGCCAGGGTATTGTCGAGATCGATGAAGACGCGCGGAGGTCCGCTGAGGCGTTCTTCGTAGAAAATGGCTTCGTTTTCGAGTTCAAGTGTGACGCGCAGGCTGTCGCGCAGCACGTCGTGTCTCACGGTCTTAAGCGTAGTCATGTGGTCGGAGCTAGAAGGAGAACCGCTTAGCTGAGCGGATACGCTATCAATCCGTACGCTCAATGAACTTGTCGGATATTCCGATTTCAATCGGGCTAACATCCTGAGTGCGGCTGACCGATCGCGGGTGTCACCGAACTGCCAGAACGCGTCGGCCGATAGCACGCCGCCCTGCCACAAGGCATTGTCACCGTAACCACTGCGCGGAAAGCGACCGACAATTTCTTCGTAGTTCGCCACTGTCGCGCGGACGCGGCGGAGCAGGGCTGTGGAGGCTTCGCCAGGAGGTTCTGCGCGAAGCTGAGGAGCCAGGTCGAGTTCGTCACGAAGCGCCGCTTCGCGGCCCAGACTGTCGGCGTACATAGTTTCGGCGCTCTGGGCTGTTAGATCGCCGCATAACACTGTAGCCGTTAGTGCGATCAGTGCGGTGCACGTTCTAACGAAGCTGCGCATCAACCTCCTCGAAGTAGCCGTGACCGACGAGAACTTCCCGAGGCTTTCCACCAGTACCTTGAGACACCAGCCCCTCAGACTCCATCATGTCTACCAAGCGCGCCGCACGACTAAAGCCAATACGTAGCTTGCGTTGTAGGTGTGAGATGGAGGCCTGCCCGGTGCCGACGACGATCCGCGCCGCGTCATCGTACAGATCGTCTTTGTCGAAGGTGATGCCGTCGGGGCCAGCCTTTTCGTTCTCGGCCGTGATCGAGTCGTCGAAGACAGGGCTGCCTTGTTTCCGGAGAAAGCTTGCGAGTCTGGCGCTTTCCTGTTCCGAGATGTAGGGGCTGTGGAGGCGGATGCAGCGGGATGATGCGGGCGGTAGAAACAGCATGTCGCCTTTACCGAGTAACTGCTCCGCTCCGTTGGAATCTAAAATAGTACGCGAGTCAGTTTTTGATGACAGGCGGAACGAGATCCGCGACGGTAAATTAGCCTTGATGAGGCCGGTGACGACGTCTACGGACGGGCGCTGCGTGGCGAGGATTAAGTGGATCCCGACGGCGCGGGCCATCTGGGCCAGTCGACAAATTGATTCCTCTACCTCGTTACTTGCAACCATCATCAGATCGGCAAGTTCGTCGATTACTACGACAACAAATGGCAACTGTTTTGGTGCGTCTGGATCATTAGCGACGCCGCTTTCGGCAAGTATCAGCCGAATATTTCTGTTGTACTGTTCGATGTTACGGACGCCTTCTGCGGCGAGCGTCTTGTATCGCTCCTCCATCTCGCGCACCGCCCACCGGAGGGCGTTAGCGGCTTTTTTGGGGTCGACGACCACGGGTGTCAACAGGTGCGGGATCTCCTCGTACATCCCGAGTTCAAGCCGTTTCGGATCGATCAGGATCAGTCGCACGTCGTCCGGCGTGGCGCGATACAGGATGCTGGTCAGCATTGCGTTAACACCGACCGACTTTCCGGACCCAGTAGAGCCAGCAATCAGTAGATGAGGCATGGTGGCCAGATCCGCGAGATATGGCTCTCCATGGATCGTCTTGCCCAACGCCAGCGTGAGTTTGGATGACGATCGCTGGAAGGCATCGAACTCAAGCAGTTCTCGTAGCGAGATCGACTCGCGGTTTGGATTCGGAATTTGAATGCCAACAGTCGATTTTCCCGGGATGCGATCGATAAGGACAGAATCCGCCTGCATGGCGAGACACAGATCATCGGCTAGGCCGGTAATTTTGCTGTACTTAACGCCAGCATCCGGCTTGAACTCGAACGTCGTCACAACTGGCCCCGGATGAATCTGGGCCACCTGACCTTCAACAACGAATTCTCGACACTTGTCTTCCAGTTGTCGCGCCGAGTCCATGAGTTCGCGTTCGTCGATCTTCTGTTCACTTTTTGCAGCATCGAGCAGCGACGAAGGCGGCAACGTATAAATACCAGCCTTGCGTGGGGCTGCGACCTTCACAGGTGAAGGGGGTGAGAGCGGTAGCGACGGCTCAACGGGTATCGTCTTTCGCCTCACGACGGGAGGTGAGATTGGTGCCTGAGGCTTGGCGTCGCGGGATGCTGTCTTCCCACTCTTGGCGTCCATCGTTCGCGCTTCGGCCGCTGCTGCCCGGGCTGCGATCGCAGCATTCTTGGCGTGCTTGGCTGTGACCTTGCGGCGTTCACGCTCCTTGCGGAGTCGCTCGATCTTGACGCGTATCGCACTTGCGCTTTGCGCCCAGAGTCCGCGCGATGCTTGGTAGGTCTGTGTAAACAGGCGACCGAAGGAAAACTGCGTTGAAAGAATCGCTGACAGCGCAATCAACGTGAGCAGTACGATGATCGACCCGGTTCGGTTTAGATACTCAGACATCGCCGCGCCGAGTGACGTGCCGACCCAACCGCCGGCGTGGAACGTCTTGCCGTCTAACTGACTAGTGCCAAAGATCACGCTCAAGAACGTGCTGGCGCATCCGAAGAACAGTGCGACGCCCACTACTTTTGTGTATGCAGCGTCAGGCTGTCGGCACCAGAAATAGTGCCAGCCGACTGCCCCAATCAGGAGGGGTAGTAGGTAGGACGCATAGCCGAACAATTGGAACGACAGCTCGGAGAGAAAAGCCCCAACACGACCGATGAAGTTAGCCGGTGAATTTGCTGCGTCGGTCGTGAAGAACCACACTGGATCTGTTGGCTGGTGGGTCACGAGCGCGATTAGCCAGATCAACCCGAGCGCGAATAGCGCCACACCGACACATTCACTAATACGACGAGGAATAGGCGATTCTGCCATCAGATCTCCATTAGCACCGGTATGACCAGTGGCCGGCGTCCAGAACGCTTCTTGAAAAATTGTCGTAGCTCTCCACGAAGTTTTTCGGTCATGAGTCCTTGATCGGTACGGGCCTCTACGCTGGAGGATTCGATGCAACCCGCGATCACGCCGGCTGCGTCCTTAAACATCGACGTGTCTTCTCCTTCGCCTAACACGAAACCGCGCGACACTACTTCGGGTTCGCCAACGAGCAGCCCCCGTTGTTGGCTGATTGTGACAACGGCGATGATTACGCCGTCGGCGCCGAGATGGCGTCGATCTCGGAGCACTTCGTCTGTTACCTCACCTATACGTGTTACATCGATCAAGACACGACCCGTGGCAGCCTTTCCGGCGATGCGCGCGCCGCTTGCGTCGAATTGAATAATGTCGCCGTCGTCCGCCAAAAGCACCTGCAGTTTGGGCTCGACGCCAGGCATGATGCGCTGGGCTACTCGCGCATGCTGCGACAGTTGGCGATATTCGCCATGGATTGGCACAAAGTAGCGAGGGCGCACAAGCGAGAGGATGAGCTTGATTTCCTCAGCACTGCCGTGCCCCGACACGTGAACGTGTTTCATGGATTCGGTGACCACGTCAGCGCCGCGGCGGGAGATATGGTTCATCGTTCTGGCGATTGCTTTTTCGTTGCCGGGAATCGCTCGAGCCGAAAAGACGACGACATCGTCCTGTGCCAGGCGCACGTGACGATGATCGTCAACCGATATCCGTGACAGAGCCGCTCGAGGCTCGCCCTGAGAGCCCGTTACGAGGCACAGGACATTCCGTGGTGCGAAACTGGGCACGTCGACATCACGAATCTGCACGCCGGCCGGCACACGAAGAAATCCAAGCCGCTGCGCGATCTCCGAGTTCTTGATGAGGCTCCGGCCGACAAAGGCAACTTTTCGATTAAATTGCGCCGCCAAATCCACGAGGAGTTGAATTCGGTAAATGCTCGAAGAAAACATGGCGACGACGAGTTTTCCAGTCGTGCTCGTGAACAGTTCTTCGAACGCGTCGGTCACTTCGATCTCGGAGCCGGTGAAGCCTTGACGATCGATATTGGTGCTGTCGGCGAATAGAGCCAGGACGCCACGTCCGCCTAGTTCCGCAAAGCGATGTAAGTCGAAATGTTCGCCGTCGATGGGTGTCTGATCGATTTTGAAGTCGCCGGTGTGCACGATGGTGCCAAGCGGCGTCGTGATCGCGAGCGCCACGCAATCTGGCATGCTGTGCGTGACCCGGATGAACTCGACTGTGAGCGGACCAATCGTCACAGTGTCGCGCGGCTTGACAGTTTTCAGTCGGTCCTTCGCCTTGATGCCGTGCTCTTCGAGTTTTGGTTCGATCATCCCGAGCGTCATCGCCGTGCCGTACACGGGGCCGTCAAACAGCGGTAGCACGTGTGGTACGGCGCCAATGTGATCTTCGTGGCCGTGGGTGAGAACGAGTGCCTTGACCTGCTCTCGGCGTGTCTCGACGTACGTCAGGTCGGGGATGATGAGGTCCACTCCGAGCTGATCGGGATCCGGGAACATGACTCCGGCGTCAATAAGAATCGTGGTGTCCTGCCAGGACACCGCCATCATGTTCATGCCGAACTCGCCGAGTCCGCCCAAAGGGACGATCTCAAGCGTCGCCGCAGAGACGGACGGTAAGGCTGATTGATTCATTCACATCCCAGACGGAAAGAGCTCCGTTTCGTCGACCGCGTCGGCGACCCTGGCGGGTGGCGACACGGGGATGCCAGACTCATCAATACGAGTCAGGCGTCAGGCAGCTGGGAATGCCTGGATCTCCGGTAGGCTCAACGACTTCCGGCGAAAACTATAGCATAGCCCGCGCGAGTCGTGCCATTTCATGCAGGGTCAGATTTTGGGGCCGTTTGGACTGGTCAAGTCCTGCGCGCTCAATAATTTGTCCTGGTATGCACCCAAACGAGTCCGCGACCGGACGGAAGGCATTGAGTAGTGTCTTGCGCCGCTGCAAGAAGACGCCTCGTACCACCCGTTCAAACACCGCTGGGTCTCCAACGTCGACGGCAGGTGGTCGGAAGCGTAACCGTACGACGGCGGATGTCACCTTTGGCGGTGGACGAAAGGCACCAGGCGGCAGCGTTAGAATTCGCTCGACGTCGGCAAGTAAGGTGACCTGGAGAGCAAGCACGCCGTAGTGGGCAGAGCCAACGACGGCCATGATCCGATCGGCCACCTCTTTCTGCAGCATTAGCGTCGCATCGCGAAAGCGGCCGCCATTCTTTGCTTCGTGGAGTAAACGGAAGAGGATTGGGGATGCGACGTTGTACGGCAGGTTGCCGATGACGCGGAGCGGAAGGGGCTCGTCACGTAGTAGTTCGTCAAGGTCGACGCGAAGAAAGTCGCTGGTGACGACGCGTACATGGGACGGAGTGCAGGCTGGAAGCGCGGCGGCAAGGTTGCGGTCGATTTCAACGGCCACGATTCGCCCGACGCGCGGAGCCAGCGCTCGGGTTAGCGCCCCGCGGCCAGGTCCAATTTCGAGAAAGGTGTCGTCGGGAGCGGTGCCGAGCGCACTGATTAGCTTTTTGACCCAGGCTTGTTCGAGGAAGTGCTGGCCGAGGCGCTTTCTGGCGGGCGGATATTGCGGTGGGTTTAGTCCGTCTGACCTTCGGAGCTTCACTGGTCATCCTCGTCGTCGCCGAGCGTGGCGCCCCGCCAGTAGCACTCTTCGATCGCTTCGATCTCCTCTTCGCTTAGACCGAAGTAATGGCCTACTTCGTGAATCAGCGTTTCGCCGATGGCCGCGCGGACTTCGTCTTCATTGCAGCAGTCCTCTTCGATCGGCTGCTGAAACAGCGTAATAGTGTCTGGGAGCGAATTGCCGTGCCCGTAGTTGCGCTCAGTTAGCGGCGTGCCGTGGTACAGGCCGTAGAGCGAGTCGGGTGGGTCGATTTCCATATCCCGGAGCAGGGTAGGGCTGGGGGCTTCGTCGATCACCAGCGCGAGATTCTTCATCTGGCGCCGGAAGCGCTTCGGAATCAACATCACTGCCTCAATGACGAGGCGTTCGAATGCGTGGCGCGTCACGTTGCTTCGGTTTCATGGAGCCGGTCGTGATGATACGGCCGTAGTGGTTGCAGCTCGTACGCACGGAGCACTCGTTGCACGCCGGGTTTGGCCGACAGACGCGTCGGCCGTGCAGGATCAAGACGTCGGATGCGAGTGTCCACGTTGATTTTGGCAGTGCCGCGCAAAGCTGTGCCTCCACTTCTACCGGGTCGTCGCCCATCGCTAGACCGATGCGGTTGGACACCCGCAGCACATGGCGGTCGACAGGTAGTCCGGGTATGCCGAGCGCGTGGCCGAGCACGACGTTCGCTGTCTTCCGGCCGACGCCCGGCAGCGCCGTCAGGGCGTTCATGTCAGCCGGGACCTGGCCCGCGTGGCGCGTGACAAGTGCCTGCGCCATCTTAGTCAACGCCTTGGCCTTTCGTCGGTAGAATCCGGTGGACAGGATTAGTCGCTCGAGTTGCTCAGTGGGAGCGGCGGCGAGCGCGCTTGGGTCCGGGTACCATTCGAAAAGGGTTGGCGTGATCTGATTAACGCCGACGTCGGTCGATTGCGCCGACAAAATCGTCGCCACCAGAAGCTCGAACGCGTTGCGGTTTACGAGTTCGGTGTCCGCGTTCGGGTGCTGCTGCGAGAGGGTCCTGACGATCCGGCGACTGGTGGCGCCTGAAATCAGTGCACCGGCCCCTTGTTCCAGCCCACGTTCGAGTATGTATCCGAGAACACCCGCATGTGTTCCTGCAGTGCTGCCACGAGGTTGGGCAGAAACTGCACTGGCACGACAACGCGCGCGCGAACCGGAGCTCGAACCACCTGCTGATTTTCTGCGTCGCGGACTGCCTGATCGGAGAGTGGTAGTACCTCGCAAAATGTCAGCGTGAAGTCAAATGGTGTGTGGGCGATTGAGCAGAAATTAGCGTAGATGCGCGGTTCGCCTGGCTGCTCGTCGGGGACGATGGTGAAGTTGATCTGTTTGCGTTCTGGTTGATCGCTCATGGTAAAAGGATTGTACCTTTGACCACGGTCTTGCGATCAGTACTTACGCATTACGCCGACTACGACGCCCTGGACCTGGACAGCGTCAGCATTAACCATAATCGGCTGCATCGCAGGGTTCGCCGGCTGTAATCGGATCTGGCCGTTTTCTCTGTAGAGCTTCTTGAGTGTTACGTTTAGGCCCGCCACCAGCGCGATTACCATCTCGCCGTTGTCGGCGGACTTGCGATCCTCAACGATGACGAAGTCGCCGTCTCGGATTTGTTCGTCGATCATCGAATCGCCTTTCACGCGTAAAACGTAACTGTCGCGCTTGCCGACCAGGCCTTCCGGAACCCCGATCGTCTCGTCGCTGGCGATAGCTTCGATCGGTGCTCCTGCGGCGACGAACCCCAGCAGTGGTAATTCAATCGCACGGCCACCCACTCGGCCATGGATCAGTTCAATCGATCGACTTCGATTCCAGGTACGCCGGATGAAGCCCTTTTCCTGGAGATTCGTTAGGTGTTTATGGACAGTGGCGAGTGAAGACAGGTTGAAGCGGCGGCCAATTTCCTCAAGACTGGGAGCGTACCCGTCTTGCTGAATGAACTCGCTGAGGTAGTCCAGAATTTCGCGTTGGCGTTTCGTCAGAGGAAGCACGGTATCTCCAGTCTCCGAAGCCACCCCGAGTGGGTCCGTTCGGTGTCGACGACGAGACTATATGCGAATGGAAGGCGAAAATCAACGGCTTCTTCTGCTTCCCCGATGTCTGTTAGAAGGCGCTAAGTCCTTCCGTCAGCTCAATAGTCGTGCCCCATGGGTCAGTGAGGAACACCGAGGAGACACCCAATTCTGGATCCCGCTGCAACGACGTATCGAGTTTCACGCCGCTAGCCTCTAGCCTTTCGGTGAAAGCTTTCAGATTGGTCACCTCAAAACCAACGTGATCAAGGAGCCGACCCTTGGTCTCAACAGGAGTTGAACTATCCTCGGGAATAGTCCCGTAGGTCAGATTCATGCCGGGGATATCACCAGCCTCCCATCGTGCACGTGTCCCGGGGGTGACCATTAGCGTCTCGGCGTACCACCGCTGAACTTCTCCCGGGTCGGCGACGTTGTAGTGGAGGTGGTGGCTAGCTAGGCTTGTCGTTAGTGCTGGGTTCTCGGTGAGTTCAACCCGAAACTCATCAGGACCGTAGGCGGAGCTCTGTCTCCAATCCCCGCTGCCTTCCCTTGCCGGGTCCATCTTGATACCAGACGGTTCGAGGTGTGCCCTGAGTACCTCGAATTGCGGCACTAACACACCAAAATGATTGACGACTGATCCGTCCATCGGACCGCCAGGCACCTGCTCTCGAAGCACAATCAGCAGTCCGTCCATCTTGACCGCCTCAGCGGTTCCAATTCGGACTGGAGTGGCACCAAGCTCGACCCAGAAGTCTTTGTGGGCTTCCACGTCCCGGACGTTCATGTGCACGTGGCCCATCGCCACGCCAGAGCCGTTAGGGGCACCCACTTGGGCCACAATCGGGCTTGAGTACGCCACACAGACGGTAATAGCGATCAAGAGCTTTTTCATTTGGACCACCTCCGGCGCCATTCTAACGGTATTACGCACCAGTGGGAGAATCAGACCGGAAAATACTTAGTCCGAGGATACTGAGCGGAGGGAGCTTCAAAAGGAGTTCTGGAATAGGCTCTGTGACAGGAACTGGTCGTCGCGTCGACAGTGGTACACTCCAAAATGTCAGTTGAGAGGCTCGGATGTCCCTTAGTATCCGCCGATTATCAGTTGTCGTCGTCGCACTGATCTCGTTGCTTCCGCTCGAGGCGGCCGTGGGGTCACGTGAGGGTGCCGACGCACTCGATGGGAAGATCGCCCAGATCCAGCGCCAGGGGGCAGGACTCAATTCTGACCGCGCGTTGCGGACCCCGGTGTCCGAAGACGAGCTGAACTCCTGGCTCAGGTACCGATCGCAACCTTGGCTTCCGGAGGACCTAGAACAGCCTCAGATCACCTTCATTGGCGACGGTGCAATCACTGCGCAGGCGATCGTGGATCTTGAGGCGGTCCTCAAGGAACGTCCTAGCGCCAGCGGATTCGACCCGATCAGTTTGTTCGGTGGCAAAGTGCCAGTTGCGGTTACTGGTGTCCTTCGATCTGGTGATGGCGTAGCACGTCTAGTTGTGCAGACGGTGTTGGTGTCAGGTTTTCCCGTCCCCGTGGCGATGCTGCAGGAGCTGGCCAGCTACTACTCTCGGACGCCCGAAAAACCGCTGGGCCTCCGGCTGGACGACGCTTTCGATTTGCCCGCCGGCATTCGCCGAATTGACATCGGTCCGAAGCAGGCGCTCGTCGTGCAGTAGCTGGTGAGCTCTGAACCCTTTCTCTCCACAGCGCTCCGGTTTCTGAAAGGTGTAGGTCCGCGGAAGGCCGGCGATCTTGAACGCGCCGGTCTACTTACAGTTGAGGACCTGCTATATCGTTTGCCGTTCCGCTACGAAGACCGTAGCCACATGCAGTCGATTGTGTCGCTACGGCCTGGTGCCAAGGCGGCCGTGCTTGGCAAGATCAAGAGTGCGCGACTGGTGACCACGCGGCGGCGCGGCTTCAAGGTGTTCAACGCGATCGTTGGCGATGTGAGTGGAGCGATTCGTTGTACCTGGATGAACCAGGGTTTTCTTGCCGACATCCTTCAGCCCAAGGTGGAGGTCGTTATATTCGGCGACGTGAAATTTGACTCCAGAGGCCTGCACTTTCTCAATCCTGAGTACGAACTTGTCACCGACGATGTCTTGGGCGTCCGGACCGGTCGAATCGTGCCGTTTTATAAGAAGACTGGCTCAGTGACTCCCAATATGCAGCGCACGCTCACGCGCTACGCGATCGATCAGTTGGCGCTCGACTTGCCAGATCTGTTACCGGTTGATCTGTGTACTAGATTGAAGTTTGTGCCGAGACGTACGGCAATCGAGACGTCGCACTTCCCGCCGAACGAGGAATCCGTCAATCGACTCAATGCCTTTCGTACGCCAGCCCAGCGCCGGATGATTTTTGAGGAATTCTTTCTGTTTCAGATTGGTCACGCGTGGCGGCGTCACGCCGGCAGTGTCGAGGCCAAGCCGTTTGTACCCACGGTGGACGACCGCATTCGTGCGGCCGCAGCAAAGATCCTGCCGTTCAGGCTTACGCCTGGTCAACGTGAGGCAGTTAAGGAAATCGTCGATGATATGCAGAAGCCGCCACCGATGCACCGGCTCCTTCAGGGCGACGTGGGTGCTGGCAAGACGGTCGTGGCGCTGCTTGCCGCGCTCGTGGCCATGGAGAATGGGCTGCAGGTAGCCTTCATGGCGCCGACCGAAATTCTGGCCACCCAGCACTATGGGAACATTGTGCGGTTGCTGTCTGAGTCACGCTTTCGCGTTGGGCTCCTCACTGGCAGCACGCCTGGCCAAAAGAAGCAAGCCCTCCTTGAGGATATTGAGCGTGGGACGACGAATCTGATTGTTGGCACGCATGCCCTCGTGCAAGAGACGATCCGGTTCCACAGGCTCGGTCTGGTGGTAATTGACGAACAGCACCGGTTCGGCGTGGCCCAGCGCGCCGCATTGCGTATGAAGGGGCTGCGGCCGGATGTTCTGCTGATGACCGCAACGCCTATTCCGCGCACGCTGGCGTTGACCGACTACAGCGAACTCGACGTCTCGAAGATTGCCGATCTGCCTCCTGGACGTACGCCGGTGCAGACGTTCGTACAGCCGGAATCACGACGGCAGGAGGTTTATAAACTGATGTGCGACGAATTAGATCGCGGACGTCAGGCGTATGTCATCTATCCACTGGTCGAGGATTCAGAAAAGGTCGATCTCAAATCGGCCACCGAGATGGCGGAGCATCTCCAGGCCGATGTGTTTAAGGAGTACCGCGTTGCGCTGTTGCACGGACGCATGAAATCAGATGCGAAGGACCGTGTCATGCATGGGTTTGCAGCGGGTCAGATTCACGTCTTAGTTTCCACCACCGTCGTAGAAGTTGGTGTGGATGTGCCGAACGCGTCGGTAATGTTGGTGGAGCACGCTGAGCGATTTGGACTTTCGCAACTGCACCAGCTTCGGGGGCGTGTTGGTAGGGGTGCGTGGGCGTCTCACTGTGTGCTGCTGTACCAGCCGCCGTGGACTGACGACGCTCGAGAGCGTTTGAAAGCATTGGGATCAACCAATGACGGGTTCGCGATCGCGGAGCGGGATCTCGAGTTGCGCGGCCCTGGAGATTTTTTCGGTACGCGCCAGTCAGGTGTCCCTCGACTTCGGACGGGTGACCTGGTGCGCGATCGCGAAATCATGGAGGATGCGCACCGAGAAGCAAGACGAGTGGTGTCGGAGGGGTTACTGCAAGAGGAGTTACGAACATTTGTGGAGCAGCGATGGCAGCAGCATTTTGGGCTGATTGAAGTGGGTTAATGCGCGTTATCGCCGGACAGTTCAAGGGGCGCCGACTGAAGGCCCCAACGTGGAAGGGCCTGCGGCCGACCTCGGACAAGCTTAGGGAGACGCTCTTTAACATCCTTGTTCCACGAATTGAAGGGGCGAGAGTGCTCGACGGCTTCGCGGGGAGCGGCGCGCTGGGCGTTGAGGCAATAAGCCGCGGTGCGGCCCATGTCACCTTTGTTGAAAACGATCGCCGCGCGGTGACCCTGATCGAGTCGAACCTCGCGCTGTGCGGTGCGAAGCGGGGCTATACTATCGAGTGTGGTGACGTCGCGTCCGTGTTACGGCGCACCAGCGGGGACGCGGGGTGTGACCTTGTCCTGCTGGATCCCCCGTACGACATAGCCCACGACACGCTCATGCAGGTGCTCGAGGTGGCAGCTAGCCGAGTGACCGTCGACGGATTGCTGGTGTTGGAGCGTGCCTGCCGGCGCGAGTGCGGAGTACCCGCAGCGCTGAGTCGCGTTCGAGACGTACTGTCAGGCGATAGCGCTCTGACGTTGTTTTGCCGGGCATGAGGTTGTGGGCCCGGTTTGGTACGATGTGGCGGGCCCATGTGTGTGGGCCCAGCAGGAGTTGCGATGAGCTCACCGGTCGCGCCCAGTGGCCGCCTTGCTATTTTTCCCGGTTCTTTTGATCCGGTAACAAACGGACACGTCGATATCATCCTGCGCGGTGCGCGGCTCTTTGAGCGCATCATCGTGGCGGTGCTCGTGCACGACGAAAAGAAGCCTTTGTTTACCTCCGACGAGCGCGTATCGATTATTCGGGAGGTGTTCAAGGAGTACCCGAATATCGAAGTCGACGTGTTTGATGGGCTGCTCGTTGAGTACGCACGGCGTCGGCGTGCGAGCGCGATTGTACGGGGACTGCGCGCTGTCTCAGATTTCGAGTACGAATTTCAGATGGCCCTTATGAATCGTCATCTTGAACCCGCACTCGAAACGGTATTCATGATGCCGGCCGAACAGTACACGTATCTCAGCTCCCGTCTTATTAAGGAAGTATTCCAGCTTGGTGGTGAGGTCAGTGGTCTCGTGCCACCAGCCGTTGAGCGCTGGATGCGAATCAAGATAGACGGCAAATAGCGCTCGTCGGATCATCAGGTTCAAGAGTTCAGGAAATTCATGGGAATGTTCGCACAGCGTCTTGCACAGGTATCGGCGTCAGCCACACTCAAAGTGGCGGCTGAGGCAGAGCGGCTCCGGCGGAGCGGGATCGACGTCGTCGATTTCAGTGCCGGTGAGCCTGATTTTTCGACACCTGAGCACGTCAAGGCAGCCGGTAAAGCCGCGATAGACGCCAACTTCACTCGTTATACCGTTGCCGCCGGCATCCCGGAGCTGCGCGATGCCATCTGTGCTCGCTATACGCGTGACTATGGCATCGAGGTTTCTCCATCCGAGGTATTGCTCACAGCCGGTGGAAAGCAGGCGCTCTTCAATTCGGCACTCGCGCTCTTCGATCAGGGCGACGAGGTGATTACTCACGCACCTTACTGGCCAACGATTCCCGAACAGGTGAAACTGGTGGGCGCCAAGCCCGTTATCGTGTCGACCCGTTCGACAGACGGGTTCGTTGTCGATGCGGACGCGCTGGTCGGTGCCATTACGTCGAGGACTAAAGCCATCATCGTCAACTCGCCCTGTAACCCGACCGGTGCGCTTATTGACGAGGATACGGTGATCGTAATTGCAGAGGCGGCTGCGAAGCGGGGTATTTGGATGATCGTCGATCTTTGCTACGAGCAGCTGATTTACGAAGCGGTTTCTCATAATCTTCCGAAGGTGCTCTTTGACCGCCATCGTGATCGGACGATTCTTGCTGGCTCGGCGTCGAAGGCGTACGCGATGACAGGCTGGCGCTGTGGCTGGACCATCGCGCCGAAGACGCTGACCTCGGCCTTCAATCTCATTCAGGGGCAGACCACGTCGAACATCACGTCCATTACGCAGAAGGCGGCGCTTGCTGCTGTCAGCGGGCCACAGGATGCAGTCACGGCGATGTTGAACGAGTATCGAGAACGACGTGACAACATCCACGAATGGCTGACGGCGCATCCCGCGATCCAATGCGTGAAGCCAAAGGGCGCGTTTTATCTGTTTCCAGATATTTCAGGATTTCTCTCGCCCGACGGGCTAAAGACGTCGACCGATTTCGCTCAGGCGTTACTCGAGAAGGAGCATGTCGTGGTGACGCCGGGGGAGGGGTTCGGTGCGCCGGGATACGTGCGCATCTCCTATGCCACGTCGATGGAGACTTTGCGGGAGGGTGCTACGCGCATCCTGCGTTTTGCCGAGTCGTTGCGGTCGGTCAAGACGGTCACATCGCACTGATCGAGGACCTCGGAGCGGCGGAGACACGAATGGTGACGATGTGTACTCGGTGTCCTCGTGCGCTGGCACTTCGGGCTGGCTGAGATGCCGCTCGATTTACCCGGCCGGTTTTCCTCTGCTGTAAAAGAGGTTGTTGGTGCTGCGTACGTCCGTAGCGACGCGGCGTCGTTCGATATCTACGGACAGGACGCGCTTGGTCAAGGTCATGCACCCAGCCTCGTTCTCCTGCCTGGCACTACGAAGGAAATCGCCGCCATCGCACGACTGTGCAACGAACATCGCGTGCCGCTGGTGGTGCGCGGCGCTGGCACCGGCTATACCGGCGGCGCGGTCCCGACCTGCGGTGGAATTGTCATTTCGATGGAACGGCTGAACCGCATCCTTGAGATCGATCAGGCAAATCTTCTCGCGGTGGTTGAGCCTTATGTGATCACGGGGAACCTTCAGAAAGCGGTGGAACGTATGGGGCTTTTTTACCCCCCGGATCCCGCGAGTCTTGAGACGTCGTCACTTGGCGGCAATGTGGCCGAGTGTGCCGGCGGTCCGCGGGCGTTCAAGTACGGGACGACAAGGCAATATGTCCTGGCGCTTGAGGCGGTGCTGCCGACCGGCGAGATCGTTCGGACAGGCTCGAAAGCGGTGAAAAACGTCGTTGGCTACGATTTAACACGGCTTTTGGTCGGGTCAGAAGGCACGCTCGCGATCATCACGAAGATAACGCTTCGGCTTATCCCGCTGCCGCCAGCGCGCGCGACGCTATTGGCACTGTTTACCGATATCCATGCCGCGACGAATGCTGTCACGACGTTGATCGATCGACGTGTCGTTCCTGCTGCACTTGAACTGGTCGACGCGGATTCCCTTCGTGCGGTCAACGGCTATCTCGGGGAGGAGGTTGTGGCTTCCGATACGGGCGCAGCGTTGATTGTGGAGGTCGACGGGACGCAGGAGGCCGTTGATGCAGAGATCGGTAGTGTGGCGGGCGCGTGCCGAGACGTGGGCGCGAGCCACGTGTCAGTGGCGACTAGCGACGACGAACGTGATCGCTTGTGGCACGTGCGGCGAGAGTTGTCGCCAGCGCTGAAGTCGACGGGTTTTCTGAAGGTCAATCATGATGTTGTCGTGCCGCGTGGACGCATTCCTGACCTGTTTGCCGTTATTGAAAAAATTAGAAGGGAATGGGACCTACGCGTTGCAGCGTTCGGCCACGCCGGAGACGGGAATATCCACGTGAACCTGATGCTTGACACCCAAGACCCCCAGCAGCGTGTGCGGGCGGAACAGGCCGTGCGCCTGCTTTTCGAGCGCGTCGTCGCGCTGGAGGGGTCGATTAGCGGCGAGCACGGCATCGGGTTCTCGAAGGCGCCCTACATTGGCATTGAACTGTCGCCAGACGAGATCGCTCTAATGAAACGGGTTAAGGTCGCCTTCGATCCCAACGGAATCCTGAACCCCGGCAAAATTTTCCCACCTTTAACGGCCACGTCGGTGTGAGTCGTCATCGCAACCCGAGCGATCACGTACCGTTAAGTGATCATTCTGTGCGTTCGGTCATCTTTGCACGAGCTCGATCCTGGCACCGTCCGGCCCTTCGAGGAAGGCGAGGCGCATCGATACACCGCTCGCGAGGGTCAGTGGACGGGGTCCGTCCGTGATCTCCACGTTCCGTGACTTTAGCTGGGCAACGAGGGCGTCTAAGTTGAGTGGACGGAACCCGATGTGGTCGATGGCATGACCCTGACTCGGCGTCGCGTCGCCCTGCTGGGCGAGTACCCAGACCCCTCCATATTCGACGCCGTCGATCCGGCCTTTCAGCTTGCCGACGTTGCCGCCGAACTGTTCTCTGTACCATGCGAGGGTGGCAGCCGAATCCCGGCCGCGCAGATGTACGTGATGCAAACCACGTTTCTCCGGGTCCTGGACAACTTCGATGCGTGTACCCCATGGATCCTCGATGAAAGCCAATCGGAAGAGGCCGGGGACGTCGCGGGCTGGCGTCGTGATCCGGGCGCCGGCAGCCTCGAGCTCCATTAGGCTCACATCGAGATCGGCGACCGAGAAGCCGATGTGATCCAATACGCTGCCCGCACTGGGTAGGGCGCTTTCATCCACCCGGAAAATCAGCCGGGTCTCTCCAAGGAGCAATCGGTAAGGCCCTTCGGTCATCGTCTCGCCGCCGAAATGTCGCTGATACCATGCGACGCCTTCAGCTCGATCGGGCACGCTCAGATGAATGTGGTCGACAAAGGGCCGGACCTGCGTCTGAGCAGACGCAGGCGCGTGAAACATTAGCAGTATGAGCGCGTGACACGTAAGCAGACATCTAAACGTTCGCATAGGCACCCTCCAATGATCATCAGATCACGAGCCGCGTGTTCCGGATCATACAGGCAACTTACCTAAACTCCGGGGGCCGTCTCCCTGAGAAGGGCACCACCCGTGACGGTTGGCCAGTAGGGAGGGCGCCGAGGGGTCCGTCCTAGGATGATACCCTTCGGCTGCGACGCCCACACTTTGAACGGAGGGTTGACTATGGCTAAGATTCAAATTTTTCACAACAAGTATTGAAACTCGTCGGTCAATGCCGTGCGCATTGCTGACGAATTGGGAGTGGAGTTCGAAGAGGTGAATTACGTCCAGTCTCCTCCGAGCGCTGAGACATTACGGGCGATCATCGCCAAGCTCAAAGATCCTCCTACGGAGCTAGTCCGCCGTGACTCTAAGTTTAAGAAACTGGAACTCAGAGACGCCGATGTGGCAACAGAAGACCAGATCGTCGACATTCTGGTGAAGCACAAGCAGTTATTACAGCGGCCGCTGGTCGTAACCGAGGACGCCGCCATTATTGGTCGACCCAAGGAGCGTGTGCGAGCATTCTTGAGCTAGTCTTCGATAATTCGTATGCGTGTTCGACGCATTCTGGCTTCAGGGTCAGTGTCAATCGTATTCGGATTGGCACACTCATTCGCTGTTGTCCGTGTTGGGTTTATAAGGAATAGGGGAGCGTGTGAGGATGAGTACAAAAACTGAACAAAAAACATTCAATTGTTCTTTGCGTGTCCCCGCAGCTGACGTGGACAAAGTTGACGCTATATTGATTCGCCATCAGGCGTGGATGCGGGCTACGCATTCCCTGTCAGGCGATGCAGGCTTAGTCCAATTGGTCGATTACCACGTCGTCAAATCAAATGAGTTGAAAGACATTGTGGACCCTTCTCAGGGAACCACTGGTTCTGTCATTTATTTTGTGAACGAAACCTATGTTTACCCCGATGGCCCCAGCCAGCACCTGGAACAGGCCATGAAGTGGGACGGCGTGGGCGAGTTCATCGAGATGGTAAAAACATATAGCGTTTCCAGTTGCTGGGGCGAAGTAATGCTCACCCATTAGATTGTGAATGGCTAAACGTTTCCAAAGCTACAGCATGCCCTGCTGCACGGTCCACATCGGCTAGAGCGCTGGTTGGGTACGGTGCGGGTGTTGCTGTGGGGCGGCAGGGTGTCGTTAACGCAGCTAACAGTGTCCCGCTATCGATACGAGCCGTTCGGAGCCCTTTGGGGCAAGCTAAAAAGAGAGTTTGTCAGAAGTGAGTAGAGTATCGTGTCTTTTGCGATGAAGTCGGCGCGAGTACAGGCTTTCCATGCATCGGCAATCTGTGCACACACCTCCGGCGACACGTCCCCCAGCATTCCAAGATGTGTCGCTAAGCCCCAAAAGAAATACTCAACAAAGTTTCCGTCATAGGGATGGCCCCGCTCGATATACCACGCAGACTCGGGATAAACGGCAGGGTCACCTTCGCAGCAATACCCTCCTCGAGCCGCCCCCAGTGCCTTCCCCAAGGTGCTCCCCCGCACTGGGCCGAAGTCACTCGGATAGGCCATCGCATAGCCTGCTTTCTGAATGAGCTCCGGCACGTGTTCCAGGACTTCACCGTCACCTCTTTGACCGCAAGGGGTGCCGCACCATGTTCCACCAGGATTCGAGCTGTCCACGTGCATTGAACCTGGCCCGTAAAAAATGTCGGTTCTATGTCTGATGTACTGAACCTCTCGTCGATCTTTGATGGCTCGCGCTTGCGGAGGCTCAGTATTTCCTCCAGGAGCATCTTCGCCGAGCCAGAATGATGCGTGGCTCTGCTGCAAGGCCATATTGACGGCGAAGTTGTCTACGATGCCGTCTTCGTTATTATCGAGATACTCCGCCGTGACAGTGGCGACGTGAACCATCGTGTCGTCCGGATACGTGTCAAAGGCCAAGAGGCTCGTGCCAAACACCTTCATGCACTTCTGGAAGATGCCGTAAAGCGGATCTCCTTCTGGAATCATGGTCACGAGAAAAGTGGGCGGCAGCATCGCGTCGCTCGCGGTCACCGCACAGACCCCATACGGGCTCGTACCTGTGGCTGTTGCTCCTGGTGTGGCCGTCTCTACTGCGGTGGGTCCTGTCGGAGAAGAGGAACCGCCGCCTCCGCACCCCGCCACGCCGCTTACCACCAGCACCGCCATCACCCCGACCACGCAGCTACGCAGAGTCAGCATGTGCGAAGCATACAAAAAGCGGGGGGTAGTGCATCAATAGGGGGGAAATCCGAGGCCGCTGACCTTGTGGCGCGTCGTGGCATCGTGTCAGCGATTCGTCACCAAGAGTGCCGTCTCAAGCTCCTGCGCTGGGACCGGTGAAATCAGCGTGCGAAGTCGGGCGTTTGCTGCGTTGAAATACGGCACTTCGCCCAGCGTCCTTGTCGTGATGCCCGAGAAATTTTCGAGGTGGGGCAAATCGCGTGCACGCACCACGAGCAGGACCTGTTCAGCCGACTGGAGATAAGCACGCGCGAGTTCCTCACTGTGCAGGTTATGTTGCTTGACGCGAGTGTAGAACGGAAGGTTGCGAACAAAGATCTGATAGGTGCCAACCGGTTGTTCTGCGTCCCGATGCTCGGCGATCAGGCCTGCGATCTGTTCCACTGGTTCTGGGCGCTTGCCCGACAGGGCGCCGAACTGAATCGAGAGCAGTAGCGCCGCGGCGCAGCCGGTGGCCACGGCAGGTAGACGATGCCATCGACGTGATACAGACACCCAGACGAGTGCGCCAGCAGATGCCACGAAAAACGTGATGCCGGTCGCTGTCAGCGTGGGATAGGTGCCGATGAGGATAGGTTTGGCTCGGTATAAGAGTATTGCCAGGATGGCGTACAACGCGCTTGTTGCCCAGGTCGCGATAGCCAGCCCGATCTGCGGGCCGGCGGTGGCGCGTGCGATGCGAGCGGCGATCGAGCGCGCGAGCAGGATCGCCAGCGGCGGCAAGATGGCCAGAATGTAGCGAGGCTGCTTGCCGATGGACATCGTGAAAAAGAGCAACGGCATAAACGCCCAGAGCAAGAGGCGCCACTCCGTCTTTGTCAGGTGTCGCTGCCGGCGGATCACGCTGACAACGGACGGCCATGGCAGCGTCATCAGATACATCGACCAAGGGAGCATGCCGCCGATTAGGATGGGCACGTAGAACCAGATTGTCCGTGGTGCGTTGAAGCGATCGGTCGCGAAGCGTTCCAGGTTCTCTCCAATGAAGAAATTCTGGAGATACGCGATGCCGTGTTCGGCTGTCATTGCGCCGTACCAAGGTAGGGCGATCAGCACGGCGATGCCTGCAGTCGTTACGATGTCCCACGGACGGATTTTCATTGTGCCGCGCTCTCGCCACCAAATTGGCACTAGGACGAGGCCAGGAATGACGATTCCGACGGGGCCCTTCATGAGAATGCCCAGGCCCCCGGCGATGCCCGCGATCAGCCACCGCCGTTCCAAGGCCGACCAGATCACGAGGGTGATGAGAAAAGTTAGAGGAAGATCAGGCAGGGCCAGTCGTGCCATGGCGAAGTAGCCGTAGCACGTCGCAGTAATTGCTCCTGCCAGCCAGGCCGCGTCGTTGTTTACGGTGAGCCTTCTGGCCGCTGCCCATGTTAGTAGCACGAGCGCCACACCTGACAGAGCCGACCACCATCGAGCGGCGGACTCACTGGGCCCCGTTGCGACAAACATCGCTGCTGTCAACCAGTAATAGAGGACCGGCTTCTGCCACCGGTCTTCATAGTTGAAGCGAGGTGTCAGCCAGTCACCCTCCGCCACCATCTCCCGCGCGGCCTCTGCGTAGAATCCTTCGTCAGAATCACTTATCGCAGGGCGTCCAATGCCAAGCAGAAAGGTAACAGAGGAGAGCCCGATGAGGAGCAGCACCGAACGGCGCACAGTCAAACATTCTATCGGACGAGCCATTTGGGGCTGTCATAATCAGTGAATGGCTAAGACTGTCGCCATTGTGGGCGCCTCGAACGATAGAAGGAAGTTTGGCAACAAGGCCGTACGCGCGTTTATAGCGGAAGGCTATCGGGTCATTCCGATCAATCCGCACGAGCCCGAGGTGGAAGGCATTGCAACCTACGCGTCTGTCCTCGATGTGCCAGAGAGGATCGACATGGCTAGCGTGTACGTACAACCAGAGGTGGGTCTACGGTTGCTGGCCGAGTTTGAGCAAAAGCAGATCGACGAGATTTGGGTGAATCCTGGTGCGGAGAATCCAGTGCTGCTTGCAGAGGCGACGAGACGAAAACTGAATGTAATAGCCGCGTGCAGCATAGTCGGGGTTGGCCAGAACCCGTCGGCGTACTGACGACACTTAAGGACGAACACCCCTTCATTCATGTGCGCCTACCACTTATCGTCGCCGCCCCAACAGGAACGCGCCGCCCTTGTTGGCCTCGTGACTGCTACCGCTCGGCGCGCCGAGGCAGAGCAGTCGCTCCAGGAACTCGCGGGGCTGACTGGCGCGGCAGGTGCGTGCGTTGTGCTGGAGATACTACAGGAGCGATCCAAGCCAGACCCAGTGACCTGTATCGGTGGTGGAAAAGTTGTGGGACTCGCTGCCGCGTGCGACGAGGCTGATGTCGGCGTCGTCATTTTTGATAACGAGCTGACGCCAGCACAGTGCCGCCAGCTTGAAGAGAGACTGCAGCGCACCGTTATTGATCGAACGCAGCTTATTCTAGATATTTTTGCGCGTCGTGCTCGGACCCGTGAAGGTAAGTGGCAGGTCGAGTTGGCTCAGCTCAAGTACTTGTTGCCGAGGTTGGCGGGCAGTGGAGCTGCGCTATCGAGACTCGGTGGTGGCATCGGAACCAGGGGCCCTGGTGAGACGAAGCTCGAAACAGACCGTCGGCGTATTCGTGTACGGATGAAGACAGTGCAACGGGAAATTGATCGCGTGCGTCACCGTCGTACGCAGTTACGCGAGCGTCGGCAGAAACACTCCGTGCCAACGGTCGCACTTGTTGGTTACACGAATGCCGGTAAAACCACCCTCTTCAATAGGGTGACACGGGCGCGCGCCATCGCGTCAGACGCGCTGTTCGTGACACTTGATCCTTTACTGCGGAAGGTGTCCCTTTCCGATCAGCGAGAACTCCTGATGTCGGATACGGTTGGGTTCATCGACAGGTTGCCGCATGATCTTATTGCCGCGTTCCGGGCAACGTTAGAGGAAGTGTGTGAAGCAGATCTTGTACTCCACGTAATCGACAGTGCCAGTACGGATCGTGCCTTGCAGGTCAAAGCCGTCCAACGTGTAATGGAGGAGGTCGGGGCAATCGAGGTGCCTGTGCTCGACGTCTACAACAAGGCCGATCTTCTTACGGAAGACGAGCGGTGCCGAATTGGCGAACGATACCCGGAAGCTGTAGTGATTTCTGCCCGCACCGGCGCAGGTATCAAGGAATTAATTGACTTGGTGGCGTCGCGTGTGGCGCTCGACACACGCCGCATTGCTGTAACCTTCAATAGCGAGCAGGAGTCCGGTCGGGAGCAGATCGCACGGTTGTATCGAGTGGCTCATGTCGTTAGTCACGTTTCGACCGGGAATCGTGTTGTGATTGAGGCCGACGTGCCAAGGCGGTACATTGGACTCGTAGAAGCACCGTTGGTGATCGAGGAAGCAGAGCATGGGGTATAGGAAAAGGACTCGTTGGGTTGTACTCGGCTTGCTGATGTTGTCGGCAGGTTGCGCCACACGCGTTGCGCCTTCGCTGCCCGCGACTCTCGCGTATCCCGAGTTCGTCTATCCAGCTCTCTCGCAGTTGTTGCACACAGCCGACGATGCAGGTTACGTAGATCGAGGCTGGCGTTATTTGCAAAATGGCGATATCGCCAATGCGGAGCGGGAGTTCACCGCGGCCTCACGACGGAGCCCAGAGCTCTATCCCGCTAGAACTGGGAGTGCTTACATCGCATTGGCCCGGCGCGATTACGATCGCGCGCTTAGCGCGTTTGACACCGTGTTAGTCACGGAGCCGATGTACGCGTCGGCGCACGTTGGCCGTGGACAGGCGCTGCTTGCACTCGGCGAGCCAGTTGCGGCGGTGGAGGCGTTTGAAGCGGCACTGATGGCAGATCCGTCGCTGGTTGATGTACGTAGTCGGATCGAAGTGCTACGGTTTCGAAAGTTTCAGGAGATTCTCGAAGCGGCGCGTGCAGCGGCCGCTATCGGGCGGACGGTGGAAGCACGGTCCGGGTATGAGCATGCTCTGGAGATGTCACCTGATAGTTCATTCCTCTACAGGGAACTCGGTACGCTCGATCGCGCTGACGGAAATGTAGAATCTGGACTCGAGCAATTTCGACGAGCGATAGCCCTTGATCCTGACGACGTACTCTCTTTGATTCAGATCGGCGATCTTCTTGCCCAGCGCCGAGACTTCGAGGGGGCGGAAGCTGCATACCGGCGCGCCGCTGCCATTGAGCCAAGCGACGATCTTCGCGCGCGCATTACCGATGTTGTGGCGCGCGCGCGCGAGGCGCAATTGCCACAGGAATTCCAAGCGATGGGAGACTTGAGCCGGGTTTCGCGCGGTGATCTGGCCGCGCTGTTAGGGGTGCGGCTAGAGGAGGTTCTTCGGGGGGCGCCGGAGCGAGAAATGGTGGTTACTGACGCCCAGGGGCACTGGGCGGCCTCGTGGATTGTCCAGGTAGCCCGGGCAGGTGTCATGGACCCGTTTGCTAATCATACGTTTCAGCCTGGCGTGCCAATTACGCGTGGGGACCTGGCAAGTGCCGTTAGCCGAATCTTTAACGTGATGTCCGCGAATCGTCCCGAGGTGGCTGCGTTCCTTACCGCACGTCCGACCATTGCTGATATGGCCACTGCACACCTTACCTATTCCGCTGCTTCGGTCGCAGTGGCGTCTGGCGTAATGCCACTTTTCGAAGGGGGTCGGTTCCAGGTCGGGGATCCGGTGTCAGGCGCTGAGGCGATAGACGTAGTTGTCCGCTTACGAGTTTTGGCTTTCCCCTCACGCTGATTACTCGTGGGACATCTCACGCTTGCGAACCAGATCACGATCCTTCGGATCGTGCTGATCCCTGTGTTCGTGTTGCTGTTGGTATACGGATTTCTCGGGTGGTCGCTAGTGGTTTTCCTCGTAGCGGGGATCACCGACGCACTCGACGGACTGATTGCCAGGCTCACGGGGCAGCGGACAAGTCTCGGCGCATGGCTTGATCCGATGGCTGACAAGCTGCTCTTGGTGACGACGTTCATTGTACTGACGTTGCCGAGCCTCCCGCTGACGAATCATATACCGTTGTGGCTGACCGTATTCGTGATTAGCCGTGATGTGGTGATTGTTGGGGTAGTGGCGATTGTTAATCTTGCGGCAGGGCCGCGGACGTTCAGGCCGTCGATGTTAGGAAAGTTGGCGACGGCCACATTCATCGTGACTAGCGTCGTGATCATGTACTTCAACTATCGTCAGGAGCAGTCTCTCGTCGTTGACGTCGTGATCTGGCTCTCGTTAGTGCTGACTACGGCGTCAGCGGCGGACTATTTCATGAAGCTCCGGAAGCTTATTAACGAATCGCCGTCCGCCTGACGTGGGCGATCGTTTCCGCGAGGCCTTCCTCAAAATCTATCGTTGGTTCCCAGTTGAGGATCGTTCGGGCATTGGCGATGTTTGGGCGTCGTTGTTTGGGGTCATCAATCGGGAGGGGACGGTAGACGATGCGACTAGTAGACCCGGCCAGGCGAATCACGGTGCTCGCGAGCTTCTCGACCGTGACTTCGTGCGGGTTGCCAAGGTTAATCGGTTCGCTGACGTCAGCCTCCATCAGTCGTAGTACACCGTCGACGAGGTCGGTTACATGGCAGAAACTTCTTGTCTGAGAGCCATCGCCGAAGACCGTGACGTCTTCATTGTGTATGGCTTGAGATATGAAGGCCGGAACGGCACGCCCGTCATGCAGGCGCATGCGCGGACCGTAAGTGTTGAAGATCCGAGCGATCTTTGTGTTGACTCTGTGGTAGCGGTGGTACGCAAGTGTGAGCGCTTCGGCAAACCGCTTCGCCTCATCATAGACACCTCGCGGACCAATCGGGTTGACGTTCCCCCAGTACGTTTCCTTTTGCGGGTGCTCAAGTGGGTCACCGTACACCTCTGAGGTTGAAGCAAGTACAAAACTGGCGGATTTCGCGAGAGCCAGTCCCAAGGCGTTGTGCGTGCCGAGGGCTCCAACCTTCAGTGTTTGAATAGGTAGCTCGAGATAGTCGATTGGACTGGCGGGACTAGCCCAGTGGAGCACGAAGTCGACGGCGCCGTTGATGTCTATATGCTCTGTGACATCGTGTCGGATAAGTTCGAACCTCTGACCCTGAAGGTGTGCAACGTTATCAATGTTTCCAGTGAGCAAATTGTCGATGCCCACGATGTGATGGCCGCGATTCAGAAGTGCTTCGCACAGATGCGAACCGATAAAGCCCGCAGCGCCCGTCACGACAATCCTCATAGCAGGAGTCGATCAAGCGCGCTGAAACAGGCCGCGCACTAACGTCAGCCACATGATTTTTAGATCCAGGGCTACTGACCAGTTCTCAATGTAGTACAGGTCGTACTCGATGCGTTTTTCCAGCGACGTATTCCCCCGCCATCCATTTATTTGCGCCCATCCAGTAATGCCTGCTTTTACCTTGTGCCGCAGCATGTACTGAGGGATTCGGTGTTTGAACTGATCAACGAAGAATGGACGTTCCGGCCTTGGACCGACAATGGACATATCACCCATAAGTACATTTAGAAACTGGGGAAGTTCATCGAGGTCGAGCTTGCGGAGCCACCGTCCGACTGGCGTTGCCCGCGGGTCGTTATCGTGGGCCCACACGGGGCCTGTCGTGTTTTCGGCGTCTAGATGCATCGATCGAAACTTGTAAACGGTAAACCCCTTACCGTCGAGACCCATGCGCTCTTGGCGATAGAACACTGGTCCGGCAGACGTCAGTTTTACTAAGGCTGAAATAATGCCGAACGGGACGGCGAACACCAGCATGGCAGCACTTGAGAGCGTTATGTCGAACCCTCGTTTCATCCAGCTATTGAATCCGTGAAGTGGAACATCATTCAGGCCAATGATCGGCAGGCCGTCCAAATCCTCGAGACTGGCTCGGAGTGCGATGAACTGAAGGAGATCTGGCACGACTTTTACCTCGATGCATTCACGGCTTGCCAGATCCATAAGATCGAGAAGTTTTGAATGTTCTTCAAGGGGTAGCGCCACGTATAGCTGGTCGACCTGCTCTCGCTTAGTGATATCACCGACGTCGCTAAGCGTGCCGAGCAGCGGCAGTCCTCGGTAGCCAATATGATCGCCGCCGGCCAGGTCATCGACGAAACCGATAGCCTGATAACCGAGTTCGCGATGTTGCAGGATGCGGTCCGCCACCATTCGTCCAAGATCACCGACACCAGCGATCAGTACGCGTTTTAGGCCAATGCCTGCGCGCCACCGACGCTCCAACAAGCCACGGACTGTTTCTCGCGACGTATGGGTAAACAGAACATTAAGGGCTAGGAACAGTGCCCAGACGAGTTGTGAGACCTCGTACGCGCCTTGTGCTTTAGCTTCCTCAGATGCGAGGTACGTCTGTACGTACAGGGTGGAGATCACGCCAAGCACGACAGCAAAAATACTTCCAACAAATACAGCAAAGAAGTCGTCAACGCGAGAGCGACCGCGACGAAGTCGATAGACACCCTGGAACTGAAAGGCCAGCGGCGTTAGAAGGGCGATAAAGGGAAGGACGTTCAGATACTGCTCGATGGGTGGATAGCCCCTCGGTACCGGAATGAGACCACTTTCGAAGCGAATCCCGTATGCGAGCACGAAGGCCCACATTGCCAGCAAGGAGTCAGTGACCACGTAGCAGGCTACGAGCAAACGGTTGTATCGTCTTACCATTGCGTGCCTACAGGCGCCGCGATCGTCTCGTCGATTACCGCACGCATCCGCTGCGCGTGATGGTCGCGGGAAAAGCGTTTTGCAGACTGGCTGATACGAGTTGAACTAAAGGAGCCTCTTGCCACACGTTCTAGGGCCCCCTGTAGGGAACGGGCGTTAGGTTCGGTGAACAATACGCCGTTCTCACCGTCGATCACAGTATCAAGCACGCCGCCGCGGCCCAGTGCTACGACGGGGCGGCCGCAGGCTTGTGCTTCGACCGGTACGATACCGAAGTCCTCTTCGCCTGGTAGGATGACTGCGAGCGACCGCCGATATTCCTCCCGTACTGCTTCGTCGCCGAGGCGCCCCAAGAATTCAACGGTCGGGCCGGCTTGCGCCTTCAGTCTGGGCAGATCGGGTCCGTCGCCTACAATCCGAAGCGTTGCGCCGATGCGGTCGCATGCGGCAATTGCAAGCTCAACTCTCTTGTAGGGAACTAGTGCCGACACGATCAAAAAGTGACTGCCCTGAGGAACGTTCGACGGGTGGAAGAAGACCGTGTCAACTGGTGGATGCACGATCGTTGCCCCGCGATTATAGTATCGCCGGATCCGGTCCGCAACATGCCGGGAATTGGCCACAAAGCGATGCACACGTGTTGAAGTAGACGCATCCCATCGTGCCAGTCTGGCCAAAAGCGGTCGATAGGCAAAGCGACTGGCAAGTTGTCCTACGCGTTCAGGTCCAAAATAGGCATCGAACTGATCCCATGCATAACGCATTGGGGAATGGCAGTAGCAAAGGTGCCTCGCTCGGCCGGACGGGATAGCGGCCTTCGCAGCACAGTGGCTTGAGCTGATTACAAGGTCGTATGCGTTGAGGTCGAATCGCTCCACTGCCATTGGAAACAGCGGAAGATAGTGTCGGTGGTAGGTTGCAGCCAGTGGCAGGCGCTGCACGAATGAGGTAGTGATCGAGTGCTTCTCGATCTGAGTGGAGACGGATCCACGCCGGTGATACAGCGTGAAGATGTCGGCGTCTGGGTAGAGTTCGCAGAGGGATTCGAGGACGCGTTCGCCGCCGCGCATGCCCGTCAACCAGTCGTGCACCAGCGCCGTGCTCATGCCAGAGGGGCCTTCACCTGTTCTGCCACTTCCTGGTAAATCTCCCGGATGCGAGAGACAGAGCGCTGCCAGGAAAATTCACGCGAGCGGATAATTCCCTTCGCGCACATCTCATCTCTAAGGCGAGGATCACTCAAGACTTTGGCAATGCCGTCGGCAATCGATGCAGCGTCGTACGGGTCAACCAGAACTGCCGCGTCACCAGTGACTTCAGGCAAGGACGACACGTTTGAGGTGACGACGGGAGCTCCGCACGCCATGGCCTCTAGTGGCGGTAGACCAAAGCCTTCGTAGAGGGAGGGGAAAACGAACACCCCTGCAAGTCGGTAGAGGACGGCCAGCGTTTCGTCTGGAAGGTACCCCAAGAATCGGACATGTTTGTGCAGCTTGTGGCTATGGACCGCTCGCCGTAACGCTGGCAGCTTGGAGATTTCATCGCCGATGATGAGCAGAGTCAAATCGCCGAAGCCGCGGGAGCGCAGTTGATCGAACGCCTCAATAAGACGCACGAGATTTTTGTGGGGCTTGAGGTTGCCAACGTACAGTACAAACCGGTGATCAAGCTGGTAGCGTTCGCGGACTCGTTCGATGGCCTCGCTAGATGGTTCGGTACCAAATCGCTCGTCGATTGCGTTGTACACGACGATAACCTTTTCAGCGGGAACGTTCAGGAATCGAATGATGTCGCGCTTGGAAGCCTCCGACACCGTGAGGATTCTGTGCGAGCGGTGCGCCGCGCTCCACATGAAGGCCTTTGCGTACAGATATGCGGCACGGTTCGGTAAGTACTGTGGAAACATGAGATGAATACAGTCGTGAATCGTGACGATGGATCGGCAGCGTACGGCGGGCGGCATGACGTAATGGGGTGCATGGAAAACATCTGGTTTTTCCCGGTTAAGCACCCACGGGACGTGAAACTGTTCACGGACAGAGTAGTTGGCTGAGGGTTCAAGTACGGTCCTGAAATTTGGACCGAGGTTGGCGTCTATCCCGAGGTCCGCCTTATGGCAGAGAAGGACGTATTCGTTATCGTGATCGATGCGGGCGAGATGCCGCAGGAGGTTTCGCGTGTACGTGCCAATGCCGAAATCGTGGAGCCTCCGCGCATCGATCGCGACTCGCATATTCGCATCATACCTGTGGGAGGGTTTATGGACGCGGGGGAGGCAGGTCTTTGTGCATGCCGTCCTTTTTATCGGGCAGTCGACGTCGCAGTCTGAGGTAGGCCCGGAGGAGAGGCACCCACGCAGGGTGGTGCTTCTCGTAGAAAGCGAGTTGACTCAGTCGGTAAGCGTCGTCGACGGCTCGGGGCACCGAGGCGACGGAGCGACCCCTGAGATGGACAATCTCGGAATCAGAGGTAAAGAGCACGCGTCTTTGTTGCGCGCGAATCGCCGCGCAAAAATCGACATCTTCTGTGTACATGAAATATCGCTCGTCAAGGAGTCCTGCATTCTCCGCATCTGTGCGGCGAACAAGCAGGCACGCGCCGCTCACCCAGTCCACCGTCAGAGAGCGACGTGTCAGGCGGTCGACATAGCTGCGCACGAGCGGTACGCCGTGGGTATTTCCTGCGACGAGCAGCTTTTGACGGAGCTCCGCCAGTGGGCCGATCATCGGACCGAATGACAGCTCAGCGCGACCTTCCTCGTCAACTAGGCGGGGTCCCACGACGGCCGCATCCGGCCTTGCTGTGAGGTGTGCGACCAGTGCATCCAGAGCGCCTTCTGGTACGAACGTATCTGGATTCAGCAAGAGTAGAAACTCGCTGGATGTGTGTCGTATGCCAATGTTACAGCCCGCAGCAAAGCCCAAGTTTTCGCCCGTTTCGATCACGTTGACGTTTGGCCAGCGTTCCTGCACTGCCGCAGCGGTCCGGTCAGGCGAGTTATTGTCAACGACGAGCAACTCGTGCTCTATCGCTGGTGGGTGTGACGAGAGCGATGCCAAGCACGCATCGATTTGGCTGCGGGAGTTGTACGTGACGATAATTATCGATAGACGCGCCATGTCGCGACCTCCCAGTGAAACAGATTTTCCAGATGGTCGTTTCCCTTCGAGATCCTGAGATCGAGCTCGACAGATAGACGTGGTTGCTGCAACATCAGTGGGCGCACGCTAGTAAGACATCCAGTACTCGTGCGGCACAGGTCTGCCACGAGTACCGGGCGAGAGTGTCTGATGCTGCGGATTGGATGCGTAACCGTTCTGCCTCGTCCGAAAGCACACGCTCAAGGGCAGCTTCAATAAGGACTGGCTCTGGGCGATCCACGTACAATGCTGCGGCCCCGTAGATTTCTCGTGAGACCGGAGTATCGAGGACAACGATGGGAATGCCGACACTTAGCGCCTCGAGCGGCGTCAGGCCGAAGCCCTCGTAGTCAGACAGGAACACGAAAGCGCGAGCGCGGCCGTAGAGCGCCGCAAGTTGTGCCTCGGACAGATACGCGTGCCGTCCGATGTGGTCGGCTACGCCTGAGGCTTCGGCGACACGGTCGATTTCAATGTGCGGGGTCGTTCGGTTATCGCCGACGAGCTCAAGCCGAACGTCATTTCTCCGTCGCGCGAGTCTTGCAAAGCCGTCGATGAGTTCTGAAATGTGACGTCGGTTAAAAAGCGATCCAACGTACAGAATCGTTTGGACTTGGCTCTGTTGGGTGCGGTCCACGGCGAGATCCGGCACCCCCGGGTAGATCACATCGATTTTGGCAGCGTTGGTTTTCAGGTGCTCCGTGATCTCGCGCTTCGAGAACTCGGAAATGGTAAGCACGCGTGCCGCCCGCAACGCGGTTAGGCGCGTCAAGGTCCTGCGTCGCCATCCCTCACGCAGGGTAAACCAGTCGGGATGCGCGGCAAACGACACATCGTGAATAGTGACGACAATCGGCACGGGGCTAAGCAACGGAGCTGTGTAGGCAGGTGCGAAGAGGATGTCGGCGTTACTTTGCCGGATAAGTCGCGGCAACGTTCGCTGCTCCCACCACGTCCCGCTTCCAGCACTGACGACGGTCGATGTCCGGCCACGCCTCGAGACCGCAGTGTCAATCGGGCTAGGAGCGCATAGGACGAAATCGTGCGATTCGGCGTCTGGCAGAGTCGCCCATGCATTTAGAATGCCTGCCAGGTATCGCCCGACGCCGGTCGGACGGCCTGACAGCTCTCGCGCATCAATCGCTATTCTCATGTGCGTCTCAGCCGCCCGCCTGTCGTTTGCCCAAACGTGGTCACACAGGCATAGACCTGGCGAAGCGCGGGGGTGCAAACGCTGAGAGCGATGCAGTATTGCGAAGTCGCCCCGTTGGATTCGGTCAGGCTATTCATCGTTTCGCTATGATAGCGTCAGTGTCTGTGAGACGAATCGTTCACGTGAAAAGAGAAGACCGATGAAAATCGCGGTCGTTGGTACGGGGTACGTCGGGCTTGTTGTTGGGGCGTGCTTGGCGGAGAGCGGCAATGATGTCGTGTGCGTGGACAAGGACGATACGAAAGTCCGTGCCCTTCGCCGTGGAAAAATGCCTTTCTACGAACCAGGTCTTGAGGAGCTGGTTCGGCGGAATCGGCTGGAGCGGAGATTGGTTTTCAGCGCCACGCTGCCGAAAGCGGTACGCGATTCGGCCGTAGTGTTTATCGCTGTCGGTACGCCTTCCGAAGAGGATGGGTCAGCGGATGTGCGACAGGTTCTCCTGGTTGCTCGCGATATTGCCAAGGCAATGAACGGATACAAGGTCATTGTCGATAAGAGCACAGTTCCGGTTGGCACGAGTGTGCAGGTTCGAGAGGTGGTTCGACGCGAGACGACACATCCGTTCAGCGTGGTGAGTAATCCGGAGTTTTTGAAACAGGGGGCGGCGGTTGACGATTTCATGAAGCCAGATCGTGTCGTTATCGGTGCTGAAGATCCTCGTGCCGAGACGATTATGCGCGATGTGTACGACCCGTTCACTCGTACGGGGGCTCCTGTCATGGTGATGGATTGTGCGAGCGCTGAACTGACCAAGTACGCAGCGAATGCGATGCTGGCACTGCGGATTTCGTTCATGAACGAGATCGCGAATGTGTGCGAGCGGACCGGAGCCGATATTGATCAAGTGCGTCGGGCGATTGGCGCGGATCGTCGCATTGGATCGTCGTTTCTCTTTCCTGGTATTGGGTATGGGGGTAGCTGTTTTCCGAAGGATGTCCGGTCGCTGATCCGCTTCGCGGCAGAGAAACAGTATGAGTTTTTGACACTTCGTGCGGCCGAGTTGGTCAATGCGTCTCAGAAGGCGATCCTGTTCTCGAAGATCCATGAACATTTTGGTAAACCAAAGGGACTTAAGGGAAAGGTTGTCGCCGTATGGGGCCTCGCATTCAAGCCGAAGACGGATGACATGCGGGAGGCGCCTTCGCTGTCGTTGATCAATGCCCTGCTCGCGGAAGGGGCAAAAGTACAGGCGTACGACCCAGAGGCCGTGCCCGTCGCTAGGGCTATGTTCGGAAGGCGCGTGAAGCTAGCGACTGGCAATTACGATGCGCTTGAGGGTGCTGATTGCCTCGCGATCGTGACAGAGTGGGCCGAGTTCCGAACACCGGATTTCGCGAGAATGCGGAAATTGATGCGTTCGCCGGTCATCTTCGATGGCCGTAACCTATTTTCGCCCGATCAAATGAAACAGGTTGGGTTTACCTACTACTCCATTGGTCGGGCCTAGCTCGCTCGGGTATCTCATTATCTATGGCAGCGGCGCCCTTGGGTGCGTCAATCTGGAATCCTGGCATCATGAAGCACGTGTGACGCAGCAGCTTGTTTCGGGCGTGTTGCGGTTCAATAAGTGAAGGTCTTCTTTCGCCTTCTTGAGTACGCGCGCCCTCATCGAGCGAGGCTGCTGGCCGCGCTTGGGGCGATGGTGCTGTATGGCGCTGCGTCTGCAGGTGTCGCTGCGTTGATTCAGCCTGTCTTCGATGAGGTTCTCCCAAACCGCGAGAATCTGGTCCCCATCGCGATAGCCATTCTCGTTGTGTACGTCCTGAAAGGAACTGGGTCGTATCTCTCCAGTTACCTCATGACTGATGTCGGACAGCGAGTCGTGCGGGATTTACGGAACGTACTATTCCGTCACATTTTGGGGCAGTCGGTGGCGTTTTTATCCATGCAGACTACCGGGAGATTGATGTCTCGGCTGACGAATGACGTCGCGCAAGTACAGCGCGCCGTTTCCGAGACGATTGGCGATGTGACGAGGGAATCGCTAGCACTCGTCGGTTTCGCCTCCGTGCTCTTTTACTACGATGCTCGCCTTGCCCTGGTGTGCCTGACAGGGGCTCCGTTGGTCGTCTATCCACTGGTACGCCTCGGCCAGCGCGTTCGTCGTACCGCCCGTCGAAGCCAGGAGGCACTTGAGCAAATGTCGCACTTGAGTGCAGAGGCGATTTCAGGACATCGGATTGTCAAGGCGTTCGGGGGGGAAGTGCGGGAAGCCGGTAGGTTTGAGCGTGCCTCGGACCATTTCTATCGGATGATCATGCAGGTTACTCGTGTGCTCTCAATGCTCCCGCCGCTCATGGAGTTTATTGGTGGGGTTGCCTTTGTGGCGGCCCTCGTATACGGCAGTCAGGAAATCGCGACTGGGCGTCTCACACAGGGTGAGTTCACAGCGTTTATCGCTGCGCTATTCATGATGTACGCACCGGCCAAAAAGCTCAGCCGGGTAAATGCGGACCTTCAGCAAGCGATGGCGGCTGGTGAACGCGTCTTTGAGATTCTTGACGCGCACAACGAGGTGCAGGAGCGGCCTGGCGCCGTCGAGTGTCCGGGGCTGCGCCATCACATTGAATTTAGAGACGTTCGCTTCGCTTATGGCGACGATCGCGGTCGCGCGACACTCGATGGCGTGAGCCTTTCGGTTCCCGCCGGACAGGTCCTGGCGATTGTTGGCCGAAGCGGCGCTGGTAAGACGACGCTCGTCAATCTCATTCCTCGGTTCTACGACGTGACCGACGGGTCTATTCGAGTGGACGATGTTGATGTACGTGACATGACGCTCACTTCACTGCGATCGCATATTGGAATCGTGACGCAGGACACCGTGCTATTCGATGACACGATTGCAGCGAATATTGCATATGGACGTTCAGATGCGACGCCTGACGAAATTGAGGCAGCATCCCGGGCAGCGCACGCCCACGAATTTATCGAGCAGCTCGGTCTTGGCTACGAGGCTCTGATTGGCGAACGTGGTCAGCGCCTTTCCGGTGGTCAGCGGCAACGTATCGCTATCGCCAGAGCGATTTTACGTGATTCGCCAATTCTAATTTTGGACGAGGCTACGTCGTCTCTCGATGCTGAATCCGAAATGCTAGTCCAGGATGCGCTGACTAATCTCATGCGTAACCGGACTTCGTTCGTGATTGCCCACCGACTGTCCACAGTGCGGCGGGCGGACGCCATTGTCGTGCTTGATCGTGGACGCATTGTCGAGACAGGTACTCACGACGCGCTGCTTGCCCGTGGTGACGCGTATGCAAAACTCTACGAACTGCAATTGCGAGATGAGCCGGCGGAGGTCGACGGCTTGGGTGTGGAGACCAGTGTCGAATGATTAGATCTATGACCGGGTTTGCCTCGTCGACGCATGAGGACGAGCAGGCCACGGTCAGCATTACGATTCGTTCGGTGAATCACCGTTTTCTGGATCTACAGGTTCGCTTGCCACAGTTTCTCGGAGGTCTTGAGTCCATTGCCCGAGGTGTTTTACAGAAGCGCCTTTCGCGGGGACGTGTCGAGTTAGTCGTGTCTGTTCAGCTTCGGAGCGCGGCTCAACCCTCGGTGGAGTTGAATCGTGAGTTCGTCAGGGCTCTTTCCGGAACGCTCGACGACGCGCGCGAGGAAGGGTTAGTGTCCGGGGCGCTCACTCCTGGTGACTTGCTTCGGTTGCCACAGGCCGTGACGATTCGCGAACGGTCTACCAAAACGGACGCGGCGTGCGATGCGGAATTGGCGGCCAACGTAGAAGGAGCTATTGAACGGACGGTCGGAGAACTGGAGAGAATGCGTATCCATGAGGGAGAACATCTGCGCACCGACTTGGAAGAGCACAGGCACTCGCTGACGGCGCTGTTCGAAGGTCTCGAGGACGCTGCTAAGACAGGTCGATCCGAGCTTGAGTCGCGTCTGCACGATCGTGTGCGAGAACTCGGCCTGCAACTTCCTGTCGATGAGGCGATGATCGCCCAGGAGATCGTTCGCACCGCGGCCAGATCCGACGTTAGTGAGGAGCTCGCGCGGTTTCGCGCACACCTGGCACACTGGGAGGCACTGGTGGATGGCGATGAGCCGTGTGGGCGGAAACTGGACTTCCTGTTGCAGGAGATGAACAGGGAGGTGAACACGTTTGGTGCCAAGGCAGACGGTCTTGGGATCTCGGAGCTACTCATCAGCGCGAAGGCAGAGCTTGAGAAGATGCGCGAGCAGGTACAGAATGTCGAATAGCGAGGCGCGTCAGGCCGAGAGAGGCTTGCTGTTCGTCGTTTCGGCGCCGTCTGGTACTGGCAAAACGACGCTGGTTGATCGGTTGGTTCGGAGTCTTCCCAATCTTCACAAATCACGGTCCTATACATCTCGACCGCGCCGACCAGGCGAACGTGATAGCGTCGATTATAATTTCGTCAGCCGCGCACAATTTAACGTCATGATCCAGGACGGAGTGTTTCTGGAGTGGGCCGATGTGTTTGGAAACTACTATGGCACCTCTGCCACAGATACCGAGGCTGTGCTTGCGGATGGCGGCGACGTTGTCCTGGTCATCGACGTGCAAGGTGCCCGTCAGGTCAGAAGTCAAAAACCTGACGCGCTGGGCGTTTTTGTCTTGCCTCCTTCGGTGTCGATTCTCTCCCAGCGGCTGCGTGACCGCAGCAAGGATACCGAGGATGAGATCGCCAAGCGTCTCAAGACGGCGTCCTATGAGGTTGGCGAATTTGCACAATACGAGTATGTCGTCGTCAATGACGAACTGGAGGACGCTGTCAGTCGTCTTGGCGCGATTGTTATGGCGGAGCGGGCTCGCGTGCAGCGCATGCGGGACAAAGTGGAAGCCATCGTGAGGGTTTTCAGGAACGGGTAACCCTGTATGTCCTTGATCGCACTCGGTGTGACCGGCGGTATAAGCGCTTACAAGGCGGTAGAGGTGTGCCGAGGCCTGCAGCAGCATGGCCACGAGGTCGTCGTCGTAATGACACACGCAGCCGAGCGGTTCGTCGGCCCGGTGACTTTTGAGTCCATCACCAGACGTCCGGTGATTACCTCGCAGTGGATGCCTGGTATGAACGCCGACATTGAGCATATTGCGATAGGCGATGCTATCGCCCTGTTATTGGTGGCTCCTTGCACGGCGAACACCATTGGTAAGTTTGCTCATGGTATTGCCGATGATTTTCTGAGTTCGCTCTATTTGGCTACGCGTGCACCATGCCTGCTGGCTCCAGCGATGAACGCCAATATGTTGGTGCATCCGGTCGTGGAGAAGAACCTTCGCGTGCTTACAGAGCGCGGTGTACAGGTTGTCGAGCCTGGCGATGGATACCTTGCTTGCGGCTGGGTGGGAAAGGGCCGACTCGCAGAGCCAGCTGACGTTGTTGCTGCGGCGGTGGATTTGTTGAAGCTTACCGACTCAGTACCGACTGTGCAGGCGTCGTCGGCGCTGCGTGGCCGACGTGTGCTGGTTACGGCAGGACCAACCTATGAGGATATTGACCCCGTGCGCTATCTCGGAAATCGATCAAGTGGTCGGATGGGGTTCGCGTTGGCCGCGGAGGCTCAGCGGCGGGGTGCGGCGATTACCCTTGTGGTCGGACCGACTGAGCTCGAACCGCCAGTTGTAGACGACGTGATCCGCGTGCGGAGCGCAGCCGAGATGCACGCCGCTGTGTTGCGCTCTGCCGTCACGGCTGATGTCGTCATCATGGCAGCGGCGGTGGCTGACTATACACCGACGGATCCAGCCGAACGGAAAGTGCGGAAAGGGAGTGGCGTTTTAACGTTGACGTTGCAACGGACGCCGGATATCTTGGCCGATCTTTCGCGGTTGCCTTCCCGTCGGTCGTCAGGCGAGCCGATGCTCGTCGGGTTCGCTGCGGAGACAGGGGACCCAGTGAAAAGAGCCAGGGATAAGCGTACGCAGAAGGGCATCGAATTGATAGTCGCTAACGATGTGTCTCGGGCCGATGCTGGTTTTGATGTGTCGACCAACGCGGTCACGCTTATTGATGCCGAGGGTGAGCACGTCGTGCCGCTGCAGAGCAAGGCGCGCGTGGCTGAGTCAATTCTGAACCGAGTCGAGCAGCTGTTGTCCAAACGGTCCGCTGCCGAGGCCCATACGTAGGGCTCTAATGGATGAACTCAAAGCGCACCTTGATTTCTTTGGTGAGCTGGGGGTCGATGGCATCCGCGCTGAGCCATTGTGGCGTTCTCGACCGAGCGGGGCGTTTCCGGAGGCGTTGGCGCTAAAGACCGGTGACGACCAAACAGTTGATGAGGGAGTCGATCAAGAGGCCGTGCAGGACGTTCGGATCTATTCGTCGGTCAGTGAGACGCTAGTCGGCATTCGTGAGGATCTTGGCGACTGCACACGCTGCAAGCTTCATGGTCTTGGTCGCCAGAAAATTGTCTTCGGCGTTGGGAGCCCCGATGCTGACCTTATGTTCGTTGGGGAAGCACCTGGCGCCGATGAGGATCGGCAGGGCGAGCCATTTGTCGGTCGCGCGGGGCAGCTGCTGACCAAGATCATTGAAACTATGTTTGACCTGCGCCGGCAGGATGTTTATATAGCCAACTTGATTAAGTGTCGTCCACCCGGCAATCGGAATCCAGAGCCGGACGAAGTGGAGCAGTGTGAGCCGTTTCTGTCGCGTCAGATCGACACCATCCGGCCCAAGGTGATTGTCGCGCTTGGCAAGTTTGCAGCGCAGTCTTTGCTTCGGACAACGGACCCGATCAAAGAGCTCCGGGGGCGCGAGTATCCGTACCGTGACGGAATACTCGTGCCGACCTATCATCCGGCCTATTTGCTACGCCAGCCTTCTGCCAAGAAATATGTCTGGGCGGACATGAAGCGGGTCCGTGCGATTCTGGCAGGTGGCTAATGCACGGTTAGCGGAAACGGGCCTCTAGTTGCGCTTTGTTTCGGTAGCCGTTCCCGTCCCGTACCTCAATTCTCTGACCTACAACGTTCCGATCCGCTACTCGACGTTGCCGCCGATCGGCGCGCGTGTTCGCGTGCCGATCGGGACACGCACGGTAACTGGATGCGTCGTCGCCCAGGACGTAGCCTTTGATGGCGGCACCATGCCTCGGGATGTGTTGGATGTTGTAGATGAGGAGCCATTTCTGCCCCGTGAGATTGTCGAGCTATGCACGTGGGTGGCTGATTACTACGTCGCGGGTCTTGGCGATGCGATAGGCGCTGCGCTGCCGCCAGGATCGGGGCGTGTGAACGCGTTTAAGACACAACGAATTGTAGCGGTCACCGCACATGGCCTCTCGGCTCTCGGTGGCGGCGCTGATGAGCAGGGGATGCGGCTTACTCCCAAGCAACGCGACGCCCTTGAGATCCTGACAACCGTCCCTAGTGGACTCCCCGTGGCTGCCTTGCGCGAGCGGGGTGCGACGGCTGACAGACTTCACCGCTTGGCTGCGCGTGGTCTGGTCGTGTTTCGAAACGAGCGCGACGAGCGGGATCCGTTCGAG
>Ga0315339_1000331_pt1 | contig 65749 bp, 70 predicted proteins | sample ASW17metaG_FD_204514 | JGI IMG/M metagenome (GOLD analysis project Ga0315339, IMG submission 204514) | Ammonia-oxidizing marine archaeal communities from Pacific Ocean, United States - ASW #17 | ecosystem: Environmental > Aquatic > Marine > Oceanic | place: USA: California | collected 2016-12-05 | reverse complement strand
TGCTATCGGACTCATCCCCATAATCATAGCGATGATACCAAACAAAACGGCAAAGACGCTAAATGCGCGAACAATTCGCGGCTCCATCATTCCAGTTTGCCCTGACTTAAAGTATGCTGCGCAAGCGACACCCCTCTCCGAGCATCTCTCCCAAACTCAGGATTAGGTCAAACATATTAACATGAGCAAGCGCGAGAACCATAGCGTACCTAGCCTCACCGAGGGCTCGGAAAAAATGAAAGTTGCTGTCCTAATATCGGGCGGAGGTACAAATCTGCAAGCCTTGATCGACGCCTGTGCGGCGCCTGACTTTCCAGCGCGCATCGCCCTGGTGATCGCCAACGAGGAGGATGCCGGCGGCCTGGAACGAGCGCGTCAAGTCGGTATTCGGACACAAACGATCCGTCACAAGGATTTTACCGAGCGCGTCGACTTTGATTATGCGTTAAGCGCCGCTTTAGAAAAAGAAGATGTGGATTTGATCTGCCTTGCCGGCTTCATGCGAGTGCTCGGGGCGCCGTTCGTTACCCGCTGGAAAGACAAGTTGATCAATATTCACCCAGCGTTGCTGCCAGCCTTCAAGGGACTGCATACCCATGCACGGGCGCTGGAAGCAGGGGTACGTATCGTAGGCTGTACGGTACATTATGTTGGGATCAACGTCGATGTCGGGCCTATAATCGCCCAGGCGGCGGTTGCCGTGCTACCTGGTGACACTGAAGAGACCCTGGCTCAGCGCGTCCTTAAGCAAGAACATCGCCTCTATCCGCTGGCTGTAGAGCTCATTGCACGCGGCCAGGTGGCAGTTGTTGACGGGCATGTCGAGATAGCAGGGTTTGGCAGAAGCGACGAGGAACCGGTGCTGATCAATCCCCATCCCTCAGCCCAAAAATAAGACGGTCAGTAAATTTCAGACCTTTATTGTAGAGCTTGAAGCGATAGCCGGTTATTTCCTCAACGACCCGGCGCGGCAGTGCTTTGCTAATGACATTTACTGCCCCCCAACACTCAGCGTACCGCTACATCCAACAGTATCAAGGCCGCTATATCGTTCCCGAAAATGTCGGCACTACAGTTGATGATATTAACCATATCAACAGCCAGACTTTGCATGTTATAGGGTTCTTTGACCAGGAGCCTAGCAGTGGCGACTCCTCGGCAGTTAATGCTTACGGCGTTTTCTGCTGCCTCAAAGCTGCGGTCGAACACCGCCTAGGCTGACATGACCTAACCGGCGTCCATATAGCGGCAAAGGACATTGGCCATATCGGTTATCAATTGCGCAAATATCTTCACGACGCCAGGGTCTATTTAATTGTGAGTGATATCAAAGTGAATGCCCGCGCGGGGCGAAAGCGGATTGCGGCGCGGAGGGCGCGTTATTTACAGTCAGGATGTGGATATTTTTTCACCCTGTGCGCTCGGCGCAGATATCAATCAACGCGCCACCCCACAGCGCAAAGCGATAGTTGTCGCCGGCGCTGCCAATAATCACCTGGAACGACGGGAGAATGATTTAGCCCTAGCTTCACGTAGCATTCTCTATGCGCCAGACTACGTCATTAATGCCGGAGGCATTATCAATTTATCCTAATAAACGGCTAAGCAGCTACGACCGCGAGAGCCCCATGACCTATTGTGCACAGGTCTATAATGTTGCCATGGAAATATTCAAACAGGCCGAGCGCGTAAGTCGCCCGACTAGCAATATTGCCGATGCCATGGCAGAAGAATTGCTTGCCTGTAATAGCTAGTTGGTTGACTGATGGTTTCGCGCGAGGCATTTATCCGCCAGCGTCAATTTAGGTGTCCCTTTTTAAATAGGTAGTAGCCCTATGAAACTTGTAACTTTTGAGATAGCTGGTGCTCTGCGCCTTGGCCGCATTGACCCTGACGTCGGAAAAATATTTCCGCTAAGCGAAAGTGAAACAGCCTACAATAATGACATGGTCGTGCTGATTGGGCGCCACGCAAAGCTCACTAACGATCTAGCGAGTGATGCCGAAGGAATCGCCTTGCATGAAGTGAAGTTTCAGGCGCCTATCCCTATCCCGCACAAAAATATTTTCTGCGTTGGCAAAAATTATTTTGCTCATGCGCAGGAGTTTACCAAAAGCGGCTTCGATGCTACCAGCAAGCGCGGCGATAATGTGCCCGACGATCCGATTATTTTTACCAAGGCTCCGACCACCGTCATAGCCCAAGGGGATAATATACCATGCCACACCGAGCAAAGCTCGCAGATGGATTATGAAGCTGAGTTGGCTGTTATTATAGGCAAGGGTGGGCGCGGCATTACAAAGGCCAACGCGCTTGATCATGTGTTCGGCTACACCATCGCCAACGATGTGACGGCGCGCGACCTACAGCTTAAGCATCGCCAATGGTTCATCGGAAAATCACTTGACGGCACGTGCCCCATGGGACCGTGGATAGCTACTGCAGATGAAGTTGACGCCGGGAATCTTGATATTCGTTGTTGGGTAAATGGCGAATTGCGCCAGGAAGCGAATTCTCGCGATCTGATTTTTGATATCCCAACGTTAATTGAAACTATCTCTGCCGGCATTACACTAGAGCCCGGCGACATCATCTCCACGGGCACGCCTGCAGGCGTAGGCATTGGACTAAAGCCACCGCGTTTTCTTGCGCCAGGAGATGTTGTTAGGATTGAAATCGAGGGTTTGGGGGTTCTTCAAAACACGATGGATTAACAGCGATCAAAATTCTTTTCGAAGGAGAATGCAGGGAAATGATGAATATCAACAGCAAACAGCTTGAAGTCGAACAGCATGGAGAAGGCGATGCCATGATTATGGTGCATGGCCTCGGGGGCTCCTCCAACGCCTGGTATCCACAGGCAACGCTGTTGTCCCGCTCGTTCCATGTTATTCGGCCCGATATGGAAGGCTCCGGCCGCTCGCCGGCCAAGGGAAAAATTTCTATCGCCACACTGGCCAAAGACATCACCAAGTTGATGGATAAATTAAACATCAAGTCAGCTCACTTACTCGGCCATTCCATGGGGACTATTGTTTGCCAACATATCGCCGCAAGTAGCCCAGCGAGAGTGAAGAGTCTGGCCCTCCTCGGGCCGCTGGCGGAACCACCGCAGCCGGCGCGTGGCGCCCTGCGAGACCGTGCAGCAACAGCGCGCATCAATGGCATGGTGCCCATCGCCGACGCGCTGGTACAGGCCGCACTTTCAAACGATTCGCGTGCTCATCAACCAGCTGTCGCAGCTTTCCTACGCGAAGGAATTATGCGCCAGGACGCCGAAGGCTATGCCCGTACCTGCGAGGCGCTGGCCGCAGCGAAATCCGCCGACCTTTCCAAAATAAAATGCCCAACGTTGCTCATCAGCGGTGACGAGGATGGAGTGGCGCCAGCCGCAAATGTACAAAAATTAGCCAAAGGAATTAAACGCTCGCAAACACTTATCCTGAGTGGCTGTGGGCATATTACACCGATTGAGAAGCCGGTTGAAGTCAACAGCGCTCTCTTAAATTTCTATTTCGGCTAATAGCAGAAATGGTGAGGGTAAAAGCGAGTCCCAAAACACCTAAAATACTCACAACCGCCAAAGGTAAGAACCGCTTAAAGCAGGCAAGACCTAAAACAGCGACAAAGGCTATACCGAATACGAAGACCATCGCACGGCAACCAGCGACCCTCTATATCTGCCGTTCCTGCGTGTGGACCGAGGCCGAGCGCGAGAAAGATGGCCGACGTCAAGGTGAATTTTTGCTCGAAGCAATTAGGCAGAAACTTCAAGCTTCGCCGCTGCCTAAAGATACGGGCTTGCGCGCCGTCCATTGCCTGAATGGCTGTAAGAGCCCATGCAATGTGGCGTTCCGCTCGGCTGGTAAATTTGGCCTCCGCTTTAGCAACCTGACACCAGATAATGCAGCGGACGTCTTATCATTCCTCAATTCATACCTGCAAAGCGATGACGGTGATGTGCCAGAACCTGAGATACCTAAAAGCATGCGCGGCAAACTAACCGTTCGTACACCGGCGCCACCGTTAAGGTCAAAATAATAGGTAACGGCGCGGGAGCGGGTTTTGGTGATCAACTGCGTTGCGCCGTTCAGTCTCTAGTAATCACGTACTCAGCAGAAAAAAACGCGCTAGATGGTATACCCCTCCTCGACTTCTTTACTTTCAAAGCAAATATCGCCTCCGTGTTGCTTGGCGGCGCGTTTCAGTATTGCCATGCCGAGGCCGCTTCCTGTAATAGCGTCGAGATTAGAGAAAAGCCTCCAATATTCTCTCGCGCTCCTGCTCTGGAATACCGATGCCATTGACACTGACCACCATGTTGACCTGATTCTGATCATACTTCACCGCAAGGCGCACCAGTGCACCATCGGGCAAATATTTAACCGCGTTAGAAAGTAGATTGCTCAGCATATGGCTAATTAATATTTCTTCGAGAACAACCTCATCGCGCGCGCACTGCCAATAGCCAAATTCTTTTCCGTAACCAGCGCCTCTCCAATTCTAGGCGCGACCGCCAGCAATCATTGACATCAAACCCCATCTGCCAGGCGACCGGCCCGATAGCAACTAGATACTCGAAATTTTGAACCAGAAAATCTTTTTTTCCGCCACAACGGCAGATAATTTTCTATTCTCGATCTTAATAATAACTTTGATTGTGCAGCGCTTCACGAATTTCTAAGCCAGTCCCAAAAGAACACCAAAACGAGAAAGAAAACCAGCGGGAACCCCACTGATATACCTTTAGAATAGGTTCACTATTTGACATTATCTGCTAACTGGGGCGCAGCGACAGCTAATTAAACACCGCTTTATTGGCTTTGATAGGGCCCTATGCCGGCGCTAAACTAAGTTTAGTCGACCGCAATGAGCTACTGCCAAGCAACCCGATCAGCGATGCGGACTGCTTCAGCGTTATGTTTGCCAAGCAATGACAAATCAAGATCGTCGGCTTTAAACGTACCCCAAGCCGCTACTAGAGGCGCCACGGAAATGCCGTCCCGAATGGGGTATTCATAGACAGAACTGACATAGATTTCCTGCGCCTCATCGCTTGCCAAAAATTCGATAAGCTTGACGGCATTATCTAAATTTTTGGCACTTGACGTAACCCCTGCACCACTTACATTGACATGGGTTCCAACGCCGCCCTGGTTAGGCCAGACAATCGCCACTGCAGCTGCAACAGCACGGTCTTTATCATTGTCCGAACTTGCCAGGCGGGCAAGATAATACGTGTTGACCAAGGCTATGTCGCACTCGCCCGACGTGATTGCACGAATTTGGTCACGGTCACCACCAGCAGGTTTGCGGGCAAAATTCGCAACTATCCCAGCTGCCCATTGCTCCGCCTTAGCCACACCATGATGGGCGATAAAGGAGGCAATGTGGGACTGGTTATAGATGCTGTTTGATGACCGAACGCACAGCCTGCCGCGCCACTTTTTATCACTGAGGTCTTCGTAGGTTTCCAATTCATCCGACTGTACTCGATCCTGCGCATAAACAATGGGCCGCGCACGGAGGGAAAGCCCATACCAAAAACCATCCGGATCACGATATTGGATGGGCACCAACCTATCCAGTAAACCCGAATGCACCGCCTGCAAGACGCCCGCCTCCTGAGCCCGAAAAAGCCGCCCCGCATCAGCAGTAAGCAAAATATCGGCCGGGCTGTTACGACCCTCGCTCTTAAGCCGTTGAAGTAGAACATCCGCCTTGCCGCTAACCAGTCTGACCTCGATACCGGTCAATTCGGTAAAACGGTCCAAAAGCGGACGAACCAGGATCTCCTGACGATAGGAGTAGATATTGAGAACTTTCCCATCAGCCGCCAGTACCGGAAGGCTTATAGGACTAGAGAGAATAGCCAATACGGCGATGCTAATCAGAAAAAATCCACGCTCGGAATATCGACGAAATATCGAAAATCTAAAAGCGGAATACATATAGGAGTTTATTCTCATAATTGTCTTTTCTTAAAAACTACAAGCGTAGTTTTGCAACAGGAAACCAAGCATCAAGTTGGGATAAATGGAAATCCCATTTAACCCGCTCATTTTTAAGGGTCAAGTGAAAATGATAACTATTCTCATTCAAATGGTAACCTGAATTAATCTACGCATCTTTTTAATCTTTTATTCTTATATTATTTTATTATATTTCTGATAGTTATTCATATTTCCTACTATTTTACTTAATATTAAATAATAAACCACCTGAGGCTCCGTTAACCATTACGAGCAATCAGACGGGCGTTTTGCAATCCACGCCACCTTCTCGACCGTTTTCGTGTGTTTTCCCCCGGCAGCACCAACAGCATCGAGAATATCAATTAGATCGTCATCCTATACAATGCCGAGGCGAATTCCCCCTGCCCGTCCTTAGCACGCAAACCTCATCTCAGTTTCCTCCTTCTAAACCCATTTGACTTAAAAGGGCGCGTGTTATGGCGCTATCCCTCTCGCGTAGCTGATGCGCCATGGTGAAATGATTGAAGCCCGGCAGCTTAATATGCTTAAACGGATATCCGAGTTCTTGCCAGACGGTCTCCATGGCCTTGGCCTGGCGGACATATTCATCTGATTCAATATCGCCAGAAACAAACATGAGCGATAAAGCCGCCGGATAATTTTGATGGACAGGGCTGTTGCGATAAGCAACATCTGCATCCATGCCAACCTTATTATTGATGTAACAGAGGCGAATAGGTTCGAGGTCATAAATCCCTGACATGGAGGCGCCGCCTTTAACTAGGCTAGCCGGCAAGCCGTATTCAAAAACTGGCCAGTCGGTCGCCATGATCATCATCACAAGATGCCCGCCGGCGGATTGTCCAACCGTATAAATACGGTTCTGGTCCCCACCGAATGAAGAAGCATTGCGCCACACCCAGGCCAACGCCGCACGATTTTGGCGCACGATTTCATCCATGCCATATTCGGGCGTGAGGCCATAATTGATCACCACCGTGGTCACACCATTCGGACGCAACCCTTCTGCAACAAAGCTGTTATACTTCTTATCGAGTGAATACCAATAGCCACCGTGCACCATAACCTGAATCGGCGCGTTCGCTTCTGCGGCAGGAAATATATCCAGGGTCTCGCACAACTGATCGCCGTAAGGTACATCAAATTGTGCCGGCAAATTTTTCTTTGTCTCGGCACTCCACTTTTCCCAATCCTCGAAAGTTTTGGAGAATTCCGGGTAGCGCTGTCGATTATTATACTGCTCGTCCAGTTCTTCCTGATTGTAGTTCAGATAGACGTTCCCCACGATCATGTAACTCTCTCTTATTTCATTAATTAATTTAGCTCTTGCGCTAGGCTTTGATGTATTTCTTATAAAGCAGTCCTTGCCGAGCACCATATTTTCAACTGAGCGAGTGGCCAGCATCTCCCCGGACGTGGCAACTACATAGCCAGCGAGAATTGCGCCGGGCCAATAATTCCGCCATCGGCACCGGCTTTCACTAACAACGCAACGAACGCGCCATTGACAACATTCCGCCAGGAAATGCCAAATGATACATTACTCATTCTACCGGTGATATGAATCTCAGGGACGTATTTTCTACTAATTTTACAAATAGCGTTGAGGTAATCGAAACCAATTTTTTCTCAACGGAAATGGGGGAGACGCTGCGGCATCTTCTTCACGCGGGGCCGCGCAAACATTGGGCGCCCAGGGCAACAAAAAAGTAGATCAGCGAACCATAGATTCGAGCGCGAGCAAAAAATACGTAGTTGCCTGAATTGCACCCGTTATCATCGCTCACCACCTTAAGCGCCATAGCCTCCACTGCCACCTGTCTACCGTAATATTAAAACCCAACTTCTAATCGTAGATAGATATCGCGCGGAAACTCGAGCACCTCGCCTGTAGCCACCTTACCATCCTCGGGGGTAGATTAGATGGCAGGATCGGCCATGATCGTCACCGTAGGTAAAACGCCACCTGAAATGAATTCGATCACGCCAGCGATAAATCTATTAGAGGCCGCCACATGGATGACGTTTCTAGCACCATTCAAGAGCACTATAGCCAAGGCACGTTAATGGCGAGAATTCTTAGCTATCTTGCCGATAAAGGCTTTGATATGGACAATCTAAAGCCCGAAAATTTATACAACATAGATCAGCTGCATGGCCGAGGAATCGCCTCGACCATCGAACATATTAAGTTTTCTGAGATAAAACCCGCTATGCATATTCTAGATTTGGGTTGCGGTATCGGCGGTTCTTCACGCTTTTTGGCATCCACCAGTGAGTACCGCGTCACCGGTATCGATCTAACACAAGAATTTATCGATGTGGCGCAAGACTTAACCCGCCGATGTGCCTTGAATAGAAGCATCACATTCCAACAAGGCAATGCTCTTGATCTACCATTTGCGGATGCCCGGTTCGACCATGTGTGGTGCCACAATGTGACCATGAATATCGAAGACAAGGTGGCCCTTGCCAGCGAGATAGCCCGCGTCCTCAAGCCAGGCGGGCGCTTCTCCTGCGCCGAAGTAGGCCTGGGGCGATACGGAGTTCCTGAATTTCCCCTGCCCTGGGCACGCCAACCTTCGTCGAGCTTTTTAGTGACCCCGGATGATATGTGCGCCGCCCTGGAAACCGGCGGCTTGCGCGTGATCAAACGGCACAACGACACCGAAATAACCCTGGCCGCGCTCCGCGAAGTTCGCGCACGCGCTCAGCGTGGAGAGCTGCCGCTACAAGCCAATCAAATCGTCCTGGGAAACGATTTCCCGGACCGTGCACGCAACGCCCAACGAATGACTATAGACGGGCGTTTGGTTACCCATGTGGTGATGGCAGAGAAAAGGTAGCCGCATATGCACGCTTGGAAACGTTCGGGCGTCAGTAGTCTGAGCCCATTTCTCCGGCAGAGTTAATTCCACCCGCTCTGATTTAGTCATATTTTATTTCTGCTGCATCCAAGCCTTTGAGAAATTCGTTAAAGCACTTAATTAAGTGTACGTACAGCTAGATTTTGGTTGGTAATTTCAAGACTTAACCGGTTTATTGGGCCATGATTCTGTCGAGATCACTATCTAAAAAAGTTTAAAATACGAAATATTGTTAGTCATGCAACCAGCATCAAGAAGTCCCGCATCACTGAAAGACGACGTGCTTCGAAAATGCTGAAAAGTCCTTCAAGCAACTTACGGAAACCACGGTCGAATATATTCTCAGCTCGCATCTCTGGGATCGCTGATTCACGCCGTATCAAGATCACTAGCATCGTGGCGTTCCGGCACACGCAGTTCTTCCGGTCCCCAGCTTTTATTCACCCGTCGACCACGCACGACCGCAGGCCGTGCCTCTATTTCCGTAGCCCATCTAATTACATGTTTGTAAGATGCCACATCAAGAAATTCTGCCGCCTTATATGAATTGTTTAACACTAGACTGCCGTACCAGGCATAGGTGGCGATATCGGCGATATTATACTCATCGCCGCAGAGATAGATCCGATCAGACAAATTGCAGTCCAACACATCGAGTTGACGTTTAACTTCCATGGCGTAGCGATTAATGGGATATTCAAGCTTCTCTGGCGCATAGGCATAAAAGTGACCGAAACCGCCTCCTACATAGGGTGCACTGCCCATCTGCCAAAACAGCCAGGACATACACTCGGCCCGCGCCGAGGGTTCGGTTGGAACAAAAGCACCAAACTTCTCCGCCAGATACAACAGGATCGCACCTGATTCGAAGATACGGGTCGGTGGAGATGTACTTCGATCAAGCATGGCCGGAATTTTTGAATTTGGATTTATCGCAACAAAGCCGCTACTAAACTGATCACTTTCATCAATCTCTATCAAAAATGCATCATATTCAGCACTCTTTATTCCTAGCGCCAGAAGCTCTTCGAGAAGGACCGTAACCTTGACGCCGTTGGGCGTTGCCAGGGAATAAAGCTGTAGCGGGTGTTTGCCGACAGGCAGCGCTTTGTCATGGGTTGCACCCGCGAACGGGCGATTTATTTTAGCCCATTTTCCACCACTTTCAGTGTCCCAGTGCCAGACTTTAGGTGGCATGTAAGTTGAATCGTTGGTCATCCTTTTTATATCCCAATATGCTCAGGGCAGCGCTTGCACGCCACTGGTTAAATAGGCGTCTCGTTGGGTGCTCTTTCTAAGTCGTATTTATCCGATCTGCTTGCTTAGTCACTTCGATCATCAAATGCCAAATATATTTCATCTTTTAACCACTCCATATAACGTAGCACCAACCGGGTATTCATTTGTTTTTGTCTCGCCACGGCTTGGCGTGGCATCTCTGCTAAATGTTCAGCTAGCTTAAACGCCTCATCAAATAATTTTTCTTTTGGATGAATGCTGCGCACCAGACCCCATCGTTCGGCATCTTCGACGCTGAAACGATCACAGGTCAGCACCAGATTGCGCGCCCGGTGCATGCCTAGGGACGCAGCCAACATTGGTGTGCTACCCCAAAGGAAAGGAATTCCCAATCCAACCTCCGGGATAAAGAATATTGTTTTCTCCGCAGCAAGAATAATATCAGCCGCCAGTGCCAGTGATACACCGCCGCCGACCGCGTAGCCCTCTAGTACGGCGATGATTGGGGTCTCGGTGTTCAGCATAGCATGGGTAAGTTTTGCGCCCTGCTCAAAGGCTTCAACCCGCTCTGTGCGCCCAGCATGTTCTAGCTTGGCCAGAAGTTTGCGGTCCGCACCGCTGGAAAAGACCCGCCCACGCCCGGCTAAAATAATTGCTCCTACATCCTTATCCTGATCAGCTGCCTCGATGGCCGCAACGATCGCCGCTTTGACCTCAAGGGAAATGGCATTAAGAACATCGGGTCGATTAATCCAAATCGTAGCAACGGCACCTTGGCGTTCGACAAAAACCACCGCTTCCTCACCTGCTTCGCTCAATATCCTCTCCCTTTGTTGATAGTCAAAATTCGACGCATAGAAATTCCAGGTAATTAGTTAAATCGAGCGGACGATTACGGAAGCGTTAGCCTTTGTCCGCGGATTTATTACCTGGCTACCACCCGATCCAGTTCTTCAGCCGAGCGTTTGCGCAGCTCAGTAAGTAAGGCGTCAGACGAAAAAGAAACATGCGACGCGGCAACCACATCGGCTCTTATAACCAGATCCTGCAGCGGCTCGGGCTCGCCCTCAACTAAATTAGCGCTGCACTCTGCCCTACACTATTTAATGATTAGTGCATTAGAGAATAAAAAATACTATTCTAGTCCTAAATTAGATGTATTTCTATACCAGCCGGGTAAATTACACTATTTACATTGCGCCTGCTGGCTCAACCAAGACAAGGGGAGAAACTCATGAGACAGACCTTATTCACAAATGTAAGAATTTTCGACGGCAACGGAAAACGTACTTACGCCGGAGAAGTATTATTGCAAGGAAATATGGTCAAGAAAGTTTCCAAGGGGCCACACAAAATTAAAGTTAGTGGCGCGGATATAATCGACGGCGCAGGCGCAACGATCATGCCGGGGCTAATAGAGCCTCATGCCCATATCTGCTATATAGATGCTGTAGACCTTGCGGACATTGGGCGTATGCCGCCAGAGGACCACATGGTCCAGGCTCTCGACAATGCGCGGGTGATGCTTGATTCTGGTTTCACTGGTTGCTATTCAGCGGCAGGTGTTGGCGAAAGTAAACTTCGCATCGAAATAGCCTTACGAGACGCTATTAATAGCGGTAAATTTCCCGGCCCGCGTCTCTTAGCTGCCTCACCAGAAATTACTTCAACGGCAGGCTTAGGTGATGAACGCAAACACCACATGTATGAAGAATCTGTGGGACTTGTCGCAGATGGCGCAGATGAAGTTCGTCGAGCATGTCGAATGTGCGTTCGTGAGGGCGTTGACAACCTTAAGATAAACATCTCCGGGGATGAATTTACGCGTCGAGGTCATTCACAGCAATTAACTTACACTGACTCAGAAGTAGCAGCAGCTTCTGAGGTTGCAAAAATGACAGGGGTTAATTTGGCTTGCCACGCGCGTGCAGACCAATCCGTACGTATGGCTTTAAAACACGATATCAACGTTATATACCATGCTGATTACGCTAATAATAAGACCATCGACATGCTTGAAGCAAAAAAGAAAACCATATTTTTAGCGCCAGCAGTGGGCATAGTTTATACCGCAGCTTACGAAGCTAGCAATTGGGGTATTACCACAGAGATAGCAGAAGGCATGAACATGCTCTCTAAGCTAGAAAATACTTATAGAGTTTATCACGAGGTTCGAAAACGCGGCATTCGCGCACTTCCGGGTGGTGATTACGGCTTTGCCTTTAATCCAATTGGAACCAATGCGCGAGACCTAGAACATTTTGTAAACTTATTTGGTTACTCCCCAGTTGAAGCTTTAATAGCGGCCACCAAGTGGGGCGGTGAATTAATGGGCATGAACATAGGTCAAATAAAAGAAGGTTATCTTGCAGATATTCTGTTGGTAAACGGTGATCCAACTCAAGATGTGTCAATCCTGCAGGATAGAGATAATCTGCTCGCCATAATGAAAGATGGCAGCTTCCACAAGGCGCCCGATGCCAACGCCCTCGCCGCGCGCCGACAGGTTGCGGCGCCAGCGGCGGCAGAATAGAGCCTAACCGACGTATCTTATTAGCGGACACTATGTAGATGGCGCAAAAGTCCTTCCCCGCAATCGGGGGAAGGACTTTGTTTTTACCTGGAGCTATTTCTATTTAAGCACGGCCAAATTTTCTATGGCGTAGATCATCGCGCTACACCGCACGAACGTCTTGGATTAGATAATATCGAAGAAACAAAATTCGGGTCTAAAACCGGCGGCCAAGAAACTGAACTCCGCCCCATTCATTGTACAAATTCGGCGGCAACTTAAGCTACAGTCTGGTTATACTAGCCGAACATTTATAGTCGATAACCGATTGAGCACTGCTTAAGTTCACCCAATTGTGCTCTTCTGAAGATACAGATTAGGAAATTTTATATAAGGTGAAAGGGAATATTTTGATCTGGCTAATTTTTATGACCAACGAACGGCTCCATGCCATTGGTGCAATAAAATTGAGGTCGCATCATGTAATCAAACGTTTGGCGATAGCCTCCAATAAAAATCACCCATTGTAAATAAATGAAATTTGCTGCCGTCACTGTCAAATTTCTGGGAAGTAGCCCAAAGTAAGCTGGGTACGTAATCTTCTGGGAGAGAAAATCCTAGTGGAAGTCGTGTGATATGACCGGAAGTTTGGCGGGTGGCGCCGGGGCCTCGTCGGCACGGTCAAGATCAACCAGCCCATCGAGACGGTGGGAGAGGTCTTTCAACTGCTGGGCGATAATATGGATAACCAATCCTTCACGCTGTAGGCGTCCGGTACAGACTAACAAGCGCGCCGCCATCACCGCATTGCGAAAACGCTCAAACACATCCGACCAGATGATGACATTAGCGCTGCCGCTCTCATCTTCCAGGGTGGCGAAAATTACTCCCTTGGCCGTGCCCGGCCGTTGGCGCACCAACACCAAGCCGGCAACGCTAACACGGCGCTCAGGCTTCAGGTTAGCAAGCTGCTCTGCCCGCACAACACCATGCGATGTTAATTCCGGGCGCAGCAATTGCACCGGATGGCAGCGCAGCGATAGGCGGAGCATAGCGTAATCCTCCACCACCTGCTCGCCCATATTTATCTTTGGAAGGTCAACACCAGGTTCAAATTTTGCTTTATGTTCACCTTCTTCCCGACCATCAACGAGTGCGGCAAAAAGTGGCAGCGGCACATCATTAAGCGCACGTATCTCCCACGCCGCCTTACGCCGCGATAGACCCATGGAGCGAAAGGCATCGGCACGCGCCAGGCGCTCCAACACGGCCTTTGAGATATCCGCATGGCGGTGCAGATCGGCAAGCGTACGATAGCCCAAGCCCCGCGCCGCAACGATGCGCACCGCTACAACCTCGGGAAAGCCTTTGATTTCACGAAAACCAAGACGTAAAGCGCGCCCCTCATGGCTTTTTTCCACAGCCTCCAGGCTGCAATCCCAAGCGCTCGAATTCACATCGACATCTAATACCATAACGCCATGCTCCCGCGCATCGCGTACCAATTGCGCCGGCGCGTAAAAGCCCATCGGTTGGCTGTTGAGAATGGCGGCGGCGAAGACTGCCGGATAGTGACATTTCAGCCAGGCCGAAACATAGACCAGCAGGGCAAAGGAAGCGGCGTGAGATTCAGGGAAGCCATAATCGCTGAAGCCCTCGACCTGGCGAAAGCAGCGCTCGGCAAATTCCCCGTCATAGCCACGCGCCACCATGCCGTTGATCATCTTGTCGTGGAAGGCATGCACCAGGCCGGAGCGGCGGAAGGTGGCCATGGCGCGGCGCAGCTTATCCGCTTCCTCTGGTGTGAAGCCGGCGGCAACGATGGCGATCTTCATGACCTGCTCCTGAAAGAGCGGCACGCCGAGGGTTTTGCCCAACACCTGCTCGAGTTCAGTGGAAGGAAAGACGGCCTGCTCCTCACCATTCCGCCGACGCAAATAGGGATGCACCATATCGCCCTGGATCGGCCCGGGGCGGACAATCGCAACCTCGATTACCAAATCATAAAAGGTGCGCGGCTTCAGGCGCGGCAGCATCGACATCTGCGCTCGGCTTTCAATTTGAAAGACACCGACGGTATCCGCCTTGCACAACATATTATAAACCACCGGGTCCTCAGCCGGCACATTGGCGAACTCAAGATTGCGGCCATACTCCTCAGCCAACAGGCCAAGACATTTACGGATACAGCTCAACATGCCGAGGGCGAGGATATCGATCTTGAGAATGCCAAGCGCATCGAGATCATCTTTGTCCCACTCAATATTGGTGCGCTCGGCCATGGCGGCATTCATCACCGGCACTATCTCGGAAAGCGGCCCGCGGGTGATGACGAAGCCGCCGACATGCTGCGATAGGTGGCGCGGAAAGCCGATCAGCTCACGCGTCAGGTATAGGGCAAGCGCAAGGCGGCGATCCGTCGGGTCTAGGCCAGCCTCGCGCACCCGGACATCAATGTAATCCTCAGCTGAGCTATCGGATTGCCCCCACCGCCGCAAAGCACCGGAGAGCGCACCAACCACATCGCCTGACAGACCCAGCGCCTTGCCTACTTCGCGCATCGCACTGCGACTGCGATAGCTGATCACCGTGGCGGCAATGCCGGCACGCTCGCGGCCATATTTCTCATAGATATATTGAATGACCTCCTCGCGCCGCTCATGCTCAAAATCAACATCGATATCGGGCGGCTCATCGCGCGCTGCGCTGACGAAGCGCTCAAACAAAAGATCCATACGATTGGGATCGACCGCCGTGATGGTGAGGCAATAACATACCGCCGAATTAGCCGCAGAGCCCCGCCCCTGGCAAAGAATATTGCGCCGGCGCGCGAAGCAGACAATATCGTGAACTGTGAGAAAATAAGGCGCATAGCCGAGCGTGCCGATTAATTCTAGCTCATGATTGATCTGCGCCCGCACCTTATCCGGCACACCCTCCGGCCAGCGCGCCGCCGCGCCCAGCCAGGAAAGGCGCGCCAGTTCCTCCTGCGGCGTGCGCCCGCCGGACACCGGGTCCGCCGGATATTCATAACGCAACTCATCCAGGCTGAAACGGCAGGAATCGGCGATCTCGATACTACGCGCTACAGCATCGCCGTGGCGGGCAAACAGGCGCGCCATCTCGGCGCCGCTTTTCAGGTGGCGCTCGGCATTGACCTGAAGACGCCAGCCCGCGCTGTCGATGGTGCAATGTTCGCGTATACAGGTGAGCACATCCTGCAACGCGCGGCGCGAGGGGTCATGCGCATGTACATCATTGGTGGCGACCAAAGGCGCGCCACAGCGCTGGGAAATCGCTTCAAAGCGAACCAGGCGGCGCGCATCATCGCCCCGGTAGAGATGGTGCGCGGCCAGATAGCATTGCACGGACATCTTGCCGGCGGCGGTGACAAAACCTTCCAACATCGCGGTAAAATCTATTTCACACTTAAGCTCGTCTTGCGATGCGCTTGGCTTTGGTGGCAAGGCGATCAGAATTTGCCCGCGCGCATGGCGCAACACATCTTCCAGGGTGATCCAGCATTGCCCCTTGGGCGCACGCCGCTTACCGATGGTGAGCAGGCTGGCGAGACGGCCATAGGCGGCGCGGTCGGTCGGCAAACAAAGAAAACTCGGACCCGAATGTTCATCCGGCACTGCCAGGCTCGTCGTGAGGTCAAGCCGCGCACCGGGTATCAGACGCGTGGCGCCCTTCCCGTGTGCGGCGACGTTCTCCCGCGCGGCCATATGCGCACGCACCACACCGGCTAAGCTGTTACGGTCGGTCAGCGCGATGGCGTGGTGGCCGAGCGCTGCGGCCCGCTCGACCAATTCCTGAGGGTGTGAGGCGCCGCGGAGAAAACTATAATTACTCGCCACCTGCAATTCGGCGTAAGCGCTCATGCGCTATCAGCCAAACAGGCCATGCAGCCACCAGCCGGGCGTCATGCCGGGGCGGTAGAGGGCGTCGCGGTAGAGCCAGAAGCGCCGCCCGCGCTCATCTTCAACACGGTAATAGTCGCGGATCGAATCTGCCGCGCCGCCAAGCGGTGCAACACCCTCGGCGTGCCACCATTCGGCAGCGATACGCTCCGGCCCATCCGCCTTGACCACGTGGTGCAATATGCGCCGCCAGCGGAACATCACCGGCGGATCGTCAGGCACCATGGCGATGGCTTCAACCGCTTCGGGGCGTGGCAACAGGCGCAACGGGCGCTGCCGGCCAGCCGGCCAATGACTTGGTTGTAGTCGCGCTGTATCGGTTGGGGTTGGCGGCGCTGGGGTTGGGGCCAGGGCCGTAGTTGAGGACTCGGCAACATGCGATATCGCCGCGCGCTCGGGCTCATGGCTTGGGTACAGTGCCAGACGACGCACATTGCGCAGCCCCAGCCTGCCGTCGAGGCGATCAATCAGACGCGCCACTTCGCCATTATCCGCTTCCGCATCAGCCTGCTCGAAGAGATTTTTCGGCTCAGGGGTGGATGCCGCAGGTGCAGGCGTGGGCGTCATTTCACTTGCAGCTGCAGCTGGCAACGCCATTTGGGCCAGGACGAGCGCCTGGGTCTGGCTTGCCGCTAGGGTGACGCTGTCAAAGCCGAAGCCGGCGTCGATCTTGTCCAGCGGGCCAGCAAAGAGGCGCATCAGATGCGCCGGCGCGCGCGCCGGCGCGCTGGTGCCGACCACCAGACGCTCGACCTTGCCGTCACCGCGATAAAAGCTGAGCTCAAGTTGCCGCGCGCCCTTGCCGGCAAGCTCCAACAAGCCTTCCAATTCATTCAACAGATGCTGCACCGTGGCGGCGATGACCTTGCGACTAGCAATCGGCTCGACAAAATCCTGCCGCACACGCTGGGCGGCAACCGGGCGGCGCGGCGACAACGGCTCATCTGCACGCCCCAAGGCCTGGTCCAAGCGCAGCATCACACCATCGCCGAAGCGCCGCGACAGGGCGCCGCGCGGAATACCGTAAAGATCACCGATGGCACGGAAGCCAAGGCGCTCCAATCCCTTCATCTCAGACACGCCAAGCCTTAGGCCCTTGAGCGGCAACCTGGCCAGAGCGGCGCGATTTTTGCCCGGCGCAATCACCCGACCATTCTTTCTCAGACTGGGCTCTGCCTCGTTCCCGTGCTTTGCCCCAGCTCCTTGTTTTGTCCCTGCCCTGTGCTTGCCGCCGCCATAACGGGATACTGCCCAGGCAGCGCCCGGGGTATCGGCCAGTGTGGCACGGGCGGCAAAACCGAAATGTGCCAGGCGATACAACAGATCATTGACCAGAGCCGTCTCCCCACCAAAGAGATGGGCGCAGCCGGTGACATCAAGCCACAGGCCGTGACTGGCGCCGATCAGCGTTTCCGGCTCTCTACCAGTCGCATCCCCCGTCACATCTAATGCCACCCACGGCGTCCAGCGGCCACACCAATCGGCCAGCGCGGCCAGCGCTTCTCGGTCCGCCTGACCCTCGGCCGGCACGGTGCGCAAACCAGGCAAGCGCGCCCGTGCATCGGCCAACAGCTGACCCGGTACAATGCTCGCCATAGCCTCTGCTGCCCGGTTGGCCGCCGCCACGCGCATAACCGTGCCACTACCCCGACCACCGCTATCCGGGTGACCGCCATCGCAAACCGTTACCAGTGGCTCAGCGCGCCAGTCGGACTGCCGTCGGCTCAACCGATCGGTCGCGAAGCGGGGTAGCCATAGTGAAATTACCCGTCTCATGATGCCACTCCACCCGCCATTCTGCTGTTGCGGCGCCACGACAGCGCCGTAATTCCGTGCGCCAGCGCAGCCGCCCCGGGCCTAACCAGCGCTGTTCTGCCTGTTTCTCCGCCTGTGCCTGTGCCTGTGTCTGTTCTTGCGGCACCAAGCCGGGAATGGCGCCGCTCGGCGCCGCCCGCACATGCCAGCATGACAGCGCCGCACTTGGCTCTTCTGCATTACCCAGCTCAACTTCGCCCTGGCCGACCTCCTCTGCGCTATCGCCTTTGCCGACCTCAAACGGCGTGCTGCGCAGAAGAAAACAACTGACGCCGCTTTTCTCTGCCGCAAGCTGCAAGCGGCGACTGGCGGTCAGACCCACTGCCGCTGCTTCTACCTCACCAACTACGGCAAGCAGACGCGGACAGGACAGCCCCTCACGCATGGCCCACAGCACATCGCTGCCCTGGCGCGCGCCGAGCAGTATTAGGCGTGACGGGTCCAGGCCGAACGCCGCTAGGCCCGGCGCATAAATATTTCCACTCTCATATGCGGCGCCAAGGCGGCGGCACCACAGCACCACGCCCGGCGCGCGAGCGGTGAGGCGCACCAGTAAGGCGGTAATAAAACCCAGCGCCGCGCCATCGCGCGCCGGGCCGGAAATTTCATGCAGCGCGCCCAGGGCAAGGCCTCGCCACGGCAAAGCATCATCGATCTCTGCTACGCCAAACGGCAGCACGCCCGGCTCACAGTCGAACGATTCCCTAGCCCCAGCCGCATCTCCACCGCGCGCTCCTGCCCGCTCCAGAGCACCGATGCGACGGCGCAATTCGGCTATTTTGGCGCTCGGAGCAACATTATCGGTAGAAGCAGTATGTGGCATAAAACGGCTTTTTTCTGGGCCTATTACCATTAATAGACGCCCGGCGAGATGCAAATTGTTCTCTTTATGTTCTTATAAGATCTAGACACAACGGAACATTCTGTCAAGCGCACATGATGGCAACGTGGTTGCAAATAACTGTCGTCCAGCACGAAAGGCGCGATGTCAAAAAACAATGTAGAAAGCCCCGAAAAAATCTTTCGCCAAGAAAGCGTCAAAGCGGAGCATCAGCACCAAGACATTGCGCCAGATTCAGATAAAGAGCGCTCGCGCCTATGGCTCTCTGAGCGCCAGCGCTTAAAGGGTCATCACATTAAAGAAGATAGGGCGTTCCAGCGGGGCGCCCCATTACTTTTGCACTTATGGCTGTCTGTTTCTCAATGCGATTGACAGTTTGCTTAAAAAATATCCGCACCGGCTGACCGGTCGAGTTCCTCAAGCTCAGATCAAGATACAAGCACTATTTAAAAGAATGCCTCGCCGGTTTCGCGATTGAAAACATGGAGATTTTCAATATTAAGGGCGATACCGCAGGGGTCGCCCGGCACACCCAATTCAGAGATCTTGCGCTTGATCGTCATGCGATCCTGGCCAAGGTCAGCCTCAATCAACATATCGCCGCCCAAAGGCTCGGTAACAAATATTTTCGCTGAGAATTCCATGCCGTGATTCTCCCCCACCGCAATCATAAGGTCATCAGGGCGAATGCCAAGGCGGACCTCCGTTGCTGCGCCCTTCTCTTGCAAAACCCGCGACTGCGCATCGGTCAGCGCTACTTTCATATTTTCATAGGCCAGCGCGACTGCATCGCCGCTGCGCTCGATACGACAATCGAGAAAATTCATCGGCGGCTCGCCAACAAAGCCAGCTACAAACTCATTAATCGGATGGTTATAAATTTCACTCGGCGTGCCGAGCTGTTGCAAAACGCCCTCATGCATAACGGCAATTCGATCCGCCATGGTCATGCCTTCGAGTTGATCGTGGGTGACGTATACTGTCGTCGTTTCCAGACGGCGCTGCAGATGCTTGAGTTCACCGCGCATATGTGAACGCAGCTTGGCATCGAGATGGGCAATCGGCTCATCGAACAGAAACACCTTAGGCTCTCGCACGATGGCGCGACCGATCGCAGTGCGCTGTTTTTGGCCGCCACTCAGCTCGACTGGCTTGCGCTGCAATAATTCCTCGATCTCCAACATTTCCGCCGCCCAGACAACACGCTCTTCTATATCCGTCTTATTCATTTTCTGTAGCTTGAGCGGATTGGCCATGTTCTCGAACACTGTCTTGTGCGGATAGAGCGCGTAATTCTCAAACACCATGGCAATGTCACGGTCGCGCGGTGGAATATCATTGACCTTGAGGTCGCCAAAAAAGACCTCGCCAGAAGAAATGAATTCGAGCCCCGCTAACATTCTAAGGGTGGAGGATTTGCCGCAGCCTGAAGGACCTAAAAGGCAAAGAAATTCATTGTCCTCAATTTCGATATTGAGATCCTTTACGGCCATTGTCTTGCCGTAATATTTCCAGACGTCTCGAATGGTAACAGACGTCATCTCAGCGCCTCCGATCAATAGTTGTTTGCGGTATGGCATTCATGGTTTATTCGCGAACCGCCCCCATGGTGAGGCCGGTTACCATATAGCGCCGGATGAGGAAGCCAAGAAACATCATCGGTACGGTGGTAACGACGCCCGCGGCCATGATGCTGCCCCATTGAATTTTTACCGGCTGCACCAGCTCGGCGGTCGCGACAGGCAAGGTTTTGGCGCCACCTGAACCAATGATCGAAGCAAACAGAAAATCGTTCCAGCCGAACAACACACAGAGCACGATGAAGGCGGCGACGCCGGGTGCAACCAACGGCATGATCATACGCAACGCCTGCCACCTGTTGGCTCCATCGCACTGCGCCGCCTCTTCAATGGCGTAGGGTACATTGTCGAAGAAGCCCTTTAAAATCCAAATAGCGAACGGTAAATTAAATGTGGTGTACGCAAGAATCAGCCCAGGCAGTGTGCCGACCAGACCGGACGAACGGAAGATGACATAGAGCGGCACCATGACCGCAACCACCGGCGCCATGCGGGTGGAAATAATCCAAAATAGCAGGTCCCTTTTACCTCTGAATTCGGCGCGCGACAGCGCATAGGCGGCCATCGAGCCTAGAAACACCGAGACCACGGCCGAGCCCAGCGAGGCGATCAAGCTGTTGCGCATATACAGGCCGAAATGCTTCTCGGTGAAGAGTTCAACATAATGTTCACCGGTCGGCACAAAGTCGAACATCACACCGACCCCGCCCCAATCGCCCTCTTCCGGCAATTTAAATGCATCGAGCAAATCCTTAAACGACGAGATCAGCATGATCGCCAGCGGCAACACGGTCCAGACAAAGAAGGCGATGAGAAACAGAATAACCAATATCGAAAACACCGAGCGCGCCGGTGATTTGTAGCGAACGATCTCACGAGACGCCATGCCCTAGTTCTCCCCGCCCGGTTTGATTTTCCGCGCCGGGTCTTCAAAAACTTTCGTTAGAAACAGTCCCAGCAATATCGTCAGCAACAACAGAGTAAAGGCAATTGCTGCACCGCGGCCAAGTTCGAAGAACTTGAACGAAACATCAAACAAGTAAGTCGGAAGAATTTTGGTGGCATTGGCCGGGCCACCGCCGGTCATGATCAGGATGGTGTCGATAAAGCGAAAATTATCCATAAAGCGCAGTAGGATTGCGATTAGTAGGAAGGGATAAAGGTTGGGTAGCGCCACGCTAAAAAAATTGCGCAGCGGCCCGGCACCATCGACCATGTTTGCTTCGAGTTGCTCCTGCGGCACACGCTTTAAGCCGGCCAGCGTTATCAGGGCAATCAGGGGTGTCCATTGCCAGACATCCGTTGCGACGACGCCCGCCAATGCCCAGGTCTTGTTACCTAGGATAGTGCCGCCATCAAGAACGCCGAGGCTGCGCAACAGCCAGAAATACCAGCCGAAGGTGCCGTTATAGAGGAACATGTAAAGAAAGCCGGCTACCACGGGGGCCATCATCATCGGCATCAGAAAAATAGTGATGAAGAGTTTCTCAAGCCGGGAATTGTTGAGAATAATCGCAACCAGAACACCGAGCGTAATTTCAACCGTCAGGCAGAGCGCACTATATTTGAATAGGGTGACCCACCCCCTGGCGAAATTTTTATCGGTAAACAGGCGGGTAAAATTATCGACACCAACCCACAGGTCTGATTTTCCCGGGGCCAACTGCACCTCGTGCAAACTCATGTAAATGAGCCACGCAAAGGGGTAAAGAGATATCGCCGCCAACAACAATACCGCTGGCAACAGCATCCACATTAAATAAAAGCGGGCCGGCTGATTATTGAGTATTTGTGGAACATAATCGATCCGCCGCACGCCCCGATAGGCAGTTTGCTCCGGGGGCTCACGACGTGTTGCGTTTAAGGCCATAGCGAATATTCAAGTAGCGTGCGCGGGTCAGGCAAAATAAGCTGACAGATGGGAATCCGCTGCCACAGCTGCTTGGCCGTGACAGCGGAATTACCCAAAATGATCCTAGAACGCCAAAAGAGCCCTAGACGCCGTGCATCGAATTAAGTTCGTCACCAATGGACTCGCAAGCCTCTTGGGCGGACATTTCGCCCGAGATGCATTGCTGGGTTCCGACGCGGACGATCTCATGATATTCGTTGGCCTTTGGCAGCTTCGGCCCGAGCACCATGTTGGGCGAACGGATACCCTTGTCATAGACGGCCTCGAACGTAAGCGCGTTGGGCATGGACGTCGGACGATTGCGTGCCGCCTTGACCTCCGGCAGATCCAAAACGGATTTACGTGTGGGCGTACCACCAACCCCTTGCAGGACCATGAGCTGCGTTTCATGACTGCATGCCCAGCTGGCGAAAATAAAGGCTGCGCGCTGTAAATCCATGGACGCGCCAGCATTGATGCCAATGCCGCCAATGCCGCAATTTGTAGCGTTCACCACATTGCTTGTTGCAACATTCCACGATTGCTCACCCTTTGGCCCCATAGCATAGGCAGTCTTGCCGCCGGCCGCCACAGATTGCTCGGCATCTTCAACCGAAGCGGCAAACTCGTGATACTGAATTTGCATAGCAACGCCGCCTGCCGCGTATACAGTATTCAGCTCGAGCGTGCCGTTGGTCAAATTATCTGGATGGGAGACATCGGCAAGCGCCTTGTAGCCCTCCATGGATTTAACTGACTGCGCATCCCCCCAATTTGACGGACCGGGTTCTTTCGACCCCAGCGTGTCATCAACGGCAAAGTCGAGCCATTGGTTCTGAGCATACATATGGCGCTGAATATCGAGCTGGGTGGTCCAGCCAAACGAGCCGTGATGCTGGCCATAACCGTAGGGAATGGACGAATCGCGTTCGTGCATAATTTTGAAGAAGGCTGCAAAATCGACCATGTTCTTGTAGGTCGTATCGTCGGTGAACTCCATCCGATAGCCATAATCCGCCTCGAAATCTTTGGTCAATTTCTCAAACAGATCCTGGCGATAGAACGTGCAGGACACGGCGCAATCATAAGGAAAAGCACGGATCGGCCCGCGTTCATAATAAACGCCGCACGCGTCGAGATAATTCTCGAACCATACATTATCGCCATAACCCTGCGGGTCCAGCGGCAAGGTATCGTCGAGCGAGAACTGGTTGAGATCGGCGTAAAAATCTGCGAAGGGCGAGCCAATCGGCTTATCCTGCACATAGTTGAGCTGGTAATCCGCTTGGCCGCTTCTGAGATCAATGCCAACCTTCTGCTGCACCGTCGGCAAGCCATCGGTGAGAATCTCAACTTCAATCCCGGTCAAATCGTAAAACGACTTAATATTGTCTCGAATGGCGAAGGAAGGCGGGGTGTTCTCTGACATGAAGACCAACTTCGAACCTTCATATTGGCGCCATTTGGCATCCATTGACGACGCTGCATGGACGGGGTGTTTGGTAATAATGGAACTGAGCCCGACGCCGAGCGAGCCCGCGCCAAGTGCGGCTGCTGTGCCACCGCCAAGTTCAAGAAATTTACGCCGGCTGATGGTTTTGTAGAGCGCTTTCTTGGGAACATTAAACATCGCATCTCTCCCTGTATTTGGTTACGCTATTTTATGGCTTTTGACTGCGGACCAAACGGGCAATAGTGTTCACGATATTAGGACGACGCCCCTGAGCCGCTAGTATCTATGCATATGTATAACAACACCTAATGGAAGATCACCAGGCGATGATTGTCAATGGGGCATTAAAAATTAGCTGTTCAACAACCGCCAAACAGCATGCGTAGCAATGATCTACGCAACATGCGATCGCACGCCTCGGTGGTGTAACTGCAGATTATCAGATTCTCACGTTTAGCGCTGCACCGAGCAGTGAGAATAGATTTTTCTTTTTTACCCGATAACAACTTCACCAGCAGCAAGGCACTGCCGCAATCGGTCACATGGGTGAGGATGGAGCGGATATGGAGTTCGGCAATACGCACGTTTTCAGCTATCAAAATAACACGCTCGATCAATTAGTAGGGCTTGCCTAGGGTGGCGACGACCTGGTCATACTCGGTCAATAGATGTTCAAGCTAATTCTCCATGTAATATTTATCGAGCGCCGGATAGATCGCCTCTTCCTCGCAGCGCATATGCGGCTCACCCTCGTCATTCGTCTTGAGTAACTCCTTGATCTTTAGCTTGTCGAGCGCTTTGAAAACATTAATAAGAACAAGTAGATTATAGCCCAAATCGCAATGTCTTATTCGCTAAATATCGATAATTTTCTCGCGCGGGCAATCGGCGTTGCACGCCCGGGGTCTGGCAGCGCTTTTCACGCAGGGAGTTGCAGCCATTTTTTCTCTTCTGAGCTCGTTTTGACGATTACGAAATCTACTCAAGCGTCATTGCAAAGTGATCAGGCCGTAAGTCGCCCCCCCACAAACCCCGTAATGGCCGCGATAATGATCAGGATACAGCCACTATGCAAGCGCATCCGGCCTACCTGCCTGCGACAAATCAGTCCTTAACGCGCGGCAGGTCGATGACCCGCGCCGGGTCCTTCTTCACATCGAAGCTGAAACCCTTTCGAACACCCACATTACGCTGGATGACTTCAAGCGCCGTGACGTCGAACGGGTCCGGGTCAAGCGGCTCGCCGTATTTAACGGTAAGGCTATGCAGCATCTCCAACTCGTTGGGCAACAGCGCATCCTCAAGCGCCCCCGCACTCTCCAGCTGAACCTTAAATTTTGCATATGCTACCAGCTTGACCATGATATCAAGCCGCCGTATAGCCACCGTCGATAACAAGTTCGCTGCCGGTCACAAATTTGCTTTCATCGGAGGCGAGATAAAGCACACCGGCAGCTACTTCCTCCGGCTGACCAACTCGCCCAATGGGGTGCGCCTTGCCCAATTCAGCTAGACCGGCCTCCACGTCGCCGAAATCGCGTCGGCAGGTATCCTCCATCATCGCCGTATGGATATAGCCGGGATGAACCGAATTCACCCGGATGCCACTGCCATCGCGCCCGCATTCGAGCGCCACCGATTTGGTGAACAGCCGCACAGCGCCCTTGGACGCGCAATAGGCAGAACATTTTGATTCGCCGGCAATGCCGAGTATCGACGATATATTGATGATTGAGCCGCCACCGCTGCGGCGCATTAAAGGCACGGCATGCTTGGTGCCAAGAAACACACCGTCGATATTGACCGCCATGACGGCTCGCCAATCCTTGAACGAAATTTCATCGACAGTGCCAAAAGAGGCAATACCGGCATTATTGACCAAAATATCAAGTTTTCCGTAAGCGGCATCAACGGTGGCGATCGCCGCCTGCCACTGAGCCTCATCGGTAACGTCAAGTGGCACAAACATGGCTGTGCCGCCAGCCTGTTCAATGTCCCGTACCACTTTAGCACCCGCGGCCGCATCAATATCGGCGATGGCCACTTGCGCGCCTTCCTCGGCCAGGTGCCTTGCAATAGACTGCCCGATACCGGTTGCAGCGCCACTGATCAAGGCCGCTTTGCCAGCTACCCGATTTACCATCTTTTACTTCTCCTTTAATCAAGTTGGAATTAAACTATGCCACTGCCTATCGCCGATAACTGGTTCGAAACGCGTCGCTATAATGACGATATTACACAAATATTCGAGCCCCATGTTATCCCCGATATCCATTGCAACATATGGCATGTTCGTGGGCGTGATCACGACTTGTTACTTGATACGGGAATGGGCGTGGTCAGTTTGCGCAACCATGTAGCTTTGGTAACGGAAAAGCCCGTCTTCTGTGTCGCCAGTCATAGCCATTTTGACCATGTGGGTAGCAATCATGAGTTTGACGAACGGCTTATGCATGCAGCGGAAGCGGGTATTCTCACGACACCAACGCGGGATAATACGGTCACGTCAAATTATGTCACGGCGGATATTTTTACTGCCGCCCCCTATGCCGGCTTCAACGTCGATACCTATGAAATCAAGGCAGCACCGCCAACCCGCCTGGTGGCGGATGGCGATATTATTGATCTCGGCGACCGCTATTTTGAGGTGCTGCACCTGCCCGGACACTCGCCAGGCAGCATCGCCCTCTGGGAAGCGGCCACCGGCACGTTGCTCTCGGGCGATGTGATTTATGACGGCCTGCTCTATGATGAACTCTATCATTCGGTACGCGAGGATTACGCCATCAGCATGGAACGCTTGCGTGACTTTAAGGTAAAGACCGTGCATGGCGGCCACTGGGAAAGCTTCGGGCAGGCAAGATTGATCAAACTGATCGACGAATATCTCGCCGGCGCACGCAGGCCAGGCTGCCCTAACGATTAATTCCAGCAGGCGATGAGCTCAATTCATCGCCTGCTGCCAAGCGCGCAACCGGCAGGGTCTAAACAAAGAGTGCGGCTGAGTTATCGAGGTAGCAAAGGAAGCAGATGCGGCCGCCCAGCGCTTGAGAGATCAAACAAACAAGACAAGAACCCAGAAAAACTTCTAACCAGTAACCGTCAAAAAAATACTCCGCTCAGCCATCTTCTGCCGCAACCATTTGTGTAACAGCGCATTCATCCTCACGCCACCAGAGCGAAGCGAGATCCGAAATATCAGCATCGCGATCCCAGATACGCGCTTTCAGAACGCCGATATCGGTATCGAGGATGCGGTCAACATACTTCCCTTTATAAATGGTAGCGCCTGAGCGACATGGCAGGCTATTGATGCCGTCACCCTGCCTTTCGTGAGCCCCGGCATTACTTAGGCGCACGCGCTCAGCGCGAACGGCAATACAAACCTGGCTGCCGGCTGGCGGTGCATCACCACCGCTCCAAATACCGCCCAACATATGCGCACCGATGCGCACCTTGGCGCGTCCATCGGATACTGATTCCAACGACCCCTCGAGCAGGTTTTCCACGCCCATGAAATCGGCGACGAACTGATTAAGCGGGCGATCAAAGAGATCGGTGGGTGGTCCCTCCTGTACGATATCACCATACTGCATGAGGATGATGCGGTCACTCATGGTAAGCGCTTCTTCCTGACTGTGGGTGACGTAAATGAACGTAATGCCGAGGCGTTCGTGCAAATCTTTTAGTTCGACCTGCATATCCACGCGCAGCTTTTCATCCAGCGCGCCAAGCGGCTCATCAAGCAGCAAAATCGCTGGCTCCGTAACAATTGCACGGGCCAGAGCGACACGTTGACGCTGGCCACCGGAGAGTTGATGCACACGGCGATCATAAAGACCTGCGAGGCGCGTCAGATCGAGCGCCCGCTCAGCGTTCTTTCGCCTTTCGCCTTTGCTTTGGCCGCGCAAGCGCAAGCCATATTCAATATTCTGGCCGACACTCATATGGGGAAACAGCGCATAATGCTGAAACACAGTGGTGCAATTGCGCTTGTTAGCCGGTATGTGGGTGACGTCTTCACCGTCGATAGAAATTCTCTCGACCTGCGTCGGGCGCTCCAGCCCCGCCGTAATGCGTAGCAGGGTCGTCTTGCCTGACCCGCTCTCGCCTAGCAACGTTAAAAATTCACCGCGCCGCGCCCTAAGCGTAACATTGTCCAAAGCGAGGACCTCACCAAACCGATGAGTAGCGCCGATCACTTCAAGAATTGGTGCCTCTCTGGCGCCGCTCGTCACATCACTCACGCTCGCCTCGCTCCCCTAGTTACTCTCTTGCCAACATCCATACCCACCTACTTCTTCTCGCTAAAGCCGACCTTGATGGCGACAAAGGTCAGAAAAATACTGGCGATGGTGATCAAAGTACTCATCGCGAAAATAAGCGGCACCGATGTATTGTGCGCGCCAGATTGAATCCACAGATAGAGTGGCAAGGTGGTCTGCCCGGCACGCATAAAAATACTGAACGGTAATTCGTTGAACGACAGCAGAAAGCCAAAAAATCCGGCGGCAAAAATACCGGGCTTTAAAATAGGTACTTCAATCTGCCAAAAGCGCTCCCACTTGCTGGCGCCCAAATCTGAGGCGGCCTCGAGCAGACGTTGGTCAAAGCGCGAAGCGACCACCATCATGGCTAATAGAGCGAACGGAAAGGCCCAGATGAAATGCGCCAATGCCAGCGACCACAGGCCCATCTTGAAATGCAGCCCGACGCGGAAAAACAAAAATATTGACATGCCGGCTACGATGCCGGGCACCATCAAAGGCAACAGGAAGGTCATCAAAAAGGGCCCGCGCCGACGAATGCGCGGCAGCACCGAACCCACCGCCAGGGAAGCTGACATGCAAGCAACCGAGGTTATTACCGCCAGCAGCAGGCTCAGCAATAGCGGCTTTACGATACGGAAATTACCGCCATATGCTTCACCCTCGCGCTGGCCTGAGCCAAAGAACATGTCGTCATACCATTGAAGCGTCCAATCTCCCGGGAAGCCGGTTAGCGGCTCCGCGCTGACCGAGAGAATAACCAGCCAGAGAATGGGAAAATAGATAAAGCCGAGAACGATATACCCGAGCGCCGCCGACCCCCAGGCCGACCAGTTTTCAGCAATCCGCTGGCCGAGCGGCATCCGGCTTGACAGTACCGGCGGCATATCAACGTGCGCCGTCATCGGTTGAGGCTCGCAAATACGTTAGAGAGACCGCCCATCGGTCTGAGCGCAGCCCACAGTATCACCTGGAAGGCCAGCATGATGCCCAGCACAATCGTCGCCAAGGCCGCAGCCATGGTGAAATTACGGGCGCCGATCATGTTGTAAACATTGTGGCTGATCATCAGCACATTGCCGCCGCCCATCTGTTGCGGCACCACCGTATCGCCCAGCATGGGAACAAAGCAGAAGACAATGCCGGCAACGATGCCCGGCAATGAGAGCGGCAAAATAATATGGTAGAGCGTCCGCCAGCGATTGCCGCCAAGGTCCTTACTGGCTTCGAGATATTCATTATCGATCAAAGAAATTGAGAGAAATATTGGCCACACCATGGCGGGAAAATATTGTCCAAGCAAGCCTAGATGGACCGCGAAGTCAGAGAAAATAAGCCATTCCACTGGCTCACTGACAATGCCAACATCGAGCAGTGCCGTATTCACTAGGCCCTGGATGCTCATCACCGAGCGCCAGACGATCACCCGCGCCACCGGGCTGAGGAAAAACGGCACTGTGAGCGCCGTAAAGGTAATGAGTTTCAGAGTGTTATTTTTTGCCCCCTTGGCGAGCCAGAGGGCGAAGGGAAAAGCGAGCAACAGTTCGATCACTGTCATGGTAGCGGCGATACGTATGGTGCGCTCGAGGAGATTACCTCCGCCATAGAAAAACAGTTTCTCGTAGGCGGTAAAGCTCCAATCCCATTGGATCTTCACGCCTTTGGTCTGCAAAAAAGAGAATATGACGATGCCAATCAGCGGCAACACCACGCCGAGGAACCAGAAGGTCGTAAATCCGCTAAGCGTCCAGATGCCACCCGGCAACTGAGGCAACAATCCGCCACCAAACAAGCCGCCCGAGCGGTCTCCGTGCCTGATTGTCATTGCTAGAATCTACCACAAATCTCCGGCCGGAGCGGAGTACGGATACCCTGACGCAGGTTTTGCTCCAGGGTATCCGTTCCGTTAGCCAACCGAGATCACAAGTTCAGTTAAGCGTTCAACACACGGTCCGTGGCGGCTTGAATGTCCTGAAGATGTTCAGGAACCGCTGTAAACCACATTTGCTCATGTGAGAATTTGTTCTTGAGTTTATCCTGCGCTTCAGCAATTGCCACGCCGACATCATCACCGAGACCCATGCTCTTAGCATATTCCGCACCGAGATCCGGACGTCCCGAAACATAGCCACGTAACGGGCTAATCGCCGCCGCATAAGAGCCTGACAACAGCCAGTTCAGGAAGGTGTAAATTTCTTCAAAATTACCCCGGTCCTGAACCTGGGTTGGGATGTAGCAGGCATGCATCCACTTCATGTAACCCTCAATCGCATTGGCGTAAACGAAATCCGTCATGCCGGCTTTTTGCGCTTCTTTCACTGCTGGTTCCCAGCAGCGGATGGCAATGACCTCGCCATTCTTGATCAGTGAAACCTGATCATCGAATGTGGTGTGGAAGCTGCGGAACTGACCGGCCTCCTTACGAGCGATCATGTAATCGGCCGTGGCGTTGGCTTCCGCCGGTGTCATATTTGCCGGATCACCGATGGCGACCTTGCCGGAGCCTTTGAGATACATGGCACACTCTTCAAGATAATAATACATCGTCCCAGTAGCGCTCTTGCCCATAGTGCGATCATCTTCAAACACCAATCCCCAGGATACCGCTTCAGGCGGATAAGGCTCACCAAGTTTATCAGGGAAATAGCCGAAGCTATCGGCATTCATCGCCAACGGCGTACCCCATACTGTGCCGCCTTCAGGCTTCAGATCGCGGGTGAGATAAGGCACATTCTTGATCGACTGCGGCATGCCGGCCCAGTTCGGTATATTGCTGTGCTCGATGGGAATAATGGCGTCGCCGTTGATAAGCTCCTGCTCCGCACCGGAAAGAGTAGAGATCAGGTCGAAGCGGTCGCCGGCATCATTGACCAGCACTTCGTTGAGGAACAGGCCGGGATCATCCTTCATGATCTCACCTTCAAGGCGAATACCGGTCTCCTTCTCGAAAGCACTCCAATCGCCTGGAATCATCGTCGGCGCCGTCATCAGAAACCGCACAACGCCTGATTCCGCTTTGGCGCGCCGGGTAAGGCCCTTGAGAATCGCCGGTGCACCGACAATAACCGAACCAACTGCAGCACCTTTAATGAAATTACGACGTGAAAGGTTGTAGTAAAAATGTTTGCTCACAAATTTCTTACTCTTCGCCATGGTGGCCTCCCTAAAAAAGTTGAAACAAGACTTTACTTACTCATTTGACTGTTACGTCCGATATACCTTTTATACAGACAGTATGGTTAAGTGTTATCATATTTGGCAAGGCTAGTAATGTGTTCTACGTTTTTTTCTGCAGCATTAACCATGTCTAGCTAAGTCGCAGTGGTTCGCCCTCCTAATAGCCTCGCTATCAGGAACTTTTAAGACTGCTTGGACTTAGTCTGACAACGCTCGGCTATAAATTAAAATTGATAGTATTAGACCTCAAAGCGAGCACGTCGTGTAACTTCTGTTCCACTAACCTTAAAACGTTGTACTGAGTTGTCATCTGCCATTAAATTAGCTTCTCCAAGCACACCGGCTTTCTTACCTGCGGTACCGTTTAAAAGCTCGAATGGATGTTTATGGTCAACAAACCCTAAATTTACTGTTCCCAAGTCATACCCAATAAGCTTCTGCAATTCCGGTGGAAAGTTTCTTACCTCACTGAAAGGAACTGCAAGGTATTGATTCTCCTCCTGTCGAAGCCAACCAAGAGCATATACTAAATTTAAGCCGCAGCGCGCTATACTAGAATTATTGGCACCACCGCCGTGCAACATATTGCCAAGGTACAGTAACACTGACCCCGCAGACATCTTAGCATGCTTTATTTCATGAGGTTTTGGTCGGCGTGAATCTGGCCACTTATGGCTCCCAGGAATTACTCGAGTTGCTCCGTTTCTTTCCGTAAAATCTGTCACTGCCCACATCGTTGATAGAGTAAGTGGTGGTGAAGGATTTTGTATAGGGTACATCCCCGTATCCCTATGAATAGTCTGAACCGTTTCACCGGGTTCTATGTGCATAACACCAGTATAATTTATTCTATAGCGCGCACAGTAAGGTCGTAAAATATGATCAGCTGATTCTAAGATAAGTGGTGTCATCACCAAGCTGCGTGAACTAACACAGCGGGAAAGCAAGGCCCCAAATCGTTTAGTTTTGTGTCCCATAAAAGGGTCTGGATCACCGTCTTCTATAGCAGCAAGGTGTGGCGCTATTTCTTCTTGAAGTTGATCCAAGGCTTTTACACCTATAATGCCATTCACTACAGCACAACCATCTCTAATGATTGCACCGCTAAGGGTCCTAGCTGATACACTTGGGTCAAATGTTTTAAAACCTACCGCATCTTGGTGCTCACCCATGATTAACATTAATCATAATTTTATTTTCTTTCCCCAGCTTTTTCTGCCGACCCCAGTTTGTAGGAAGCAAAAAAATTTCCTTGAACCTTTGTATAATAATAATCCAAGGACCATTTCGTTTTACCAAGACGTTATCATACTCTGCGGTAGGCTAACGACTTTCCTTGCGTCCATCTACCCACATAGTAAGCACATCACCACTTAGCATAAGCGCTGCCACCGTCAATTTTAAAAGGAAGCGTAACTAAAATCTAGCACCTAACCCTCCCCGATGAGTTTCTGCCCATGCAGATTTCTTCTTAGGTCGCGCGGCGAGTCCAGGCGCCTTCTGCAGGCAAGACGACTCGCCGGAACTCTTCGGAAAGCGCTACTCAAACTCGCTGAAGCTGAAGGCGGTAAATCCAGAAATGAGAACCGCTATTAGTAATGAAAACGGTGGGGCCATGCTGGCGGTACCGACAACTTCGCCGACGAACGCAATATTCCAGCGCCAATTGTTGTTCCCAGGCTATAGAGCAACAAAATGGTAAGCGACAGGCTGCGCTTCAACGTGTTAGGGGAACTCTTAGTCTTAAACATTAACGATCTATGCTCCGGGGAACGGCTTTGTAGAGACACTAATTCGACGTTGTTAATCTTACGGTGGAAAGCACGCAATGAGCGACATACAAATTCTTTTGAATGGCTTCAAAAAATTCCGCAATCTGTATTACGAGAAATCCCCAGAAGTCTATAGGGATTTGCTTCGCCACGGCCAAAAACCGCGCTTCGCAGTTGTCGCGTGCTCGGATTCCCGGGTCGATCCAGCAATTGTGCTGCAAGCTAAGCCGGGAGAGATTTTCGCGGTTCGCAATGTGGCCGCACTGGTGCCGCCCTTCGAAGAGGGCGGCCTCTATCACGGCACTAGTGCGGCGCTGGAATTTGCTGTCCGGGGATTGCATGTTGAACATATTATAATTATTGGCCATGCCCATTGTGGCGGTGTCGAGTCCATGATCCAGAAGCAGGAGGGCGGTGAGGATATTGGAATCTTCATCGGTGCCTGGACCAATCTGTTACGTGAAGCACGCGAGCGAGCCCTGTCCGACGACCCGAGTCTTCAGGGCGACGCCCTGCAAAGAGCCTCAGAGCGCCAAGCAGTAAGGCTCTCGCTTAAAAATTTAAATAGCTTCTCGTTTATTCGTGAAGCAGTTGCAACAGGCGAACTCAGCTTGCAGGGCTGGTATCTCAATATCTTTGACGGGGCCCTCGAAATCTGGGACTCAAAAGCTAAGATTTTTACCGAGGTAATTTAGCTTGGGTTTTTACTATCCTCTGGCGCCGGGCAATCTTCCGGGCAACAGCGCCCCAGATGGTCGCCTCCTGCAGCGACACCCTGCACAAAAGTGAGAAAGCCGTGATCCAGTATATTTTTCACCAGGTGAACTTTATCCTCAAGAGAATAAATGCGGTAAATCTTCATGCTAGTGAATGGCGGCGTTCAGGAAGTCCTGGTTGAGGTAACGCTGGGCGTTACCGACGTGCTGGTTGACCAGTTGCACCGCATTAAGCTTGGCGAAAAGGTCTTCGAAGAAACGATTAATATGAAGAAAGCAATTAATCTCGGCGCCGATCGATTGCTCCTTAGCAACCATCAAGGGACTCTATCGCGCACCCTTGGAAAAATTATAGATGAACGTCGATCACCGCCACGCCGGACGTCAGACGCAGGTCATTCGAAACCGAATCCACCGCGCGCTGTCGAGATAGTCGGCAAGAGAATGCGCCGCATCGCTCCTGACAAGGAAAAGCATCAGAACACGAGCAATATTTCGCTGCTTGATGCGAAGCGCTCAGCCCTTTACCTTCTCGGCAAGCAAATATTTAATGCGCAGCTCATGGTGATAAGGAGAGTTAATCATGCCTACAGGTTCAATTTCATCCAGTGCCGACGCCGTCGGCGTCGCTGTTGTTAACTACAAGGTTCCAGTTGTCGAAACCCGCGAAGAGGTGCTCGACAATTGCCGGCGCATCGCCGGTTTCGTCGAAGGCATGAAGCGCGGCTATCCGGGCCTCGATCTAGTCATTTTTCCGGAATATTCGACGCAAGGTTTTCACCCGACAAAATGGGCCGATCTGACCACCACCGTCGACGGGCCTGAAGTGGCGATCTTCTCAGAAGCGTGCAAAAAGGCCGGTGTTTACGGCATCTTTTCGCTTACCGGTGAAGAGCATCCGGAAGGCCTCAACCCCTACAACACGCTAATCATGATCAATGACCAGGGCGAGGTCTGCCTGACCTACCGCAAGATTTTTCCGTGGTGTCCGCAGGAGCCATGGACGGCCGGGCATGAAACCGCCGTCGCAGAAGGTCCCAAGGGCCTGATGATTGGCGCCACAATTTGCTACGACTGTAACTTGCCCGAGATCGTGCGCGATACCGTGGCCAAGGGCGCCGAACTGGTGGTCCGCATTCAAGGCTATATGTACCCGGCGAAAGAGCAGCAACGCATGGTTGCCCAAGTGCGAGCATGGGAAAACTTGGCCTATGTGGCGGTCGCCAATATGGCTGGGCGTGATCTGGTCTATTCCTATTTTGGCCATTCCAACATTGTCGATTTCGACGGCAGCGTGCTTGCCGAATGCGGCACCGGTCCGGACGAGGCGACCTACGCCACGTTGTCCCTGACCACCATCCGCGATGCGCGGCGCAACTGGACGGCCGAGAACCATCTCTACAACCTCCTCCACCGTGGCTTCACCTCGGAGCCGGGCGGTCATGCCAAAAACCCGTTTGGGTTCTATGACAAGTGGGTCAATGATCCGGAAGGGCTGCGCGACGATATTGAAAAATTGACGCGCGATCATGATAATCCGGACAAGGCGACAACGCCAAACATGCCTGCACCACCGGCGCGCGCCAAGCTGAGTGCATCCTGACCACATCTGGAAATGAGAACAGGGGCTGCCGGCAAGATTGTCGGCGGCCCCTACTCTCGCCTGAGCGATATATGGCGGAGCAGTATCAAGTGAGTGACGCGGCGGAGATAGAAACCATCGGCATTGAGGCGACCTGCGCGGCCGACAACGCCTATGACCTTGTCGTCACCGAGGTGATGGTCGCCGTCGGCGATACGGTAGCGGCCGAGCACATTTTCATGAGTCTCGAAAATACAAAAGTCGTGACCCAAGTGACGACGCCCGCTGCCGGCATTGTCGCGACCATTCATTGCCTGAAGGGCGATGAAGTTCAGGTCAGTGACCGGATCATCGAAATCCGCCCGGCCTGAGAACAAACCTAATAGACGGCGAAACCAAATCATGACCAGCCAAGGCCCCGACGCTCTGCAACGCTCAATCGACCGCATGTTGACCGAGGCCAATACGCGCATGACTGTCGGTAAAACTGAAGAAGCCTCGCGCTCGTACCACAAGGCGGCGCAATTTGCCGAACAATTAATCGAGATTCTGGAGGAGTCGGACGAACGTCGCGCCTGGTCGGTGCGCGCCGCCGAATATAAACAGCGCGCCCGCACGCTCATCTCCAAGGGCGGGATGGATTCAAAGCGCGTCAAGCCGGTGGAAGACCACGAGGCCGATGATGTCGCCTATTCAGATGAAGAGGCCGACGCAATCGAGCAGCAAATATTACTGCTAATTGACGACACGCCGGGTCGCGTTGATTGGAAATCCATCGGCGGCCTCGGCGCGCTCAAGAACGAATTGAAATTTCACTATGGCCTGGCCATGGCCAAAGTGCCCGAGGGCATGGAGGTTGAAGGCTGGAACAACATCATGTTCTACGGCCCGCCCGGCACCGGCAAGACACTGCTGGCCTGCGCTGTCGCCAATAAATTGAGCGCCACTTTTTTTAATGTCAAAGCGAGCCAAATCGTCAGCAAGTGGGTCGGCGAATCAGGCCGCCTGATCAGCACGCTTTATCGTGTGGCGCGTAAATTCACCCGTGATGGACGGCCGTCGATCATCTTTATCGATGAGTTCGATGCGCTCTGCAAAAGCCGGAGTGGCGAAGGCCAGCTCTATCACCAGCAAATGCTGGCGGCGATCCTTTCAGAGATCGACGGCTTCTCCAACAAGGGTCAGCGCGACCTGGTGATGACCATCGGCGCCACCAACCGACCGTGGGATTTAGATAGCGCCGTGCTGTCACGCTTTGAACGCCGTATTCTGATCGACCTGCCGGGGCCTGAGGCACGGGCGGATATTTTCCATATTCATTTGGAAAGAAAAGGCATTCCGGTTGACCATCACTCGCTCTCTTATACGCGCCTGGCGGAAGAAACCAATCGCCTCACCGGGCGCGAGATTGCACGCCTCTGCAAAGAAGTTACGGCACATATGCTAGGTGAAATGAACCCCGAGATCCCGAACCTGGTTGATGCCGGCATACAGCATATTCAGGATTATGAGATTAAGGTGCGCGCCCTCAGGCAGGGCGATTTTTCAGCTGCACTCGAGCGTCTCGTACCCGACACCAGCGAAGCTGACGAGCACCACTATGCCGACTGGGGCACAGCCGTGAGCGAAGGCAAAAGCGTCTAGCCGCTAATTTTGCGCGAGAGGCGGACTCGTTTCAGCTCGCTTTAGCGTAGCGGTGTTTGCGGCCTTCATCAAACATGGCGACGACATTTTCCGGCGGCACTGCGGGCTGAATATCATGCACGCTATTGAGCACATAGCCACCGCCCTTGCCGAGAATATTGATACGGCGACAAATCATGATCAACCTTTTGGCCAATGCGGTAAAATTTACAACGCCCGGCGGTCTGATAACGGTTACGGCCAGCCATGACAGTGGCGACGGATATATGTTTAAGTTGATCGATACAGGCACCGGCATCGCACTCAAGGATATCCCGAAGATAATGGCTCCTTTCCAGCAAATTGACGGCGACCTCAACCGTAAATATGTAGGCACTGGCCTTGGCTTATCCCTGACCAAATCCTTCATTGAACTGCATGGCGGCTCCTTGGAGTTGGAAAGCGAAATTGGCGTCGGCACGACTGCCACGGTGCGCTTTCCTGCCGAGCGAATTATCTTGCAATCAGCCGCCATCACCACCACGAACGCGCCGACTAAAAGCGCCGCCGTTTGAGCGGCCTATTATACGCCCCGTCCACCCAACGCATGCGTGAAGCGGTAGGTGTAGCCGCCTAGCGCCATGCCGACGAACGGGCCAACCACGTAAATCCAATAATGGCTGAAATCCGCCATGGCGATATAGGGGCCAAAGGCACGCGCCGGGTTCATCGCGGCACCGGCAACAGCCCCAAACAGCATGACCTCGATACCGACCACGGCACCAACAGCGACGCCGGCAAACGGCCCATGCGCGCGCTTATCCAGGCCCACACCGGCCACCACCCACATCAGCAGGAACGATAGGAGCAGCTCGATCAACAATGCCGTGATGGGTGAAATGCCAAGCTCTATATTAGGCAGATTGGAGCCCATATTGTTGAAGTCACCAATCGCCCACAGCAGGCACATGCCGGCCAGGGCCGAGCCGCCCATTTGGGCAATAATATAGCCGGGCAGCAGGCGACGCGGGAAATGGCCGATCAGACAAGCCGCAACGGAGAGCGCCGGATTAACATGGGCGCCGGAAATATGGCCGAAAGCATAAATCACCACGGTGATCGCCAAACCCGAGATGAGCCCGGCACCGATCATCCCGAGGCCGCCACCGGTCAGGCCATCGATCACCACCGCGCCGGCGGCGAAGGTCACCAAAGTGAAGGTGCCAATAAACTCGGCACAATATTTGCGCCAATCGTCACGCATCATAGCGACGTGCCCCACCTAGCTGTGGGGTTACCTAAGCGGTACCGTATCGACATATATTTTTGGTCTCGCCGGATGGAATTAAAATCACCCGATCATAACGTCACATTTCCTTCGAGGAAACGCACACATTGCCCGGCGATAGAAACCCGTGCGCCCAAATCCTCGCAGGTCATAATGCCGCCACGGGCCGATAATTGCCGCACCGACATGCGTTTTTTGCCGAGCTGCGCTGCCCAATAAGGCGCCAACTCGGTTTGCACGTTGCCCGTGACAGGGTCTTCCGGGACGGCATTTTTGGGGGCAAAAAAGCGCAGCACATAATCCGTCGCAGTATCGCTTCCCGGCGCGGTCGCGACCACCCCGCGGCGATCAAGCTCCATAAAATTGTCCAGATTAGGCGTCAGCGCCGCAACTTCTGCAGCACTGTTATAAACGGCAATATAATCATCTCCCGCCAGCACTTCGGCCGGCGCCGCGCCGAGCCCCGCCAATAGCATCTCCGGCGCGTCATGCGGCGCCGCCGGCTGGGCGGGGAAATCCATGACGTAATTATCGCCGTCGCGCGCCACCTTCAAAATCCCGCTCTTGGTCTGGAACGCCACCTCCGCAGCACCCGGTTCCATATCCGTCAGCACAACCTCACCCGCCGCCAATGTGGCGTGGCCGCAGAGGCCCACTTCTACATTGGGTGTGAACCAGCGCAGCGCGTAACCATCATCGAGCGGCACAAAAAAAGCTGTCTCCGAGAGGTTGTTCTCCGCCGCAATAGCCTGCATGACACGCTCGTCCAGCCACGCCTGCAGCGGACAAACGGCGGCGGGATTGCCGCTCAATACTTGGTTGGTAAAAGTGTCGATCTGAATGAGAGGGAACTTCAAAACTACCTCCGAGTTGGTTGAGTCGTTTCGTACCAGGATAAGAGAAGCGCCCTGAGCGGAAAACACAAATTAGTATTTCCCTCAATCCGGCAAGCGATTTAGGTTAGCGCTATGGCAAATAAGGAAAATTTCGCTGCCGTAGCCCTGCCTTCGGTTGAGCGGTTGGTCGGCAGTGATGCGTTGCTGCCCTTTTGCGAGGCTTTTGGCCGGCCATTCGTAACCAACGCGGCGCGGGAAATTATCACCCGAGCGCGGACGCGCCTGCTGGCCGGCGATGATATTGTCTCACAAGCCTTGGTAACGCAGGTCGGCGCGCATATCGAAACGCTGATGTCTCCTTCGCTGGTGCCGCTGTTCAATCTTACCGGTACCGTATTGCACACCAATTTGGGGCGCGCGCCCCTGCCGCCTGAAGCGGTGGCCGCCATGGCGGCGGTGGCGGTAGCGCCGACCAATTTGGAATATGACTTATCCGCTGGCAAGCGCGGCGAGCGCGACGATCATGTGGAAAGCTGGCTGTGCCGCCTGACCGGCGCCGAGGCAGCGCTGGTGGTTAACAATAATGCCGCCGCCGTGCTGTTACTGCTTAACAGCCTGGCACTGCGCAAGAAGGTGGCGGTATCGCGCGGCGAGCTGGTGGAGATCGGTGGCGCCTTCCGCCTGCCCGACATCATGGCGCGGGCCGGCTGCAAGCTCGTTGAAGTCGGCACTACCAACCGCACCCATGGCCGGGATTTTACTGCCGCGCTAGAGGATGGCGCGACGCTCATACTCAAAGTACATCCGAGCAATTACCATGTGGCGGGCTTTACAGCGGAAGTGGAAACGGCTGAGCTCGCGGCGCTTGCTCAGGCGGCGGGTCAACCTCTCGCTGTTGATCTCGGCTCGGGCTCGCTAATCGATCTCGCCCGCTTCGGCCTGCCCTCCGAGCCAACGGTCGCGGAAACACTTAAGGCCGGCGCCAATCTCGTCACTTTTTCCGGCGATAAACTTCTCGGCGGGCCTCAGGCCGGCATCATTGTCGGTAAGCGAGAGCTGATCCAACGCATTCGGCGCAATCCCATGAAGCGCGCGCTCCGGCTCGACAAAATTACTCTCGCCGCCCTCGCTGCCGTGCTTCGTCTCTATGCCAATCCAGAACGCCTGGCCCAACGCCTGCCAACCTTGCGTCTCCTCACCCGCAGCGAACAAGACATCCGCGCTCTGGCTGAGCGGCTTCAACCGCATTTGGCGGAGCATTTGAAGGGCGTTGCCGAGGTTGCTGTGATGGCCTGCATGAGCCAAATCGGCTCTGGTGCATTGCCGGTGGAGAGTCTGCCGAGTGTCGCTCTGGCGATCACCTCGCTCGCTAATAAGCGACAGCAGGGTGGCACGCTGAAACGCCTGGCTGCAGCCTTCCGCGCCCTGCCGCAGCCGGTGATTGGGCGGATTAGCGACGGTGTGATGTTACTTGACCTGCGCTGCCTGGAAGATGAAGACGGCTTCTGCGCCCAGATTGGCCGATTAAATATCGACGGTTTGTGATGGCCGTCACATTGTGATTATCGCCACAGCCGGCCATGTGGATCATGGCAAGACCAAATTGGTTGAAGCACTGAGCGGTGTTGATACGGACCGCCTGCCGGAAGAGAAACAGCGTGGCCTGACCATCGACCTTGGCTTTGCCTATGTGCCGCTCGCTGGCGGCAATGTGTTGGGCTTCGTCGACGTGCCGGGGCATGAAAAATTCATCCGTAATATGGTCGCCGGCGTCACCGCTATCGACTTTGCCTTGCTGGTAATCGCCGCCGATGACGGACCGATGCCGCAAACCGAAGAGCATCTGGCTATATTACATCTCCTTGGCGTCACCCGGGGCGCTATTGCCATCACCAAAACTGATATTGTGAGTGAGGCGCGCGTCCTAGAGGTGCTCGAGGCAGCGGCGGAAAAACTCGCCGGCAGCGGTCTCGAAACGGCGAAGATGTTTGCCCTCTCCGCGCAAACCGGCGAAGGCATTGCAGCGCTTAGGTCATATCTCCAAGACGCCGCGCTAAACCTTTCCGCAACGCCGCCGAGCGGCCAATTTCGCCTCGCCGTTGATCGCGTATTCAGCCTGACTGGCGCCGGCCTTGTGGTCACCGGTAGTGTCCATTCAGGCGAAGTCGCACTCGGCGACAGATTGTTACTCTCGCCTGGCGGAGCGGAAGTGCGGGTGCGCAGCATTCATGTCCATGACCAAAAGGCCGAAACGGCCCGCCAAGGCGTGCGCGCGGCACTCAACCTCGCCGGACCGGGCGCAAGCAAAAGCAACATTCGGCGCGGCGATTGGCTACTTCACCCGGATGCCCATGCCGCCAGCCGGCGCATCGACGCGCGCATTCATGTGTTGCCAAGCGAAGCCAAGCCACTCAAGCATGAAATATCGGCGCATCTGCATCTCGGCGCCCTGGAGACGCCGTGTCGCATCGCCATATTGGAGAGCCGCGAAATTTTGCCGGGGGCAAACGCTCTAGTACAAATTATCGCCGAGCGACCCATTACCACCCATGCCCGCGACCGCCTGATCTTGCGCGATCAATCGGCACGCCGCACCCTGGCCGGCGGGCATGTGATCGATCCCTTCGGCCCTGAGCGTGGCCGCGCAAGGCCCGCGCGCCTTAGTGTGTTGGCAGCATTGTCGAAATCCACGCCAACGGAGGCGCTGACGGCGCTTTTGCCGCTGTCGCCAGGCGGCCTCGATCTCACGCGCTTCCAATTGGCCAGCAATCTGACAGCCGATGAAAGCACGGCCCTCTATGCAGCCAGCGATATGTTGACGGCGGGCAACGCCGCCTCCCTTACCGGCATTGCGCCAGACCATTGGCAGACGTTCCGAAGCGACATACGCGCGGCATTAACCGATTGGCACGCGGCCAGCCCGGAGATACTCGGCCCAAATGCATTCGAATTGCGCCGGGGCTTTGCCGAGCGGCCGCGTACCCAACTCTTCAACGCCGCTGTCAGCGAATTGATCGAAAGCGGTGATATGCTGCGCACCGGCACCATACTTCACATACCGGGGCACAAAGCCGAACTCGCCGTTGGGGAGCGTGATTTATGGCAACGCATCGAGCCGCTGCTGACAGCCGGAGATTTACGCCCGCCGGCGATTGCAGAAATCGCGACTGCCCTCGAGCTGGAGATCGAAGCTCTTGAACGACTATTAAAACGCGCCGCCACCCTCGGTCTTATTGTCCAAGTGGCAAAAAACCGCTTCTTTCTAGCCGCCGCACTGCACCGCTTGGCCGAAATTGGCGAAGAACTGGCGCATGACAGCGCAGATGGCCTCATCACCGCCGCCGCGTACCGTGACCGATCCGGCATTGGTCGCAATCTCACGATTGAGCTGTTGGAATATTTTGACCGCGCCGGCTTTACGCGCCGTATCGGCCCGGCGCGGCACATATTGGCTTCAGCAAACGCTCTATTTGACCCAGGTGCGCCTTGATTACAGGGCTTTGGATGCATAGCATTCCTACGCTACATATTATGGAGGAGGATCGCACCCCGGTGGGGCGCCCGGACTTCAAATCCGGTGAGGTGCGTGTGACGTGCCTGGTGGGTTCGACCCCCACCCTCTTCCGCCATTTTTAGGGCAAATTCACGCCGAATTGCGCCGTCCCTTTGATGTTTAGCACAATCTTCCAACATGTATTAAGATCAAGCAGGGACTATCTGAGGACCTAAGCCATGAGTGATAATTTGACCGCCGATGCAATGGCATTGCGGGAAGATATCAAAGATAAATACCGAGCGGTCGCTGCCGATCCTGGCGGCACGTTTCATTTCCACACCGGGCGGCCATTGGCCAAGCGACTGGGCTATGATGACGCGGTGGTGGGTCCGATGCCGGATTCAGCCGTGGAACCTTTCGCAGGTGCCGGCAATCCGTTTGAATTACGGACGCTCGAGGCCGGTGAAAAAGTTGTCGATATGGGCTCCGGTGCGGGCTTCGACAACTTCATTGCGGCCTCACAAGTGGGCGCCAGCGGCCAAGTGGTCGGTGTCGATATGACCCAGTAGATGCTCGGTAAATCACGCGCCAAGGCCATGGGCGCAAGCAATATTGAGTTTCGCGAGGGTCTGATCGAGGAGTCGCCGATTGATGATTGTTGGGCCGATGTGGTGATTTCCAGCGGTGTGATCAACCTCTGCCCAGACAAGCAACATGTCTTTGGTGAGATTGAGTGGGTATTGCGCCCTGGTGGGACGCTGCCATTCGCCGATATCGCCAACGGCAAGTCGGTGCCCGCTTCGGCCATCGCCAATATCGATCTCTGGACATCCTGAATTGCTGGTGGCCTGCCGTGTGCAGGCTGGCGGAAGATGATGGAAGACATGGGGTTCGCCAATATCGAGATCGGCCCGCCCGTGGATACTTTCGGCGGTGCCGGCGGCGAGGAGAATGCATGCGCATTCGAGGTTCTCGTCTACGCATTCCGCGCGGTAAAACCAGCCTCAGACAAATCACTAGCGTGAACGCGCTGCCACAATCTAATTTCACAATAACTTCGCAAGCAAATTTCCACTTTGCCGGGTTCGCTAATGGCGAAACTGGGCGAGCCTGCTTTGCTATGCCACAAACAATAAAAGGTGATGATCATGGTAGATGACAGCCCCATTCGTCTGACCGCGCTGTCCCATGGTGGCGGCTGTGGATGTAAAATAGCCCCGGCGGTGCTTAAAAGCATCCTTGCGGATTTGCCGCCCACCTTCGCCGATCCCGCACTATTGGTCGGCAATGATTCAAGCGATGATGCCGCCGTATATAAAATCGACAACGGTCAGGCCGTAGTTGCTACCACTGATTTCTTCATGCCGATTGTCGATGATCCGTTTGATTTTGGCCGTATTGCCGCAACTAATGCGCTCTCGGATGTCTACGCCATTGGCGCGCGGCCAATCATGGCACTGGCGATTGTTGGCATGCCGATCGATAAGCTACCAGTGGCAGTGATCCAGCAAATTCTCGCCGGTGGCGCCGCCGCCTGCAACGATGCCGGCATCGCCATCGCCGGCGGCCACTCGATTGACGCGCCGGAGCCGATCTATGGCCTGGCCGCCATGGGGTTGGTCGCGCCCAAGAACGTCAAGCGCAACGATACGGCCGAGGAAGGCGATGTACTGATCCTCGGCAAGCCACTTGGCATCGGCATTTTGAGCGGCGCCTTGCAGAGCGGCGAGCTCAATGGAGCGGGCTACCGGGAAATGCTCGACACGACGACACAGCTCAACAAGGTCGGCACCGCATTGGCCGATATCGCCGGCGTGCATGCCATGACCGACGTCACCGGCTTTGGCCTGCTCGGGCATCTCCTGGAGGTTTGCCGGGGCAGCGCTCTCGCCGCCTCAATTGATCTCAACGCTCTACCGATTTTGCCAACCGCACGCCGCCTTGCCGCGGACGGCGCCAGCACCGGTGCAGCGGCGCGCAATTGGCAAAGCTATGGCCATGAAGTGCGCCTGGCGGAAAATATTCCTGCCTGGGGGCAAAGTATGTTGTGTGACCCGCAGACCAGCGGCGGGCTTTTGGTCGCCTGCGCGCCGCGTGAGGCAAATTCGGCACTCGGTATGTTTCATGATAGCGGCTTCATGGCGGCAACCCGGATTGGTGAAATGGTGGCGGGCGAAGCACAAGTCAGGGTATCCTCCAACGAACAAGCATAGAAGGAGGCCGCATGGCCCGAATGGAAGATGTTGACCGCTTCATGCGCGATGAGTTGATCGCGTTGGAATGCCCGGAATTCGAATCTACACCGTGGGTAGAAGCGCCAAAATTAGCGGAGAGCCGGGTGGCGGTGATCTCGACCGCCGGCCTGCAACGGCGTGGCGACCGACCGTTTGATCTGGGGGCAGCGGATTATCGCGTCATCCTGGGCGAAACGGCGGCAGAAGATTTGGTCATGAGCCACGTGTCGAGCAATTTTGATCGCGCCGGCTATCAACAGGACATGAATGTCTGCTTCCCCATCGACCGGCTCAATGAGCTGGCGGCAGGCGGCGTAATTGGCTCAGTGGCTAAATATCATTATTCCTTCATGGGGGCGACAGCGCCCAAGGATATGGAAGCGTCCACCCGCCAACTGGCCGGCCTGTTGAAAGCGGACGACGTCAACGCGGTTCTGCTCATCCCGATCTGACCTTTTTGCACGCGCGCCGTGGGCGGGCTGGCACATTATTTGGAACAGGATGGTCTGGCGACAACGCAGATCAGTCTCATACGTTTACACAGCGAGAAAATTCGCCCGCCGCGCGCCCTCTGGGTGCCGTTCGAGCTTGGCCGCCCGCTCGGCCCGCCGAATGATGAAGCATTTCAACATCGCGTCTTAAAGGCGGCGCTCGACCTGCTGGCGACGCCGAGCGGCCCTGTGTTGGCGGACTATCCAGAAGAGGCGGCCAAAGCGACGGAAGAAGACATGGAGGGTTGGGTGTGCCCGATCAATCTCTCGCCCCCTGCCCCGGACGCAGATGATGCCGCTCATCATCAAGCGATTGAAAGCGAGATTAAGAGCCTGTTGCCATGGTTTGATCTGGCGATGGAAAAGCACGGCCGCTCGAATATCGGCGCCAGTGGCCTTTCTTTGGAAGACGCACGGGACGTGGTGTTGTCCTTTACCGATGGCGAACCCAGCCAAGCTCCAGTGCCGGGCACCACCATGGCAGAGGGCTTGCGCCTCGCAGTGGATGACCTCAAAGCCTACTATGTGGACGCCGCCACGGCCCAGCCCGGCAATGCATCGGGCAGCGATATCCAGGATTGGTTCTGGCTCGAAACGGCCTTTGGCGAACTGCTGCATGGCCTGCGCAAAAAGCTCATGGCGAGCGCCGATGAGGATATGGTGCTAGCCGGTGAATGGTTTCTCATTCCATCTTCACACTGGCTTGATGAAAGCTATTATAAGTAGGTAATAATCGCCCTTATTCATACGGTTAGATAAATTCACCCAAAGATTGCGAGAGCGCGTTATGCAATGGATCAAAACCTACAAAATGGAGCAACCGGCCCTGTGCGACCGGCTGATCAACGGCTTTAAGACGGCTAAGGAGCTCGGCTTCGCCCATGAAGGGGTGAGCGCCAAGGGCGTCGATAAGGAATGGAAAGATTCGGAAGATGTCAGCCTGAACTGCCTGCCGATTGAGGTCTATACCGAGGCAGTGCGCGCCTACCGCGAACATGTGATGGCCAGCATGCGGCTCTATATGGGCGAGTTTCCAGTGCTCGCCACCAGCGGCGCCAAGATAGGCTTTTTGGAACCGCCGCAAATTCAACATTACCAACCGGGCGGCGCCTTTTTCGGCGACCATTATGAATCAAGCGGGCTTGAAATCTCGCATCGGGTGCTGGCCTTCATGACTAATCTCAATACCGTCAAACAGGGCGGTGGCACCGAATTCATTTATCAGAAATATGTTAGCAAGGCCAAAAAGGGCGTCACCAACATCTGGCCCGCCGGCTTCACCCACACCCACCGTGGCATCCCGGCGCCAAAGGAAGAGAAATACATCATCACGGGGTGGCTCAGTTACGTCGGTTCCTGAACGAACTTGCCTTAGCTATCCGCCACCGATGCGCGCCAGGAAATAGACTTCGCTGTCGGGTGCGATGCGTTCTAGATAAGGGTCCTGGTAAATCTGGCCGTCAATGGCGATGGCCATTTCACGCTGAATCTCCGGCCCTATTCCCGGAAATCGTTCTTCCAGGGCGGCGATGAGACTGCGCACATCTACCGCCTCAATCTCCAGCTCAGTCTGGCCACCAGCATATTGATTGCCAAGGCCCGAGGTGAGAACGATATGCGCCATCTTTAATGTGTGCCAGCGGGCCATAAGAATGGACCGTTGTATGTTCCCTCAAACACCCGGCGTGCGCATCCGTGCTCTCGGCTACCTCGTATTAACTCGGGCGCGCGAGCGCGCTTGCCGGAATGCATGATGCATTCCGGGGGGCGGTTCCGCTTGCAAGAATTTATTGCGAGCCCTCGCAAGCGCCGTACCGCTAAGAACCGTTGTCGAGTGCCGCCAAGACTTTGGGCGGCGACATTGGCAATTCGGTCATTCGGATGCCGATTGCGCTGTCGATGGCGTTGGCCACTGTTCCCATGGGTGGGACGATCGGCACCTCACCGACACCACGCACGCCATAGGGGTGATTGGGATTGGCGACCTCTACAATCACCGTGTCGATCATCGGCAAGTCGGAGGCAACTGGAATGCGGTAATCGAGGAAGCCAGCATTTTCGAGGCGCCCCTTATCATTGTAGATATATTCCTCGTTCAGCGCCCAGCCAATACCTTGCACGGCGCCGCCTTGAATCTGGCCTTCCACATAGGCTTTGTGAATCGCCTGGCCGCAATCCTGAACGGCGGTATAACGCAGTATTTTAACCGCGCCGGTTTCCCGATCGACTTCGACATCGCAAATATGGGTACCGAAGCCGGGGCCGGCGCCTTCGGCGTTGAGCGATACCGCTGTGGAAATGGGTCCACCCGTCTGGTTCATCTTGGCCGCAAGATCGGCCAGCGACAACGGCTCGAATTCGCCGGCATTGGCACCCGCCGGTGTGGCCTTGCCGTCTTCCCAGACCACCGCATCGACACTGATATCCCAGGTCTTGGCGGCGCGTTCGCGGAGTTCGAGGGCAATTTTCTTCGATGCCTCAATCACCGCCATGCCGGTAGCAAAGGTGACGCGGCTGCCGCCGGTCAGGAAGGTGTAGCCGAGCGACGCCGTATCAGCGACTATCGGGCGCACATCGGTGACGTCTATCCCCAATGTCTCCGCCGCCATAATGGCCATAGACGCGCGCGAGCCGCCGATATCAGGGCTACCGGTGGCCAGTGCCAAGGTACCGTCCTCATTGACGTTCACCGTGGCACTGCTCGAGCCGCCAATGTTGAACCAAAAGCCCGACGCCACGCCACGGCCCTGATTGGGTCCGAGCGGCGCCGAATAATGCGGATGCGCTTTTGCCGCCGCCAGGGTATCGGCAAAGCCGATCGGGCCAAATTTAGGCCCATAGGCGGCATGGGTGCCCTCGCGCGCGGCATTCTTCTCACGCAGTTCAATCGGATCCATCCCAAGCTTCTTGGCAATCTCATCGAGCACAGATTCGACGGCATGCTCGGAAATTGGCGCACCGGGAGCACGGTAAGCAGCCACTTTCGGCCGGTTTGTTACCACGTCATAGCCCTTCACTTTGACATTCTCAATGTCATAGGGCGCATAGGCGCACATGCAACCGGGCCCAATCGGCGAGCCGGCAAAGGCGCCGGCCTGGTATTTAAATATCGCTTCACCGGCAACGATCTTGCCATCGTTGGTGACTCCGACCTTGACCCAACTGGTGGCGCCTGAGGTTGGGCCAGAAGCGCGGAACACATCCTCGCGCGTCATCACGGCACGCACCGGTTTACCCGCTTTGCGTGATAGCATCAGTGCTACCGGCTCGAGATAAACCGTCGTCTTACCGCCGAAACCACCACCAATCTCGGACGCAGTCACGCGTAGGTCGGCGATATCCATACCAAGCAATTTAGCGCAATAGGCGCGCACGGAAAAATGGCCCTGGGTGCAGCACCAAAGTTCGGCCTGACCGTCCTCGCCGAAGCTCGCCACGGCTGCGTGAGGCTCGAGATAGCCCTGGTGCACCGGCGCCGACTTGAATTTGCGCTCAATGATGAGATGGGCCTTGGCAAAACCGGCTTCGACATCGCCAAGCGCAATATCAAACTCTTTAAAGACATTAGACGGCTTGTCCGGCGTCGGCGTCACGCCTTCGGTGAACATATCGTCATGCAGGATTGGCGCATCCGGCTCTAAGGCTTCTTCCACATCAATCACATGCGGCAGAACCTCGTAATCGACATCGATCAGATCCAACGCGGCATTGGCAATCGCAGAACTCGTCGCCGCTACGGCGGCCACCGCATGGCCGTCATAGAGCACTTTGCCGTTGGCCATGACGTTGTATGAGAGATCGCGGTAATTGAGCTGCAATTCGCCTGCCGCCACCCACGCCGATTCCATATCTTCAACATCATCGGAGGTGATCACCGCCTTCACGCCGGGCAGCGCCTCGGCCTTGGAGATATCGATGGATTTGATCGTTGCGTGGGCGTGCGGGCTCCTAAGAACCTTGCCGACCAGCATGCCCGGGAGCATCAGGTCGGCGCCGAACATGGCCCGGCCAGTGACCTTGTCATTGCCATCGGGACGGACCGGGCTAGTGCCGACCCACTTATAGTCTTTGGTCTCGCTGGTCATGGTCATGCGGAGGCTCCTCTCATGTCGGCGGCGCATTCGAGTACGGCGCGAATAATCTTATCATATCCGGTACAACGGCAGAGATTTCCGGCCAGCCAATAGCGCACTTCGGTTTCGCTCGGATCCGGGTTTTTCTCTAGCAAAGATTTGGCGGCGATCAAGAAGCCCGGTGTGCAGATGCCACATTGCAGCGCCGCCCGCTCAAGAAATTTTTGTTGCAGCGGGTGTAAGGTGTCGCCGTCGGCCATGCCTTCGATGGTCTCGACCTCAACGCCTTCGGCTTCAGCGCCGAGCATAAGGCAGGAGCACACCAGCCGGCCATCGACGGTGACGCTGCAGGCGCCGCAATCGCCTGTGCCGCAGCCTTCCTTGCTGCCGGTAAGACGCAGCTCATCGCGCAGCACGTCGAGCATGGTCTGTTGTGGCTCGCAGAGAAACTCCGTCGGCTCGCCATTGATGGTCGTGGTAACGTGAATTTTAGCCATTTGTCAGCCCTCCGCGCGCTGTTGCGCGATCTTGGCGGCGCGGCGCGTAAGCACGCCGGCGACCTTGGTTCGATACTCGATGGTGCCGCGCTTGTCGTTGATCGGGCGGCAGGCGGCCCGCGCCGCGGCATCGAGTTTTTCCATTGCTGCGCCATCAAGCGTGCTACCGATCAGGGCAGCGGCGCCGTCCTCCAGTACGAGCTGTGTTGCCGCGACGGCGCCGAGCGCCACCCGGGCCGCCGTACAGACGCCAGCATTGTCGAGAGTCAGGCTCACACCCGCGCCGACGACAGCGATATCCATCTCGGTGCGCGGGATAAAGCGTAAGTAAGCATCGCCCGAACAGGCTGGGCGCGCCGGGAATACGAAATCGACGACCATTTCGCCATCGGCGAGCGAGGTCTTGCCAGGGCCGGTGACGATATCCTCGACCCGCGCCTCGCGCTGACCATTGGGTCCGGCGATGGTACAGACCGCGTCCGCCGCGATCATTGCTGGAACGGCATCGGCCGCCGGCGAAGCGTTGCACAAATTTCCACCCATAGTGGCTCGGCCCTGAATCTGGGAAGAGCCGATCAGCTCTAACGCCTCGACCACACCGGGCCAGGCACCAACCATGCCCGCATGCTCGCCAAGCACCGCGCCGGAAACCGAGGCTCCGATTCTATACGACCCATTTTCTTCCTTAATACCAGTTAGTTCTGGTATTTTTTTAATATCAATTATCATCTTTGGATGAATCATGCCCATGCGTAGTTGGACAAGCAGATCCGTGCCGCCAGCCAGCAATTTGGCATCGCCACTGGCCGCAACCAGCATGTTCACCGCCTCGTCCAGCGAGCCGGGTGATTTATATGTAAGGGCGCTCATGATGGTCCTTTGAAATTACCTAATCATTGATCGCAAGGCCGAGTTCAGACGCTTGACTGGAACGGTATGTGATCACACAAGAGCGCAAACATACGCAATTACCCGCCCCGCCTCAAGCTTCGAAAAACACATGATTTTTTTAGTCTGTGGCGCTCGCTAAAGCAGCGTCGGAAACAAATGGGTTACTCTCCCGCTCAGCGGAAAAACTGGACATCTCGCCATGCCCCGGAACAAACGCCGTATCGCCGCCGAGCGGCCATAATCGGGTGGTAATTGCATGGATCAGGTCAGCATGATTGCCGCGCGGAAAATCAGTGCGCCCAATAGAGCCCTGAAACAGCACGTCGCCGACAATGGCGAGCTTGGCCCCGGCATGATGAAATACCACATGGCCCGGTGTGTGGCCGGGGCAATGCAGCACGTCCATTTTCACATTGCCGAACGAGATGCTGTCACCATGCTCAAGCCAGCGTGTTGGCTGAAACGACCGGGCATCTGGGACCCCATATTTCTCGCCCTGCTCCTGTAGCATATCGATCCAGAACGAATCATCGCGCTGCGGCCCTTCAATAGGCACATCCAACTGCTCGGCGAGCTCCGCCGCACTGCCGGCATGATCGATATGCCCGTGTGTGATGAGTACTTTCTCGATGGTGGCGCCGTTCTGCTTGGCCGCGTCCAATATCCGGTCGAGATCGCCACCGGGGTCAATCACAGCACCCTTTTTGGTCTCTGAACACCAGATCACCGTGCAGTTTTGCTGAAAGCCGGTTACCGGAACGATAACCGCCTGAATTGCCATATCTTTGCTCTCTTAATTTGCTACCGCTTTATTGGGCATTTGAATTAAAGGTACTTCATCATCATAAATTTCGTCCGGCAGCGGCAAGCTGCCAAGCTCCGCCTCGCCGAGCGGCCCATCTGGCTGCAACCCTGATTGGGCGACTACTTCCATGAGCTGCCGGCAATGCTGCGCAACGTGCCAAGCAGTGCGCTCCATCACCCCTTGACTCGGCTGCACGCCATAATAAGTTTTCACAGTCTCCGGCACGATACCAGCGGCCCACCAGGAGGCAAAATCCTCGCGCACGGCTTGGCCATAGGCGTTGACTTTCGTAACCGAATCCATATCCGCCGGTGGTAAACGTTCAAAATGCTCAAACGTTACCGTTCCACCGCGCGCCGCTTCGAGAAAGGCGGTGGGGATCACATAGATATGGTAAGCGAGATCAAGACAATTGCGATCCCGCCCCGGCAAATTAACCAGTAAACGATCCGCCGGAATTTGCTGCGCAAATCGCTGCGCTGCCGCCAGAATAAGGTCGACCTTTGTATTTAGCTCGGCGTGCGGCAATTGCCTGCGCGTTAGTTTGACGCCAACAAAATCTGCCAAATCACGAATTTCCTGGGCAAAAGCAAATTCATCACCTTGTCTAATCACCGGAATAGACTTAGCCCCAAGCCGCGCCAAATCATCCATGGCACCCGTATCCTCGCGCACATTAATGGATTCAAACAAAATCCCATTCTTTTGTAGGAACTCCTTGGCCTGAAGACACGAAGTGCAGCCCGGCTGCCAATAGACCTTATAACTATCGACCATGAAATTACCCTGCTGATTGACCATCCAATATCAATTAAGTTAGCGATTTATTGCGGTCAAACTCCCTGCTCTCAATCTACCAACTTCCACTCACCAGTGGGCTTAATATTCTTTGCTTGGGGGATGATCTCCTCCCCGAAGCGCTGTATCTGCTCGTGCTGCTCAGCGAGGCTGCCAGACGGGCACATCATCATGCAAACCACCATTGAGAAGCCGGCATCGGCGAGCTCTTGCAGATGTTCGAGAATTTGCTCAGGCGTGCCGGTGCAGGTTGGGCGCTTGGCTTTCTGAGAATCCGGGTCGCTGGCATCTGTAGCACGCGCTGTCGCAGCGGCCATCATGCGGAATTGGGTCACGTCTTTATCCAGCTTATCGGCCTCTTTGCGGATGATATCCTGCAACGGCGCGAAACGATTCGCCTCGCAATAGGTGTCGAGGAATAGAGGATAGAGGCCATCGCAGTGGCGAATGGCACGGCGCGCACCAACCGGCGTGTTGCCGGCGAAGACAATTGGTGGGTGAGGCTTTTGCACCGGCTTGGGGTCCATGGAGATGTCTTCAAATTTGTAATGCGCGCCGTCGAACTCAACCTTCTCATCGGTCCAGGAACGCTTATAGATTTGCAGGCATTCGTCAGTTTGGGCATTGCGTACTTCGTAATTCTGGGCGCAAGCAGCGAATTCTTCTTGCATCCAACCAGATCCAACTCCCAACATTAAGCGGCCTTGCGACATGATATCCACGGTAGCGAATTGGCGTGCGTCGGAAAGCGGATGCCGGTAAGGAGCAATTAATACCGAGGTTCCAAGCTTGATACGCTTCGTACAGGCGGCAACAGAGCCCATCACAACCGCCATATCGAGCATATTGTGGTTTGGCTGATAGGCGCGCTGGCCTGAGACATTAGCGGTATGAGCACTGCCGGATTGGATCGGCATGCAAACATGATCAGGATACCAGATGGAATGAAAGCCATATTGCTCGGCCAACTGGGCGGTGAGTACTGGGCGCATCTCTGAGACGGGCGTGTGCGCGAGATACATATCCGTCTCATCGCGATAGCCCTGGCCGTGAGTATTGGCGTAAATTCCGATTTCCATACTGGTCCCTCCAATTAAATGACTGTCTTATTGTCCGCATCCTATCGATAAAGGCAATTCCGCAAGCACTCTTACGGTCTGACCGCCATTGGGTTATTATCCCGGCTCGATTTAAGCCAATGGAGCAAGGGAGGCTGAACATGGCTATTCCGGTTTTAGACTTGGGGCACGATGCGGCGATGCGCGGGCGTGTGCACGGGAAAGAATTACGAGGCGATATTCAACATAATATAGCGGTCTATCTCGCACGCTTCGAAAAGCTCGGCTTCAATGCTGATGCGGTCATGAGCGAAGCAAAAAAATGGATTATGCCATTGGATAGCTATGACATGGAATTTACCACCGAGATGCGTGGCGTCGCCGAAGGCTCGGGCTTTAGTCTGAACGAGATCACCATGCTCAATGTTCGCTATGAGATGATCATCGACATGTTCAAGCGCGCCGGGCTGAAAGCGGTTCCCGGCGCCACGGATGGCTGCACCGCGTTCGCCATCATGCCTGAGAAGAGTAAATCCGGCGATACGCTGATCGGCCAGAATTGGGATTGGATCCCAGGCGTCAAAACCATGGTAGCGCGGGTCTCCCGAGACGATAAAACCAATTTTATCTGTCACGGCGAAACCGGCACCGTCGGCGGTATGCAAGGCGTAAACGAGGCCGGCATCGGCGTCGTTATCAACGCGCTGATGTCCGCGGAAGATGGCACCCATCGCTATGAGCGCCCGTTTCGCATGCGGGTGCGCGACGTGCTGAATTCACGGAACATGCATGACGCGCTGTCAGCTCTTTGCGCTACTAATCGCACGGTCTCAATGAATTTTATCGTCGCCCATGAAGACGGCGAGGCAATGGATGTGGAAGCAGGGCCTGATCGCGCTGGCTTCATGTATCCGGAGGATGATGTGCTCACTCATTCTAATCATTTCTGCGAGCTGGATATCAATTCAGAAGTAACCAGATTGTGGCCTAATACCATGTACCGCAACAAACGGCTGGAAAAGCTGATCCGTAAAGGCCAGCAGATGGATATACAGTCGATCCATGATTGCATGTCGGATCATTTCTCCCATCCCCATTCGATCTGCGCCCATGTTGATCAGAATGAAGCGGAGACCATGCATCTCGAGACGCGCAACTCTATCGTCATCGCCCTGAAGGAGCGCAAGCTCTGGGTGACAGATGGCATGCCTTGCGAGAATGAATATCAAGAAGTTAGCCTAGCCTCATAATATGGAGGACAATTCGTTGGTTTTCGGGAGAATAAAAAATGGGTAATACAAAAAAAGATATTCAAGTCTGCATTAACCCGCATTTTGATGCCGTGTCGTTATGGCTGGGCTCGTTCGGCGGCGAGGATTCGCCGTGCGATATTTCGCGCGGTGTTTTCGCAGCCAAGCGCGGCGTGCCACGTCTCTTGGAGATGTTCAAACGCTACGGCATCACCACTACATGGGGCGTCACCGGCCATTCGGTCGAGAGTTTCCCGGCTCAATTTGAGCAGATCGTCGCCGATGGCCACGAAATCGGCATCCATGGATATGCCCATGAGAACCCGCTTGCCATGACGCGCGAGCAGGAAGCCACAGTGATTGACAAGACCATCGATGTGGTAAAAAAAGTTACTGGTAAAAACCCGACCGGCCATATGGCGCCGTGGTGGGAACTCAGCCCAAATTCTATTGAACTCCTGCTCGAACGTGGAATAAAATATGACGTCAGCCTGATGGAGGACGACTACCACCCTCATTGGCTGCGCACGGGCGATAGTTGGTCGAAGATCGATTATTCGCTCGAACCCGAAACCTGGATGAAACCATGGAAAGCCGGCACAGATGTAGAGCTGGTTGAAATCCCAGCGAGCTGGCATCTTGACGACGCGCCGCCGACCATGTTCGTCAAGGCGTTTCCCAACAGCCACGGCTGGGTCACTGGACGCCAGCTTGAGGAAATCTGGCGCGACCAATTTGATTGGGTCTACCGCCACCATGATTACGCCGTCTTCCCCATCACCATCCACCCGGATAGTGCCGGTAAACCGCATATTTTGATGATGATAGAGCGCCTAATCGAACATATGATAGCCCATAGCGGCGTGCGCATGGTAACCATGGCCGAAATGGCCCAGGATTTTGTCAGGCGCGCGCCGTTTGGATCAGGGATTGATCCAGCAGATTAGTTTAGTCACTCAATCGTCAGGTGGTCACCTCCGCTCCCTTAACTCCCTAAGTTCCGCTTTTTAAGGCAGATTCAAATAACTTTTCCAATAGGCTCTGGTCTAACGGATCGGCCGTTTTCTTGGAAATTTCCTCAGCCCTCGCCCAGACCTGCGGTAGGCTTTCGACGATGGATGTTTGGCCACGCTGGCCCTTAAGGATGTAGCTGTTATTGCTCCAGTCGGAGAGCTTGCAACCGTAATGCGCCAGGACGCGGTTCACCAGACGCACCCGGTGATGGCGCTCTATCATACGTGCCCGGCCTGATAGCGCGTCGCTTTGTGCCGAGTTCGTACCGGATTCACTCCAGTGCGAGGCGCCGGAGAGCAAAGTGCAGAAGCCGCACATTATTTTTCCAGCACGGCGCGCACCATGCCTAACTGAACCAAGCTCTCAGCAATCTGTAGATTAATATGCATATTTAAACATCCGCAAGTAACGAAGTGCTTGAAGTCACAATATTATTAGCAGTCTCTGTATTTGTCACCGATAGGTGTCGCAGATAATAAACCAAAAGCGCGGACCAGGGGGGCTGAATAACACATAGAGTTAAGGGCAACTTTGGCATTTATAGTTTCTAATAATAATAAAAATTCGTTATACGCATAATTACCAAACTATTTTATTCGCCTGTTGCAGGATAATTCGAGTGCGATTTAGTCAGGCGAAGTGAGAACAAAATTGGAAATGGGACTGGTAACGAGCAATCAGGTGCTGCGCAAGAGCGCTAGCCTGATACAGGCCCAGTTCGCCGATACGCTGACAGTCAGCTAGGGCATGGTATCGCGCTTGGACAAAGGCAAGCATGTGCCAAGCGAGAAATTGCTTAAAAAATTTCTTCCCTCGCCGGCATTACCTTGGCAGAACTGCGCTATGGCGCCGAATACGGCCAGGATGGCGGGTAGAATGACGATGAGATAAGTTCGGGTGGGAAACCACTTGAAAGCTATTCCAAGTGGGTGCGCCGGAGGGTCACTGACTTCTTAGAAGAATGTGTTATAACGGCATACTCGAGCGGCAAATTCGACGTCGCCACCGCCCGCGAAGCAATCCTCTTTGAATGCTGAGCCGATGCCACGCATTGCCAAAAATATCATTGAACACAGAACGAAAATAAAGAATTATCCTAATCCAGAATGCGCGCCGGAGTTTCTAAATAATGAACAATATGCGCCACCAACCGGAAGTCACCGAGGTCCGCACCCAACACCAGATCAATCTTAAAAATCTGGCTGACTATTTAGCCCCACATTTGCCACAATTTTCAAGTCAGCTTGTTGCGCGGCAATTCAAAGACGGTCAATCTAACCCAACCTATCTGATCAAGAGCGGCAAGCAGAGTCTCGTGCTACGTAAAAAACCGCCAGGAGATCTCTTGCCAGGCGCACACCTCATTGAGCGCGAATTTCGCATCATCTCGGCCCTAGCCGGGCATGGTGTACCTGTGCCAAAGGCCTACCACCTGTGCGAAGATAAAACGATCATCGGCACGCCCTTTTATGTGATGCAATATGTGCCGGGCGGCGTCTGCCAGGATCCGGCACTACCTGAAATGCGTGCGACAGAGCGTGGTAAAATTTATACCGCCATGGCCAAAGCCATGGCCCAGCTTCATAGTATTGATTGGGCCACCGCTGGACTTGGTAATTACGGCAAACATAAAAATTACATAGCCCGACAAATTTCTCTCTGGAGCCGCCAATATGAAGCTACAAAATCCGGCGTGATTGAGGAAATGGATCAGCTGATGGCGTGGTTGCCAGAAAATATTCCTGCCGGCGAGGAAACCTGCCTAGTGCATGGCGATTTCAGGCTCGGAAATCTGATCCACGACCCTGAGAGTGCAGAGATTGCCGCCGTGCTCGATTGGGAGCTCTCAACCCTCGGCCACCCCTTGACCGACCTCGCCTATAATTGCCTGCCTTATTATTTTTCTGCCCGCCAAGACAGCATCCTGCCCGGCATCAAGGGAGCCGATTTGAATGCGCTTGGCATTCCCTCTGAGGGCGCACATATAGAAAGCTATTGCCACGCGGCCGGGCGCGACAGCTACATTCCGAGTTGGTCGTTCTACATTACGTTTTCCATGTTTCGCCTGGCATCAATAGCCCAAGGCGTCTATGCGCGCGCATTACAAGGAAACGCCAGCTCGGCCAAAGCCAAAGACTTTGACAAGCGTGCCATAAAATTGGCCAAGGTTGCTTGGGCGCTACAGTTGAACAATTAATCTGGCCAAATTAAATATTTAATTCGCGCAGCCAATCGTCAATTATCAGGCGTACTTTGGGGCTATTTTAGGTTGAAAATGGCGCGCCCTCCACGGGTTTGATACCTGTCGCACGCACCACCAACTCATGGGCATAAGCAATATCAATAGGTGTAGCAACACGATAAATGTACCACATTAAGGACACATTTTGGATTTAGGACAAATCCGGGCATGAACCAGAGAAGAATTTTTGATAGTGGCAAACAGTAATATAGCGTGGGTTGATTTTCTTTTTGAACTTGCCGTTTATTGGCTTTACAAAATTTCTGATATTTTGGGAATCACTTATGAAGAAATTAATGTCTGGATTTTCTGTGTTGCTTGGCCGTTATTTAGTATTGGGTCAATTGTATGTGTGATGTACCTCGTTCGAGAAAACCGTCGGTTGCGCCGTCAAAATGTGATGGGTGTATCTGACAGAATAAAAAATAAGCCCGGAAAATTAGCGGGTGTTACAGACTTCTTGTAATTTTTAATTATTTTCAACCTAAGTCATGGAAGTAGGACAGTCTGTTCCCATCCCTCTTCTTCAAGTGTTCCTCCATACGAATTCTCTAACTGCTACTTTGCCTCTTCGAGAGTTTCTGAAGTCATCTGCTAGGGAGTTCTGTGTCATCTATAAGTATGATACTCTTTTGGTGGGGAGGATTTGACTATGAGAATAACCTTTGTAGCATTAGTTTTTCTTGTAGCTATTGGAGGCACTGGTTTATCAGGTTGTAGTACATATGATGAAATCGCTTGTGCTGCGAATGCAAATTGTTCTTATGATTCCCAGCCATTGACAACGGAAGAAGTCGCAGAGGGAACTGCGAGGACTCTTGTGTGGGGCACATGGCAATATATTGAGAAGGTTCGCATTCCTGAGCTTATACAGTCTCTTATGAAGTAAAATTATACTCTTTAGGTGGAGAGGGTATGACTATGAAAATACTACTCGTACTATCCATACTGAACCCAACCTGCTTTGCTCTCTTTGCTTAGCGTAGAGGTTCTTCTCTTTCTATGTTCTCGACATGCTCCCCAAGAATCTCAAACGTCTCGGCTGTGTTCCAATCAACCTCAAAGGTGACAGAGTGAGTATCGTCTATTTGACCTTCACACCGTCCTTGTAGGTTTCTGTGTTCTTCTCCCACACAGTTCCGTCTTGTTTGTAATACTCCCAAGAACCTTCTCGTTTCCCGTCCTTGTAGGTTCCTTTTTCAAATAACTGTCCGTTGTCCCAGTAAGTCTCCCAAAGATCCTCTTTCTTCCCGTCCTTGTAGGTTCCTTTTTCATATAACTGTCCGTTGTCGCGGTAAAAGACCCAAGAACCATCCCTCTTACCGTCCTTGAATGACCCCTGTTCCTGACCCGTCACTTTCCCATCGAAGGGAACTTCGGTGAATTTATTGAAATAGAGACCATCCATTTCTCTCCAAACCAAGTCATCCATTGTAACCTCTTCACCCAGTGCGAGTGTGGGGAACAGGAGAACCACAAGGAGGATGGGTGCGAGGAACCGTTTCATAGGGGAAGTCTGACAGGAATTGGAGGGAATGGGGAGTCTGGATGAGATTACCTATTAAAATCCTGAGACTTTACTCCGATTTCCTGATACATCGCAGACTTACATCACCACCACCCCACAATGGCCCCCCCCTTTTGGATCTCTCCATGCTGACCTGAGGACGTGTTCTATGGGTTGCCGAGTGATGTCGAGCCGCAAGGAACTTAATGACTGCCGGAGACTGGATGGGTAACATTAAGTATGAGCAAAATTGAGGAAGACAAAGCCGTCGCCAACAAGTTTCTCGCAGACACAGCGAGGGCTAACGAGTTGTTTGTCGAAGCGGCAAAACTGATGATGAAAAGCCAAGACCCTGAGTCAAAGAGTCTGGCGCGGGATAGCCTTGAAGAAGGCTTCCATGGCCTCACCAAGATTATCGAGAACTATTCGTCTACCGATTTGGCAGTCAAGTTGATCAGTGGCCAGAGCGTCGGGGGTATTTCACTGGAATCCTATGGTGAGGAAATATCCTATTGGGAGAAGCATGGGCGCTCCAAGACATATCCAGCCGAAAGTATGCTTGATGAGGCGGCAGGCGCATTCTCCGACGCAGCCGACGACACCGCGAGCATGATGAAAGAATTTCAGGAGTGGATTATGAGCGATAACAAGCGGACTAAATAACCCAAAAAAATTCGTGAAGGCCTTAAGTATGAGACGTATCGTTACCACACTCGCCGTCGTCGGATCGCTTCTCTTCGGCGGTGGGTCGGCTTGGGCTGATTGGGATGATGGCTGGGAGGCTTATGAACGTGGTGATTACGCCACGGCCTTCCGAGAGTGGCTGCCGCTTGCCGAGCAGGGTCATGCAAGTGTCCAATCTCTAATCGGTACGATGTACAATCAAGGTTTAGGTGTTACCGAGAACGACGCAGAAGCGATGAAGTGGTTTCGCAAGGCCGCCGAGCAGGGTGATGCACAAGCCTACTCCGACCTCGGTTTCATGTACGACAATGGCTACGGCGTTTCCGAGAACGACGTCGAAGCGGTCAAGTGGTACCGCAGGGCCGCCGAGCAGGGTGTTGCACAGGCCCAGTTCAACCTCGGTGTCATGTACGACGAAGGCAGAGGCGTTCCAGAGGACGACACCGAAGCAGTGAAGTGGTATCGTAAGGCCGCGGAGCAAGGTTTTACAGACGCCCAGAACCTCCTCGGCTTCATGTACGGCACCGGCGCGGGCGTTCCCGAGGATTACGTCAAGGCTCACATGTGGTGGTCACTTGCCAAGGCGCAGGGCCATAAAGATGCGGCGACTAATCTCGATATTATTAAAAAACAAATGAACACCGACCAGATCGATGAAGCCCAAGAACTAGCCGCCGAGATGTGGGAAAAAATCCACAACTAACGCCGCGCCGTGGCGGACTTTAATGATGGGTTGGCGGCGGCTCAGCGAGGAGATTACGCTATGGCCTTACAAGAATGGCAACCGCTTGCCGAGCAGGGTGATGTAAGTGCCCAGTACAACCTCGGTATCATCTATGCCAACGGCAGAGGCGTTCCCGAGAACAACGCCGAAGCGATCAAGTGGTTTCGCAAGGCGGCGGAGCAGGGCCATGCAAGTGCCCAGAACAACCTCGGCAAAATGTACGACAACGGCGAGGGCGTTCCCGAGAACGACGTTGAGGCGTTAAAGTGGTACTCACTTGCCAAGGCGCAGGGCTTTAAAATTGCGGCGGACAATCTAGATATTATTAAAAAACAAATGACCCCCGCCCAGACCGCCAAAGCCCAAGCCCTCGCTTCCGAGTGGTGGGAGAAACACAACTAACGCCGCGTCGTCCGCACCGCCCTCTCAAACGATTTACCTTTCAGCGCGACACAGCGCTCCGTTTGGCGTTATGGTCAACCATGCGCCGCATAGCCGCCACACTCGCCGTTATCGCGCTGTTGTTCAGTGCGGGTTCGGCGTGGGCTGACAGCAACAGTGGGGCTAACATTTTGTTCGTCGAAGCGGTCATACTGGTGAACTCGGCTGAGAACGTCGAGGGTCTCGAAGAGAAGGCGGCAGCTCTGGAAGAGGCGCTTGGTAAGCTCAATAAGATTATAGATAACTATAAATCTAGTGATTTGGCGGTCAAGCTGATCAGTAACCAAGCCATTGGAGATATCTCGCTGAAGGATGTCGCTAGGGCGGCTGAGAGAGCACGGGGGAAAGCGGAGAGAGCAGCTGAGAGAGCGCGGGAGGAAGAAATTGCTCGTGAAGAATTTGAGATGACCCTCAAGTTAGCTGAACAAGGTGATGCAAAGGCCCAGTACAACCTCGGCATCAGATACGACAAAGGCAGAGGCGTTCCCGAGAACGACGCCGAAGCGGTGAAGTGGTGGCGCAAGGCCGCCGAGCAGGGTCACGAAGACGCCCAGTGGTACTTAGAACAACTCAAATTGGGCGCTTGTTGGCGGAGAGATCTCGATGCCCAGTACAACCATTGCTAAATAACCCCAGAAATTCGTGAAGGCCTTTCGCGGCGGTAGAAACTCAACTTTGGAGTTGTACTGTAAGTAAGATTTATTGGAAGGATAGAAGTATGAGAAACCATTTAAAGACAATTTTTGCTGTAACTATAACATCATTGATGTTGTTCGGATGTAAGGCAGACAAAATTGAGACTTCTATTGGAAGCGAGGACCTACGAAAAGCAATAGCAGGAAATACAGTATCTATAGAATTCAAAGCAGAGTTTTCGATGATGGGAGACACGGAAGATGAGGAAACAAAATCGCAAATAAAATTAATTAAAAACGTTGTTGAAAAATATATTTCTGTTGAAGAGTTCGATATCACAAAAGGGGATTTTGGGTTTAACATCACCGTCGAGGGGGATATTCCCCTTGTTTACTCAACTGGATCGAAAATAGTTACATCTTCCGAATCACCGTGGATAATGAAAGTAAGTGATAATATAGAAGGAGGAATACTCTCCAATTTTTCGCATAAATTAACATTTTCAACTGGTCCGCAGTTCAGTGCATTTTCGGCAGAACTTGAGGGTATTAACTTCATGTTGTCTCCTGACCAACGGCAACCAATGAAATTTAAAATTAAAAATACCGGTAATAGCATATTACATATATTTACAGGTGGCGTAGAAGTAGGGGGTGAATCTCAAGCAGTTTATGAGTCACGTGTAGAAAAAAGAGTTTCCTTAACAATGAAAGGAGGCGTTTACGATAGCATCGAACAGGTTATTTATTTTTCATTTGAATAGAATTTTATCGTATTATACTGGCAAGGACTGACCACCAATTTCCACATAGTCGGCTAACCCCATCACCCAATACTGGCTGGGCAGGTGAATTACATCTGCTCAGCCTTTACTTGTGACAAGAATGACAGGAATGACAAGATTTCTGTAACTTTTCCCTAATCGCTCTCATGGGCGACTTTTCAGTTTCCTTGTCATTTCTGTCATTTCTGTCACTAAACGAAGAGTAATAAATATACTTACCTCGTTATAAACACAGGCCGATATAAATCCTGTAGACCCATGTGTATGCCGTCAAAGGCAACTGATAGTGGTTAACACCCTCAAACTCCCATCTGTGTAAGAGCCCATCATATATAACGTACGGTAGGGCACTGGCCCCCACATGCCCCCACGACAGAGGCATCTGTGCATTTAGGAAATGTTTAAGCTATGTGATTCTAGATAAATTCAATTACGGCCAGAAGCACCTAATGCAGCTACCTGAATTAGTATAATTTTATGTATTCAACCTAAGAGGCACATAAACCCAAACACCCTACATCCCTGTTAGGCTTTGGTTACCCATACTGATACCAGTTAATTCGTATCACATAGTCTGCCATAGCTCCTAAGCTACCCCACCCCCACAGATACTCATTCCACCACATGCAATGACAACTGACGGCTAACTTCCAGCCATCAGATTTAGGGTAGACAATTTGAGCCGGTTGACAGGGACAACCACTCACGTAACCTATTGATATTGCTTATGCCCATGAGCTGATGGTGCGTGCGACAGGGATCAAACCCGTGGAGGGCGCGCCATTTTCAACCTAAGTCATGTCCTAACTCATTGGCATAAAAGAACTTCTTTAATGTTCAGCTGATGGGGTAGACAAAATGGTAGACAAAAATTGCGGTCTCAACCGTATTCCCCGGCAGCCTACCGAACAAACCCATGCCCGCAAAGATTGCACAATCTCTGCCATATCGTGTATTTTTGTAGAGGTAGGCGTCGATGCGCTTCAGATAGGTGACCTTGTTACAGCCTAAACCGGGCCCGCAATCACCAACTGGTTTACTTAAAATGCCTATAGATTGTAAGGGAGAAAACCATGAAATATAAACTGTCCATAGCCGCCATTGCATTCCTCGCTGCGGGCTTCGCGACTGAAGCAGAAGTTGCGTCGTCAGAGGAGGTCGCTCCCTCAGCAAGTTCATCCGCAGTCGCCGCGGCAGACACCGAGTGGGCTTTACTCTCTCCAGACCAGCCTGATGGTCCAAAATTGAGACTCCTCACGGGCAATCCCCGAGAAGGTGCATTCAGTGCCATTTTGAAGGTTCCCGCTGGATATGAGTTCCCCCTGCATAGCCATCCAGCCAACAAGACTGGTGTCGTCCTTTCCGGCTCCATTCTAAACGGTCGAACAACCAAAGACGCCTCCCTGAGTGTTCCCGGTACATTGTGGGTGCAACCCGCTAATGAAGTTCATTACACCGGCTGCACTGCCGACTCGGATTGTATCTTCATTGTACACATGGATGGCGCACTGGGCATTGTGCCGTCAGAGGTGGCTGCTGAGGTATCCACAATGTCGGTGACCACGGCAGAAGATATTTCCTATAGCCCGGTTAATCCAAAGAATCCTAAAAGCCCCGGCAAATTTGTCGTGAGCGGAGACATGAGTGTAGGCGCCTTTACTGCACTGATTAAATTTCCGGGAGGTGCCGCGGTTCCACCCCATTCGCACCTTGCGAATTACAGCCTTGCAGTGATCTCGGGCTCCATGTCCCATGGCGGGACGGACACCTTTTCTGTGGGTGCGCACTGGACCCAAATTGCTGAAGAGGTTCATACGACAGCTTGCGTAAGTGAGGAAGACTGCATCTTCTTCATAACCATGGACGGTGCTTTTTCAATTGAATTTGCCGATTCACCCGCTGAGGAAGTGTTGCCTGCAGAATAGGTGCTGACCCTCCCGAGTAGATAAACGGGGTCGGCGGCTCCAAATTCTTGCCCGATACGACAGATCCCGGTCCTTCGTTAAAGTTGATTAAAACATCTTTGGTTGACCCCAAGATTGCCCTAAAAAATTGCTCATGAGTCATATCCCGAAAAAGATTCAAGCCCGAGCTAGATTTAACTTCAAGACATCCTCCTTAACCATGCCTCAAGCGTGCTGAGGGGATAGCCTTTACCATAACCCTGCCCGACACCCGCAGTGCTCCACCCCCCGATCTGATCAACAATATCTGCAGGGCACTCAACCGCCCTTAGCCTGTCACGCAGACTGTGTCTGAAGGAATGCACGACGCAGCCTTCAGGCACTCTCGGTTTGAGCCATTTGTTAAGAGCTGCACTGGCAGAACCAGCCTGCGCCCGTTTGCCATCACAGTAGCGGGGGAAGGCAAAGTCGGAGATGGCATTGTTCCCTATTCTCTCTGCTGCCCAGAGAGCCTCTCCAACTAGAGGTATCTTGCGAATACTGGCTTTGGTTTTGAGAGGTCGCCATGCATGTGTCTGGACATTGATGTGAGGAACTTCTCCTGCCGGTTCCAAATCGCTTACGAGAAGTCCTACAGCTTCAGCTAAACGCATACCGGTGTCGCTGATGAGGGCAACCAACCAGCGCATGTCATCATCTAGATCTCGACACTGGCGCTGAATGTCTCTGATGCCGTCTAAGGGAATAGGTTGCCTTGAGCGCTTATCATCTTTGTCAGGCAGATATGTCCCTCTAAAGGCATTTCTTACCTCAAGGCCATGCTCAGAGATGGTGAGCTGCA